>OGPU01002567.1_pt1 | contig 12563 bp, 9 predicted proteins | sample 1552991 | NCBI WGS metagenome assembly OGPU01 (sample SAMEA2580296, study PRJEB22360) | human gut metagenome | biome: human gut; feature: human-associated habitat; material: faeces | place: Denmark | collected 2008/2010 | reverse complement strand
GTCTTGTAATAGACCCGGCGGTTGGTCAGGTCGATGGCCGAGGTCCACTGCGTGGCGCTCGGAATGTCCGGACACTCGCCTTCGGGATGTTCGATGCCGATGGGAATGTCGAAATTGTTGAGCAGGTGGAAGCATTGCTGTACGGTCTCGAACCCGGTGGCGCGCTGCGGAGCCGTGGCGCGGTAGAAGGCGGCCCTCACGAAGCGCGATGGCGGCGTGGCGTCGCCCGGAAGGCCGAGGAACCCCGAATTGCCGCCCGTAGGCCGCAGCGTTACGCCGTCCAGCCGGCGGACGGGGGCGTCGCCCGGATAGAGGTTCACGTAATTGTTCAGGTTGGTGAGCTGCCACTCGAAACCGGGGGCGTTGGTGAGCACACCGACCTCATTTTCGTAAAAATGCGGCACTCCGCCGACGATTTCCAACACGACCTGCCGTCCGGACGGTTCTCCGATGCGCCAGTGTACGACCGACGTCTTTTCCAACGCAACGATGCGCACGCCTCCGACGGCGGCTTTGACCTCATCGACGGTCGAAAATTGTGTCAGCACCCATGCCACGAATTGCAGATCGGCGAGCGTGCGGTCGTTCTGCGCCGGTTCGTAGGGTTCATACCCTCCGTATTGCGGAAAGAAGAAGAGTCCGGCCGACAGCCCCGCTTCGTTGATCCCCTCGGCGATGAACTCCTTCTGCACCACGGACAGCCCCACGACGCCGTATTTGGCCGTGAAGGTCATGCCGTCGGCTCCCAAGGGTGTGAAGGAGCGGAGCCGCTGACCGCGCGGGATGACGACGTATTCGCTCTGCAAAACGCCGCGGGCCCACTCGATGGTGCGCGACTGCACATAACTGCCGTCAGCAGCCGTGAGCGCGATGCCCGTGCAGGCGACCGCCTGAAAGGAACCGCCGCAGACGGCGGCCATACCCAGCAACAAATTCTTTGTTTTCATAATCGTCCGGTTTACGGTGAATACCTTTGCACCCGCCCCAAATTCCGTGCAAATTCCCGTCGGAGACGATACCCTGCGACTGTCCGCACTATGGTATGACCTTTGCACGCGGAACAAAAAAAATCGAATTATGAAACGACCTGCATACGACAAGGAAGCTCTGCGGGAAAACAAGGGCGGAATGCAAGTGGGACAGCCTTCCGCCGATCCGCAGCAGACTCAGGAAACCACCCGCACCCAAATCACGCCGGACGACATTTCCGACGACGGCCCCATCGCCCCCGCATCCGCAAACGGAATCCCCTCCCGGCAGCAGATCGAACAGGACGTCGTGGCGGTCAACCCTTCGGTAGACAGCATGGAGAGCCGGGGCTAAGCCCCGGCCGGGCAACGCCGCCGGGATTCACCGGACACGGACCAGCCGGACGTCGCCGGACACAACAAAAAACACACCGCTTTTGCGGTGTGTTTCAGTTTCCGGCCGACGGACAAGTCTCAGAAATTGCGCCCCGTGTCCCACCAAAGGCGGGTGCCGCCGTGATCGGGACCTCCGAGCTCTTTCAGTAGCATTTCGTATTGTTCGGGGTCCGAGGTTTCGAGCGTCGCGGGATAGGGCAGGCGGCGGATCATCGTCTCAGTGTCGATGCTCTGGCCCTTGCTATGGTTGAAGCGCACCGGAAACAGACGCGGATAACCCGTCCGCCGCTGCTCGGCCCAAGCTTCGCAGCCTTCGGGATACATGGCGATCCACTTCTGGGTGATGATCCGTTCGAGTCCGATCTCGGCGGCCGCCGACTCGTCCCAGCGGGGCGACACGCGGCACCGGGCCGCAATATCATTCTCCGGGGCGATCGGGTCGCGGTAATCGGCCGCGGAAGCGTCGCTTTCCAGATACTGCTCCGCACCCGACACCTGCCATTGGGCGAACGATATGGAGACGCCGGCGCGGTAGCACGTTCCGGCGTCTTCATCGGTCCATCCCCGCAGGGCGGCTTCGGCGCGCAGGAACCACACTTCGGCCGCAGACATCAGCACGACTTCGGTCGTCGGCTCGACGGTAAGCCGCGAAAAGGCGGCGTAATAGTTATGCGAAAAGGCGGTTCCCTGACGGACGCCGTGATATTGTCCTTTCAACGGAACGGAAACGGATTCCCCGCCGTCATTCGCAATAACGAGATCCTCGGCGCAGGGTTCGAAAAACTTCGCGATACGCGGGTCTCCGAAACCCGTCAGCACGGACTCCATCGAAGCGTTCATGACGGCCTCGTTCCAGCTCCGGTTGATCGCGCCGAGCGGATTCGAGTAGATTCCCGAAGTCTTGACCGCCGCATTGTTCGTATTGACCTCGATCACCCCGTACGGATCGGCAGCCGCCTTGCGGAACTCCGCGCGGGCCTTCTCCGGCGCGACTGACGCAAGACGCACGGCCAGACGCATGCGCAGCGAGTTGGCGAAGCGGAGCCATGCGGCATAGCTGCCGTCGAGCAACAGGTCGAATTTCGCAAATTCGCCGGCCGTCGGACGCTCCGCGACATAATCCGACAAAATCTCTACAGCTTCGTCCAGATCGTCGAAGAAGTGCATGTAGACCTCCTGCTGGCCGTCGGGCACGTATTCGGCGCCCTGCGCGCCGAAATGGGTATAAATCACCGGCCCGTAATAGTCGGTCACCCGCTGCATGGCCAGCACCTTGAGTATCTTCGCAATGGCATAGAAGGGCGGCATCAGCTCAGCGGCGGTCTGCTCCAGCCGGTAGATTTCGGGCATCACATAGGAGTAGGTGAACTGCCACATGGCGCTGTTCCAGCCGTCCTGCAGGTTATAGTCGGAGTTGTGGCTCCCGCCCTGCAGGGGTTTCGGGTCGTGCATGTAGCCCGAAAACATGTCCGCATTGAGATTCTGCGTGAGCTGGAAAGGCCAGTTCTTGCCCTTGCCGAAATCGTAATTGAAATAGACCCCCTGCTGGATAATGCCCAGACGGTATCCCAAGCCGTTGTTGTCGGCTTCCAGCTCGCCGTCCGTAATGCCGGAGAGGTCGTCGTTTATGTCGCGGAAATTACCCGTGCACGCGCCGAAAAGCAGCGCACAAAGTCCCGCGAAAAGATATGTATGCCGGCATTTCATGCTTAAAATTCCAGTTTGATATTAAATCCTGTATTGCGCACGGTGGGCATGCCGTACACTTCGATTCCCTGATTATCGTTGCCCGTCGAAAGGATGAGATCGGGATCGAACGGCGCGGCGTTGTAAATGAAGAAGAGGTTGCGCGCGACCAGCGACAGGGTGACGCCGCTCAGCACCCGCGTGCGGCGGACCAGCTTCTGCGGCAGCGCATAGGAGACGGCCAGTTCGCGCAGCCGGATATTCGTGGCGTCGTACATGTAGTATTCCGTCACGCCGGCGCGTCCTCCGACCAGTTTGTAGAATCCCTTCACGTCGTCGATACGCCGCCCTTCGAGCGTCACGTAACCGCGGTCGCGGGCGTCGGCCGTTGCGGCCGAGACACCGTAGGAGTCCATATCGGCCATGGTCTGCGACAGCAGCCGGCCCCCGTAACGGCAGTCCAGCATCAGCGACAGCGACGCGCCCCTGTAAGAGAAGGTGTTGCTCCACGACAGCGCGAATACGGGATTCGCATTGCCAACCTTGACGGTATTGCCGTCACCCGCGGTGCGGAGCAGGCCCGCATAGTCGCCCTCGGTTTCGTAAACGATATTCCCGTTGCCGTCGCGTTCGAACGCCCGGCCGTAAATGTCGCCTATAGACCCGCCCTCGACCAGTTTCATGGCATAGGACGACGAGAAACTCGACGGACCGTAGACATATTCGCGCAGTTCGTCGTGAAGTTTTATCACCCGGTTCTTGTTATGCGCGAAGTTCACGACCGACTGCCATGTAAACCCCTTCCCGTAAACCGGATAGGCGCTCAGCGACACCTCGACGCCCTCGTTCTCGATGTTGCCGGCATTTTCGTACCGGAAAGCATAGGCTTCGCCCGACAGGGCCGGCAGCTTGAAGAACTGGTTGTGGGTGTTGGTCTTGTAGTAAGTGGCGTTGATTCCCAGCCGGTCGCCGAAGAAACGCCATTCGAAACCCGCTTCGAGCGCATTGGTCATTTCGGGCTTGAGGTCGGTGCCCGGAGCAGCATCGGCGGCGTTAATGCCCCCGCCAGCCGTAATGTGGGCCTTCGGGTTGGTGATGAACATCGGAATGTCGTTGCCCACGCGGCTCCACGTCAGGCGCACCTTGGCAAACGACATCCATTCGGGCAGTTTGAACATCTTGCCGACGACCCACGACGCGCCGAACGAACAGTAGAAAAACCCGCTGCCCTCGTGCGAGGTGTAGGCCAGCGTCGAAGCCCAGTCGTTGCGCCCCGTGACTTCGAGGTTGAGACTCTCGGCGTATTTGACCGAAGCCGTGGCAAAGAGCGACTGTATCTGGCGGCGGGCGTCGATCTGCTCGTCGACGTAGGCCGAGCTGTTCATGACGATATTGGCCACGTTGAACACATTGGGGTAATAGAGCGACGCGGTCTTCGAATCGATGCGCAGCGAATTCACCGTGCGGTCGTTCAGGGAAGCGCCGACCGTAGCGCTGAACGTCCAGTCGGGCGTGAACCGCCTGTCAAAGAGGGCCAGCACCTCGCCGTTGAAAAGGGTCTTCGAATAACCGCTTTCGATGTAGCGGCCGTTGTTCCCGGCCAGCGCCGGAGCCGTCGAGGCGTAGAACCTCTGGCGGACCTTGTCGTCGATATGATCGACGTTGCCGCGGGCGCGGATGCGCAGCCAGCCGTTCACCTTCCAGTCGGCGGAGAGAGAGGCCATGACCCGGTTGCGCAGGCTCTTGCTGCGGATGCGGTTGGTGATCCAATAGGGATTCTGTTCGAAATCGTCGCTCGGAGCGATCCAGTTCTGCACGCCGAGTTTGCGGTCCGGGTCATAGACCTCGAAATGCTCGCGGTAGGGAGTCATATCGACGCCGCGCGGAAAACGGTAAAGCCCGACCAGCGGGTTCATGTAGAATCCGCCCGGCACCGGTTTGTCCTTCACGACCTGACGCATGAAGCTGATGTTGCCGTCGAGCTTGATCCGGTCCCGGAACAGCCCGGTTGTCGCCCGCAGGTTGAAGTTATGCCGCATCAGGCGGTTCGAGCCCGTGATTCCGCGCTCGGCGGTATTGGCGTAGGAGAAGTAGGTCTGCATCTACTCGGTGCCCGAAGAGACCGACAGCGAGTTCATCGCCGTAACGCGCCCGTCCGGAAAAAATCCCCGGCGTTGTCGTATGCCTTCATCACGGCGCGAGTTCCCCAGCTTTCGACGACGCCGCTCACCCCGTAACGGTTCTGGAAGTCCGGCAGGCGGAAAGGGCTCTGGAACGTAAGGTTCGAAGTGAAGGTCACGGGCTGCCGTTTCTCGGCGCTGCCCTTCTTGATCGTGATCAGGATCACGCCGTTGGCGGCCTGACTGCCGTACAGCGCGGCCGCCGGAGCACCCTTGAGGATCGAGACGCTCTCGATGTCCTCGGCATTGAGGTTCGAGATGCCGTCGCCGCCGTCGCGGTTGCCCGCATCGGCGACACCCCCGATGGCCGTATAGACCTGCTCAGGCGAGGAGTTGAGAATCGGCATGCCGTCGACCACGTACAGCGGCTGATTGTCGCTGGCCACCGAGCGGACGCCGCGGATGCTGATCTTGGAGGAGGCGCCCGCGCCCGAAGAGCTTTCGTTCACCTGCACGCCGGCCGACTTGCCCGCGAGCGAGAGAATCATGTTCGACGACTTGACGTTCGTGAGCTGCGTTCCCTTGATCTTGTCGGCCGAATAGGTCAGGTCGGCATAGTTGCGTTCCAGTCCCAGAGCCGTCACGATCACGTCGGCGATAACTTTCACGTCCTCCTCCAGCGTGATGTCCAACCCGGTGCGGTTTTCGGTCGGGACACTGCGGGGCACATAGCCCACGCACGAGACGTCGAGCACGGCGCCGGGAGCGACGCTGATGGAGAATTCACCTCCGGAGAGGGTCGCCACGCCGTTCGAAGTCCCGTGTTCCACGACGGTAACCCCGACAAGAGTCGCCCCCGTCTGGTCGGTAACGTGGCCCCGGACCACGAACTTCCGTTGCGCGGACTGCGCCCGGACTTCGAATCCGGAGAGCAGGCACAAACAGAACGTCAAGACCAGAGTGCGGAATAAAATCCGGCAACCGGGTCCCGGTAATTTTTCAGAGTAAGACGTATAAGGCATCACATTGCAGAAACAATCCGTCATAAAAATATAAAACTTTGGCATTATATCATAATAAATAGAACAAATCAGCCGAATCGTCGGTCAAAACAGCCCGGAACAACCTATCGGCGGCCGCTGCCGGAGACATTTCCGGAATAATGGTAGCCCGAACCGTAATCCGTATACGCACCGTCTCGGAAGAAACGGTATATTTGCACTATACAAACCTGAAAAATCATGTCGGGCAAGCAAAAAAGAGGCAAAATGATAATACTCTCAAGCATCCTGCTCGCGACGCTGGCCACCGCATTCGTCATCGTCCGTCTGCCGAGCTTCGGGCGTCTGCCCCAAGGCGAACGGCTCGAACGCATCCGGCAGTCGCCGAACTACCGCGACGGCCGGTTCCGCAATCAAGAAGCCGGTCCGATGATGACGGGCGACAAGAGCCGTTTGCGCGGCATACTGGAATTTCTCTTCCGCAAGCGCGAGGGACTCCGTCCCCAAGATGCGGTACCGGCGATCCGCACCGACCTGCGGGCGCTCGATTCCAAAAGCAACCTGCTGGTCTGGTTCGGGCACTCGTCCTACCTGATTCAGGCCGAAGGACGCCGGACGCTCGTTGATCCGGTTTTCCGCAGCGCGGCGCCGCTCTCGCTGCTCAACCGTCCGTTCAAAGGCACCGACATCTACCGCCCCGAAGAGATGCCCGACATCGACTACCTCATCGTCACGCACGACCACTGGGATCATCTCGACTACCGCACGGTCCGCGAGCTGAAAGAGCGCATCGGCACGGTCATCTGTCCGCTGGGCGTGGGCGAGCACTTCGAGTACTGGGGCTTCGACCCGGCGAAGATCGTCGAGCTGGACTGGCACGAACAACAGACGCTCGGCGACGGATTCACCGTCCGCTGTCTCCCCTCGCGCCACTTCTCCGGCCGCGGGCTGTCGTCCAATCAGACGTTGTGGGGATCGTTCCTGCTGCAAACGCCCGCGCGGAAAATCTACATGGGCGGCGACGGCGGATACGGACGCCATTTCGCCGAGATCGGAGAAGAGTTTCCGGACATAGACCTCGCCGTTCTCGAAAACGGCCAGTACGACGAAGCGTGGAAATACATCCACACGATGCCCGACCAACTGGCCAAAGCCGCAAAAGAGCTGGGTGCAAGGCGGATCATGACCGTCCACCACTCGAAATACGCCCTTGCCAAGCACCGCTGGGACGAGCCGCTGGCGACCGAGGCGGCATTGGCCGCGGACACCGCGCTGCACCTCCTGCGGCCCGAAATCGGCGAGGTGGTTCCGCTGGAAACTCCGCAACCGGAGCGTGCGCAGGCCGACGATCCGACGGGATTATAGCGCATCGGACAGGGTCCGGCTTCAACGGGGCTATGCCGGTTCCGCCGGCTCATTCCGCCGGAAGCCCGCGATCCGCGCCGAAACAACCCGCGCTGAAGCAACCTACGGCAAAGCGAAGCGGCCTGCGCCGAAACATCTTCGCCGAAGCGATCTCTGCCGAAACATCTGCGGCGGCAGTGAGGCGCCGACCTACGGCCACGGAAACCCGCATCCGACACCCGCGGAAAAAACGGCCTTTACCACGCATACTCAGGACCTGAGCGCTCCGGCTCTGGTATGCAATTTGCTCCGGAGGGAGGAAAATCCATATGCTATGAACAATTTTTCCTCACTGATCGAAAATTCGAAGCGGGCCGTACGTTACTGGTGGCTGCTCCTGATCATCGGCATCGCCCTGTTCGTCGTGGGCATTCTGATATTCGTCTACCCCACCCAGAGCTATCTGGGCATGTCGCTCGTCTTCGGCTGGCTGATGCTCTTTTCGGGCATTCTCGAAGTCGTGCTTTCGTCGGCCAACAAACACTTCATCACGGGCCGCGGCTGGATGCTGGCCGGGGGCATCATCGAAATCATCCTCGGCATCATCCTGATCTTCAACGTCGCGCTTTCGGCCGCCACGCTGCCGATTTTCCTCGGTTTCTGGCTCATGCTGCGCGGATTCAGCGCCATCGGTCTGGGCGGCGACATGAACGCCATGGAGATTCCCGGATCGGGCTGGACCGTCTTCAGCGGCATCCTGCTGGTGCTCTGCTCGTTGTGGATTCTGTTCCAGCCGCTGGTATTCGGCACCACGGCCGTCGTGATCTGGGTCGGCATTTCGCTGCTCTTCGCCGGCATCGCCGCCTGTTCGCTTTCGATCCAGCTGCGGCGGGCGCACCAATGTCTCGGCAACCGCTGATATTTCCGTACGCCGTCAAGTCTGCCTCACCGTACAAGCCCTTCGCACCGAGGGGCTTTTTTTGTTCTCCGCCGCCGCACCGGGAACTCTGCCGTCCCCAAACAGCGACTGCCACACAAAAAAAAGTTCACACGGGAAGCCCCTCCTTAGAGGGGCTTCCCCTTTCCCACACCACGGCACACCAACCCCTCCCGGCGGCGAAACCGATGCAACCGGAAACGGCACAAGCCATAGGAACACAAGGCCGAACGGCGGGAGCGAACCGCGCATCACGCCGGTCAGGCGTGCGCGATCTCCGTCACGGCGTGTTCGAGAAATTCCTGCAGGACAAGCGCATGATTCTCAGCCGCATTTTTCGATGCGTACAGCAGCGTAACGGTCTCATTTCCGGCGATGCGGCGGACAAACTCCCGCACGGCCTACGAGCCGCGCAGCTCTTCGAGATACCGGCGCCGGAACTCCGGCCAGCGGGTCTGCGGATCGGCGTGGTACCATGCGCGCAGTTCGGGGCTGGGCGTGATCTCCTTGGCCCACACGTCGTAATGCAGGGCATCCTTGCGCACGCCGCGCGGCCACAGTTTATCGACCAACACGCGGCAGCCGTCGTCCGGAGCGGCGGGTTCGTAAACGCGTTTGATTCGTATGCGTGTCATAAATTCGCTGCCAAAGGCGTAAAAAGTTCGATCAGATTTTCTTCGGGGTCCCTCAGATACACGACCCGCATTCCCCAGCCGGGTATGTCGGTCGGCCGGTTGACAAACTCCACGCCCCTTGCAGAGAGCGTTTCGAAGGCTTCGTCCACATTGTCGACTTCAAACGATACCATCATCTTATCCCTGCAGCCGGCCGGCAGCTCCTTGTCTGCGTTCCCGGCGACCGGCGCCATGAGGTCGGACGTAAATATCGCCAACCCCTCGATGCCTTCGGCCACCTTGAAACTGCCGTAACAGCCTTCGATATCGAAAGCCGTCTCCAAACCGAGTTTTTCCGTATAAAACCGGAAGCACTTTTCATAGTCCCTGACCAATAATCTCACATTGCTGAATTTCATAATCGTCCAATTAAAAAAGAGATGCGCGAACGGGCCGTATCCCCTAAAATGAAGGGCGCCTCCCGGCGCCCTTCCCCATCAAAAATTAACCCTTAAAAATTATCCCCATTCCGAAAAACTTCCGAGAGGTAGTAGTGAAGGTAGTAAAGATCCGCATCACCCTGAATCACCTCCCGATGCAGAAGTTCTTCTTCATCGGAGATGCCGTCGTCCGAAACTTCGTTTTTGTCAATATCCTCCATAGGCATCTTGTAATTTTGCTTTGTACTAACTAAACGCCGCGCCTTTGGAAATATTGTGTGCCGGTCAGCACAAAATCATATTTTTTTCCTTGATCATCCGCCGCAGGTTGATAAGCGCATAGCGCATCCGGCCCAACGCGGTGTTTATACTCACGTCGGTCTGCTCGGCGATATCCTTGAAACTGAGACCGGCGAAATAACGCATCATCACCACCTCGCGCTGCTCGGCAGGGAGCAGTTCGACCAGAGCGCGCACGTCGCGCTCGATCTGTTCGCTGACCATGGCGTCCTCCACGTTCCGCTCGGCGAAACGCAGCGATCCCAATACATCGTATCCGGCTTCGGCTTCGGTGACGGCCTTGTTCTGCCGCTGGGCGCGGAAATAGTCGATCACCTGATTGTGCGCGATGCGCAGCACCCACGAGAGAAACTTCCCGTTGTCCGTATAGCGGCCGTCGTCGATTACACGCACGGCTTTGATAAATGTCTCTTGGAAGATATCTTCTGCAACATCGCGGTCCTTCACCATCATATTGATGTAGTCGCGCACACGGCGGCTATGGCGTTCGATGAGCTTGGATATGGCACTTTGGTCACCTGAGAGGTAGTGATTAAGCAATACCTGGTCACTTAATACTTGCACGTTCATACTCTTGTCTCCTAAATGTAGTTAAGAGTAGACTTTTCCCGATAGGCAATCCTTTTTAAGTTGTGTATGTCGATAATTTCATCGTTCGGGCTTTCGGAAACCCGGAGCTCCGGAGCCTTATCGGCGGCAAGATAAACACTTTTTTCCGAAAATCCAAATTTCTTTCTACTCCGGCGGGAATGTCCCGGCCTGTTTATTCGGATTGCAGAAACAGCAAAATCCGTGCCGGGACAGCACCGAAAGGCATTTTATTCGGAATCAGCGGTCAAGGCGAAACGGTCGAAGAGGCGGGTGAACCGGCACGCCGTTTTTCGCGGGAATCCACCCCGCCACCCGGCATCACTCCGCACGGCACGCCGCCTTGAGCGGCTCGACATGAATGGCGATCATCGTGCCTTCGCCGAACCGGGCGCGCAGGCGGCGTTCGATGTCCTCGGTCAGCTCGTGCGAGCGGCAGACGCTCATCGTGCCGTCCACGCGCACATGCACCTCGACGGCGATCGATGCGCCGATACGGCGCGTGCGCAGGTTGTGCGGCTCCCGCACTTCGGGATTCGCCGCAACGACACGCAGGATTTCCTCTTCCACATCCTCCGGAAGCGAACGTTCCAGAAGTTCGTCGAGTCCGGTGCGAATCAGGTCGAACGCGATCTTGAAAATGAAAACCGCCACGACGAGCGCCGCGATCGGGTCGGCGATGCGCCACTTATCGCCCAGAAAATAGGCGCACCCGATGCCGGCCAGCGTTCCCAGCGACGAAAGGGCGTCGCTGCGGTGATGCCATGCGTTGGCGATCATGCTCGGACTCGACACCCGGCGGCCTTCGCGCACCGTATAGCGGTAAAGAATCTCCTTGACGACGATGGAGACCGCGGCGGCCAGCAGCGCCACGGTGCCGGGACGGGGCAGCAGCCCTCCGTCCACAACGACGCGGATGGCACCGATGCTGTTCACCAGAATCCCCGTACCTACGGCAGCCAGCGCAAGGCTGATGATGATCGTGGCGAGCGTCTCGTATTTGCCGTGGCCGTAGTCGTGTCCCTCGTCCTTGGGTTTGGCCGAAATCTTGGCAAAGGCGATCACCACCACGTCGGTCGCCATGTCGGAGAACGAGTGTACGGCGTCGGCGACCATGGCGCCGCTTCGGCCCAGAATACCCGCCGCGAGTTTGATCCCGGCGAGCAGGAGATTGACCGCGAAACCGATAAAGGTCACGCGGTATATTTTCTTTTTGCGGATTTCAGCCTCACCGGACATAACGCACGTTTTTACGACAATGAACAAAAATAGTGAAATTTACGGAAACACAAGACCGGCGATCGCTTTTCCGGCCGGCTTCCCCCATCCCTAAGCGCGCCCCGCACGGCCGGCACCACCCGACACAACGGGCCGAAAAATCCCCGGCGGATATTCGCCGGGGATATTCCATATGATCGCGCGGCATCGCGCCCGCCGCAGACTAATAGCTGCGGGCGAACAGCACGCGGCGGTGCGACGGCTTGCCGGAGAAGACGCATACGCCCTCCTCGTCGGGCGCGTCGATCGGAATGCAGCGGATCGTGGCCTTCGTGGCCTCCTTGATCGCCACCTCGGTCTCGACCGTGCCGTCCCAGTGCGCGAGCAGGAAGCCGCCCTTGTCGTCGAGCACCTGCTTGAACTCCTCCCACGTATCGACCTTGGTAATCATCGACTCGCGGTAGTTGAGCGCCTTCCGGTAGATGTTCTCCTGAATTTCGGTCATCAGGCCCTCGATACGCTCCACGAGTCCCTCCTGCGAAACGGTCTGTTTTTCGAGCGTGTCGCGGCGGACGAGTTCGATCGTGCCGTTTTCCATGTCACGAGGTCCCATCGCCAGACGCACCGGAACGCCCTTGAGTTCGTATTCGGCGAACTTGAAGCCCGAACGCACGTTGTCGCGGTCGTCGATCTTCACGCTGATGCCTTTGGCCTTGAGCTGCGCGGCAATGGCCTCGAAGCGCGTGCGGATCTCGGCCAGCTGGTCGTCGCCCTTGTAGATGGGAATCATCACCACCTGAATCGGCGCCAGTTTCGGCGGCAGCACCAGACCGTTGTTGTCCGAATGCGCCATGATAAGCGCGCCCATCAGACGGGTCGAAACGCCCCACGAGGTAGCCCACACGTATTCGAGCTTGCCCTCCTTGTTGACGTACTGCACGTCGAACGCCT
>OGPU01002562.1_pt1 | contig 12573 bp, 8 predicted proteins | sample 1552991 | NCBI WGS metagenome assembly OGPU01 (sample SAMEA2580296, study PRJEB22360) | human gut metagenome | biome: human gut; feature: human-associated habitat; material: faeces | place: Denmark | collected 2008/2010 | reverse complement strand
CCGCAGCCATGCTCGCGGGCATCGGGTTCAACCCGCTGTACGCCGCCGGGCTGTGCCTCATCGCCAACACCGCCCCGGTCGCCTTCGGCGCCATCGGCGTCCCGGTCATCGTGGCCGGGCAGGTGTCCGGCTTTGATCCCAACCTCATCAGCGCCATCGTAGGCCGCCAGCTTCCCTTCCTGTCCGTGATCGTGCCGCTGTGGCTGTGCGTGACCATGTGCGGCTTCAAGCGCAGCATGGAAGTCCTGCCCGCCATCCTCGTGGCCGGCCTCTGCTTCGCCATTTCGCAGTTCGTGTTCTCGAACTATCACGGCCCGACTCTGCCGGACATCATGTCCGCCATCATCACCCTCGTCGGCCTCGTGATCCTGCTCCGCTTCTGGAAGCCCGCCACCATCTGGCGCTTCGAGGGCGAAAAGCCCACCGTGCTGACCGGCAAGGGCTACTCCTTCGGTGAAGTCATCCGCGCATGGATACCGTTCATCATCCTGGCAGTCATGGTGTTCTTCTGGGGCCTGCCGCAGTTCAAGGCGTTCCTCGACGGCATCAGCGGCAGCATCGCCACCAAGGGCTTCGCTTGGCCCATGCTTGACGGCATGGTCAGCCGCACCGTGCCCGTCGTGCCCGCCGAAACCCCCTATGCCGCATTCTTCAAATTCGGCTGGCTCTCCGCGGGCGGAACCGCCATCCTGCTGTCCGGCTTCTTCGCCGTGCCCTTCATGCCCAAGTACAGCTTCGGCAAGGCCGTGGCCTGCTTCTTCTCCACGATTTACCAGCTCCGTTTCCCCGTCCTGACCATCGCCACCATCCTCGGTTTGGCCTTCCTCATGAACTACTCCGGCATGAGCACGACCCTCGGCATCGGCTTTACCAAGACCGGCAGCCTGTTCCCGTTCTTCGCCCCGATCCTCGGCTGGCTCGGCGTGTTCCTGACCGGCTCCGACACCTCGTCGAACGCCCTCTTCTGCGGTATGCAGCGCTCCACCGCGCAGGCCGTGGGTATGCCCCCCGAACTCGCCGTAGCCGTGAACTCCTCCGGCGGCGTCACCGGCAAGATGATTTCGCCCCAGTCCATCAGCGTGGCCACCGCCGCCACCGGTATGATCGGGCAGGAAGGCAACCTCTTCCGCTTCGCCCTCGGGCACAGCATCGCCATGACCCTGTTCATCTGCGTGTTGACCTATCTTCAGGCCACCGTTTGGCAGTGGATGCTGCCGTAAACCCTCCCATGAAGTGAACCGCCGCTGAGGGACGCGTTCCGCGCCTTCCGGCAAGTCATTCAGAAACCCCGCGCTTCCGGCGCTGAAAACAAAGCCGGTTGATCTTCGGATCAACCGGCTTTTGCTCTGTACCCCTCAAAACGGGATACTTCTTTTCCCACCATAAAAATGCCATGTAAAGTATCAATACACGCATTAAGACTTTACATGGCATTTTTTGCGATTTTTTACTCGATTTATGGCGAGTTGATGTTTTTTTACATCTTTGCGGAGCACGATCGAGATCGCGCGGTTTCACACTCCCGGCTGAAAACATCTCCCCGGGTACACAAACATGAACGCGGTAAAGCGGCCGTTGCTGATTTGGCAAACTCCCCATGGAATTCCACCGTACCGCTGAAATAACCCTCTAGAAACACATGCTCCAAGAGGTAGGGGCTCTCAAAATATGAACGAAAAAAACACTGCCTCGCACATCGTTTTTTGCCTTTGCAAAGGCTTCGGCCTTTGCCCCTTCCCTGCTTGTTTTTGTCAATGCAGATGAAATAATCTTATTATTATAATAAAATAGAAAAACATGATTTCCGAAAAAGAATACACGTTAAAATAACGGTTTTTCTCTACATAAAATCATTTTACAAAGGCAAACAAGTAACTATCCGACGCTATGACGTTGTATATGCCTCTATAAAGAGAATAGTCCTCCTATATCGCTTTATAAAACAAAAACGAAAAAAGATGGTTTTTCTTTTCCGTCTATTATAAAACGAAAAGAATAATCTTTCTCCTCCATCGTTCCCTTCCGGAACGCGACCAGACGGGTAAAAAACGTATTTCTACCTTCATTCAAACTGGTTACCTTATAATGGAGGAAATACACATAGCGCATAGGGGAAGAGGTTGAGCCATGAGGTACTCGCCTGAAGAAATCTTCAAAAAGTTCATTAATTCTGTTTTGTCCGATGCGTCTTTGGACTTCTTCGTGAAGAGGGCGGCGGTATTCCTCTCTATGATGATGCCCGTTTCCTCCTTGTTCATTTTCCGATCAGTGGAAGGTTCCATTACAAAACTGGCCGAATGCAACAAAACACCCGCCATCAATATCAACGACCACTTCGCCATTTCTCCGGAAAGCATGACCCGGTTGAGGACTGAAAAACACTTTTTCAGCGAAGGCGCCTGCAATCTAAAAATCTTTACCGGGCACGAAACCTGTGCGTACGCCGACGTGCACCGCTCTGTCTACAAGACGGACACATCGGCCGTGTACATTCCCTTGAAGTTTAACATGCTGAGGGAAACGAGCGTTAGGATGGTTGTGCTATCGATGGGTGTGGACAACTATACGCAAGAACATCTCGATATCTGTTCCTGCCTCCAGCCTGTCTTTATCGATAATTTCCTGAACATCCTTTCCGAAAATTCTTCCGACCGCGCTTTTGACCTCCCGTCCCCAAAGAGCAAGCAGGAGCCGAACAGCAAGCAGAACAAGGACAATGCGGAACCATTCCAGACATTCAACGAGGTCACCATCAATTATATCATCAAGGCGCTCAACCGCACCAACGGCAAAATCTCCGGACAGGACGGCGCTGCCGAACTCCTCGGCCTCAATCCGAGTACCCTCTGGTCGAAGATCCGCAAATACCGCATCGACGTGAAAGGGCTTGAGCGCGAATAGCGATTTCTGACGTGCAAAATACCGCGAAGGCCCTCCCGGACTGTATCCGGGAGGGCCTTCGTTGTGTTGAGGGATGCAGGACGCTTGCCGGGGCCCCTACTCTGTTGACTCAAGAAAACTTCTTGGTTGGGCCGCGCAGCGATCCGCCGAAGCCTGCCGGGGCTCAGTCGCCCCCATCCCCGCCTCCATCGCCATCACCGTCATCCCCTTCCTGCCCGCCAAGCCCCTCGCCTGAGGAGAAAAGCGGAGCGTTCTTCCGTGCATCCTCTTCCCTCTCCGTAAGTTCGTTTTCCGCCATCTGTTTGCGGAAAAAGAACCATCCTGCGACAAGGGCAATACCCAGAAAACCGATCCAGTCGAGCCATGCGTCCACGCCATTCCTTCCTGCTGCGATGGCGGCGTTTCATTAATGCGCCGGGACAGGTCCTTCCGGGGCCGTCTCCCGGGAGGGCCGGACATCGGACTCCCGGCTGCTCCTGCGTCTCTTTCGGAACGGGTTCCGGTGGTGCCACAGATTCCCCTGCTGCGCAACAGCTCTACCGATAAGGCCGAAATGTTCCTGAAAGACGGGAATCGCCCGATTTCCTTGGCTCTGTTTTCCCCAACCATCCGGCAGCGAAAGGGAAAAGGAAGAAGAGCAAGACGGAAAAAACGGACACGGGATTCCAAAACGCCGGACAGGGAATCATCACTGTTTGACACTTGTGTGCAGGGACAATAGATTCCAATGTGTTCCGGAGCCCGTTTTTTTGGATGCGGCCTTTTCCATGCATTGGCGTGGAACGGAAAATGAGCGGGGTTTCCTTTCCAGGAGCGCAACGCGTATTCCTTCCCGAAGAAAAGGATGTTAGACAAAGAACGCCGGATCGGGGCGACCCGGCGAGGCGGGCGCGCGCCCGTGGCAACCAGCCCTGAGACGAACGATGATCCTGTCCACAAAGAACAAATTGGTACTGCTCGTCGCCGGGTCGCTGATCCTGCTCGCTGTCGGAGTGGGCCTGTTCTCCATGTATAGCGTGAAAAGAACCATGCTGGAGGAGCAGCGCCGGAGCAGTGTGAATACCGTTGCCCTTGCGACATTCAACGTGATGGATCGCTACCAGATCCTGTTCCGCAGCAAAGCGGATCAGGCCGTCGCGCTCCAGCATAACCTCAGCTGGCTGGCGAAACTCATCACCACGCTGGTGCATGATCCATCTGAGCGCTTTAAGATCATGCAAAATTTCCCCTTGCCCGAGGGGATCAGCCTCATGGCAATCGACCCCAGCGGCGAGATCAAACTCGTGCGCGGCGATCTGGAGAAAGACGACAACCCCTACCTCCTCCGCGACATCAAAGACCGGCCCGTGGGCCCCACCATGCGAGCCCTCGCGGAAAAAGGCCTCCCCGCAACCTGTTTCGTCCAGTGGGACGCCGGGGGCAAAAAGCAGCGGCTGTACGGAACGCACCTGTACCTTCCCGGAGAGGGAGGGCTGCTCGTGGGCCTGTGGGCCAACATCGACAAGCTCGACGAGCATCAGCAGCGGCTCAAGGAAGACAGCATCCGGGAGCTCCAAAACGAATTCGGAAAACAACGGATAGGGCCTTCGGGTTTTCTGTTCGTCACGGACTCCAAAGGTATCCCGGTAATCGGGCCGGAAGGCATGAACACCACCCTCTCCGGCATCAATCCCAAAACAGGCAACACTCTTATCGCCGATATCCGCAATGCTTCGAAAACACCGGAAAATCCTGTTGAAGCATCGATCCAGTCCTTGATCAAGCGCGCGCCGTCCCGTGACGCCCTGCTTTTCGTGCGCCATGTCAAGCCGTTCGATTGGTATGTCACAGGCGTCGTTTACACCGACGAAGCCAGCGCGCCCGGCAAGCAGCTTTCGTTTCTGCTCATCGCGGCCATCCTCGCCGCTACGCTGTTCATCCTGCCCGTGGCGCTTCTTATGGTCACGCGGCTGACCTCACCGCTGGCGAAACTCGGAGATTACGCCCGCAAGCTCCCCGAACAGGATTTCATGGAGGACGCACGGCCAACGCCCCTGCTCGCCGCCCTCGCGGACGGCAAACACGGAGGAGAGATTGCCAGCCTCGCCAATTCACTGATGTTCATGGATAAAACCCTCCGGTCACGGGTCCGTGAGCTTATGGAGGCCACGTCCAGCCGCGAACGCCTCGAAGGTGAGCTCAGCGCCGCCACCGAAATCCAAATGGGGTTCCTGCCCAAGCCCCTGCCCCCGGACGTGGCCGCCGGGCGGTTCTCACTGGCGGCGAGCCTCGTCCCCGCCCGGGAAGTGGGCGGCGACTTGTATGACTTTTTCATGCTCGACGACAGGCACCTGTGCTTCATCATCGGGGACGTGTCCGACAAGGGCGTGCCCGCCTCATTGTTCATGAGCATGACCTTGACCCTTATCCGATCTCGGGCGGGTTCCCACCCCTCGCCGGAGCACCTCATGGCCGAGGTCATCGAAAACCTCGCCCGCGACAACGCCAAGTGCATGTTCGTCACTCTGTTTATCGGCGTGCTCGATCTTGATACCGGAGAACTGCTCTACGCCAACGGCGGGCACAATCCCCCGCTTCGGCTCGGCGACGACGGCGTGGCATGGCTCAAAGGCATCAGCGGGCCTGTGGTCGGCGCGATGGAAGGCATGAACTATACCTTGCTTCGCACCGTGGTCCGGCCCGGCGAAACCCTCTTCCTCTACACCGACGGGGTGAACGAGGCCATGAACGCGGAAGGCGACGTCTATTCCAACGAAGCGATGTTCCGTGCCCTCGCCTCCTCACCATCACGGGAACCGGCCAGTGTGCTCCGGCATATGCTTGACGATGTGTCCGTCCATGTCAACGGCAACACCGCCTCGGACGACATGACCATCCTGTGTGTCCGTTATTTCGGAGGAAAGCGCTGACGGTCCTTCACCGCTGGTGATGGAAGAGAGCAAACTGGCCCGCACGATAAGCTTGTTCATAAGGTAAAGGGATGCCACCTTAGCAGAGCCCAATCAATGGGGGATGGAGAAAAAGGGACGCTATGGACGTCCCTTTTTTGTCATTTCTTCCAGAACTTCCACCAAGGGCATAACGGCAAGGCCCCTCTGCTCCTGTGCAAGGAATGCCCGGACAATATCTCTTGAATGCACCCCAATTCCAAAATCAGCCTGTTGACGGCGTGCTGCATGTCCCGCACGGAAGGAGGTGGATCTTCGTTCACGAGGGTACGCAACTCTTCAAATGCATTCGCCGCACGCACCATCTCCTCCTCTATTTCCTCCCGCGAAAAGCTTTCTCCGCCTTGGAGACGAGCCTCCAGCCAACGCATCAAAATGTCGTTACCCAAAGCCAAGCACAATCGAGGAATCATTTCCAAGCTCGGCATATACGTATCGTTTATATTGAAGTAACGCTTGGTGACTGAATGTGACACGCCAAGGCGCTCCGCTATCTCATCTCTGGTCAGGCCGCTTTCTTCCTTGGCGAGGCGAAGTGCTGCCTTGCCCGTCATCATCCCCAAATCCGTCATGCTGTTTTCCTCCCAACAGGTGAATGAAGTGGATGCCCTCTTTCACAAGGATCAATCAGGTCCATTCTTTTTTATACATTGGGAGTATTCTCTTTTGCACATCGTATTAGAGCTTGTATCGTTAATATCTTTTTATATGTGTTGGTTATCAACTCTATACTAGCTATCGCAAACGATGTTTCCATGATTATAGATTTTTAAATATATGTCAGGATATCTTCTCTTCAAAAGAAAGATACCATGACAAGAAAACGGTATGACAATAGGATAAACAACTCTCCAGGCTCTTTATAGGAGGAACTATGGGTATCCCACAAAAAAGCCTCGTGATCGGCGCTTGCGAAATCGCCTGCCACTACCCGGAGCTCTCACTCAACGACGCGGCAGGAGATGCGCTCCAACTCGCTGAAAAGATCCGGCGTTACGGCATTGAGGAAAACCAAAAGAAAGAGACTGTCTTTATCGCAGCTTGCCGTTTTGTCAGTGCTGATAAAGATCTCACGCCTCAAAAAGCGGTAGAGAAGGCTTTACGGCTATGGGACATCATTGAAGCATGACGGAAAAGCAATATTGGAAAACGGTAAACCGATGGGAATGTGCTCTCTCATGGGGTTAGGCCGTGGCACAAGATGAAATCGGATCCCTGCCCACAAAAAAGGAGCCAAAATCCAAAAACATCCCTCCCGACATGAGTCGAGAGGGATGTTCCGGACATAAAGCGAGGCCCTGGGATAGCCACCACAGAGTGTTGAGGCCGGGCATCTTCTTTCAATGCATCATTGTTTCAAACGATCTGCATACCGCCCTTAGCTCATTCATACCATATTACTTGTTCCCCCTCGCAAGGTTGCGGGAAACCACCATGAGGGCGGCAAGCATGACGAGCAGCAGGGCCGTGCCCATGAGCAGGGCATAATCCTCCATCTGCAGGATCGTGTACAGCAACGAGTACAGGGCCACGAGCAATACGCCTATCCCTATACCTTCCTTATAATTCCGCAGGGCGAAACCGACATAGCACGACACCATCAGTACAATGCATCCCGATGCCGAAAGGTAGGATGTCAGAAAGGCCAGATGCTCGGACAACGACAGCAGGACCAGATAGAACACCACCATCGACAGCCCCACGATGCCGTACTGTACCGGATGCAGCCGCGCCCCAAGACCCATTTCAAATACAATGAACGCAAGGAAAGTCAGGCCGATGAACAGCACGCCGTACTTCACCGAGCGTTCCACCAGCTTATAGTGCGTACCGGCTTGGTACAGATCCACGCCGACGGCAAACTCCGTGAAATGCCTCGGCCACGTGTGCAGCGTGCCAAGGTTCGGATACGAGCGCGCCAATGAGGGCACGCTCCACACCGCGGAGAAGCCCGTATCCGAAGTTTCATAAGAGGCCGGAAGCACCTGCCCCTGAAAACTCGGATGCGGCCACGGCGAACGCACCTTGATCTCCGTGGTTTCGCCCGCCGTCGCAAACCGGATGCCGCCGCTGCCGCTCAAGGCCAGGCGCTGCGAAAAGTCAAATGTCCCTTGCCCCGCATTCAAGGCAATGGGAACACGGAAACCGGACGGAAGGTTCTCGAACGGCTGCGTACCCGGCTCGGCGCTGTGCGGGACACCGGCCCAAACGAACGGGCTCGCCTCGCGGAGCGCACTCGGGTGGCTCAGGCCCGTGACTACAAAAGACCGGGCATAATCCACATCAACCAGCGCGGGGACGATGCGGGTCAGCGCTTCCCTGGACGGCAATGTAAACTGCCCGGAAATACCGATCTCGGACGTATACACCAGCGCCCTGTATATCCCCCTACGGCGGGATTCTGGATCAAGCGTGGCGTCAAAAGACAGACGCGACGGCAGGATGACGAAATAGCTCGCCTCCAGCCTTGTTTCGCGTACCAGCCTGTCCTTGCCTCCCTCGACGGGCACGACGCGTTCCCGCTCCACACGCTCCGTATACGGGACCAGCAGATACGGGCCGGAAAGCTGCTGCAACCCGCCCCATGTCCGGCTGATGTCCGCCACCACTTCACGGTACAGCGACGAGCGTTCCCCTACGAGGCTTTCCACCATCAACAGCGGAATCAGGAGCAACAGTGCGATGCCCGCTACGACGGCGTAACGAAACATCATCGAATCCTTCAATTGATCCTGCAACACGGCCTTGTCCGTATTGTGCGGCGTCTCCACAACATCCTCCACGGGCAACTGAGGTTCTCGGGCTTTTTCTGAAGGAGCCCCCTGCTCTCCAGACGTTTCGAACGCGAACGTATCTTCGGCGGTCAGGGATTCTGTCCGGGCCACCCCTTTCTCCGTAGCCCCCGGAGGAGGCAACGGCTCCGCCGCAGTAACCGGGGGCTGTCCGGAAACCCGGCGCGTCCGGCGCATGATCCATCTGACTATGGCCACGAAACCGATGCATAACGGGATCAAAATCAACACGAGTACAAGCAGGCCGATCAACATCACTTCGAACATACTTTATTTCCTGTCAATGCGACTCAACAGTTCCACCAACGGGGAACATCGGAGGTTCCCTCCCCGCCAATGTGCACTCAACAGGCACGCACAGCAAGCCTTGCCTTCTATCCTCCGGAGACGGGACGTGCCTGTTCCGTCTTCTTTATTTTCTACCGCGTCACCCATACCAATGGAGCAGCCCTTCTCCGCACCCGGATTACCGCATAAACGGTATATCCGTACAGATACCAGTTACGCCAGCAAGGATGTCCGCGCGCCCCGAAGGGCTTTCCAAACATAAAAAAAAGCCCTCCCGAAATCTCAGGAGGGCTTTGCTTAATCCATAGCAGGGTGGAGCACCACGCGGCCTTCCGCCAATGAGCGGGGCACGTCGATGATACGTTGGTTGCGCGACCCTCGGAACCGGATGATCAAGGACTTCTCCTCCAGTATGAAGGGGCCGTCCACAAGGATATCCAGCTGGCGCAGCAACGGCATATGCCGGCTGTCCGCAAGCAGCTCCTCATACAAATACCCGGTATAGCTCGTCAGATTGTACCCCGCAGCGCGCAGGCGCTCTGCCAGCGGCGCAAGCTTTCCGCTCTGTACGAACGGTTCCCCGCCGCTGAACGTTACCCCGCGCACGATGGGGTTTTTCCGCACGTCCGCAAACACCCAGTCGGGTGAAACCATGCGCCCGCCGTCGAAAGGGTGCGTCGTCGGGTTGTGGCAACCCTTGCAATGGTGCGGGCAGCCCTGCGTAAACAGCACGTAGCGCAAGCCCGGCCCATCTACGATGGACTCCTCGACGATGCCGGATATGCGTATTTCGTCGCTCATACCAAAACCTCTGACTTCGCCAAGACGAGGGAGAATTGGGGAAGGGAGGGAAAAGCTTTTCTAAAGAAAGGGGGGAGCACCCCCACGCTTTTCCCTCCCTTCCCAAAGGCTTCTGCGCTTATTGGATCCCTGTTCACAGCTTTTTCAGCTTCAAAACGAAAGAACCCTAGTTACCGCAGCAGCCGATCTTGCAATGCTTCACGCGATCTTCGACTTCGGCGCGTTTGGCGTTGTTGAAACGATCCACGGTGCCGACGAGGTATCCGGTAATGCGACGGATACGTTCAAACTTCACGCCTTCGCCAACCAAAACTTTCTTGCTTTCAGTGTTCATTGAACCGTTCTCCAATACTTGGTTTAACAATAATGGGTATATCGGAAAATGCGGGTATCCGCACTTTGCTTGCTCATCAGCGCGACATTCACGCGCCTCTTCAATGCATTCCAGTTCAACCGCTCCAGCTGGGCTGTCCCCGAGCTATACGAATTGATCCAAGGCGTTCCTCTTAGCGAAGGGGGATGGAAAAACTCACCCGCTCCAACAGCCGGAACGAACCCCCTCCGCGCGGCCTCCCCACCAGTCAAAAGTCTTAGGAGGGGAAAGGGAGGGGTTTGGGGAGGGGAAGCCCTTCTTCAGAAGGGTTCCCCTTCCCAATATTCACCTAAATCACCATATTGGGCATCTTGTCCTCGGCTTCGAGGCGTTCCTCTTCAGAACGCACGTCGCGGATGTAGCCCTTGATCTTGCGCAATACTTCGATATCGACGCCTTCGCCGTCGTGACGCCCGCAGCGGGGGCACACGTCGCCGATGATGCCCGTGTAGCCGCACAGGGGATCACGGTCCACGGGATGGTTGATGGACCCGTAGCCGACGCCCATGTCCTTCATGGCCCGGATGAGATCCTCGAACGCCTCAAGGTTGTTCACCGGATCGCCGTCCACTTCCACATAGGTGATGTGCCCGCCGTTGGTCATCGCATGATACGGCGCTTCAAGACGGATCTTGTTGTAGGCGCTGATGCTGTAATAGACCGGGATGTGGAACGAATTGGTGTAGTAGTCCTTATCCGTAATACCTTCGATGGAGCCGAAACGCTTGCGGTCGAGACGTACGAACTTGCCGGAAAGCCCTTCGGCGGGGGTTGCGATCACCGAGAAATTGAGCTTTGTCTCGGCGGCCTTCTTGTCCGCCTTCTCGCGGATGAAGCCGACGATCTTGAGCCCGAGCTCCTGCGCCTCTTCGGATTCGCCATGATGCTTGCCGATGAGCGCCTTGAGGCACTCCGCAAGGCCGATGAACCCCACGGTCAGCGTGCCGTGCTTGAGCACTTCGCGCACTTCGTCGTCCGGGCCGAGCCGTTCCGAATCGATCCAGATGCCCTGCCCCATCAGGAAGGGATAATTCTTGCACTTCTTGCACGACTGGATTTCGAGGCGCTCAAGAAGCTGCTCGAAGACCAGATCCACCATCTTGTCCAGCTCGGCGAAGAAGGCGTCGACGTTGTGATCCGCAAGGATGCCGAGGCGGGGCAGGTTGATGGACGTAAAGCTCAGGTTGCCGCGCCCGTTACAGATCTCCCGGCTGGGGTCGTACACGTTGCCGATGACCCGGGTGCGGCAGCCCATGTAGGCGATTTCCGTCTCGGGATGGCCGGGCTTGTAGTAGGCCAAGTTGAACGGCGCGTCGATGAAGGAAAAGTTCGGGAACAGGCGTTTGGCGGACACGCGGCAGGCAAGCTTGAACAGATCATAGTTGGGGTCTTCCTCATTATAGTTGACCCCTTCCTTGACCTTAAAAATCTGTACCGGGAAGATCGGGGTTTCCCCATCGCCCAGGCCTGCCTCTGTGGCCAGCAGCAAATTGCGCACAACCATTCTGCCCTGCTCGGAAGTATCGGTGCCATAGTTCAACGAGGAGAAGGGGACCTGTGCGCCTGCACGGGAATTCATGGTATTCAGGTTGTGCACCAGGGCCTCCATCGCCTGGTAGGCAGCCTTGTCCGTCTCTCTCCACGCAGTCTTTTCCGCATAGGAGCCGGCATCCATTGCCTCTTCCTCAGTGATCTCCTCAAAACCGTTCTCCCGCTGATGCCGGGGCAGATATTCGGCAAAGCGTTCGCTGTATGCACAGGCGCTGCCCATGGTGACGTCGTCCCCCAGTTCTTCTTTCGCCGCAGAGATCAGGGCTTCCGCATCCTCATAGGACATGCCCTTTCGAATTTGCAAAAATTCAATAAGTGCTTTGAAATATTCCTTGCGGTAGGTTTTATCCACACCTTCCGCCATGGAATAATCAAAATTGGGCACGCTCTGGCCGCCGTGCATCTCATTTTGATTGGCCTGGATGGCAATGCAGGCCAGCGCCGCATAGCTGCGGATATCCTTGGGCTCCCGCAGGTAACCGTGTCCCGTGGAAAAACCACCGTGGAAAAGCTTCAGCAGATCGATTTGACAGCAAGTCTCCGTCAGAGTGTAAAAGTCCTTGTCATGGATATGGATATCGCCGTCGGCGTGAGCCTTGGCAATGTGGGGGGGGATGACATACTTATCATAAAAGCTCTTTGCTCCCTCAGAGCCGTATTTGAGCATGGTTCCCATAGCGGTATCCGCATTGATGTTGGCATTTTCCCGCTTCAGGTCCACATCCTCGGCTGACACAAAAGTCAGTGCGGAATAGATCTTTACCAGCTCGTCGTCCATCTCCCGCAGTTTCTGATGTTCTGCCCGGTACAGGATATAGGCTTTGGCGGTCTTTGCGTAATCGGATTCAATGAGCTTCTCCTCCACGATATCCTGTATCTGCTCCACCGTAGGGGTGGTCCGCAGCTTACCCGCAGCCTC
>OGPU01002557.1_pt1 | contig 12596 bp, 8 predicted proteins | sample 1552991 | NCBI WGS metagenome assembly OGPU01 (sample SAMEA2580296, study PRJEB22360) | human gut metagenome | biome: human gut; feature: human-associated habitat; material: faeces | place: Denmark | collected 2008/2010 | reverse complement strand
GTGTCGAAGCCCGCCCCGCCCGCCCCGGCCCCCCCGGCCAGCCGTTGGCCCCGCCGTCAGGGCGTGTTTGCTCCCATCTTCGATGCCGCCATCGCCGACGGCTACAAGCGCCTCATGGCCCCCTCGCTGGAGCGCGAGGCCCGCGCCAAACTCACCGTTCGCGCCCAGACCGAGGCCATCAACGTCTTTGCCAAGAATCTCGAGGGTCTGCTCTCGGCACGCCCCGTGCGAGGCGCCCGCGTGCTCGCGCTCGACCCGGGCTACCGCACCGGCTGCAAGGTCGCCGTCATGGACGAGACCGGCAAGCTGCTCGACCACTGCGTGGTCTACCCCACCAAACCGCGCCACGACGTCGCCGGCACTAAGCGCGAGCTCGCCCGCCTCGTCAAGAAGGACGACGTCAACACCATCGTCATCGGCAACGGCACCGCCAGCCGTGAGACCGAGGAAGTCGTCTCGGAGTTCATCGCCGAGCAGGCGCCTGGGCTGCGATACACCATCGTCAACGAGGCCGGCGCGTCGGTGTACTCCGCCTCCGAGCTCGCCAGCCAGGAATACCCCGACCTGGACGTCACCGTGCGTGGCGCCATGAGCCTGGGCCGCCGCCTGCAGGACCCGTTGGCAGAGCTCGTCAAGATTCCGCCCCAGTCCATCGGCGTTGGTCAGTACCAGCACGACCTTGACCAGGCCGAGCTTTCGCGTACCCTGGGCCACGTGGTGGAGGACGTCGTCAACCGCGTGGGCGTCGACGTAAACACCGCGAGCGCGAGCCTGCTGGGATATGTATCGGGCATCACGCCGAGCGTAGCCAAGAATATCGTGGCCTACCGCGAGGAAAACGGCGCCTTTACCGATCGCCGCCAGCTCAAGAAGGTCCCCAAGCTGGGACCCAAGGCATACCTCAACGCCGCGGGTTTCCTGCGCATCAGCGGCGGCAAGAACCCGCTCGACGCGACAAGCGTCCACCCCGAGAGCTACGAGGTGGCCACGGCCGTCCTGGAGCGCGCAGGCGTTAAAGCCAGCGAGCTCAGCCGCGGCGGCGTGCCCGACATTGAGCGCCGTCTGGGCAGCATCTCGGCGCTGGCAAGCGACCTGGACTGCGGCACCCTGACGCTCATCGACATTGTCAACGAACTCAAGAAGCCCGGTCGCGACCCACGCGACGACGCGCCCGAGGTGGTCTTTAGCCGCTCGGCACTTTCCATCGACGACCTGGAGCCCGGCATGGAACTCAAGGGCACGGTGCGCAACGTCGTCGACTTTGGCGCGTTCGTCGACGTGGGCGTGCACCAGGACGGCCTCGTACACATCTCCAAGCTGGCCAACCGCTTCGTCAAGCACCCGAGCGACGTGGTGCGCGTCGGCGATACGGTCAAGGTGTGGGTCGAGAAGGTCGATCGCAACCGCAAAAAGATCTCCCTCACCATGGTGCAGGGGAAGTAACAGCAAAGGACGAACCACCGCTGCCCATCGTCGAACTTGCAAGTTTTTCTCACCCAATGGGAAAAACTTGCAGATACCGCAACAAAAATGGTGCCGCCCCATCAAAGAGGCAGCACCAGCCAAGTCTTATTCAGCTCAGAACCTACTGACAAGCTCGTGTCGGCAGCCCCAGCCTTTCCTTTGCCTAGCGCGACCCTCGCGAAGCGCGTGAGCGATAGGGAAAGGAAAGGCCGGGGCGAACAACCCGCGGCGCAGCCAGTGTTCGCGTTACGGCAGGATATGGAAGCCGAGCGAGGCGATATCTTTGGCAAAACCGCGCACGGTATCGAGCGAGACCTCGTACGGGTCGCGGCCGATGTTCTTGCGCTTGGCCAGGATGCTGTTGGGCACCGTGATGATCTGGCAACCGCATCCTTCCGCCTGGTAAATGTTGATGAGCTCACGCGTGGACGCCCACAGGACCTCGCAGTTGGGCTTGGCGGCGGCCTTCTTGACCGACTCCGTCATAAACGGAATGGGGTCGACGCCGGTATCGGCGATACGGCCGGCAAAAAGCGAGATGATAGACGGCGTCTCGGCGTCAACGGCCTCGACCATCTCATCGACCTGCTTAGGCGTAAAGATGGTGGTGACGTTAACCTTGATGCCGTCGGCCGAAAGCTTGCGGACCAGCTCGGCGGTGGACTCGCCCTTGGTGGTCACGCACGGAATCTTGACGTAGACGTTCTCGGCCCAGGTGGCGATCTCGCGAGCCTCGACCTCCATGGTCTCGACGTCGTCGGCAAAGACCTCAAACGACACAGACACATCGGTGATGTGGGCCAGGACCTCCTTGGCAAACGCGCGGTAATCCGTCACGCCGCCCTTCTTCATAAGGGACGGGTTGGTCGTGAAACCCTGAACGTTGCCGTTCTCGTACATGTCGAGCATGCCCTCGAGGTTTGCACCGTCAGCGAACACCTTGATTGCCATCTGCCTGATTCCTTTCGTCTGCATACGGCCGGTAAGCTGCTAAACACTTTACCTATGTTTATCAAGGCATGAGCTGCGGGTTTTATCTTCTCGGCGAACGGTATAAACACCTCAGTGTTTGGATTGATAAATCGATTGAGCATACAAAAGAAGAAAGCCTCAGTTTGAGCAAACGTCAGCGAGCGTGTTCCAGGTGCCGCAGGTCGCCGTGAAAAAGGAGCGACGCGTACTTTGGTACGCGAGCGACGGCTTGAACGGCGAGATGCGGTGCCTGGGACGCGCGCAGCTCTAGATCAACCCAAAGTGGCGCATCGCTGTGACGGTACCGTCGTGTGCGACATCGTCGGTCACGTAGTCGGCGAGTGCCTTGACCTCGGGCATGGCGTTGCCCATGGCCACGGCCGTCTCGACCGCAGCGAGCATGCCCAGGTCGTTACCCGAATCGCCAAAGCCAAAGGTGCGCGCATTTCCCTCGCGGCCCAGATACGCCAGTGCTCGCGCCACGCCCACGCCCTTGTCAATGCCCTTGGGGCTCAGCTCGCGATTTTGACCACCGGTGTTGCACAGCTCAAACTCGCGATCGATAAAGCCGTCATCGCCGGCTACGCGAGCCAAACTGGGCACACTGAGGCATACCTTGCCCACGCGCAGACTGCCGTCGACGCGCATCTCCTCGGCGCTGTGCACCACAGAAGTGCCGATCAGAGACGACTGCTCAACGCCCACAGGCTCCAGCGCAAAGGTCGCAGCATTGGACTCGAAAAAAACCTCGATGCCGGCATCCACAACGCGACGCGCGAGCTCCGCGATAACGTCTTCGTCAAAGCAGTCCTCGTGTACCACACGGCCCTCGACCTCGAGCGTGGCACCCGCCATGGCAACGATGCCCGCGGGGTCAAGCGCACGCAGGCTATCGGCGATAAGCCACAGGGGGCGGCCCGTGCAGATAAATGCCTTGTGCCCCGCATCACGCAGTGCATGAAACGCCTCAACCACCGTCTGCGAGGGGCGAACCGCCGAAAAGTCCTTATCGGTCATATCGTCGGGATCGAACGACGTCAGCGTGCCGTCCACGTCAAAAAAGAGCACGGCGGCTTCGGGGCACGCATCAATCATATGGGTTCCTTTCGAGGATAAGGGCAAACGAAGCATCCATCATATAATGGAGCGACGCAACCAGAGAGGTCACCCATGGAATTTTACGCAAGCTGCCCCGAGGGCTTTGAGTCCGCACTCGCCGATGAGCTTAAACGCCTCGGGCTTTCGCATGTTCGCCGGCTGAAGGGCCGCGCCACGTTTGAGGGCGAGCTCGAAGAAGGCTACCGCGCCTGTCTGTGGTCGCGCCTGGCGAGCCGCGTGTTCGTGGTACTCGGGCGCTTTGAGGCGCAGGATGCCGATGAACTGTACGATAGCGTTTACGACATCGCCTGGGAGAGCATCGTCCGCCCCGGCGCCACCATCGCCATTACCGCCCGCGGCGTGACCGAGCAGCTGCGCAACACGCGCTTCTCGGCCCTGCGCGCCAAGGACGCATTGTGCGACCGCCTGGCCGAGACCACGGGCCGTCGCGCCGACGTCGATGCCGCCGACCCCGATGTTCACCTACTGCTTTCGCTGCGCCAGCGCCGCGCGAGCATAAGCCTAGACCTTTCGGGCGACCCGCTGTTCAAGCGCCTGCCGCCCGCGGCGACCCGTGCCGGCGAGGGCACACACGTGCTGCGCCCCGACTACGCTGCCCTAGTGCTGGCGCAGGTCGGCTGGACCGCACTGTGCGAGCGCGAGCTGACGGCCGACGATTACGAGAACGAAGCCCTGCCCACGCTGGTCGACGCCTCGTGCGCCGGTGGCGGTCTGCTGTTGGAGGCCGTGAACATTCTGACCGACCGCGCCCCGGGCGCTGCACGCGAGCGCTGGGGTTTTGAGGGCTGGCAGCTGCACGACGCCGCTCTGTGGGAGCAGTTGCTTGCCGAGGCACGCGAGCGCGAGGCGGCAGCACGTGAGCGCCAGGCACGCATCGTGGCCGTAGACATCGACCCCGCCGCCCGCAAGACCGCTGAGCGCATGGTCAAGTGTGCCGGCTACAAGCGCTTTGTCGATTTTTGCGCCGCCAAGTCCGTCACCGTGGTGGACCATGTGGGCGCTGTCGCCGGTGCCGCCGTGGTCGCGGATACGACCGAGACCCCGCTTTCGCTCATGCACGACGCCATGACGCTCATCGGCGAGCTGCGCCGCGCGCCCGAGCTTGCCGCGGCGCCGGTCGCCGCGCTCACCCGCGATGGATTGTTGGCCCGCGCGCTCCACGCCGAGCCCGAGCGCTCGATCGCCGTCATGCCCAACAACGAGGAGGCGACCGTCGAAGTCTGGCCTTCGCTCGACCACGCCGCCGCAGCGTTTGAGGCTGCGACTAGTGCGGATGCCGAGGCCGAGGTCACGGATGCCGACGAAGTCAACGACAACGCCGCCGGCACCCCCATGCCCGAGCCTGCCGCCATGCTCGACCTGGGCGACGGCAAGCCGCTGCCCGTGCTCATCCCGGAGTCCGAGCAGTTCGCCAACCGCCTGCGCAAGAATGCCCGTCTGCGTCGCAAGTGGGCCAAGCGCGAGGGCGTGAGCTGCTACCGCGTCTACGATGCCGACCTGCCCGACTACTCCGCCGCCATCGACCTGTACGAGGGCTGCCCGCAGACGCTGGGCCGCTGGCTCGTCATCGCCGAATACGCCGCGCCCAAAACCATCGACCCCGCACTGGCCCAGGCCCGTATGCTCGACATTCTGGCCATCGCGCCGCGCATCTTGGATGTTCCCGCCGAGCATGTGCACGCCAAGGCCCGCATGCGTTCGCGCGGCGGCTCGCAGTACGGCAAGCAGGGCGCCGGCAAGGGCGGCTCGGGCGAGCGCGCCAATATCGCTCGTCGTCGTCTGCCGCTCATCGAAGAGGGCGGGCTCACCTTTGCCGTCAACTTTGACGACTACCTGGATGTGGGCATCTTCCTGGACCACCGCGTCACCCGCAACCTGGTGCGCGAGCACGCCAAGCAGGCGCACCGCTTCCTCAACCTGTTTGCCTACACCGGCACTGCCACCTGCTACGCGGCCGACGGCGGCGTCGAGGAGACCGTGACGGTCGACCTTTCCAACACCTATCTGGACTGGGCCGAGCGCAACATGCGCCAGAACGGCTTTGTGGGGCCTCAGCATCACTTTGTGCGCGACGACGTGCTCGCCTGGATTCGCGACCAGCGCCAGACGCGCAACCGCTGGGACCTAATCTTTGTCGACCCGCCCACGTTCTCGAACTCGTCCAAGATGGGCCGCCGCACCTGGGATGTCCAGCGCGACCATGTTGAGCTTTTGGCTGGCGTATCGCGCCTGCTCGCGCAAGGCGGCCATGCCATCTTTAGCTGCAACCTGCGCGGCTTCCGCCCCGAAACGCGCAAGCTCGCGCGCGCGGGCGTGGTGCTGGAGGACATTACGGCACAGACCATCCCCGAGGACTTCGCGCGCAACCAGAAGGTGCACCACTGCTACATCGTGCGCCGCCTGCCCATCGAGGACGCCATGGCAGAGGTCGGCTTTAGCGCCGAGGAAATTGCCGAACGCGTCGAGGAACTGCGCAACCCCGAGGCCCGCAAGCCCCGTGCGGCAGCACCCGCGCACGCGCAGGCCGGCAACGGCAAGTCCAACTTTGCCGGCAAACCCTCCCCCGCCGGCAAGCCCAAAAAGAAGAAGTTCTACGCCAGCAAGCCCAAGGGCAAATAACAAAGTTGCGGTGGAATAGTTCCTAAAAAAGCCTGGTAAAGGCCCAAACAGGAACTATTTCACCGCAACTCATAGTGGGATGGTGGTTGGCGATCTAGCCTTGGGTGACCAATCGGTAACCGATACCCACATGCGTCTGGATATAGCGCGGGTGCGCGGGGTCGGACTCAATCTTCTTGCGCAGCGTGCCCATAAAGACACGCAGGCTCGCCAGGTCACTCTTGGTTGCCGTGCCCCAAATCTCGTGCAGGATAAACTGGTGCGTCAGCACCTTGTCGGCGTTATGCGCCAGCAGGCACAGGAGCTTGTACTCGATCGGCGTCAGATGCAGCTCCTCGCCATCCATCGTGGCGATGCCGGCATCAAAATCGATATGCAGCTCGCCGGTATCGAACGAGCCCTCTGAGGCAACGCCGCCCGTTTGCGCATACGAAAGGCGCCTGAGCGTCGTGCGAATGCGCGCGAGCAGCTCCTCGACCGAAAACGGCTTGGTCAGGTAGTCGTCAGCACCGGCATCGAGTGCGCGAATCTTGTCCGCATCCTCGCTGCGCGCCGAGACCACAATGATCGGCATGCCCGACCATGCGCGCACCGACTCCACCACCTTGACGCCGTCCATATCGGGCAGGCCCAGATCGAGCAGCACGATGCTCGGCGCCTGCGACGAGGCGGCGGCGATGGCGGCATGGGCGGTCTCCACGGCCATATGGCGCAAGCCGTGCGCCTCGAGCGCGGCAACGATAAGATTGCGAACGGCGGGGTCGTCCTCAACGACCAAGATGAGCGGTTTCACGGCAGAGTTCGGCACAGCGCTACTCCTTATCAAACGAAACGTCGGCGGCGGGAAGTTCAATCGTAAAGACTGAGCCGTGCGGATCCGCCGCGGCAACCTCTATGCTACCGCCATGTGCCAGCGCAATGGAGCGGCAGAGCGAAAGACCCAGGCCCACGCTGCGATGGCTGTCGGCCAGACCATGGTTGGCGGTATAGAACGACTCAAAGATCCGCTCGCGGTCCTCGGGTGCGATGCCCAGACCATCATCGGCCACCGAGCACGCCACGCGTCCATCGTCGACGCTAATCGAAATCATGATATGCGAGCCTGCAGGCGTATAGGTGATGGCGTTGTTCACCAGATTGACCACCAGCTGTACCATCAGGCGCGCGTCGACGTTGACGAGCGCCGGCTCATCGCACGCCACCACCTTAAGGTCGTGCTCGCGCACGGCAGGGTTCACGTGGCGCAGCGCCTCCTCGACGATATCGTCCATGAGCTCGAGCGTGGTCGACAGGCGCATACCGCCACCCTCGAGCTTGGTGATGGCGAGCAGGTTTTCGACGGTAGCGTTGAGCCATTGCGCATCCGAGCGAATGGACAGCAGCAGGCCGCGGCGCGTCTGGCTATCGAGCACGGCCGTGCCAGTCGAGCCTTGGTCGAGCAGCACATCGGCATTGCCCGAAATACTGGTGAGCGGCGTGCGCAGATCGTGCGAGATGGAGCGCAGCAGGTTGGCGCGCAGCTGCTCGTTTTTGGCAAGCACCGCCGCTTCTTCGCGGGCCTCCATGGCGCGGGCGCGATCGAGCGCCAGCTCGCCTTCGCTCACGATGGCATCGGCAAGCGCCCGTTCCTCGTGCGTCAGCACGTCGGGCTCGGCAACGATAGCCAGCACGCCCACCACCGAGGCGGGGTCGCCCGAGCGCACGAAGCCGTCGCCCGTGCGAACCGTCAGGTAGATGCCATAAAACGCCGAGCCGCCATAGGTGGCATCGAGCGGCGTTCCCACATAGGCGGACGCCGAGAGCCGCGGCGGCATCTGCGGCGCCAGTTCGTGCACCGGCGCGGCATCGCCCACGGCCGTGTATGTCGCACGCGGCAGCAGGTCATCATCGTCGGCGTCGGCGCTGTACCACACGACCGGACAGCCCGAAAGACGCGCCAGCTGCGTTGCCATGGCATGGATAATTTGCTGCTGATCGGCACACCGCTGCAGCATGCGGTTGGTCTCGAGCACCATATGCGTGCGGCGGTCGCTAGCGGCAGCCTGTGCCAAGGCGCGGCGCAGGGCCAACGCAATCGAGCTCGACACAAGCGAGACCACGAACATGATGAAGAACATGCCGGGATAGACGCGGTCGATAAGCGACAGCGAGTAGCGCGGGTCGACAAACAAGAAGTTGTAGAGCGCCACGGCGGCAGCCGAGCTCAGCAAGCAATACAGGCGACTCCAGGTAAAGAATGCGCACAGCTGAACGGCGAACACATAGACGATCATGATGCTCGGCGCGAGACCCGGATGGTCGAGCAGCGCGCCCACAATCGTCGCTGCGACCAGCAGCCCCGCCGATACGCAGGCGTCATACAGAGGAGTGCGGCGCGTCAGCGTTGTGCGCCGCCACCAAAAGCTATCGGCAATATCGCCGTCCGTACGGACGTCCATCAGCGACCCGCCCCTCTCTCAAAAACAAAAACCACCACAAAGGGACAGGCACCTTTGTGGTGGTTTTCCCTCGTGGTGGTTCTAAGTGTAAAGCCTTCTACGACCGGCAGCCGCTAGACAAACAGCACGTGCGCGAGCAGTGCGCACACGCACGCCGCGACAAGCACCGTCACCACGATCGAAATCACGCGATCGGCCATGTCCATGTTGGCACGATTCGTAAAGAACCGATCTTCGGCGGCATCGGCGCGTGCCTCACGCACCATCTCGGCAGCAAGATCGCAACCGTCAAGCACCTTTGCATCCATGGTTTCCTCCCAGGACTCAATCCCCATCAATACAAGCCCGCCCGTTCGCAGACAAACCTCGAGCGTCGACTACGGGCGCTCGTTGGGGGCCAGGCGCTGCATCTTATTCACAGCCTTGAACTTGGTGAACAGCGGCACGTACTCAAAGCTCACGTTGGAGTTCTCCAGGCCGTACCAACGCGCGGGCGTGCCGGCGGCGCGGCGGATGATGTACTTGAGCGTGATGGCCGTACGCTCGCTGGGCTCCACATCGCTTTCGGGCGCCAGAAGCTTACGGATCAGGACGAACTTGAACGTACCGATGTTGCCCGGATCCTTGTAGACCGAGTAGTCATGCGTCTGCGGCGGCAGCTCGCCGGTGGCAGCCAGGTCCTGAACAACCTGACGCAGGTAGGCATTGACGCGCTGGTTGATCTTGTAGCCCAGGTACAGATGCACGCGGAACACGTAGTCGGTGCCGAACGTCTCGACCGAATAGGCAAAGGTATGCGGCTCGTCCATGGTCTCGACATTCACGAACCACCAGGCGCGGGCGCGCTTGGGATGCTTGTCCAAGATCGAGTAGACGATATCGCGGTCGATGTAGTCGGTATGGGTGTCCTTGGTCAGGTACACGACGTTGTCGCTCATGCGCTCGTAACGGTCGTCGTCGCGCAGGCGCTTGAGCTGCGGCAGGTAGCTGCGCAGCGGCAGCAGCGTAAACTGGCGCTGCTCGACCGCCGTGCCGTTGTACCAGCACACCATTATGCCCATGATGAGTGCAGCCATGAGAATGGTGAAGTAGCCGCCGTGGAAGAACTTGGTGAGCGAGCTCACGAAGAAGAAGCCTTCGAGCAAAAGGAAGAAGGCCGCGAAGATCCACGGAGCAACCTTGAGCTTGCGCTCCTCATGCAGGTAGAAGAAGAGCAGCAGCGTGGTGCACATCATAGTCAGCGTGATGGCAAGGCCGTAGGCGGCTTCCATATGCGCCGAGTTCTGGAACAGCAGCACCACGATGACGCAGCCGACAAGCATGACGTTGTTGACCATGGGGATGTAGAGCTGGCCCTTGGTCTCGGCAGGGTAGAAGACCTGCATGTGCGGCATAAGGTCCAGGCGGCTGGCCTCGGACACCAGCGAGAATGCGCCGGTGATGAGCGCCTGCGAGGCAATGATGGCCGCGACGGTGGAAAGGCCGACGGCAAACGGGCGCAGACCCGGAGCGAGCATCTGGTAGAACGGGTTGAGGTCGGCAATGCCCATGAGCTCGGGGTTGGCAGCGTTGTTCATAAGCCAAGCGCCCTGGCCCATATAGGAAAGCAGCAGGCAGCACTTAACGAACGGCCAGGTAGCGTAGATGTTGCCGCGGCCGACGTGGCCCATGTCGGAATACAGCGCTTCGGCGCCGGTGGTGGACAGGAACACGGTGCCCATGACGGCGAGGCCTGCCGCATTGTGATGGCTGAAGAGGAACTCCACGCCGTACACCGGATTCAGCGCTTCAAGCACGCTCCAATCGGAGCTCAGGTTCACCAAGCCGACGACGGCGAGGAACGAGAACCAGATCATGACCACCGTGCCGAACGTGCGGCCGATGCGTTCGGTACCGCGCGACTGCACTGCGAACAGGCAGACGATGATCACAATGGTGATCATCAGCGTCAGTTCTTTGTTTTCGCTCATGATCGGTTCCAGCAGCGGCAGTGTTTCCAAGCCTTCCACTGCCGAGCTGATCGAGACGGCCGGCGTAAGCACGGAATCGGCGAGGAACGCGGCGCCGCCCAGCATGGCGGGAATCGCAAGCCATGCCCCATATTTGCGGATCAGCGAATACAGTGCGAAGATGCCGCCTTCGCCGTTGTTGTCGATGCGCATGGCGATGAACACGTATTTGACGGTGGTGATCAGCGTGATCGACCAGAAGACCAGCGACAGGATGCCCAGCACCGCGGCGCGATCCGTATGCGCCAAACCGCCTTGGCCGTTGAGGAACGTCTGCATGGTGTACAGCGGCGAGGTACCGATGTCGCCGTACACCACGCCAAGCGCCACGATGGCCATGGCCGGCGTGATCTTGTCCGGGCCGGACTGAAGACGGCTCCACCAGCGGCCGATGCGGCCCTTGCTGGCGGCCTCGTCAAGTTTCGCGGCTTCCTGCTGCTGCGCCTCGTGCTCCTTGATGAGCGTCTGGCGCTCCTCCTTGGTCAGGACCTTGTGCGAGACCTTTGGCGCCTGCGTGTACGTCGCTGCGTGAAGCAGCGGCTGTTCTTCTTCGTTCGGCTCGTTAGCCATAACGCTTCCTCCAAGTGGCGGGCCTTCCAACCCGCTCCCCAAAATAAAACGCAAGGTGTGACACTAGGAGCTTGGCAAACCATTGTCAAATCTTCACACGTGATTCGGCACGTCACGCATGAAATTCACATATGCTTGATTGTTTGTATTTTGCTTATTTTCTGGCGATTACGCAACTGTTACGTTGAGGCCCATGCGACCGTCACGGAACCGCCACGGGATTACCGCGAAATCGCCATTCTTTTTAGATGCCGTACACTTCGCGCGTCGTTTCACGCGTGGCTTTGGCGATTTCAGCCAACGGTCTGTCAAGATAGTCGGCGAGCGCCTGCAGGGTGTACGGGATCATATACGGCGCGTTGGTGCGGCCGCGGTAGGGCATCGGACTTAAGTAGGGGGCATCGGTTTCGACCATGACGTGGCTCATGCCGACGAGTTTCGCCGATTCGCGGATTCCGTCGTTGCCTTTGTAGCTGGATGTGCCGGAAAGGCTGAGATACCAACCGTTTTCGCGGGCGATTTCGCCCATTTCGGCGTCGCCGGAGTAGCTGTGGAACACGGTACGTTCGGGGGCTCCGTCGGCGAGCAACGTTTCGATGACTTCCTTGTGCGAGTCGCGGTCATGGATTTGCATGGGCAGGTTGAGTTCCTTGGCGAGCGCGACGTGGGCGCGGAACGCCTCGCGTTGCAGTTCCTTGGCGGATTCGCCGGTACGGAACAGGTCCATGCCGGTTTCGCCGATGGCGACGACCTGGTTGGGGTAGGTGGTGGCGAGGCGGTGCACTTCGGCCATGGCTTCGTCGAAGGGGATGTCGTGCCAGGGCTTGTATTTGATGGGCAGGCCGTCGGGGCCGGGTGCGCCGCGGTGGCCGTGCAGCACGGCTTCGTTGGGGGGTATGGCGATTGCGGCGTGCACGGTTCCGGGATGCTCGCGGGCCATGTCGATGGCGGTCATGAGGTTGGGCAGCTCGCAGCCACAGTCGATTACGCCTTCGACGCCGACTTTCTGGGCTTGTTCCAGCAGTTCGTCGACGCTGTAGACGGGTACTTCGCCTTGGCCTTTTTCCATGGCTTCGTGACTCATGGCTTGGGAGAATGGCACGACGGATGCGACGTGGGTGTGGTTGTCGATGACGTGCGCGTCTTCGGGCAGCGGCTGTGGGGCCGGGGCCCAATTGCGATTGCGGTGGTGCTTGCTCATGTTTTCCAGATTAGTCCCGATTGGCCCTGCACTGCGGGCGAACTCTCGTTCGAGGGTTCAAACGAGGGTCCGCCCGTTTCGCGGCATACACGTCACTTAATCGTGATGGTGGTGAACGACCATGCCGGTGCCGTGTAGTCGCCGTCTGTCAGATCAATCGCGGTCTGCCGCGGCCTGGTCGGTGATTCCTCACCGACCTGTCCC
>OGPU01002548.1_pt1 | contig 12646 bp, 1 predicted proteins | sample 1552991 | NCBI WGS metagenome assembly OGPU01 (sample SAMEA2580296, study PRJEB22360) | human gut metagenome | biome: human gut; feature: human-associated habitat; material: faeces | place: Denmark | collected 2008/2010 | reverse complement strand
AACAGAGTAATCAATTAAAAAACAAAATTGATACATTGTACGGAAAGCAAAACACAACAACGGCACCGAACATAAATTCCTTTAATCCGTTCATCAGCAAAAGAGACGGACAGGTTATAAATAAAATGGCTGATTATAAGCCGATTGTAAATAGCAGTGCGACAAGCGATAAGGTTAGAGAATGGATAACACAAGCAACAGGTATTCAACCAACAAACACAATGTCAAATTCATCAAATTCTACTCAAAATGAAAATAGTACCGCTCTTAGCAGTGGTACTATTAATTCAAACGGTGATGATAATGTTGGTTTTAACGGAAATCTTGACAGCTCGTCGCTTGGAAGTCTTGACGTAGCAACGCAACTTCCGAAACTGTCAACAGCACAAATAGCCGAAATCATTAAAAAGCACTTTAACCGCAGTTCAGTCATATCAACAAGTGACGCAGAGGGTATATACAATGCTCAAAAAACAACAGGTATGAGCGCTTTGGCAATACTCGGTATCGGAGCTTTGGAAAGCGGTTGGGGTACTTCAAACATAGCCAAGAAAACCAATAATATTTGGGGTTACGGTGCTACAAATGTTAATCCTGAGGGTAATGCTCATAGATACGGTCAAATGTCACAAGGCGCTACTCAATTTGCAACTGAATTTATGAAAACATACTACAATGGGTATGGTGCAAAGTCGATTAATTCAGCAGGTACAGGTAACAATCCAAAAGGAATGGGGTATGCATACACAGACGGCGGAGCAATAGATAGCAGTTGGGCGACACAGGTAAGTTCTATTATGGGACAACTATACAACACAGCTAAGGGTGTAAGCGGTTCAAATACAGGTAATTCATCAAGTAATTCATCAAGAAGTTATCTAAACAGATTGAGCTATGCGAACAATTCAAACACTTCGTCAGGCGGTTCTTCCAAAGGACGGCAGATTGTTGCGGCGGCAAAGCAGTATTTGGGAACACCATATGTATACGGCGGTACTTCGTCAAGTGGTGTTGATTGTAGTGGTCTTGTACAACTCGCGGCGAAAGCAAGCGGTATTGATATACCACGAACAACATACGACCAAATAAATGTAGGGCAAGCCGTAAGCAAGAATAACTTGCAAGAGGGCGACCTTGTATTTTTCAGAGGTTCGGGCGGTAGTACGTCAGCTCCAGGACACGTCGGAATTTATGTAGGTAACGGACAGTACATACAGGCACCAAAGACAGGTGATGTCGTTAAAATCAGCAATTTATCAGGACGTAGCGACTATGTCGGTGCAAGAAGAATAGCATAAGGAGGTAAAATGAATGGCATATAATACGCAAGATGCCGTAAATACAATATTACGGCTAAAAGGTAATTGGCTCAATGCAAATGCAGAGGGCGATACAAAGAAAACGGCACAAATAGCAAACGAGGCACAAAACTATTACGGACAAATGCGTGAAAATGGCGACACAAAGCTTGCTGACACGCTTTATAACAGCGGATATGACGCGTCAAAGAAGTATGTTAATGACTACTTTGCACAGAGCGGTAAAAGTGCGATTAGACCGTATTTTTACGGCTTAGGCTCAAAGTACGGTTTAAGTCAAAGCGATATAGACAATGCACTTCAATATAACGATACGACAGGTGAGGTTAGCTTAGGCGGTAAAAACATAGGTAAGCCGTCGGCGGTAGGTTCAAATGGGGTATCTTATTGGGATAACAGCACGCTTGATAATGCTTTTAAAAACTATGTTCAAGACACAGGCAAAAGTCAAACCACATCAAGCCTTGTAGGTCAACAGCAAAGTAATCTATTCGACCATTATAACGACTTGATGAAAACAAATACGCAAGATTATAACGACTATATGAACTTGGTTAAAGCTAATCCTTTTTCTACCGACGAGGCAAAAGCAATACTCGGAAAGTATAATCTATCGGCTATACAGGGCAGAAACAATCAACTCGCCTTAGGTACAGCCTCAAACGGCGGTAATGTAGACAGTTACAGTGCGGCGAATGCAATGCGACAACAAGCGGCGCTATATTCACAGGCACAACAGAATGTATTAGACGCGTATAATGCAAAGGTGCAAAACGCTTATAATTCAACGCAAAAAATTGAACAGGCACGAAAAATCCTATCCGATATGGGTGTTCAAATCGACAATGCGTTCAACAGAGACGAAACAGCAAAGAATAACGAAGTGCAAAGAAATGAAACTGTACTTAACGGTAAAGTATCACGTGACGCAACAACAGCACAAGTTACAGGTCAAATTCCTAAGGGTATGCTATATTCTTCAAATCCATTCTTTGATGATAACGGCAATCCGATAGAAGATATTGACTATAAAAAGGTAATCGAACAAGCTATCGCAAGAGGCGATACACAGACGGCACAGGCGGCGAGAGTTGCAAGGGGCGTAAAAATTTGGAACAACTACAGTAAATACGGTCAATATGATGACGGTGATTACGGTGTTCCGAATACGCAAACAGAGGACGCAAGACAGTTTGACGCAGAACTTAAAAACAGCAAGGATATTGCACAAATGGGTTACGACCACGAAGAAAGAATGCCAGGTATTGAGGCTGACAATACAATTCGTGTTAATGACGCAAGTGCTAAGAACGAAATGGATGTAGCAAACAATCAGTCCAGAAACAACATAGCAGAGGCAAATAACACATCGAGAAACAATATAGCAGAAGCTAATAATGCTTTACGAAACGCGAGAGCGGAGGCTACATCAGCTACAAGTGACGCTATAAACGCCTACAATCAAACAGGCGGCGGTATAGGTGGAAGTTCCTCGAAGAGTTCTTCAAAGAGTTCTTCAGGAATAGACCTTACTACCACAGATGAAAATGTAGATACAGATTGGAACGAGTTTTACAACTCTTTTTCAGATAAACCGAAAGTTCAACAATTCTTGAACGATTATATAAAGCGAATATATGATGACGCCGACACCAATAATTACAGTCAAACTCAGAATGAAAACCGAATTATAGAGGGCATTAAGAATAATACAGAGCAATACGACATCGAGGTAGACGATGCAAAACGAATATTGAATAGATTTGGTATGAATACGGGTTGGTTGGATAATTACAGGGACCGTTGGGGACTAAACAGTGGAAAAGGTATGATAAAGGTAAAATAAACGGAGGAATTAATCAATGGGTTTTGATTTAAGCGGTAAAAAAAGAAGTACAACACCACCAAAAAGAAATGGTTTTGATTTAAGAAGAGGAAATAATACAGACAACGGACGCACTCAAACAGAGGGTGCGTCCAAAACAAAAAGTAAAGGTTTATTTAATTATGTAGGTAAATCAACTTTTGAAACAATACCAAAGTACCAAGAAGAAAAGCAAAAACACCAAGAGGAAGAACAACATAGGCTAAACGCTACATACAACAAATACGGTATTGACCCGAATAATTTTTCTTATGATGATTTTTCAAAGTGGGCAGAAGAACATAATTTTAACCGTATTCCACATAACGACCCTTTAGAAGCAGGATATGATTGGCTTCCTAATGAAAAAGGCGTTAGCAAAGAAGTAAAAAAAGATAAAGAAACATTAGAGCAACTTGCATTAAACAATCAAAGAAAAAACATAGCAAAAGAAGGCGGAAATGTACCGGATACATTTATAACAAGTTTAATGGACGGTGCGACTTTGGGCGGAAGAAGTGCGATTGATAATTTAAAGTCACAAAAAAAATATAAAGAAGCAGGACTTAATGTCAACAATTACGTAAGTGAAAAACAAGCAAATGCAAAATCATCAGAAGAACACCCAATAGCAAGTACCGTCGGAGAGTTAGCAGGTTCTACAGTTTCACTAATAGGATTAGGTGAAGCTGTTGGAGGTGCTTTGAAAGGTGTAAAGTGGTTGGCGAAAACACCTACTTGGGTTCAAGGCGCAATAAAAAACGGCATTGTTTTTGGACTACAACAAGGAACAGAAGCAACCACTGACGGAAAAAAAGCAAAAGATATAGCAAAAGAAACCGCTATAGGCGTTGTAGGAGGAGCCGTAGGCGGTGCGACAAGTTCCACTGTTGAAGATTTTGCCGAAAATATCTTGTTTAAAACGAAATTGCAACATAAATTTATACCTGAAATGATAAGAAATGGGGTTGCGGGCGCGTCATTTGCCGGTGCAGACAGTGCTGCTACATATTTTTTGCACCCTAAAGAAGAAAGACCTACAGCTAAAGACGTCGCTAAGAATATGGCTGTGACCTTTGCTTTTGCAACAATTACATCAGCTATAAATATGGGGAAAATCAAGCAATCAAGTAAAGAGGCTTTAGACGTTGTAAACGATAAGATGATGAAAGATTACGAAGGTATGATGAATTCAGCAAGTACAAACGACGTAGAAAGTGTTAAACAATTTGCTAAAAATGTTATGGATTACTCCGATTCAATGATTAAGTATCTTGACGGAGAAGGTTTTAAACTAAAAAATAATGCTCCGTCAGATACTGTTACAGAATACTTAACCGGCAAAGGAAATGCACCGGTTAAAGATACTGTATTAGAAAAAGCTCGTTTTGTTGGTGAGGACGCTCGTGTAAGAAGTATGCAAGAGGACTTAAGGACTATCAAAAGCAGAGCAAAAGAATTTTACGACAGAGCTGATTCAATTCCTTATGATGTAGAAAAAATATCGAAAACATCAAATGTAGGGAATGTGGACAATATCACAAAAGAGCCTACAAACATAAATAATACAAATCCAACGCCACAAAACACAAATCCGATACAAAATGTACCAAAAACATCAGAAGTAGAACCGATACAAGCCGTTCAAGAACAAACGCCTATAAGCGTCAAGACAAATGATGTTGAAGTTCAAAAAACAGATAAGTTACCGAAAGAAGTTCAAGACAGCGTAAGCAAAGCTGATGTTGTCGCAGAAAACAATCCGCAAGGGTATAATAAGGATTTTGTCAGACGATACGCGAATAGTTTTGTTGAGGTTGCTCAAAAGAGTGACAATTATCCGAATCGTGATTTTCTTGATAACAATATTGCTGATGAATTAACTCAAAAGATACTTACAGGGGAAAGTAAACTTGACGGAAACAGTGCTTTTGATTATGCAGTAAAACAATTCAAATTTATACTAAACCAAGCTGACGAAAGCAAGCTTAATCAAGTACAACAGTTTAATGAAAATCAAAAACAACAGAATGATGTATCAGCTTCTGAAATTAACACTGATAATTCAATTATTAATGATACAGCAGACAGCGTTAATAGCGCAGATACACCGACTACAACTGACACTGCATTTAACGACACACAAGAAAATGGCGTACAATCGTCTGTAAATCGAGTTACAGAGGAAGTACATAACGCAATGAATAAAGTCGGCTTAAATGTATCTGAAAGTACAACAGGTATACAAGAGGCAAATACAAAGTTTATGTCGAACAATGATAATCTTTTTGACAGAAACTATGTAAGCAACTATGCGAATGACTTTGTGCAAGCTATGTCAGAGAAAAACGGACGTAGCTACACAGTTTTATCACAAGAAACAGATAACCTTGCCGACGAACTTGTAAATAAAACTCTTACCGGAAACAGTGTACTTGACGGAAACAGAGAATTTCAAACTGTAGTCAGAAATTTTAAAGATGTTTTAAGAGAGGGAATAAAGAAAAACACCAATCTACATAACAATGTATATGGCGCAAACGAAGTTTTAAATGCACAAGTGCAAGACGTGGAAAACGGCGATTATTCTTCACTTAATATAAGTGAAAATGCAAATAACAATATAAAATTTGCTCCGGTAAGTGAAAATGGACAAAATGTAGGTTATGTTATAGAACAAGGCATTGACTATACGAACCAACTAAGTGAAACGTCGTTTGCAGTAAAACAGAAAAATGGAGAATACGAAACAAAACAAGGAGTTACATACGGTCGTTTTGGCACGCACCAAAGTTCAAACGGTAGTTATATTGTATCATATTTGCCGACGGGCAACGCAACAGCAATACTCCCTAATCAAGACACTGCTATTGAATTTATGAAGCAAGTCGAAAATGAAACAAGTGGATATTCGATTTATTTGCATAACGACAATGATGGGATAACAAAGACAGGGGGCGAAATATCACAATTTATAAACGCATTAAATACAATAAAGAGTAATTTGCAAGTTAAAGAAAATTCTGCTAAAGAAATGGTCAGTGCCAATCCCCTTGCAGCGCCGGTGGAAAATGCAACTCAAAAAGATAATTCCACAATAGAAATACCTAAATCCGATATCAAAACAAATGAAACACTTCCTGTAGGTCAATTACTTGAAGATTACAATGATACTGTGGATAATATTCTTTCTGTATCTGATGAAACAGCAAAAGAACTCGCAGATAATAGAGTTGCGGTCGAGATATTAAAAAATACCCCTAACGTCATTCTTGACAATGTTAAAGGTGCAAGAGATCTGAAAGTGATAATCAATTATACCAAGTTATATCTTGCAGTTAGAAAAAACGGTGTTTTTGAGGGACATTATCACAATTTAGGTGCGGAAATCGCAAAAAAATTACCTGATTTTCTACAAAATCCCGACGCAATTATACAGCTTGCAAATGGTAAACTAAACTTGTTCACAACAGTCAAAACAAAAAAAGGAAATAATGGCATAATATCCGTTGAGCTTAACAGTACGAAAGATATTGGTGGCAAATACAAAGATTACAATGTTGTTGTAACAATGTTCAGTTCCAATGATAACTATACTAAAAACTTGATTTCCGGTGAAGGTGTAAACATAAAATACAAAAAAGAGGATTTATCGCAAGTGAATCCCCAACTGTATAAGTGGTTGGCAATTATTAACGATAAATCCTCTACTAACAATATTGTATCACAAGATAGTGATGTTGTCAATAGTAGTATACGTCGAGATACAGAAAATGATACATTAAATTTGAAAGATAAATGTAACCTCACACAAACAAAGCATACCAAAACAGGCGAGGATTTATGGATTATAGGCTTAAAAGAGAGAATTTCAGCAGATGAATATAAAAAGCTAAATGCAAAAGTAAAAGCAGTAGGCGGCTATTATTCAAGATACGCAAAAACACCCGACGGCAAACCGATACCGGGTTTTATTTTTAAAAGTGAACCAACAGAAGAAGTTTTTGATGTGTTTAATGATTTCTTTGGAACCACAGGCATTTTAAAAGAAACAGATGATGTACAAGCAGATGAAAATATCAAAGATAGTCAATCAACAAATAATAATACAGAAAGTGACGAAGAAAACGTTTCAGAAAACAATAAAACTGTATTGAACAGCCAATCCGAAAATGATACAATAAAAGAAATACCTGACTTGGAAATCGGCGATGTAATCGAGTATGATGGCAGGCAATGGAAAGTTACACAAACAGGCTTAAATATGAGTTTTAAAAACCTTGATAAGAGTGACAGTAAACAGACGTTCTCTCATATCGGCGGTATGGAAAACTTTAAGCAAACACACGATTACAAGATGATTTCAAAAGCAGATAATCAAGAAAACGGAGGTAAAGAAAATGGCATATCGCAACAAGGAGTATTGGACGGAAAAAGTAGAAATGATGATAGAGGACTACGCACCCGAACTGACGGAACTAATGAAGAAAGTGGAATTGACGGAGTTCATACGTCACATAGCGACGATAGCAACAACGGACTACGACAATCAGTTGGAAACGAAAGAAACAGACCCGATGTCAGAGATGATAGCGAGGGAATACACGGAGGAACTGATAAAAGAGAAACTACATCAGAAACTGAAGGAGTATCAGACGGAGGACGACGAGGACGAGGAACAGTACACAATGGAGGAATTGATGTTGTTCAAGGAATGGGTGGACAGCCTGGACAATTAAAAGACAACACCGATGATACACCCGATGTTATAGAAACAGGCGCAAAAACCGTCAAAAAAGAAAAGTTACCGTCTAATAAGAATAATTTTGTTATAAGCGATGATTTTGCTGAAAAATACGATACTACTCCACCGAGTGCAAAAGATAACCTTGACGCAATAGAGTTACTTTTGAAGTTGGAAGAAGAAGGACGAGAAGCAACAAACGAAGAAAAAGAAATACTCGCAAAATACAAGGGGTGGGGTGGAATAGATACAAGACGTCTGCCGTATGAACAATATTCAAGATTTAACAGATATTTTGACGGTGTGCAACGAAAAAATGTACAAGATTCGATGAATAACGCATTTTTTACACCTACAAAAGTTGTTGATGCAATGTATAACGGTCTTAAAAGATTAGGTTTTAAAGGTGGAAACGTTCTCGAAACTTCAATGGGTATAGGTAATTTCTTTGGTAGAATGCCTGTCGCAATGACTGCAAAATCAGCACTTACAGGTGTGGAACTCGAAACATACACTGCAAGAATTGCACAATATCTATATCCTGGAGCAACTGTAATTAATAAACCGTTTCAAGATATAGCATTTAAAAACAATTCATATGATTTAGTAATCGGTAACGTACCTTTCGGTCAAAACAAGATTTCATATGATAAAAAGAAATATTCAATGCACAATTATTTTATCATATCATCTTTGGACAAAGTGCGTGAGGGTGGCATTGTAGCTGTTATTACAAGTTCAGGTACATTAGACAGTTATGGAATAGACGCAAGAAAAGCTATTATGGATAGAGCTGACGTTGTCGCTTGCTATAAACTGCCGGAAGGTGTATTTTCACGAAATGCAAATACCGGTGTACAATCTGATTTGTTAATTCTTCAGAAGCGCGCAAGTGGTCAGCGACCGAGTGACGACAGTATTTTGAATGTTACCACGACCGATGATGGATTGAGAATTAACGAGTATTTCAAAAAGCACTCGGAAAATATTTTAGGCGCTCTCGCGAAAGGAACTAATGCGTGGGGCGAAATTACAACAGTAATCGGTGATGGTAACTTCTACGAAAAACTAAACGACGCAATGTCAAAATTGCCGAAAGGACTAATGAATGGCAAAAGTGAGTTAAAGAAAGTTGAAACACTTGTTTCGTGGTCTGAAAAGCCTAAATTTTTTGAAAAAGGCGGACGCATTTATGAAGACGACGGAGCAGGAACAGCAACTGCTTTAAAGGGAGCAAAAGAAAATACAGCACGCGACTATATTGCAGTAAGGGACGTTTATAAAGAACTTCTTGAAGCTTACGAAAAAGAATTGCCGGATGATGATATTGAAATATTAAGAAAAAAATTATCAGAAGTATATGATAATTTTTATAAAAAACACGGTCCGATTACAGGTGACGGAAAGAAAAAAATAGGTAAAAAGAAAAGCACGAACAATAGTTTTTTGAAAGCTGATTCAGATTTCTATTTAGTAGGCGGTTTGGAAAGATACGACAAAGCAAAAAAAGAATTTGCAAAATCGGTATTGTTTGAAAAAGATACGTTACGCAAGAAAAAAATTACTAAAGTGGATACTGCGTCTGACGCACTTGTAGTATCTATAAACGAAACAGGCAAAGTCGATTTTAAACATATGCAAGAATTGACGGGCAAAACCGAAAAACAGATTGCTGATGAATTAAAGGGTGAAATTGTGCTTACACCTCAAGGCGATTATGTTCTTACTGATATATATTTGTCGGGCAACATCTACGAAAAGTTAGACGAAGTAAAAGGTAAGCCCGACTTTGAAGAACAAGAAAAAATGCTTGAGCAAGTCTTACCAAAACCTAAAAATGCCTCTGAAATAATTGTTAAACTCGGTGCAAACTATATCGACCCGAAATATATAGAAAGTTTTGCACTTGATACTTTTGGTCAACGCTTGAATATAGAAAAAGATTCAAGCGGAAAATGGAAGATTGATGGAGCAGGACAAAGACGATATGGCGAAATCGTGAACACAAAATATGGTTGCAAGGCTTTTAATGCGGTACAACTTCTTGAAAAGGTGTTAAATGACGGCGAAATATTGGCTAAAACGAAATCTGTTGTTGACGGTAAAGAAGTTGTTACTATAGATACAAAAATGACAGAAGTCGCAAAGCAAAAAGCTGAAGATATAAAAAACGTTTTCAATTCCTGGATATTCCGTGACAGCAAAAGAAGAAATGTTATTGTAGACAAGTATAACCGAATGTACAATAATTACAGACCTCTTAATTACAAGAATATAGCTGAAAAGTTATCCTTTGATTCAATGAGCGAAGAATTAAAAGAAAAGCTATATCCACATCAAAAGAACGGTATTGCACGCTTTTTGTTTGGCGGAAATACTCTTTTTGCACACGGTGTAGGAACAGGTAAAACATTTGAAATGATTGCTTCGGTTATGGAAGCTAAGCGAATGGGTATCATAAATAAAACTGCAATGGTTGTTCCAAACAACAAAGTAGTCGATTTCAGAAACGATATAGCAGAAGCTTATCCGACAGCAAAAGTGCTTGTGATAGATACAGCAAAAGCCAAAAGACAATCTATGCTTGGATTGGTTAATTCAAATGATTGGGATATAGTCCTTATTGCAAGAACTACATTCACTAAAATACCGGTAAGTAAGCAACTGGAAGCAAATTTTATTTCTCAACAACTTGAAGAATGCAATATACAAATCGCAGAAGCTGAAAGTAACAGAGATGGTTCTACAAGAGCATATAAAAATCTGATAAAAAAGAGAAATAACCTTGAAGATAAATTAAAAAATCTAAATGCAGATACAAAACGTGATGAAAACGGTATTGAATTTGAAAAGCTTGGTTTTGACGCTATTTGTGTAGATGAAGCACATAACTATAAAAGTATTACAACACCTACATCGCTTAGTATTAAAGGTTTAGCAAATAGCAGTAGTGCACAACAAGCTAACGATATGCTGATGAAGTTAGACTATTTGCGTTCGATAAACGGAAAAATTGTGTTTGGAACAGGTACACCTATAACAAATACTGTATCAGAAATATACAATATGATGCGAATGGTACGACCGGATATATTAGAAGAAGCAGGAATACATTCACTTGATGAATGGGTTAATACATTTGCTAAAATTGAAAACACAGTAGAATTAGGAATTGATGGGCAGATTAAACCGAAATCAACACAAGTAATACGCAGTTTTGTAAATGCGTCTGAAATGATAGGACTGTTTCGACAATTCGCAGACATAGTTTTTACAGAAGATGTTGTAAAGGATTTGCCTAAAGCGAAGTATGTAGACATAAAAATCGAAGGAACTCCGGAGCATAAGCAAATACAACAACAAATTACAGATACTTTAGCTAATACTAACAAGAAAGAAATGCTAAAAGTATATGCTCGTCTAATGGCGATGGCAGATATGGCGTCTGTTGATACAAGAATGCTTTCAGGCGCTGAAACAGACGTAAATATGTATAAAGATTACTCTGTTGATGAACTTGAACACGAAAATAGTAAAATTAACACTATGTGTAAACAAGTTCTCAATGAGTACAAAAATTCTAATAACATAAAAGGCACTCAAATCATATTTTGCGATAAAGGTGCAGGTTCTGGCGAAGTATATTCTTTTAATTTGCATAAGGATATTAAAAATAAACTGATTGAAAGAGGTGTACCGGAAGAAGAAATTGTTATAATAAGCAACCAAAAAGACGCACAGCTTGAAGAGCTATACGAAAAAGTAAATAACGGCGACGTTCGTGTATTAATTGGAACTTGTCAGAAGATGGCTGAGGGACTTAACGTTCAAAAACGTGTTGTAGCAATACATCACCCCACAGTTACATATAAACCGTCAGATTGGGAACAAAGTAATGCTCGTGGTGTTCGTTCGGGAAATATCAACAAAGAAGTACGCATTTACAGATACCTACAAGAAAACACTTTCGACAGTCATAAGTGGCAAGCGCAGGACCGCAAAGGCGAAATGATAAGAGCCGCTTTGCGAGGCGACGCAATTTCAGAAATGGAAGATGTCGGAGCAAGCGACGACGGTGGTGAATCAATAGACGCCGCAACAGCTATGGCTATAACATCAGGCAATCCACTTGTAAAAGAAAAGATAGATATAGACAAAGAAGTGTCAAGACTTAAAACACTGGAACAAGGCTATTTGAATGAAATTTATCACTATCAAGATGTCGTTGCAAAAAATCCACACTTGATAGAGGAGTACACTGACCGAGAAAAAGGCTTGAAAAATGATATTGCTTTAAGAGATAAATATAATGAGAATGAAATAATCATTAAAGATAAGTGTTATGAAAAACAAAAAGACGCAAACAAAGCGCTTTCAGAAGCTATAAAGTCTGCTCCGAAGAACGGCAAATATAATGCAATCGGCTCATATAACGGCTTTAAAATTAAGTTTAAAGGCAATACAGGCGGTATGGATTACTCACTTGTAATTCAAGGTGAAAACACCTACACAGTCGAGTATGCTGGCGGTGCAAATAATATTGCAAGAATAGCAGGTGTTCTAAAGAGGCTTGATTCGGATTTAAGCAATACACAAAATAGTATTACTAAGTTTAAAAGCGATTTGGAATTTGCAAAGCAGGAAGCAAATAAGCCTTTTGAAAAAGAAACAGAGCTAAAAGAAGCTCTTGCCAAGCAGAAAGATATAACATACAAGTAT
>OGPU01002542.1_pt1 | contig 12665 bp, 16 predicted proteins | sample 1552991 | NCBI WGS metagenome assembly OGPU01 (sample SAMEA2580296, study PRJEB22360) | human gut metagenome | biome: human gut; feature: human-associated habitat; material: faeces | place: Denmark | collected 2008/2010 | reverse complement strand
TGGTTATACTTGCCTGAACAAAGTCAGCAATTTTTACAATGTAATACAGCAACATATACAACTTGACGTATGGTATACTTTATACAATCCATTAAGTAATGGAGCACGAAACAAGAAAGGAGGAACACCAATGAAACACGAAGTCACTATTAAAATCACTTTAACCGATGATAACATTACTCTTGATGGTGAGAATATCCGAGAACTGACCGAGGACGATGTTCTAGACAGCATCAGGGTGCTTGTCACTCTTGCAAAGACTTTGGGTATTTTACAGGAAGGAGATTCCACAAATGGAAATGCGTAAATTCATTATTGAAATTCACCCCGACGGAACGCTGACGTGCTGCGAGTATGAGGACCCAAAGGACGCGGCCAAAGCCACATGTAATCGTGCATGGTTGGAAGGTTATCGGCAAGCGCTTATTCATTGTGACAATGAACTAAGTAACTTTAAAGCATTTTTGGGCTCTTGTTTGTCGGCTGGTCCGGAGTACCAGGGTGCCGTTAAAGTATGCGATCACATGCGTATTTTCTATCAACAGTTGTACAATGAGCACATGCAATGAGTCGAAACGGCCTACGGGCCGTCTATCGGGGCCGCCCGCCCGGTATTGATAATGACAGGGCCCATATTGAAAGGAGTTTATATTATGGATTTTCGTAACAAAAAGAGCAAGGCTATCAAGAGCGCCCGTAAAACTGATATGACATTTGTTAAATTGAATGAAGTTGTGGGATCCTTGCTGCAGATCGAGGATGGTGCCATGTGGCTTAAATCTGGCAAGTACGACGCTCCGTCAGTGTCCATTAAGGTGAACCCGGATGCGACGCTGTCCGACTGGGTGCGCAAGATCACTTTGCACAATGTTGAGCTGAACATCGAGGAGAACGAAAAGGGCTATCCGGAACTTATCATTTCCGGCCATAGTGACGCGGATGACACCGGCGATTTGCCATTCTAAACGGCGGGGGGCCTATGGCCTCCCTTATTTTATAGGAGGCCTCAATGAAAAGTAAAGATAACAGAGTATTCTTGCTGAACGGCGACGACTCCATGATATATCTTGCCTCAGCCATTGTATACAGTGGAGTCACAAATAAAGATGTTGAATTTTTCCGCTCTGAATGGGCCGAAATTATTTTCAAAGGTCTCGGCATTGAAGCAGACCCCCTCGACTGGTATTATAAGATCATGAATAGAAAGGAGCGTGGGAAGCATGGCAGTAGGCGCAGCTAAAGCACGCGCGACCCTCAAATACAGCTCGGAGCTGTACACCCCCTATGCCTTAGAATCTTGGCCCGATAATCAGATGCGTAAAGAATACACGCGACTGCGTGACATTGCGCAGAAACGTATCAAGCGATTATCAAAAGACCCCATCAGCGGCACCAGCGATGTTTATAAAGAATTTGCCGGAGGTTTCCCTACACTAAAATCTATGCGTGGAGACCGTAAAGCATTGGAGCAGGCCTTGGCGGATGTAGCGCGATTTGTGCGCTCCAAAGGCTCCACCGTAGGCGGTGCACGTGCAGAATTTGAGCAAAAAATGAAAGTCGGCGGTATTGATATTGCCGACGTGCCCAAAGATCAATACACGGCCCTGTCGGAATGGTGGGAGATCGTGAAGGCATCGGGCGTGTATTATTATCCGTCCGATCAGCCGGTCATGTACTGGCGCGAGAAAGGCGGCTACAACGTCAGTATTGACGATTTTGTTAAGTGGCAACAAGGTGAGGTCAATTATGGCAAAGAATGGGACTACAGCGATGGTAGCAGTTCCGCCGACCTGCGCGGAGGTTTTGGAGGAGGCTTGTAATTATAACCCGGTTCCCTGGCTTATGGAGCACCTAGACCGCAAGCATACAAAAGGAAAAAAGCGCAAGACAAACAAAAAACGATTGTATGTGGATATGCCTTGTGCGTTTGATATTGAGACAAGCCGCGTGTGTGTTGATGCCGACGACAACCCCCACACCATTATGTATATCTGGCAATGTCAGCTTGGTTTGGATATTACCATTATCGGTAGGACGTGGGACGAATGGTTAAATTTTACAGGTGCAATCAGCGACTATTTGCAGGCAAACAGCGGACCACAAGGTGACTGGTTCCTGTGTATGTACGTTCACAATCTTGCCCACGAATTTCAATATTTGTCGGGTGTTTTGGATTTTGGCCCGGGTGATGTATTTGCCAGTAAACCCCGCAGGGTCTTAAAATGTGACAATCGCGCTATTGAGTACAGATGCAGTATGCGCCACAGCAATTTGTCCCTTGATGCATGGGGCAAGCAGCTGGGAGCCCCACATGCTAAATTAACGGGTGCTCTTGACTATTCAATAGTGCGATACCCCTGGACTCTCTTAACGTCTACAGAATTAGCGTATTGCATCAATGATGTTCGGTGCATTGTGGAGTGCTTGTTAATTGAGATGAAGCGAGACGGTGACGATCTCTATACTCTACCATTAACGCGAACCGGATACGTCAGACGAATGGCCCGAGAAGCAATGTATGAATGGGGCATTAAAAAGGTTAAGCGCCTCTTGCCGTCGTGGGAATTATACCAGATGCTGCGGGAGGCCTTCCGAGGCGGCGACACTCACGCCAATCGGTATTATGTCGGGCTCCATCTGGAAAACGTCGGTTCTATGGATATGTCTAGCGCATATCCCGCGGTACAATGTGAATGTTATTTTCCTATGACTCCATTTAGGCAGGAACCGGCCTCCGTCGGGCGGCTGATGCAATGTATGAGACACGGCAAGGCGTGTTTGATGCGCTTACAAATAAAAGGTTTGCGTCAGCGCTTCAAGTGGTGGGGGTTCCCTTATATCCCCCTTGCGAAAGTACGGCACTGTGAAGGATACATTAACGACAACGGGCGACTGTTGTCTGCTGAACATTTAGAGATCACCATAACAGATATAGATTTTAGAATCATTGCAAAAGAGTATGACTGGGATGCCCTTAACGTTCGGGACCTGTATACGTCCGATTATGGCAAACTGCCAAAGCCCCTGACGGATTGCGTCAAAGAGAGCTACACCGGCAAAACATCCCTTAAAGGTGTAGCCGGTCAAGATTTGTATTATGTTAAGGCCAAGGGCGATCTGAACAGCTACTACGGTATGACAGCGCAGGACCCCTTGCAGCTGGACACACTTTTTGACGAGGACGACCCCGACAATCTTTGGAGCGAATGCACCGACGACCCGGAGGGCAGTTATAATGACCACCGCCCCCACTTATTCCTGCCGTATCAATGGGGCGTATGGACTACGGCCCACACTCGCAAGCGCCTAAAACTAGCGCAGTGGGCAGCGGGCAAGAACGGCGTGTACTGCGACACCGATAGTGTCAAATATATGGGCAATATTGATTTGTCGGAGTTTAACAAAGCAGTGAAGCAGCTCGCAAAAGACAACGGCGCTTGCGCAACAGACCCAAAAGGCAATACTCATTACATGGGCGTGTACGAGCAGGAGCGCAGCTATGCGGAGTTTATGACGTGGGGCGCTAAAAAATACGCGACTACCTATAAAAAAGGTGGGCCCATTACTACCACCATAGCAGGAGTCAGCAAGCGTAAAGGCGGTTTAGAGCTGGCCCTGTGGGGTGGTTTTGAGGTGTTCAAGCCCGGGTTTACTTTTTGTTTGGCGGCAGGAAATCAGGTTATTTATAATGACCGGCCCAATGTGCCCGATTTTGTGGTTGACGGACACACGGTCCACATAACAAGAAACCTATGTATTTGTGATAATACCTACACGTTGGGTATTACTGACGAATACGCCAAGATATTAGGGTACAAGATTATGGAGGTTATCTGATGATTAAACTGTACACCGATGAAGGATGGCCGAATTTTTCCGAAAAGGACGGCATTTTGTCAACCGGGGCTTCTATTATTTTTATATGGGGCGGACGTGGCACCGGTAAAACCTACGGGGCGCTAAAGCACGTACACCAGACAGGGAAAGAATTTCTGTATTTGCGCCGCACGCCACAGCAAGCGGAGCTTATTTGTGCGTCGCCCAGTATGTGGCCATGGTCTCCATTGAACGACGATTTGCAAGTACATTATGCCCCGTTTAAAATACCTAAAATCGCCGGTCTCTATGAAGTGGGCAACGCTGGTGCCTACACTGATACGGGGTCGCCCATAAAACCGGCCCAAATGGCCGGAGTTGTGGGAAGTGTGGTCACTTTGGCCCGCACCCGTGGTTTTTCAAGTCCTCACACTAACATTATTATTTTGGATGAATACCAAAAAGAAGAGTCCGACTATTATCGGCGCGGTGAAGGCGTGGGACTTGCTAATATTTATGAAACGGTCAACCGCAACCGCGAATTACAAGGGCAAAAGCCCCTGACGCTGTTGTGTATGTCGAATGCTGTAGGCATGGCAAACCCCTATTATATGCAATGGGAGATAACCGACACAGTAGAGAAGATGATCGGAAAGAAAGAGCGCGTCAAGCTGTTGGCCGATAAGGGCGTTTTGCTGGTTGATCTTGTCGATAGTCCTATTGCAAAGGAGAAAGCAACTACGGCCCTCTATAGGTCCATGACCGGCACAGATTTTTACAGATCAGCTATTGAAAACCAATACAGTGCAGAGGAGAAAAGTTTGGTTGTGTCCCGGCCCCTCCGGGAATACTACCCGCTTGTACAAATTGGGCGCTGCTGCATCTACGAGCACAAGAGTAAACCACTATACTATGTCTGTCGTCACAGGTCTGGCGAGATGCCCACATACGGCACCGGCGATTATGAGCGGAAACGGTTTAGGGCCGCGTATGGGTACATCTGGCCCGCATACTTGCAGCGGCAACTAGAATTTGAGCGATATTCGGATGAAATTTTCTTCCGTGAGTATTGCGGTACTTGACATTTTTACGCAGTTGATATATATTAAAAATAATCCCAGGTGCCCACAGGCAACCCCCAGAAGGGGCGGGCAAGCGTCAGCCAGCGCGTGAACCTGGGATTTACTTGTATCTGTAAGGAGGTGCCCAAAATGGATGCTAATAGTATGATTCAGGCTATTTCTAACGTGGGTTTTCCTATCGCTGCTTTTCTGCTCATGTGGTATCAGTGTAATACTGTCGTGAAGGAGAACACCGCGGCTATTACCGAAATGAGGCTCGCTTTGGATGATATTAAGAAGGAGATCTGACTAATGGGTTGCTATATCATTTTTGCCCAGTCTATCACAAACGAACGCGCGTTTCTGCTGGCTGACTTGTGCGCTCGTTTGGGCATCGGCTATTATAGCGACTGGGCCAACGGCGATCACACGCGGCAGTGTTGCGCAGTGGGCCCCGTAACCAAAGGAGACAAAGACCTGATCATTAAGTGCTTGGCACATGACACATACGTTGTGATGGAGGCGATTAAAGTTGAAAATCAGTGAAAAAGCGGCCCTTGCTATGGCCGGATACACCAAAGCAGAGATCGAAGCTATGGAGAAGCCGCAGCCCGTCCCGCAGCCCGTCCCGCAGCCCGCGCCGCAGCCCGTCCCGCAGCCCGCGCCGCAGCCCGTCCCGCAGCCCGCACCGCAGCCCGCGCCGCAGTACGACGGCCTCGAAACCCTGTTGCAGCAGCTTTTGCAGGGTCAGCAGACTACCGCTCAGGCAATGCAGACTATGACCCAGACGTTGCAGGCAAACGCGCTGGGCCTTGGCATCCAGCAGCAGCCGACGGCAGATGCTGCCACTGTGACGGCCCGAATTATCGACCCGACCTATGGAAAGGAAGTGAAGTAACATGCCCCTTGGTATGGATTTTGCGGATATTGCCGCAATTTTGACCGAGATCAATAAAATGGCCACGGGCCAGGAACCGACGTCGCCCATCGTGGATACGTCTAGTTTCGTTTCTGTGGCGCAGGCCACGTTGCTGACCGGCACCGACAATTACACCAAAGCGATCAGTCAGGTGTTGGGACGTACCATTTTTGCCGTCCGCCCCTACGATGCGCCTTTGAAGCGCTTGCAGGTGACGGGCGACGACTGGTCGAATCATGTGCGAAAGATCAATTTCTGTGACACCGACCCAGTCACCGATAAGGCGTGGGCGCTGGAGGACGGCCAGAGCGTGGACATGTACGAAGTCCACAAGCCCAAAGTCCTCCAGACAAACTACTACGGACAGACCAATTACAGCCGCGTGTACACGCAGGCTGACACCCAGATGGAGGCAGCATTCAAGGGGCCCGAGGAACTGGCGCAGTTCTGGTCGTCTTTCGTGCTGCACCTGTCGAACCAGATCGAGGCTGACCGACGCAACCTCGCCAACAACCTGATGGCGAACCATCTGACCGGCATGACGGTGACTAGCCCGAACAGCGTTGTTTATCTGCTTGATGAGTACAACGCGCAGCAGGGCACCAGCCTGACGGTGAAGGACGTCTACAAAGAAGCGAACTTCCCGGGTTTTGCAAAATACGCCTATGGCCGTATCAACGACATCTCGCGCCTGATGAAAGAGCGGTCCATCAACTGGCACCAGAATTGGAAGATCGGCGGCACGACGTACAACATCATGCGACACACTCCGTATGATCGACAGCACCTCTATCTGTACAGCGGCACGCAGAGCCAGATCGACGCCCGCGTGATTCCCGAGGTGTTCCACGATAATATGCTGAAATACCGCGACGCCGAACAGGTCACGTTCTGGCAGAACATCGACAAGCGCGAGACCATCTCCGCAACGCCTGTTGTGACCACTGCCGCCGGTGCGGCATCCAAGAATAAAGCGGTGCAGCTGTCGAATGTTTTCGGGTGTCTGCTGGACTGGGATGCCATCGGCTACACTCCGAAGCTGTCTCGTGTGGTCCCGACCCCCATGAACGCCCGCGGCCTGTATACGAACTTCTGGTATCACTACGGATGGTCGTGGTATGATGACTTCACCGAGAACGCAGTTCTGTTCCTGATGACCGCCGGCGACGTCACCACCCCGAGCGCTACCAATGCGGCAAGAGCGTCCGTCCTGAAAACCACCACGCATAAGGACACGGACCCCTCGAATTCCTGACCAATACCGGCGGGCATTGCCCTCCGGTTATTTTATAGGAGGTGCAAAATGCATGCTACCTTTTATCAGTTTGCAAAACGCACAAACAGCACAAAGCGGCCCAGTGGTGGGCAGGGGTTTGGAATCGACCTTAAAGCCCCTTGCAATATCATTGACCCGGAGATCAAAATTGCAACGCAGAGCGACCCAACGGGATTTAATTATTGCTACCTTCCCGCGTTCAGCCGGTACTACTGGGTGAAGAACTGGACATATTCGGACGGTCTATGGAATGCCTCGCTGACTGTTGACACGCTGGCAAGCTATCGCGACCAGATCGGATACTCTACCGAGTATGTGGTGAGGTCATCGGCAAAGTATGACCCTAAAATTGTAGATAATTTGTACCCTACCAAAGCGACGATTACCACGAGAACCATCTATGCAAATTCTACACCGTTTACGGATGACCCGGAAAATGAGAGCCGAGGATTCTTCGTTGTGGCGGTCAATGCCCCGGGGTATGTTTCTTTTGGTGGTGCAATTTATCTTGCAATGAGCGGGACCACATTTCAAAAGCTAATGGCGGCTCTTTTGCAAAACACTGATTATTTGAATATCAGCGCAGACGAAATCAGCAGCAACTTAACTAAAGCGCTGTTCAATCCTATTCAGTATATTTCAAAAGCGTTTTGGGTCCCCTGTGGCAATACGGCAATCGGCACCCCCGTCCATGAAATTCCCGTCGGGTGGTGGAAAATGCAGAATATCGGAAATGCTTATGTCATCCAACACAACAATGATAAACAGGTTTTCACGTTCAACATTTCCACCCCCCATCATCCGCAGCACATTACAAGGGGCGTCTATACAGACGGAGCGCCCTATTCCGAGTACACGTTATTTTGTCCTCCATTTGGGGAGATTAAATTAAATGCAAACCTGTTCGTGTTGCAAAGCACGTTGTATTGTAGATTAACTGTTGATTATCGCACGGGTGACGCAATACTGGACTTGTCATTTAATAAAGATTTCAATACTATTTTCTTTTCCACATCAGGCAATGTCTCGGTGCCTGTGCAGCTGGCGCAGATCGCAACCAATGTAAATGAATTGGCAAGTCTTGGCGGACTGATTCAAACTGCTGTTGGTGCTATTGCTGGAGGTATTGAATCCTTTTTTGGCGGGGGCGATATTACCAACGGTATCGCCTCCGGTGCCCAGCAGATGACAGTTGCAAGTCAATCCAAGGGTGGAGGGGCGAGCGTTGCCAAATATGGCATCACGCCATATTTAACAGGGGCGTTTTATGATCTTGTGGACGACAACAACGAGGACCATGGCAGGCCCCTTTGCCAGCGCGTACAGCTGTTCAGTATCCCGGGATTCATTATGGTAGATGACCCAGATATTGCGCTGCCCGCAACAGCCGCCGAGATTGACAGCGTCAAAAGCTATATGAAAAATGGATTCTTTTTAGAGTAGGAGGCGTAAACAATGGCAGTATACAAACAGTGCATTACTGACGTGTCACCGATCAGAGTCACCGCGGGTTATCCTGCATACGCTGACGGCAGCCCACACCGGGGCATTGACACCGTCCACGGCAACCATAAAGTCTATGCGCCCGAGTCTGGCGTGGTGGTAGTGGCCCAGCACTGGAACGGTAGCACATCGGGCGATCAGTCATGGGGCAACATGATTAAGGTACGGATGGCCGACGGCACGACATGGAGGGCCGCACACTTTGCCTCGCAGATTTGGAACGTGGGCGACACAATCTCCAAGGGGCAGTTTATCGGCACACAGGGTCAGACCGGTTACGTAACGGGCATTCATACGCATTGGGAGTATGCCGATGCAGCCGGAAACCTGCGTGACCCGTCCAGCATTATCAGAATCCCGAATCAGGTCGGCACATGGGACGTGGAGTGGGACTCGGGCGGAGGCCCGGGCCCGGGGCCGGGACCCGGGCCCTGGCCGACTGGCAAATTGCCGGTATGGTTGCTGTTTAAGATGGCGAAGGGAGGGCATCTGTTATGAGTGCTCCCTATAGTTACGAACAGATTAACGCCCATGTGTCACCGGTGACTCCCTCCGTGATGCACACAAAGGGCAACAGCCTGTCCTATTATTTCCGCAAATATCTGTTCCTTGAGGCCGTGTCTATGGTCCGGTGGACATTGCCCGAAACATGGCCCAGTAACCGCTTGCAGTATCTTGTTTTTGGTTCCGGCGGTGTTACGGTGTTCAATACTGACCGCTACGGCCTCGTGTATGACCGAATGGGACTAACCGGCATTAACATTTTCTACAATCCCACGCACTCCATCATTGCCAACCCTTTTATTAAAGGGTCCCCATATTTGCAGATCGGGAAACAATGCGAGATCATCAATTTACAGCCCGATTACCGTGGGATGGTGGATATTGTGGCCTACTATGGGGATATGATGGCCCTTTCCGCCCAGACCATCCAGAGTAATTTAATCAATAGCCGCCTTGCCTACGTGTTTGCGGCAGGCAACAAAGCGGGTGCAGAATCTTTCAAAAAGATGTTTGACGCCATTATGCAGGGTGACCCCGCCGTTTTTGTTGATGCCTCTTTGCTCAAAGCACCCAAGAATGGGGCATCCGGGCAATCCCCGTGGATGTATTTTGCAACTGACCTCAAAGGGAACTTTATCACCAACGAACTGCTCACAGCCCTTAAAACCATTAAAGCGCTGTTTGACACGGAAGTGGGCATTCCGAACACCAATACCAGCAAAAAAGAGCGGATGTTGACCGACGAAGTCAATTCTAACAACGTCGAGACAGCCGCAAAAGCGTCGCTCTGGTTGGAAAGCTTGCAGCGTGGTTGCGAACGGGTTCACAAGCTGTTTGGAATTGACAAATCTACTTTATGGGTTGATTGGAGGTTTCCGCCCGATACTAATACGCAGGAGGTGAACAACGATGCACTCAACCTTAAGCTTTAACGGGTTGTTGGTAGGATACCCGGAACTGTTTGAGGACTTGAAAGTACCCGACAGTGTATCTAAAGAAACTGTTTGCAATCAATTACTGTTTGATACGCTGGAATTGGAGGTATTATATGCGGATGGCCCCACGATGCGCAGGGCGTTGGGAGTCTTTTCTGAAACCATGCTCCCGAGCTGGACCCGGTACGCGGAGGCCCTAGGCCTTGAATACGACGCTTTGGCGTCCGATGACCGAACCAGAACAACCGATCATGCAGGAACCAGCGGCGGCACAGTCAACCGCACAAACGGCGTGAAGGGGACGACTACCCGAGCGCCTAACCTGACCACCACCGGCCAGAATAACGGCAGTGACAGCACTACCCGGGACGTAACGGGGTTCGACAGCGGGACATTGCAAACCGCTGAAAAGACTACTACGGCCCTCGGTACTGGGAACACCATTACCAGCAGCGGCACCGACACTACCACCACCGATCAGACAACCACCGATAACAATACATCGGAGTTACACGACGGCTACAATGACACCGTAACCGAGAAGGGCCGGGCAGGACGAGACCCGCAAGACCTTATTGCAAAAGAGCTGACCCTTGCAATGGAGAATGCCGTTCATAAAATCGTTACGGACATCCGGGCAAACTTTTGTTTGCTGGTATATTAAGGAGATGCTATTATGAGTATTAATCCCATTCACAGAGCACCCTACACCAATTTTCATGACCTCAATCTGGATTGGATTATGGAGGTATTGAACGAGTTTAATACCAAACTGACAAATTTTGTCAGCTTGGCCACGATCAAGTACGCGGATCCCATTCAGTGGGACATTACCAGCCAGTACGAGGCTAACACAGTTGTAGTGGACAGCAACGGAAACGCATATCTTTCCGTGCAGCCGGTGCCGTCCGGTGTGTCTCTGGATCGTGTGGAGTTCTGGACAAAAATCGGCAATTTCGATGAGCTTTGGGCCGATGTGAAAAAAGCCATCACTCCCAACGATGAGGGGCACAGCCCCACCGCCACAGCGAATAGAGCTGTCAACGATCTTGTGTGGGTCAATGGGGCGCTGGTGCGTGTCACTAAAACAATGATCGCCGGTGACGCCTATGTACCCGGCTCTAACTGCGTGAGCAGCTCCACAAATGAAGTTTTGCACTATATTATCACCGCGTTTAATGAGGGCTTGAGCGCAGAGAAAACGGCCCGACAGGAGGCAGACACAAAGCTCCAGACGGATATTGGCGCCGAGAAAACGGCCCGGGAGAACGCCGACACGAATCTCCAGACGGCTATTGGCGCCGAGAAAACGGCCCGGGAGAACGCAGACACAAATCTCCAGACGGCTATTGGCGCCGAGAAAACGGCCCGGGAGAACGCAGACACGAATCTCCAGACGGCTATTGGCGCAGAGAAAAAGGCCCGAGAGCAGGCCATCAACGATCTGAAAAAATCCACTGTCGATTTGGAGGTGTTCATTACCCCTGAAATGTACGGCGCAAAGGGCGACGGCTCTACGGATGATACGGCAGCAATTCAGGCCGCTTTTAATGCTGCAAACGCCAATAAACCCATTATCCTGACGGGGCAGTATTATTGTACCGGGACTATCACCGTTAAGAGGGATACAACCGTTATTGGTGCCGCATCCAGACCCCGTGCCGTGCTGATTCCGTATTTCATTTTCAGCAATGCCGCCAACCCCGCGTTTTCTATTGTGGGTGCGCAGGACAGCAACGTAGACTATGGCGGCACCCTTGAAAATGTGACCTTCAAAGGAGTTACCGTCGCTCTGAAAAATCCCGCAACTGCTGCAAGCGTTGCATTTAAAGTGCAGTGGGCGCGATTCTTCACTCTTGAAGATTGCAGCGTGCACGGGTTCACAACCGCAGTAGATTTCGCCAACAACAACGGCATGTTAATTAAAAATTTTGAGTACAGCACAAACGGCTCTGTTAATGTCACTGTATTTAACAAGTTTAACAATGGCGGCAATACGGGCCTGAAATTGCAGCACATCGTTATAAACAATTTCTCGGAAGGAATCTCTAAGGCAGTTGTCCTGTCCGATACTACCGCAAACGGTCAGGCCGGTGATAGATGGTTTGAAGATTGGTTGTGCGTGGGGCCTTGGAATAACGTTATCTACTACACGCACGGGACAGGGTTTAGCCGTCACGTTTATATCAACCGCATTTTCGCCGATCACCTGATTGACAATCTTATCTATTTGGTGGGTTCTGGCGCTAATGAGGACGCCCAAATTACCGACATTGGGTGCGTCGGAGCGGGGCCCACATACCGGTGCATCCTCGTAACAGGCTATTGCCGTTTGACGATCACGGGTGTGGCAGGGTCGTCTTCCACGAGTACCTACGACTTCATATCGCTCACCCATGCAATCGACGTTGTATTGACTAACGCTATCCTTGACGGGCCCTCCACGTATTTCATCTCTATTAATGGAGGTGCGCGTATTGCAGTATGCAATACCCGCAACACGCAGACCGGCAGTATTAACGTCACAGGGGATGCTTCCTATTGCCAGTGGTGCAACGTGTCGACGGTAGGTACTAACAATCTGCTGGTCTCCACCGGCAGCAACAATCAGGCAACCAATGTGCACCCGACAAGCAGTAACTAATATTCTG
>OGPU01002541.1_pt1 | contig 12685 bp, 9 predicted proteins | sample 1552991 | NCBI WGS metagenome assembly OGPU01 (sample SAMEA2580296, study PRJEB22360) | human gut metagenome | biome: human gut; feature: human-associated habitat; material: faeces | place: Denmark | collected 2008/2010 | reverse complement strand
AGCGAGCCTGCCCCCGGCGGCGGCGGCGCGTCCGCGCTGGTCGCCGCGCTCGGCACGGCGCTGGGCAACATGGTCGGCTCTCTCACCGTCGGCAAGAAGAAATATGCCGACGTGCAGGACGAAATTCTTGCGCTGAAAGCAAAATGTGACGATCTGCAGAAGCAGCTGCTGGATCAGGTAGAAGCCGACGACAAGGGCTTCGTTCCTCTGGCCAAGGCTTACGGCATTCCCAAGGACGACCCTAACCGGGACAAGATTCTGGAGGAAGCCACCATCACCGCCTGCGCGGTGCCCATGCACATCATGGAGCTGTGCTGCGAGGCACTGGACTGCGTTGCCGTGTTTGCCGCGAAAGGCTCCCGGCTGGCAGTCTCCGACGCCGGATGCGCCGCCGTGTGCTGCAAGGCAGCCCTGCAGGCCGCGTCTCTGAACGTGTTCATCAACACCAAGAGCCTGAAGAACCGGGAAGTGGCGGAGGACATGAACCGCCATGCCAACGTGATGCTGAACAAGTATTGCAGCGTTGCGGACGAGATCTTCAACGACGTCAAGGCGGGCTTCGGTCAGTAAGCCCCACAACGAACATATTGGAGGAAACATATTATGGCTAAGTTACTGTTGGGCAAGGAAGTTACCGATGCCCTGAACGCGAATCTGCAGACACGCACCGCCGCGCTGCGGGAAAAGGGCATCATCCCCACTCTGGGCATCGTCCGTGTGGGCGCGGATCCCTCCGACCTGAGCTACGAGAAGGGCGCGACCAAGCGCGCCGAGCTGGTGGGTGTGGATGTCAAGAAGTTTGAACTGCCCGCAGACGCTTCCAAGGAAGACGTACTCGCGGTCATCGATCAGGTCAACGCCGACGATTCCATCCACGGCGTGCTGATGTTCCGCCCCCTGCCCAAGCACCTGAAGGCTGACCAGAACGAGATCTGCAACCGCCTCGACCCCAAGAAGGACGTGGACTGCATGACCCATCTGTCCAACGCCGGTGTGTTTGAGGGACTGAACGGTCTGGGCTTCGCCCCCTGCACCCCCGCCGCCTGCATGGAGATTCTGGACTACTACGGCATCGACTGCAAGGGCAAGAACGCCGTGGTCATTGGCCGCAGCCTGGTGGTCGGCAAGCCCGCCGCCATGATGCTCATGGGCAAGAACGCCACCGTTACCGTCTGCCATACCAAGACGGTGAACACCGCTGAAATCTGCCGGAACGCGGACATCATTGTTTCCGCCGCCGGTGTGCTGAACAGCCTGACCAAGGACTATGTCCGCCCCGGACAGGTGGTCGTGGACGTGTCCATCAACTGGGACGAGAACAAGATCAACGCCAAGGGCGGCAAGGGCGGCATCGCCGGCGACGCCAAGTTTGACGAGGTCGAGCCGATCGTTGAGGCCATCACGCCCGTTCCCGGCGGCGTCGGCTCCGTGACCACCTCCGTGCTGATGAAGCACGTGGTGGAGGCTGCCGAAAGAGTATAACGCCATATTGGCTTCTGCGTAACTGACGGATTCGCGGGTTTACACCGCATGGGAGCGCAGAGAAAAGCCTGCCGACCGTCTGGGCGATTCAGTTTCCACGCTGGGTCGCCCTTTTTGTCTATGGACATTCAAATTCAATATTGAGAGCAAGGTGCTTTTATGAAAAAATTAAAAAATCTGGAGGAAGGTTCGTTCCTGAAGCTGTTTTTCGCCTTCTTTTCCGCGGCGTTTCTGATCGCGGCTGTGTGTATGCCGGACAGGAATACCATGTTTTCCGGCCTGTGGCAGATCATGAGCCAGCCGGGGAAAATTTCCACCAACTACTTTGCCGTGGGCGGCTATGCCGCGACGTTCCTGAATATGGGTCTGGTGGGTCTGTGCTGCTTGGGGCTGTATGTCCTGTGCGGCGCGACGCCCAATAATGTCTCCACCCTGGCCTTTGTGCTGACCCTGGGCTTCTGCTCCTGGGGCATCAACATTCTGAACATCTGGCCGACGGTGCTGGGCGTTGTCCTCTACTGCCTGGTGAAGAAGGAAAAGCTGGGCGCCAACGTCAACGCCATGCTGTTCTCCACCGGCATTGCGCCGCTGATCAGCGACCTGCTGGTGCGCTATCCCAATGCCGAGGCGGTGGGCTTCAACCTGCCGGGGCTGGCGGTGACACTGATCGTGGGCTTCTGCATCGGCTTTTTCCTGCCCGCGGGGCTGGCACATTCCCCGAAGGTGCATAAGGGTTTCGACCTGTATTCCGCCGCACTGCCGGTGGGCCTGGCCGCGTTTTTCCTCAATGCCACGCTGTATAAGACGCTGGGCGTTGACCTGCCTGCGGCTCCCTCTGCGGATACCCTGCAGGTGGCGTCCCGGCTGACGGTGAATCTGTTCTGCGGCATCCTGTTCGGGCTGTGCATTGTGTTCGCCCTGGCCATGGGCTGCAAGCCGAAGCAGTATTGGGCGCTGCTGACCGCCCCGGAGCATGTGGGCTCCGTTTCCTCCCAGATGGGTACGGATGTATTCCTGATGAACGTGGGCGTATTCGGCCTGTTCATTCTGGCTTACTACAACATTATCGGCGCTTCCTTCAACGGCGTGACGCTGGGCATTATTTTCTGTATGCTGTGTACCTGCAATTCCGGCTCCCATCCCGGCAACGTCTGGCCGATCATGCTGGGGTACGTGCTGGCGTCCTTTCTGGCGGGGGGGCTGTCCATAGTGGCGGGGGGCAATTTCACCTTTGTGATCAATGCTCAGGCCATCGCTGTGGGACTGTGCTTCGCCAACGGCCTGAGTCCCATTACCAGCAAGTACGGCTGGTTCTGGGGCATGGTTGCGGCCGTGATGCACTATTTCCTGGTTACCTCCGTCCCCAATCTCCACGGCGGGTTCTGCCTGTATAACGGCGGCTTTACGGCGGCGGTGATCTGCATCCTTCTGGTGCCGGAGCTGGAGTGCTTCTGCAAAACCAAGGCCGAGCGCAAGGCGCTGAAGGCCGCAAAATAGTGAAAATGTGTTGGGGCAGGAATGGATTTTCCTGCCCCAACACGAAAAAGAAAGGAAAGCGCGTAAAAACGCTTCTTTTTTTCATTTCCGGCGTGATATAGCATCACGGGAAGAGCGGGGGAACGCCATGAAAAAAACAAAAACGTCCCTTAGGACGGGCTTCCTGATGACCATACTGATCTGCTGGCTGGTGCCCATTTTTATTGTGGTGGCGCTGGCAGGTGTGCTGCTGAATGAGAACTACCGGCAGTCCGTGCAGCAGGAGATCGACAGTAGCGCTGCGAATGCTCTGCGGCTGGTGCAGATGCGCTTCGAGGACGCCATCGACGATTCCAAGGCAGTATCCTACGACGGCACCGTGCGGGACGCTTACCGCACCTGGCTGCAAAACGGCGACAGCGCCGGACTGTACGGCACCGTCACCGACTACTTGAGCCAGAGCTTTACCAGAGGCGAAATTTATCAGGCGGTGTTCATCCACTTCTGGAACGTGGATGCCAGCGCCTATGTCCTCAGCGACGGTACCACCAGCTTTGGCCTTCTGCGTCAGTGCCGCGAATGTGCCCCGCAGATCATGGCGGAAATGGAAGACGCGGACACGGACATCCGCCTGCTGCTGATCGACGGGCAGATGTACATGGCGCGAAACCTTCTGGACAGCACCTTCACCCCCTATGCCAGCGTGGTGATGCTGTTGCAGCCGGGAAACCTGTTCCTTCCGCTGGACTCGGTGAACCGGGTCGGGAATCTGCAATACAGTCTGGACGGCTACCGCTTCACCATCGCCGCAGACGGCAGTCTGGTGGAGGCGGCGGAGGAGACCGGGAACGTACATTATCAGGCCAAGACCGAGGGACATATCATCGGCTTCTCTGCAGACAGGGAAGAATACGACATTTTCGGGGAAAACCCCTGGATGCGCTGGGCCATCGGCAGCGTGGTGCTGCTGATATTGCCTCTGTCTCTCGTGACCATTGCCCTGTTTTACCGCCATGTCACCCGTCCCATGGAAGTGCTGGGACAGGCGTATCAGCTGGTGAAAAGCGGCGAGCGAGGCTATGAGATCGGGCAGAAAGCCCCCAACCGGGAATTTGAAAAGCTGTTTGACCAGTTCAACGCCATGTCGGCGGAGCTTCAGCGGCAGTTTGAGCGGGCGTATCTGGAGCAGCAGGCCACCCAGCAGGCGAACATCAAGGCGCTGCAATCCCAGATCAACCCCCATTTTTTGAATAATACGCTGGAAATTATCAACTGGGAAGCCAGAATGGCAGACAACGAACGGGTCAGCGCCATGATCGAGTCCCTGTCCACCATGCTGAAGGCCGCACTGGATCGGAACGGCCGGACGAAAATTCCCCTTTCCGAGGAACTGGGGTACGTGGACGCGTACCTGTACATCATCCGGGAACGGCTGGGCGAAGGCTTCCGGGTGCATAAGGACATCGATGAATCCATTCTCGCGCTGCCTGTACCCCGGCTGGTTCTGCAGCCGCTGGTGGAAAACGCGGTGGAGCATGACATCACCGCCAACCGGGGCGGCGATCTGTGGGTAAGAGCCTACCGACAGGCGGACAAGGTGGTGCTGGAAGTGGAGCATGACGGCACCCTGACCCAGGAGGACAGGCAGAAGATCCAGTCTCTGCTGGCGCAGTCCGCTCAGGGAGCGGCTGCCGGCGGTCAGGTAGGACTGCGCAACGTCAGCCAGCGGCTGAACCTGATTTACGGCGACGAGGGAACGCTGACGTTGGATCAGACCAGAGCCGGAACGGTCCTCGCCCGGGTCGCCATCCCTGCCGGACAGTAAAAAAAGCACAAGCAAAGACAAAAATGACAACGACAGTCAAAAAAAGCCAAGCAAAGGCGAAGAATGGACTTGTACAGAATCACCTGAAAGCGGTATAATTTAGGGAAGCTGTATGGGTAAGTTGCCATGAAAGAGAAAAGGGAGGAAGCCGATCTATGAAAAGAAGACTGGTAGCCGTTTCACTGGTATTGGCCTTGGGATTGAGCGGCTGTGCTTTTTCGTCTGCGTCTCCGGAGCAGACAGCAGCTACCCAGGCAAAGCAGGCAGTCACACTGGAAGTCGTCACCTCCTACGGCGGCGACGACGGCAGCCGCGCCGCCTATGAAGCGGCCACCGGGAACAAAGTAAGAGACGGTTCGGCTACCTCCAACGAGGGCTGGAAGGCCAAGGTGCTGGCGGATTTCGAGACCGGCTCCGAGCCGGACGTGCTGTTTTTCTTCACCAACGCCGATGCCGATCCCATCATCAACGCCGGGCGGGTGATCTCCATTGAGGACATCCGGGAGGTTTACCCCGACTACGCTTCCAATATGAAGCAGTCCATGCTCGCGGAGGCTGCGGACGGAAAGCATTATGCCGTTCCTGCCGCCGGGGATTGGGAAAATCTTTTTGTCAATAAGTCGGTGCTGGAAGCCTGCGGCGTTTCGGTGCCGGAGGCGGATTACACGTGGGAGCAGTTTCTTTCCGACTGCGAGACCATCAAAGGCAGCGGCTACATCCCCATTGCCTGTTCGCTGGTGGAGGTGCCGCATTATCTGTTTGAGTTTGCCGTTATGAACAACGGGACGGTGGAAAACCATCTGGAGGTTCCCACGCTGGACGAAAACGGCAATCTGCAGGACGACGAGGTGTCCCGGAAATGGGTCGCGGCGCTGAATGATATTAAAGAGCTGTACGATCTGGGTTATTTCCCGCCCAACACCCTGACGGCCACCGACGAGGAGACCGTCTCCCTGTTCGGCAACGGAAAGGCGGCGTTTCTGGTGGACGGCTCCTGGCAGGTGGGACATCTGGGGGAGCTGTACGGCGACAAGATCGAGGACATGGCGGTGCGCTTCGTGCCGGCTAAGGGTGAGCGGAAGGCGACCGAAGGCATCGGCGGCATCTCCATGGGTTATTTCATCACCCGCAAGGCATGGAAAGACCCGGAAAAACGGGACGCGGCGGTGCAGTTTGTGGAAATGCTGACGTCCAATGAGATATTAAGCACCTTTATCAAGACCGAGGTCACGGCGCTGATCGAGGGCGCAAGTCCCGTCGGCCTGAACAGTCTGGAGCAGTCCGCGGCGGAGACCAACGCCCAGCTGACCGAGGTCAGCCCCGCGGTGCAGGACGCCATCAGCGCGGAGGCCAAGAGCACCCTCTTTACCAATATTCAGAAGGTGGTCACCGGCCAGATGACCGCCGAAAAGGCGGTAGCTCTGGCTATCCAGAGAAACGAATAGGTTTTTTACATGTAAAAAATCCTGTAACTGCTGATACAGTTACGGGATGATGGGCTTCTAACCGGACTCAGGCGGGCGCAGCGTGCCCCGGAAGAAAGAAAAAGGAGCGGATACGATGTATCGGGTGGTTCTCATTGACGATGAAAATATCATTGTGGAAGGTCTGCGGCGGGTCATCAAATGGGCGGACTACGGCTGCGAGGTCGTGGGAACGGCCAGCGGCGCCGAGGAAGGCGCGGCGCTGATCCGGAAATTGCAGCCCCATATCCTGTTCACCGACATCCGGATGCCCGGAGCCGACGGCCTGACCATGCTGGCGGCGCTGCGCAGTGAGTTCCCGGATATGCAGGTGACGGTGCTGACCGGCTATCAGGACTTTTCCTATGCCCAGCAGGCAATTCGTCTGGGTGTCACCCGGTTTTTGTTGAAGCCCTCCAAAATGGATGAGATCAAGGAAGCGCTTGTGACCATGACCACACGCCTGGACGCCCAGTCCCAGCTGCGGCATCAGGAGGAAGAACCGGAGGAGGAGCAGCACGGCGCGGGAAGCTTCATCGTCAATCAGGCGATGGCCTACATCGAGGAGCACTACGCGGAAAAGCTGACACTACAGGCGGTGGCGGACTGCTGTTATGTTTCCCAGTGGCACCTGTCGAAGCTGTTGAACCGGCACACGGGTCAGAGCTTTTACGACATCCTCAACACCGTGCGCATCCGGAAGGCAAAAGAACTGCTGCTTGACCCGAGACTGAAGATCGGCGAGATCGGTGAGCGGGTGGGCTACGCGGACACGGCGCATTTTGCCAGAACCTTCAAAAAGCAGGAGGGCATGAGCGCCAACGAGTACCGCAACACACTAAAATAAAGAGAATAGAGATAAGGTCATTGTGACCAATAGGCGGCGATCGAATTTGTGCAAAATGTCGAGCGCCGCCTTTTCTGTTTGTATCGAATTGTTGAAACCCACAAGCAAAAACAAAAAACAGCAAGGCCGTCTCATGACAATTCCAGGCAATGCCTGTAAAATATAGATAAATGAAACGACTGCCGGAACGGCAAAACTGTGAATCCTATGAAAGATGGGTGAAAAGTGAATGGCTGCAAAAACCACCGAACGTCTGGAGCCAAGAACCACGTCCCCGAGCTGGTTTGAGAAGAACAAGAAAACTCTGGTACTTCTGACCATGGTTGCTCCCGTGGCGATCTGGCTGCTGCTGCTGCGTTACCTGCCCATGGGCGGTATCGTGCTGGCGTTCAAGAATTACAAGGTCAACCCCCGCAATCCCTCCTTTATCAGCAATCTGATCAACAGTAAATGGGTGGGATTCAAGAATTTCGAGTTCCTGTTCAAGACTGACTCCGCGTGGGTCATGATCCGCAATACGCTGGCCTACAACATCGTGTTCATTATTCTGGGCGTCATCATTCCCGTGGCCTTCGCCATCATGATGAACGAGATTACCAGAAAGTTCTTCAAGAAGGCTTACCAGACCATGATGTTCTTCCCCTACTTCCTAAGCTGGGTCGTGGTCAGCTACTTCCTCAACGCATTTCTGGACGCCCAGTACGGCATGATCCCTGCCATGCAGGAAGCCGCGGGACATGCCCGCACCTCGTGGTATACGACCCCCGGCCCCTGGCCGTTCATCCTGACGTTCGCGAACCTCTGGAAGAATGTGGGCTACTCCACAGTCCTTTACCTCGCGGCTATCACCGGCATCGACACAAACCAGTATGAAGCCGCCGCCATTGACGGCGCTACCAAATGGCAGCAGGTGCTGCACGTGACCATTCCTCATCTGCGCACGATGATCGCCATTCTGTTCATCATGAACGTTGGTAAGATCTTCGCTTCTGACTTTGGCCTGTTCTACAATGTTCCCATGCAGAACGGCGCGCTGTTCTCCGTGACCCAGACCATTGATACCTACGTCTACCGCGCCTACATGGCGACCGGTGACCCGGGACAGTCTTCCGCGGCCGGATTGCTGCAAAATGTGCTTGGCTTCGTCTGCATCCTGACGGCCAACGGAATCGTAAAGAAGATCGATTCCGAAAGCAGTCTGTTCTAAGGGGGGATTCCAAATGGCTGAAAAGAAGAACCTCCGTCTGAATTGCGTCAGCGTGGGAACCGAAGCGGTCTTTCATGTGCTGATCGGTCTGTTCTCCGTCTGCTGCATCATCCCCTTCCTCTTCGTTATCATTATTTCCTTCTCGTCGAAGGAATCCATCACCACTATCGGCTATTCCTTCATCCCCACCAGCTGGAGCATGGACGCTTACCAGTATGCGTTCAATAAGCTGCCCCAGATCTGGCGCTCCTACTTTAACTCCATCTACATCACGGTCATCGGCACGGTGCTGAGCACTACCATGTGTGCCATGTACGCCTACGTCCTGTACCGTCCCGACTTCAAATTCCGCAGCTTCTTCAACTTTCTCAGCTTCTTCACCATGATCTTTGGCGGCGGTCTGGTGCCGACCTACATCGTCAGCAAGCAGCTGCTGGGACTGAGCGAGAACTATGCGGCTTTGATCGTCCCCCTGCTGGTCAGCCCTTTCAACATCATCGTGATGCGCTCCTTCTTTAAGAGCAGTGTCCCTCTGGAGCTGATCGAAGCAGCCACCATTGACGGCAGCGGCGAATATTCCACATTGTTCCGTGTGGTCGTCCCCATTGCCAAGCCCGGCATTGCCACCATCGCTCTGCTGAACGCTCTGGCTTACTGGAACGACTGGTTCAACTCCCTGCTGTACATTCAGCAGAAGAAGGTCCTGCAGCCCCTGCAGGCGCTGCTGATGGAACTGCAGAACAACACGGAATACTTAAACCGTATGGCCGGTATGCTCGGCCCGGACGCCATCGCCGAGGCGGCGAAGATGCCGTCACAGGCTCTGCGAATGGTTCTGGTCGTGTTCATCGTCGTTCCCATTGCCTGCGCCTACCCCTTCTTCCAGCGCTACATCGTTTCCGGCCTGACGGTCGGCTCCGTGAAGGGCTGATTCCAAAGAAGGCAGTACCCAAGTCCGCCGATATCACGTATCGGCGCAATCCATGGCTAATGCAGCCACGTCTGGCTGTTTAGTAAAAACAAATTTTATTTGGAGGAAGACACATGAAAAAGTTACTGGCCCTGTTGCTGGCTCTGGTAATGGTACTTGGTCTGGCCGCTTGCGGCACCAGCACTACCACTCCCACCGCCGCCCCCGACAATGCTCCCGCTGCTGACAACGCCGAGACTGCTGCTCCTACCGCAGCTGAGCTGGAGCCCGTCACCCTGAAGATCTGGTTCCACGGCAGCACCGTCACTCCTGACGCTTCCGAGAAGGTCATGGAGTCCGTCAACGCTTATCTGAAGGATAAGATCAATGCCACCATCGAGCCCATCTGGGGCACTTGGGGCGACTTCGATCAGGCCACCGTTACCGCTCTGGCTGGCGGCGACAAGGTCGATATGTACTTCACCTGCAACTGGTCCGCTGACGAGTACAACAAGTACGCCAAGGACGGCTACTGGGTCAAGCTGGACGACATGCTGGACACCTACGCTCCCGAGCTGAAGGCCACCATTCCTCAGGGCATCTGGGACTGCGCCGAGACCAACGGCTACGACGGCCTGGGCATCTATGCCGTTCCCGGCCTGAAGGACACCGCTACTCAGAACTGCTGGGATGTCAACGGCACCCTGCTGGCTGAGCTGGGCTACGACGTTGACGCTGTCTGCGCCGGCCACCTGGACTACTACTCCCCCGAGTTCGAGGAAATGCTGCAGAAGGCTAAGGACCTGAAGGGCAAGGATTTCTACCCCCTGCTGATCGAGCCTGTCGTTCTTGAGAGAATGGTCACGCATTCCTCCATCATCACTGGCGACCTGTCCTCCGGCAGTGTCCTGTCCTACTACTACGACGCCGAGCATCCCTCCAAGGACATCGGCAGCACCATCGTGAACAAGTTTGCTACCGATGAGTTTGCCAAGTTCGCTGCGAAGACCTATGAGTACGCTCAGAAGGGCTTCATCTCCCCCAGCTGCCAGTCCACCGCTACCGCTAACGACTACCGTACCGCTACCCAGTCCACTGGCGACTACCTGTTCGGCACCCAGTCCTACGCCTTCGGCTGCGAACTGGACTTCTCCAAGGCCCGTGGTATCGACGTCCGCATGGTTCCCGAGACTGCTGCCTACATGGACTGCACCTCCGGCCAGGGCGCTATGATCGCCATCTCCGCTACCTCCGCTAACCCCGAGCGGGCTCTGATGTTCCTGAACCTGCTGAACACCGATCCCGAGCTGATGACCATGATGAACTATGGTACTGAGGGCTTCACCTACAACAAGAACAGCGACGGCACCATCACCTTCATCGCTGAGAACCGCGCTAACTACTCCCCCTGGACCAATGGTATGGGCAACGTCCGTATCCTGCCTCCCACCGATGCGCAGGGTGTTGACTTCTGGGATCGCTTCTCCGCTTACTACGACGCGGCTGAGGCTCTGCCCATGGGCGGCTTCATCTTCGACTCCTCCGAGCTGAGCACCGAAGCTGCTGCTCTGTCCAACGTCTACGCCGAGTACGCTTTCAACCTGATGTCCGGTGCTGTCAACCCCGATGATGTTCTGCCCACCTTCCTGTCCAAGCTGGAAGACGCTGGCATCAACGACTTTGTCGGTGCTGCTCAGGAGCAGCTGGCTGCTTACATGGGCTAATCCCCCTGTATAGGCTGACTAAGAAATAATCCCCTTGCCCCGCGCCATTCAGGCGCGGGGCGTTTCCTTTTCCGACAGAAATTCCCATCCTCCCTTAATGAATCCTTAATGGCAAGATAGTTGATTTCCGCAGGCATTTTCGCTATAATATGGTTTACAAAATGAAACATTTACATGTGGAGGACAGAATTATGAAAGTTCGAGCATGGCTGGCTCTGGCACTGATCCTGTGCCTGACCGTTTCTCTGGCGGCCTGCGGCAGCAACGATACGGCGGTGTATGTGCAGTCGGTTTCCGATCTGACGGGAATGGGCGGCATTGCGGCCGGCGATCGGTTCCCCGGCATGGTCGTTTCCGAAAACGTGACGGAGATCAAGAAGGATTCGGAAAAGACCGTCAAGGAAGTACTGGTCAAGGAAGGCGACGACGTCAACAAGGGCGACAAGCTGTTCGAGTACGACACCGATGAGCTGCAGCTGAGTCTGGAAAAGAAGCAGCTGGAGCTGGAGCAGCTGAACGCTTCCATCGAAAATTACCAGCAGCAGATCAAGGAGCTGGAAAAGGAGCGCGGCTGGGCGTCCGGTTCGGACAAGCTGCAATATACCATCCAGATCCAGACCGCTCAGGTGGACATGAAGGAAGCGGAGCTGAACGCCAAGGCGAAGCAGACCGAGGTCACCCAGGCGGAGAATCTGCTGAAAAACGCCACCGTGGTGTCGCCCATCAAGGGTCGCATTCAGTCCATCAACGAAAGCGGCACCGACAGAAACGGCAATCCCGCGGCGTACATCACCATTCAGGAGGTCGGCTCCTACCGGGTCAAGGGTACCATCGGCGAATTGCAGCGGGGCAGCATCATTGAGGGCACCCGCATCAAGGTCACCTCCCGGACGGATCCGTCCGCTGCCTGGACGGGCACGGTCAAGCTGGTGGATTATGAAAGCCCCTCTCAGGGGAGCGACACCGACCGGTATTACGGTATGTCGACCGATTCCATGTCCGCGTCCAGCAAGTACCCGTTCTATGTGGAGCTGGACAGCACCGACGGCCTGATTCTGGGACAGCATGTTTACCTGGAAATGCTGACGGAAGGGGACGGCACGTCCTCCGGTCTGCCCCTCAGCAGCGCCTTCATCTGCTTTGAAGACGACGGCTCTGCCTACGTGTGGGCGGAGAAGAAGGGCAAGCTGGAAAAACGCAGCATCACGTTGGGCGAGCACGATGAGGCGACGGATACCTACGACGTGCTGGACGGCCTGACGCTGGACGATTACATCGCCTTCCCCGATGAGCAGCTGTGCCACAACGGCGCGCCGACCACCCATGAAATGACGGTGTCGGAGAATGCGGACATGCCCATGGACAACATGGGCGAGGGCGGCATGGATACGCCCATGGAAGACATGCCCATGGAAGACATGCCCATGGAGGATATGCCCGCTGAGGGCATGGATATGATGCCCGAGGAAAGCATCTCCGGGGAAACCGGGGAAATGCCCGGTGAGGATGCGGCGGCAGCCGAGACCGTATCCACGGAAGGCGGGGTGGGCTAAGTGGCCATCCTGAAACTGACGGACATCTGCAAGGACTATGTGCAGGGCAAGGAGCCTGTGCGGGTGCTGAAAAATGTCAACCTGACCATGGAGCGGGGCGACTACCTCGCCATCATGGGGCCTTCCGGCTCCGGTAAGACCACCCTGATGAACATTATCGGCTGTCTGGACGTTCCCACTTCCGGTACCTATGAGCTG
>OGPU01002529.1_pt1 | contig 12728 bp, 8 predicted proteins | sample 1552991 | NCBI WGS metagenome assembly OGPU01 (sample SAMEA2580296, study PRJEB22360) | human gut metagenome | biome: human gut; feature: human-associated habitat; material: faeces | place: Denmark | collected 2008/2010 | reverse complement strand
ATGCACAACTTTTTAAACATAAATCTTTTATAATTTAATTCCGCCAATAGGTTAATAAGACAGAAAATGTTATCTTTGTTTTATAAAGTTTGGGCGTGAATCTGAGTAAATAGGGTAACATATGATGCGAAAAGCTGATGTTTCCTTCGAGGAACTTTATAATTGCTATAAAGTTCGTTTCGAAAGGTTTGCCATAAGTTATATACAAGATCGCAGTGTAGCGGAAGATATTGTAACCGATTCATTCGTCTATTGGTGGGAACACAGAGATCGAGTTGGATCGAAAGACGAAAATCCTGCGGCTTATATTCTTGCGACTATTCGACATAAATGTCTCAATCATCTGCGTGCGTTACAAGTTCGATTGCGGAGTCATAACGAGATCAGAGAATCTCAAAGTCGTATTGTGCAGGAGAATATCCGGTCGTTGGAGCTTTGTGATCCCGTCCATCTTTTTGCTGGAGAGGTTGAGGCTCTCGTTCGGCAAAGTTTGGAAGAACTACCGGAATTGACTCGTTATATTTTTATAGATCAACGCCTTAAGGGTAAGTCTTATCGGGATATTGCTGTCGAGTATGCCATTTCTGAACGACGAGTTGAAACTGAACTTGCCCGTGCATTGGATAAATTGCGTAGAAGATTGAAGGATTATCTGCCTGTGATACTTGTATCCTTGGTTCTAAGTCGTTTCATTCGTTGATTTTTCGTTTTTTACAAAAAAAAAATTATATTTTTTGCGGGAAACAGTCTCGCAGAAGTGTTTTATTTATGTAAGCGCCTGAAAAGGCTGCATGTAAGATGGAAAAAGAAACCTTATATCGTTTTTTTCGAGGAGAAACTACTCCTGATGAGCAGCAATGCTTGATGGATTGGCTTGATGCCGACGAAGAACACCGCCGAACATTTGATCGAGAACGACAAATGTATAATGCCTTGTTGTTGTTTGCTCCGCAGAAACAGGTTGCTTTCCGTCAGTCGATTGGCTTGCGGCGAATAATCGGATATGCAGCTCAAATTGCCGCAATGCTTGCTTTGGCAGTGGGGATCGGTTGGGGATATGTTTCCTATCACGAGCATTCCTGGGAAGCGCTTACAACTCGTATCTCTGCCCCTGAAGGGCAACGTGTCAATCTGAAATTGCAGGATGGCACTGAAGTGTGGCTCAATTCGGGTGCAGAACTTGAATATCCGTCTCTTTTTGCCGGGGATACTCGCCGGGTTCGGTTGGCCGGTGAAGCATTTTTCGATGTCAGCCACGATGCCAGCAAGCCGTTTGTCGTAGAAACTTTTGCGTGCCGGGTTGAAGTGCTCGGAACTCGCTTCAACGTGAATGCCGATGTGCAGCACTCTGGTTTTTCGACCACTTTGCTGCGTGGCAGTGTTCGCCTAACATCATTGGAGGATTCTCGACAGCAAGTTGTGCTCAAACCTGATGAAAAGGCCGTATTCGAAAATGGAAAATTGACCCTTCATAGAGCAGATGACCCTAACGAATATCTATGGGTCAAAGGGCTGATCTCTATCAGTGGGCTTGATTTCAAAGAGGTGATACATCGTATGGAGCATTGTTACGGCGTGCGTATCAACCTCAATGTTGCTCCAATACCAACATTGGAGGCAATGGGTAAACTTCGCATTTCCGACGGTATCGAGCATGCTCTCGGCATATTGCAGCGCAATTGCAAATTCAATTACATGTACAACCACGAAACCAACGAAATAACCATTTATTAGCTAACCTTTTATGAACCTTAAACCCACCTGCCTATGATGTAATTCCGCATCCTATTTTGCGCGTTATCTTTTTATAAAAAGATGCCCGAACTGCTGTCACAGTTTCGGGCACTGGAGGGTAACGTCGTTATTTGAATTAATTCCGGATATTTCCGGCTCATTATCCCTCTTTAATTTACAAAGATATGAAGAAAAAAACTATCAGGCAATCAAAACGTCTGATAATCTCGCTGTTCGTAACTTTCTTTTGTCTTACGGCCTCGGCTGCTCAGGCACAGACAGCGCTCGTAACCATTGATTTGCAACAGGTGAAGATGGTGCAGGTAATGGACGAAATCGAAAATCAGACCAAGTATTTGTTTATTTATGATAAAAATATGGACACGGGGCGTTTGGTCAATGTGCATGTTAATAAGCGTCCTGTTGCTGAGGCTCTTGATCAGATGGTGAAGGGAACAGATGTGGTTTATGAAATTCAAGGTTCCAATATTATTCTTACTGTCAGGAGCCAACAAACGGATGGTCCGAAAGTCGTGTCGGGAAAAGTAACGGACAATAAAGGTGATGCTGTGATAGGTGCGGCAATACTTGTCAAAGGAACGACTGTTGGCACGAGTTCAGGTGTCGACGGAGTTTATACGTTGCGTATTCCAGAAGTGAATGCAAATACTATGATAACGGTTAATTATCTGGGATATGAGCCGATTGAACTGCTTGTCGGCACCCGGGAGCGAATTGATATCGTTTTGCAGGAACAGTCGCTTGGTGTAGATGCTGTCGTGGTGACGGCGCTCGGTATCAAGAAACAGGAAAAAGCATTGACCTATAATGTTCAGGAGGTTTCTGGCTCTATTGTCAATACGGTTAAGGATGCCAATTTCGTCAATTCGCTTTCCGGAAAGATCGCAGGCTTGCAGATCAATGCCAGCGCTTCGGGAGCCGGAGGTTCGACGCGTGTGGTTATGCGTGGCGTGAAGTCGATCAACGGGGATAACAATGCACTTTATGTAGTTGACGGCATTCCGCTTCCGAGCCTGCGTTCTAAACAGACGGAAGGCATTTATGAAACGCCCGATGGTGGCGATTACGAAGGTATCGCCAACATCAACCCAGAGGACATCGAGTCGATGTCTGTATTGACGGGAGCTACGGCAGCCGCTCTCTATGGTTCACAGGGAGCCAACGGTGTGATCCTTATTACTACTAAAAAGGGACAAGAAGGACGTGTGCGTGTTAACTATGCCAACAATACAACCTTTTCATCGCCTCTCGTAATGCCTGAGTTTCAGAATACCTATGGTACGAGTTCAGACGCACCTTCAATGAGTTGGGGTGAGAAGTTGGTTTCCCCCCCCCCATCGTTATGACCCCGAAGATTTTTTCCAGACCGGGTTTGATGAAACGAACTCGATTGGCATCACCGCTGGTACCGAGCGTAATCAGACTTATTTTTCGGCCGCTTCTGTAAACACGCGGGGCATTATTCCCAACAATGTCTACAACCGTTATAATTTTTCCTTGCGGAATTCCGCCGTGCTTCTGCCTGAAAAGCTGACGCTCGATTTGGGTGCTACTTATATGAAGCAGTATTCGCGGAATGCATTGGTGCAGGGTATCTATCACAATCCGCTGATCGGCGTCTATCTGTTTCCGCGAGGAGATGATATCCGTAAGTATCAACTTTACGAGCGTTATAATGCTGGTTTGGGTTACAGCGAACAATTTTGGGGTTTGGAATTCATTAATGGCGTGGAAAATCCTTATTGGGTTACCAATCGAGAGCTGTTCGAGAATAATATGCAGCGTTATACATTCAATGCTACGCTCAAATGGAATGTTACCGATTGGTTGACTCTGTCCGGTCGGGTGCGTACGGACAACACGCGGATGAATTATACGCGTAAAATCTATGCCTCTTCGAATACTCTTTTTGCATCGGAATATGGTAACTACTTGAACCATACAATGAGTCATAATAACCTCTATGCTGATGCCCTTTTGTCCATCGACAAGAGTTTTTTCGACAGAGCGCTTTCCCTGCAATTTAACTTGGGAGCCAGTCTTACGGATGACAAACATTCACTGGTCGGTTATGAGGGACATTTGGCCGGTATTCCGAATAAATTCACTTATAACAATATCGTATCGAGCGACCTGAACACACTACCCGGTCAAGAGAATTACCATGATCAGAGTCAGGCCGTTTATGCCACGTTACAACTGGGTTGGAAAGGGATGCTTTATCTGGATGTGACGGCTCGTAACGAATGGGCTTCGCAGTTGGCTTTTACGGATGAATTGAATATCTTTTATCCTTCAGTAGGCCTTTCTGCCGTGATCTCGTCGATGGCAGATCTTTCGAAAACAGGCATTTCGTTCCTTAAAATTCGGACCTCGTACGCCGAGGTCGGCAACCCGCCGCAGCGTTACATTACGGGACGGAATTATTCGATCAAGGGAGGCGTTGTGACAACCGAAACTATCGCTCCTGCTACGCATTTGCGTCCGGAGCGTACCAAATCTTTCGAAGTAGGTATGAATGCAAAGTTTCTCGACAACAAGATCTGGGCTGATTTTACTTACTATAATACGGCGACTTATAACCAGTTGTTCTGCTATGACGCCCCTCCCTCGACCGGTTACAAGAAGGCCTATTTGAATGCCGGTAAAGTCAATAACTGGGGTATTGAGGCTGTTGCCGGCTATAAGAACACGTGGAAGAATTTCTCATGGTCGACGAGTTTCACTTTTTCGATGAACCGCAATACGATTCGCGAACTGGTTCCCGAAGGAACGATTGATCCCGTAACGGGAGCTGAAGTGAATCTTCCGGAAGTGAATATGGATTTCGGAGGTTATCGGGTTAAGTTGAAAAAGGGCGGCTCTATCGGAGATTTCTATGTGACAGGTCTTAAAACCGATGACAAAGGCAACATTTATGTCGATCCGAACTCGAATACGGTGACGACCGATCCCGACACCTGGATTTATGCAGGAAATACGGATGCGCGTGCCCGTTTGGGATGGAATAACCAGTTCTCCTGGAAAGGTATTTCACTCGGTGCATTGTTCGATGCGCGCATCGGCGGTCGCGGTGTGTCGGTGACACAAGCTTTGATGGACCGCTTCGGGGTTTCGGAAGCTTCGGTTGATGCTCGTGAAAACGGGATTCAGCTTTCGGAACATCAGATGCTTCCTGGTTCCGGAGCTCAGGAGTTCTTTAATAATACAGGCGACGGTATGGGCATGCTGGCTCGTTATGTCTACGATATGGATAACGTGCGTCTGCGGGAGCTTTCATTGGGTTATGACCTGCCTTCGAAATGGTTCCGTAACAAGATGCAGGCGACGGTGTCGCTTGTGGGCCGCAACCTTTGGATGCTTTATAACAAAGCTCCGTTCGATCCCGAACAGACCGCTTCGACAAGCACTTATTATCAGGGAATCGACTTTTTCATGCAGCCGAGTGTCCGTACAATCGGTTTCAGCGTGAGACTTCAATTCTAAAACGATAGAATCATCATGAAAAATACTTTATATAGAACCAAAATTGGTTTGGCTTTCGTTACGGCTTCGCTGTTGACAATGGTATCTTGTACGGGCGATTTCGAGCATTTCAATACCGACCCGAATTCCGCACAGCAAATCGACCCGACTACATTGATCACCTCCATGGAGCTGGATGCAATGTATCCCACTACGGGTGAAACGACGGTTCCTGTGAATAATTATCAGACAGGTTGGAACTTGTTGGCAGACCATTATGCCGGTTACATGGCATGTGCCAATCATTGGGAGGGTGGTATCAATCCACTCGTTTATAATTTGACGAATAATTGGCGCAGTACTGTCTTTTCGGTTGCATTTACGCAAGTGATGCCTGCATGGCTTCAACTCAAAGCGGCCTACGATCAGGGATTGGTTGCCGGCGAGGTGATGGCTGTCGGAGATATTCTGAAGGTTGTGACTCTTCACCGGGCCAGCGATATGTATGGTCCCCTGCCTGTACTCCATTTCGGGGAGGCGCGCTCGCCTTATGATGCTCAAGATGTACTTTACGACCATTTTTTCCAGACGCTCAATAATTCGATTTCCGTTTTGGAAGATTTTCTTGCTACAACGCCCGACAGCAAAGCGTTGGTGAAGGTTGATGCCGTTTATGGCGGGGATTTTGCCAAATGGCTGAAATTTGCCCGTTCGCTCAAACTGCGTCTGGCGATGCGTATCCGCTATGTCGAGCCGGACCTGGCCCTTCAATATGCGCAGGAAGCCATTGAGGGCGGGGTCATCACCTCGACGGATGAGAATGCCTTGTTGCAGACTTATCGCCAGATTACGGTCACCAATCCGTTGGAAATGATTTGGAACTCCTACAACGATGCCCGTATGGGAGCTTCGATGGATTCGTATCTGAATGGTTATGAAGATCCGCGCCGCGAGAAGATGTTCCAACCTGCGACCATTACCGGAGGAGGTTTTCATGGTGTGGTTAACGGTTTGGGGTCGACCGAACAGAAATTTTATACCAAGATGTCCGCTCCGAACATTTTCGGTGAGACTCCGATGCGTTGGCTGCTTGCTTCGGAGGTGGCTTTCCTGAAAGCGGAATTCAAACTGCTGAAAGGCGATAAGAGCGGGGCCAAATCCGATTATGAAGAGGGCATTCGTCTGTCGTTTCTCGAGAACGGATTGTCCGCATCTGATGCTGCCGATTATGCGCAGAGTATGAAGACCCCTGCCCGATTCATAGATATGTCGGAAAATCCGACCAAGTATTCAAAGAATGCATTAGGAACCGTTTCTGTGAAGTGGGCCGAAGATGGAAATGAGTTGGAGCGAATCATTACTCAAAAGTGGATCGCCCTCTACCCTAATGGGATGGAGGCATGGGCCGAGTTCCGTCGCACGGGTTTCCCGAAACTTTTCCCGATTAACGAAAATAGCAACGATCCGTCGATTGACAAAAATAAGCAGATTCGACGGGTGATTTTCCCCAAGAGCGAGTATGCGAACAACGCCGGAGCCGTGAATGCTGCGACGCGCTTGTTGGGAGGACCCGACAGTGGAGGTACCCGACTTTGGTGGGATGCCCGATAAAAGTCGAATAGAAATCACAAATGAATTTCATTATGAAAAATAGTATAAAACATTTTCTGTTGCCGCTCGTTTGTGGAATTGCGTTCATTTCCTGTGAGAAGCAGACCACTCCTGAGCCGGTTCAAATCCAACGTCCGGAATTACAGTCGCCCATCGTACGTGACGATGTTTATTATGCCCGTTTGCGTGCTTACAAGAAAACGGATCACAAACTCGCTTTCGGCTGGTTTGGTTCTTGGACAGCTATTGGCGCTTCAGAACAGAGCCGTTTGCGCAGTGCACCCGACTCGATGGATATTATCTCCATGTGGAGTCAGTGGCACAGTTTGAGCCGGGAGCAGATCGAAGACAAAGCTTTCGTGCAGCAGGTATTGGGGACGAAGGTTGTTTTCTGCATTTCAGCAAAAGATGTTCCCGAAGAGTTCAAGGTTGACGGTCAGATCACCGATGAGTCCCTTAAAGACTATGCCAGGGCATGGGGCAAGGATTCAATTGATAAATATCAATATGACGGTATTGATATTGACTTCGAAACCGCTGCAGACCATTTGGGACCGCTGAATACCACGCCCGGACTGTTTAAGAAGTTCTGCGAAGAGTTGAGCCAATATATCGGTCCTAAATCGGGGACAGGACGTCTGTTCCTGATCGACGGTAACATTGATGCTCTTGATCAGGGTATTGCCGAACTTTGTAATTATGGTGTTTCGCAGGCTTATGGATGCTCGTCTGCGACCATGGGCTATACATCATTGACAAGCCGTACGGCAAGTGCAGAACGGGTGGGCTGGAAAGCCGATCAGCTTATTTTTACTGAAAATTTCGAATCTATGTGGAAAAGCGGCGGGATACTTCATACTACCTTGTCCGGCAAACAGATGATGTCGTTGCAGGGTATGGCCGATTTTGCGGTAAATGGTACTTCGTGCGGCTTTGGCGCTTATCACATGGAGTATGAATATGGCCATTCGGATATGCCTTATAAATATATGCGTCAGGCGATTCAGTATGCAAATCCTGCCCCGCATGGGGACTATTCGAAAAATTTGGTTACGTTGAACGAGGCAGGCGAGTACGCTTTCGAGATTCCGGTCTTTCCTTCGGGCATAAGCGAAGGGGTTCAGTTCTCATTGACGGCATCGTTGACGGGCGTACCAACAGCCGATGCAGATATTCCGCTGGTTGTGGACAACAGTCTGGTGACTGCTTATAATAATTATTATTATACGGAATATAAAACGCTGGATCCCGCACTTGTCTCTTTTTCCGGACCGCTTCATTTCGTGGCTGGGGCACAGGATTCGGAGACTCCAGTTATAGTAGGCATTACAGATATGACGGCGTTGGGTGATGAGGAATATTTGGTTCCAGTGCGTGTTGATTTCTCAAAGCATTCAGGTTTTTCTGCCAATACCGACAAAGAGGTTTGTTACCTTAAGTTGAAGACGAAGCAGCAGGTTTGTGTTCTGTCGCTTCCTGGAATGGAGCAGGTGACTGAAATCTCTGTGATGCAAGGAGAAGACGGTATGGTCATTGAGAAGAAAGGTTATACGTTGCAATTGCAGGCCTCCATCGGAGTGCCTGTCGATAGCAAATTTTCCATTGTGGCTGATCCTGCCTTAGTTGATAGTTATAACAAACAGCACGGCACGAAATACACCCCGATGTCTGCGAATGATGTAACGCTTCCAGACGAGTTGTTGCTTCCGAAAAATAGTCAGGCGACCACCCCTGTTGAGATTAAGGCTGTTGATTATGAAAAACTGACGTCGGACGGATCGATGGTGGTTTTGAAAGTCGATCTTGGCGGGAATGCGGATTTCAATACCATTGGAGATAAGGATGTTGTTAAATTCGTGGTATTCAAAAAGATGGAAGGGAATATTGAGGAAAATGCTACGCGGGTTCCCGGTACGGTGATTGCGGATATGAGCGGATGGACTTATGATGCTCCGGGTGCAGAAGGGCTCGTCTCTTCGCAAATGTTCGACGGAGCAATAGCGATGAATCAATCAGGCTGGTATATTACAAACGGCTCCGTGACGGCGACTGTCGATATGGTGAATGTTCATACGCTTGCAGGTTTCCGCATCCGTCCCATGTATGGTTTAGGCTATTATAAGGTATTACGGCTTTATGACGTGAAGACGAGCGAAGACGGTCAGCATTGGGTTTCGCAATCGGGGGATTCTTTCGTCTCTTTGGCTTTGAGCGGTGATGATTGGCAGTATGTGAAATTCTATAAGCCTGTTTCTTGCCGTTTTGTCCGAATGACCTATCGTTGCGATAAAGAGAGTGCATCTAATAGTTATGTAGGGTGCAATGAGTTCAATGCCATTGCTTCGAATTAATTGTTAAATACGAAAAAACTATGAACCTGAAATATTTTATTGTTTTTGTCGCAGGTATGGCTGCTCTTGCAGGGTGTCAGGAGGCTTCCGAATACATACCGTCGATTTATATCACCGAGGCACAGCGGCAAGAGGTTAAAACCATTACGATCTCCCAAGCTGGAGAAAAAGCCGAATTTACAGTTTCGGCGGCACAGATTGTCGACCGTGATACGCATGTGTCGTTTGAAGCATGTCCGGAACTGGTTGCGGATTATAATGACAGATACGGACGGACTGCCGTTGCACTCGAAGACTTTACGTTTGCGAAAAAAGAAGTGGTGATTGCTGCCGGTAAAAATGTTTCGGAAAGTGTCGAAGTTGTCGTGAACGAGGAACTGAAACCGGGAACATTCTATTGTCTGCCGGTCAAGATCGCCTCTACGGACGGAGGCATGTCGATCTTGGAATCGTCGAGTAAGCTTTTTCTTGTATTCCGGGCACCGGTTAGGAGTAAAGCGGTCTATATTGGGTCAGGCAACAAATGCTTTGTTCCGACTTTCCCCGAGCATCCCTCATTTGAAGGATTGAATCTCGAAACGATGCAGGAGGTGACGCTTGAGTGCCGTGTTATGGTCAACTCATTCACGAAGAGCGATCCCTATATTTCGTCGATTATGGGATTTGAGGGTGATGTTTGTATGCGTTTCGGCGACGTGAAGATCGGCTATGACGTGCTCCAGGTCTGCAAGGGTGATTATCAGCCGGCAGCTATCAATTCTCCTTGTGCTCCGAACCTGTGGTATCACGTGGCCGCCGTGTGGTCGCGCTCTACATTACGTGTTTATATTGACGGAAAGTTTGTTGCTGAGCAGACGCACAAGGGCGAAACTGTCAACCTTGCTGGATACCATAAATTGGGCCGTACTGGAATTGGCTTCAGTTTGGGTGCAGCTTCGGTTTATAACAATAACCGTCCGCTTAACGGTTATTTGGCCGAGGCACGTGTCTGGTCGCGGGCGCTCTCGTCGAATGAAATCGCCAACAACAAGGATTTGGTGGTTGTCGATCCGCAGTCGCCCGGCTTGCTGGCCTATTGGAAGATGAACGAATGCGAAGTGCTTGAAGAGCCTCGTAGAGACCCGATTCTTAATCGCATTTTCTATAATCGGATTGTCGATCAGACGGGCCACGGATATGATGCCTACGGGGAAGGAAGAAATCCGGATTTTATTGACACCAATTGGTAAGCGACATACATTTTTTCGAAATGGTCCTGTTTTTTGAATCCCTATTTTAAGCAACGGACCTCGTTGTACGGAAAAATGCAGTGCTATGTATCGAAGCGGGCGGCCTGCAAGCCGTCCGCTTTTTAATTAAAAAATAAACTATGAAATTACGATATCTGTTTCTTGCCGCAGTGTTGTTTGCCGGGGCATGCAGCCGGCCGTCGGAGACCTTTTCTACGGGAATCATTCCCGTTCCGCAGCATGTGAATTGGGGTGAAGGGACATTCCGTATGCCTCGGACGTTGACTTATGTCACTGATCTTGAGGGGCAGGAAAAAGCCGATCTTGCAGCGTGGATGGAGCGTTCGGTTGCAGGCCGGTTTTTCCCCGTTCCTTTTGTCGAAGCCCTCGAAGGCGATATTCCGGCTCTGCGGTTGCGGATTGCAGATAAAGGTGCCCCCGAGAGTTATCGGCTTGATGTCGTCCGCGACAGCATGACGATTACGGCTCCTGATGCAGCCGGTTTGTTTTACGGTTTGCAGTCGCTGGCGCAGTTGGCAGAGCATACGGGGCAACGTATTCCCGCCGTTACGATCGAAGACGCTCCGCGTTTCGCTTACCGGGGCTTCATGCTCGACGTATCGCGTCATTTCCGGGATAAGGAGTTTGTCAAACGGCAACTCGATCTGCTGGCCCGCTACAAGCTCAACCGGTTTCATTGGCATCTGACCGACGGTGCTGGCTGGCGTATCGAGATCAAGAAATATCCCGAGTTGAAGGATTTTGCGGCTTTTGGGGCCCATTTCGAAGGTTTCGGCTTGGAGGCCCTATTCCTGTTATACGGAGTGGTATTACGGCGACCGGCGTTACTGTCATCGGGATGATCCTGCGGCCGAAGGCGGTTATTATATGCAGGAGGAGATCCGCGAGGTGGTTGAATACGCTCGCGCCCTGCATATCACCGTGATTCCCGAGATTGAGATGCCCGGGCATAGCGAGGAGGTGCTGGCAACCTATCCGCAACTTGCCTGCAGCGGCAAGCCTTATGTCAATAAGGACTTGTGTATTGGCAATGAAGAAACCTTCGAATTTCTGAAGAATGTGCTTTCGGAAGTCATTGAACTTTTTCCCTCGGAATATATCCATATTGGAGGTGATGAAGCGGACAAGGCGAGTTGGGCGACATGTCCGCGCTGTCGGACTCGGATGAGGCAGGAAGGACTGGAAGATGTTGACGGATTGCAGAGCTATCTGGTGCATCGTGTTGAGGTGTTTCTTAACGGTAAGGGACGCCGTTTGCTGGGCTGGGACGAGATTCTGCAAGGCGGATTGGCTCCGGACGCTACGGTGATGTCGTGGCGAGGTTCCGAGGGCGGTATTGCAGCCGCCCGTGCGGGACATCAGGCCGTGATGACTCCCAATAGTTATTGTTACCTTGATTATTGCCAAGATGATCCTACGCGTGAACCGGCTGCTGCTGCGGCTTTCGTCACGCTTGAAAAGGCTTATTCCCTGGATCCGGCTCCCGATTCGCTCGGCGTCGATGTAGTGCCGATGATCCTTGGTGTGCAGGGTAATTTGTGGTGCGAGCATGTGCCGACCGGGGAACATGCCGAGCATATGATATGGCCGCGCTTGATGGCTATTGCCGAAGTGGGGTGGAGCCTTCCGGAACGCAAGGATTACGATGATTTTCATGCCCGCGTACTCGATGCCGTGGCGTGGATGCAAGAGAGGGGATATCATCCTTTCGATCAGAAGAATGCCGTAGGGGACCGTCCCGAATCAATCGAACCTGTTCTGTGCCTCTCGACAGGCAAACCGGTTGTTTACCATACGCCTTACAGCCCGAAATACGCGGCTGTGGGCGATGGCTCGCTGACCGACGGGCTGCGCGGAGACTGGAATTACGGCGACGGCCGCTGGCAAGGCTGGCTCGATACAGACATTGATCTGGTGGTTGATTTGGGGGAATGCTGTTCAGTGAAACATATTGCCGCAGACTTTATGCAGGGATTCTATGCTGATATTTGGATGCCTCGGGCGGTTGAAATTTCTGTTTCGAACGATAATAAGGCGTATACGATGCTTGCGACCGTTGAGAACGACGTGCCGTTCGATTTCAGACAGGACTGTTACCGGACGTTTGGCTGGACGGGTGAATCCCAAGGACGTTATATTCGGCTGAAAGCCTTTCATAACGGACATCCTGGCGGATGGATTTTCACCGATGAGATAATTGTGGAGTAATACATTGATCCTACAGAAATGAATCTTTCTTCGCGTTCACCCCTTCGGTGGGTTCCGAGTTTGTACTTTGCGATGGGGCTTCCGTTTG
>OGPU01002528.1_pt1 | contig 12731 bp, 8 predicted proteins | sample 1552991 | NCBI WGS metagenome assembly OGPU01 (sample SAMEA2580296, study PRJEB22360) | human gut metagenome | biome: human gut; feature: human-associated habitat; material: faeces | place: Denmark | collected 2008/2010 | reverse complement strand
AGCTCCACAGCTCCTGCGCCCTCGGGTCATGCTGATGCTCCGCCATGTAGCTCTCGATGGACTTGCCCTCGGCGGCGGCTGCCCACCTGATGGCCGTCTCGAGGTATTCCTGACGGATGCTCGAACCCTTCAGGTAATCGTCCGCGAGCGTGGACGCTGCACAGCCCGTCTTCGAGAAATAGCGCTTGGCATCGGACACCCACGAACCCGCATACACCGCGTTGCGCAGCTCTTGGTCTGTAAGCTGTTCCCCTGCGATGTTGATGATGCGGAACCATTCTAGCTTCTCGGAATCCGTTCCCTCGCAGACGTACACGAACAGCTCGTAGTCGAGAATCTTCTCCTGTATATCGACGGGAAGGTTATCAAATCCCCTGTCGTCCACGGAGAACGACCCGTCAACGTACTCGCACAGCGAGATAGTACGCTGCTGGCCATCCAGAACCTCGTACCTCGGCTCATCCGGGTCGTCCTCGTACTGCTCGCCTCGGTCGACCCAGTACATGACGTTCAGGGGCAGGCCCTTCATCACGGTACGGATGACCTCATCGCGCTGCTTGTCCTTGTAGACGAACTCGCGCTGGTACTTCGGACGGATGTCCAGCTGCTCGTCGTAGCCGACAACGCCCTCCTCGGCGTCGTTGAAATATCCCTCAGTGACCTCGCGAACGGTCACCTTGCGTTCTTCGATATGCATTACTGCTGCACCTCCTTCGGTTGCTCAGGATGTTTATTACGGATAAAAATGCGATGGTATGTTGTTTGTACTCTTACACCATCCTTTTCATAATACGGGTGCTTTTTATCATCCATAACTATCACCGGGCACTTTCCAAACGTTGACCCTGTTCGTCCGTTGCGTGTGCCCTGCTGCGTATATCCGATGTATTCGCTATAATCGACGCCCAAATTCAGCGTGTTCGGGTCACTCGGGGCACTAATTGTTCCAACTATCTCAAATTGCTCAGGGCAATACTTATCCATAAACGTAATAGGTACGCCCATCACACCAGCATAATCGCAAGGGATGTCGGCAGTCTTGTTCACATTGATTGCGTCGTAGTTGTCGTAATGTGGGTATGTTTCCGGGTCGTATTTCCTCACGAGAATCAGCTCTTCGTGGCGCTGTTTAATATCGAGATTCGTATACCAACGCACCCCCTTCACGCGGATGAAGCGGCGGCCATCATCATCAACACCGCACCCCGCAGCATTCAGAGGATAATCATCCGGTACGTAGAACTTGCGGTCTCCCGAATGGATGCTTGCTCCAATCCACATCTGATTGTTTTGAAGAAGCGGGAATGTCTCTTTGTAGCTTATGGCGTTCACGTTGCCGATAATGATGAACTTCTTCTCGTGCTCTATCAGCGTCGCCACATATTCGCGAAACAATGAGAACGGCGGGTTCGTAACCACAATGTCCGCCTCGTCGAGCAGCGCCAGACACTCCTCGGAGCGGAAGTCGCCGTCTCCTTCAAGTTCCATCAGCTCGTTCTCGTGAGACCTGAACAGTTCCGCGACATCGAACATATCCACGCCGCCATCCCCAGTGACGTCGTAGACCTTTGTCACCACGGCCTTATAAGGTTTGTTGCGTTGTTCCTCCTCGCCGCCCACTACATCAAACAGCGAGAGCTGCTGTCCCGCAATGGGAGACGTCGCATAACACGTGGCAATCAGCTTCTTCAACCCGAGACGGTTGAAGTTCAGCACGAAATACTTGAAGAAATTGGACTCGAACGGGTCATCACAGTTGCAAAGCACCGTCTTGCCCTTGAAATGCTTGCGGTAGTACCGCATCTCCTTCTCGATGTCCGTCAGCTGCGTATAGAACTCGTCTTTCTTGGCCGTCTTGGCTGCACCCAAGTTTGCGTTCGCGTTTTTCGCCATTTACTTCTCCACCTCCTCAAGATGCTCCTGAATCCACTCATGGATGATTGCGGCAATCGTCGTCTCGCGCTCCGCAGCCATCATCTTGAGCGCCTTCTTATCGCTCACGGTGAGCGACAGCGAGAGCGTCGTGCGCTTCTCGTCCGCCGTCGTGTCGGCGACGACGGCCTTCTCTATCTTCTTCTGCTCGGCCTCGCGGTCGGCAGCGTATTTCTCGAACATGTTCGCCATTGCTCGACCTCCTTTAATCATTTACACATTTGCACAATTATACATCATAGAGACGCATTTGTCCATACGCAACACGCCTCTGACCTGCGGTTATTCCTTCGGGAACCCCGCAGCCTCACGTACCATGCCCACCAGAGCAAGAGTCGCCTTCGCCGCCTTGCCGCGTCGGTCGAACTCGACCACGGACTTGCCGGCGGCTCCCGCCTGAACGAACGCCTCGGACTGGGGCAGCGTGGCCACCGTCTGGTCGCCCGCCAGACCCTCGAACCACTCCATGAAGTCGCGGGACGCCTTGAAGCGGTTCCACCCGTTCATCACGTAGACAATCTTCGCGCGGCCGTTCTTGAACACCGCCTTGCGCATGCGCATCAGCGGCTCGATGTTGACCGTTACGTTTTTAACAATAATAGTCTTTTTTGCCAAACAGGAGCGTTTCAAACTCGTTGCAAGGAGCATATAAGCCGATACTCATTTTTTTTGATATAATTCCATCGCTTTCTTTTTCCGCAGTCGGATCTACCGATTGAATCCATTCGATTATCTCCGGACACTTCAGCGTGAGTTCTTTTCCTTTTACAATTACAAGCGTATCTGAACAGATTTCAATTGCCTCTAAGGCATTTTCAGCAGAGTAAAACAATTGAAAACAGCCGTAGTCATCAGTTGTATTCTTGCTGGAGCTGCTTTTTTTAAATTCGGCATAATCATTACCGAACGCATGTCTTACAACAGTGCGATCTGTTCCAAACGCAACTCCGTTAACGGATTCGGTTAATTGTATTTCGAGTTTTTTCATTAAATTTTGCCTCCTTGTTCCAACTTGTCTACGTATTCAAGCATTTCCTTAATTTGTGCATCGTATTTATCGCCGAATTTCCCTCTGATATCATCGATATCCATTTGAATTGCTCCTCTGAAATCACCTTTATCTATCAGCTCCTTTTGTTTCGCTCTATACTCTCGTGCCTCTACGGAGTTTCCGCAACTGGCTGTCTTGCGATGGTCCTCTTTTTTCATTTCGATGCAAGGTCCTTCCGTGCGATCCAAAGTAGAACTTGCATCGGCCGGCATATGGTGCGCTTCCACATTCTCATGTTTGTTTTCCTGAGAGTAATTTTTTACGTCTTCATAGCTTCCGCCGCCATACTTGACTGGGTTGTTTTCTTTATCGAACTTGCTGTCCCAATATTTTTGCGCCTCGTGTGGTGTCATTTTGCTTTGAGGCTCAATGCATTTAAAACCGTCCGCAGTTGGTTTCTTCATTTCTGTCAACTCGGAGGATCTATTAATCTCAAGCATTAAAACACTCTCCCTTCTTTGCTGTAAATCTCTGTGAAACGGCAAAAAATGTTCTGATACGCTGAATCCCGCAACGATTGCTCGTAGAGAATCATTGATAATACCAAATCAATTTGCTCACTCGAATAATTCGTGATTAGCGGTTTCAAACCGGACACCACGGAATGAACCCAGTCCATTATTTCGGAGCAATGCTCGGAAGCTTTGATAGCTTCTCCGGCGGCGAAAAAATCATAGACCAGATGTCTCAGTGATCCGAACGCATTCTCTTCAGAAGAAGATATATATTCGATGAAGTCTCGCTTCACGTTTATATCCAGTTTTGACTTAATAATCATGAATTTCAACTTTATAAGATCTTTACGATTTTTTTGTTGAAATATCTCCCTGTTCATAATGCAGTCGAGCAGCGACTCAGCAGCCATACTTCCATCGTAATCCGTCTGCGGTTCTTCATTATCGGGCGAATAAGAATACATTTCCTGCGGCGTTTCGAATTTGTTTACTTTGCACAGAACGGGCTGTATCCACTCATTCTGATAAATTGCCGCAACACCGCACGGCAGTTTTGCCAACTCAACAATTTGATCATCGTTCAAGTTTGCTGCTCCGCCCACAAGCTCACGATCGCTGCGATCCGGAAGACGCATTATAATCTTGGTATTCGTATTTCGAATTACGGAAAGGTCAAGCAACCCCGGAGCTTGATCCGCAATGATGAAACCCTCTCCGTAAGTACGCATTTCCGCTATGGCGTTGGCAAGCATTTCAACGCTCTTACCCATCAGATTGGCACTTTCGGAAGAAATCTCGGTTGACGTACGTTTCAGCAGGTTATGGGCTTCTTCAAGAACCGTTATATGATTCAATTCCGAATTCATCCCCACTGCGCCTGCCATGCGATATTCCTGAAGCTTTAATACAAGCATTCCCATAATAAGCGACTTTGTTTCGGACGAACCAACCCTGCTCAAATCAATGATCACATTTCTGTCAAACAGATCCCTGTCTGAAATATCATCACAGGTAAAAATCATGCCGTTAATGCCGTTTGTAAGTGATTGTAATCTTGTCAGCAGTGAACCCTTATAAGCACCTTTGTTCTCTGTGTCATACTCGCTTGAATCAATAATCTCTCTGATATTTCTTGCAACATCCGCAAAAGACGGATACAGCATTTCTTTGTATCGATTTTGGGAAAGGGTAAGATTCCAACCGCAGTCCGCATACGACTTCTCAACGGCGCTTTTCAATACGGCGGGCATGGCTGCATACATCGGCCAGCAAACATTAAAAATCTCAACCAATCTGTCCAGATGTTCCAAAATATGTATGCCCTGAGGGAAACTGAACGGATTGATTCTCAGCAGCGGACTGACTGCCGGATTGGTTCCGTACACATACACATCATCCTGCGTTCCGAAAACATGCTTATACTCGCCTTTTGCAGGTTCAACAACCATGAACTTGACATTCTGATTCAAAGCTTCGTTAAGAAGCTGATAAACAGTGTTGCTCTTGCCGGAACCGGTACTGCCGGTAATAAAAGTATGCGATGCAAGAGAGCTCTTCGCCAGTCGAACATCGGTTTTTTCAATATGATTCATATGAAAAATTTTACCGATGTCAAGCTCGGTTTTTACGGTTGGTGCCGAGTCGTAAGAAACGATGTTTCTGCCGAATTCGGCGCACTCAATAACCGGAAGCCCGGCAACGGACTTTCGGGGGAAGTTAAGGGAGTATGCCAATTCTTTGCCCGAAAGACCGGTTGTTGCGGTTACAATTGGCGGATATACATTGAAAGTCGGGTCCTTCTGCACAATGTTGGGACTTAACCCAAACAAAGGGTGTCGCAGTTCACGAAGGTAATTGCAAATCTCCCGGGCGTCATCACTGGTTTCACCCATATCGCCGCGCCATAGGTTAATTGCGGACTGCGACATATAGGATTCTTCACCTTGTGTCAGCGCAATATAAGAATGTGCAACATTGTTTGCCGTATTTTCATCTTCACTGAGAACATAAGCCGCAAAGTCCCACATACCCAAAGCAGTGCTGAGTTCCAATCTCTTCATTTGAGACTCAAGGAGCTCAAGCGCATGTTTAATATTGTAATTCATAAAGCTCTGAGTGATGCCTTCACTCTTGCCTATCGTTGCGGTAACTGTTGAGCTGCGAGCAAAATTGGCACCGAAATTAGCACCGAAATTGACACTTCGGAACGCACCTGCGGTTCTTGACAACGAGTTGCTGATGGCCCGTCCGAGCGTTTTTGCAACAGCATGGCCGACGGACGAGTTCACTGCTTGGTTGGTCAGGGCGGAAATTGCCGTGCCTGCGGATTTTGCAATTGCCTTACCTGCGGATTCCGATATGCTCTTTGATACGGAGTCCGATATTCCCTGCGTCACCGCATCCGATGCACTCGTTCCGATTTGGCTTGCCGTGCTGCTTTGCAATGCCTTGCTGCAGTTCGCCTCTACGCCGAATACTTCCAACCCAACGCTGGCTGAACCTCCGAGTGTTTCGGAGTCTCCGACTGTATCCGTTTGCGAGGAATTTGTTCCCTGAGTGTGGGTGCTGCTGCTTGTTTCGGCGGTGCCGGTTGTGTCCGTAACGGAACTTCCCGTTGAATCTGTCACGGATTCTCCGGTTGAGTCCGTAACTGTTTGCCCGGTCGTATCTGTGACACCGTCGTTTGTGGAATCGGTTTCCGTCCCGCCGGTTGAGTCCGTGACACCGTTTGTATTGGTTGTTGCTTGATTCTGTCCGTTCTGAATGCCTGCGCTTGCACCGATATTTATGCCTACCGTAGCGGAAGAACCGGCGGAATTCTGTTCGGTGTATGTAAAATTCGTTGTCCACGATGCGTAGGGAGCAAGCCCCGAATACATTTCGGAAAGTTTGAGCTTTCTGTTGTCAACATCGTGAACAGGTGTTGCAAGCAAGATAATGATGTATTCTTTGGCACGCTTGTCCGGAACGATGCCGTCAAGCAATTTTTCTATTGTTTGACTGATAAACTTTTCTGACTTTTCCGCAGGCACGTTGGAAGCAATTGCAACGGAATACGGAATATCATTCCGAAGGCAGGGCAAAACTCCGATGCCAACCTTATCCGACCATTCTGAACCCGGAAAGTTGCCGCGGATCGCATCTGCCAAACGAGCCTTGTAGTTTTCGGAGTCAATGTTGTTATCTGCATTCTGCGTGTTGGTAACAGCCAAATACACATGAGTTGATTCGTATGTTCGGTGAAAGACCAAAGAAATATTGCAGTTATCGTTGGATAAAACTTGGTAAACATTTATAAGTTTCTCGATGCTGTTTTCGTTTTTGTCGGTCACCCACTTGGTTATATTAAAAAAACGAATGTTCCGTGCCGTATCAAAACTTGTACCGTATTCAAACTCCCTCTCAATCGGAACATACAATTCCTTGAGCTGAGTAAGATACGATTTATAAATTTCAATGCTGTTTGCCGCAAGAAGCCGTTCTGTCAACTTCTCTGCGCTGCTGTCCGTCGGGTCCGGCATTTGAGAGAGATACTCATCTCTTTGCTGTTGAACCTTTTGCAGCTGTTCCGGGCTCAATGAAGACAGCCTTGAAATACCGTCGGCCACTTTGCCGCCGGCTTTGGAAAGTAAACTTTTCACACTCATTATTCAATCTCGCTTTCTGTGAAAATAGTCTTAAGTTAACCTTGAACGAATCAATATTCTTTCCAGTCCATCATTCTTCGAATTTGCTCTGAGTACTCCCGAAGTTTCAGCTTTCTTGATTCAAGTTCCGCAATTCGTTCCGTTTCTTCTCTTATTATTTCAGCTTGATTATAAAGCTGCGGACTGAATTCAACAATATTCTCGATTACAGTATCGAGCAAATTGTTCATCCATTCGTCAAAGCTGTTTGCATGGCTGCTTTCAAATGAGTTATAGATTTGCTGAACCATCAACCGCAGCTCGCTGTTGAAACGTTTGGTCAGCTTGTCGATATTAATGCGGTTTGTGTCGCCGAAAAATTTGTAAACAAACGCTGCTTTCTCGAAAATCGATTCCGCATGATTCTCGAAAGCCAATGCCTGATACTGAATGATAATGCCTGCAAGCTCACTGCGCTCTTTCTCGTTCAGTGCTGAGGATTGCGTCACGATTTTTGCCATTGCATCTTTGAAGCAGGATGTTCTGTTTTCCCAATATGCCCGGGACTGCTCCTCAAGAAGCGTTTGCGCCTGTGTGACATAGGCTGTAAATAAATCCTTCACGGCATTCATAAGTTCATCGGAGGAAATGCGGTCAACTTCTTTACGGGTTTCACGCAATTCTGCTTCATTGTCACGAATAGCTTTCGCATCCTCGAAAACGCGCTTTCCGGCTTTTTTAATGCACGGAAAGACTCCTTCCTTAGGCATGTTTGAAAAATATTTAAGGAAGTTGGCCCCAAGGGATCTCCTGGAGTCACGCAACTTGTTTTTGCGTTCCTCCACATCTTTTGAATCTGCATTTATGCGAAGAAATTCTTCTTCCTTCTCCTTTAGTGTCGCCGCATCAACCGCAACATTGACTTCATCAACATACTGAGCCATGTGCCCCGCATAGTTTTGCAAAAACTCTGCTTTCATTTCCTGACTTTGCTGTTGAATTTCAGCGATTAAAGCTTGTTTTTCTTTTTCAAGATTTACATGAACGCGCGCGCGGTATTCTTCACGCTTTCTGGTTGCAGCGGCAATTTCTTCCGATGTGATTCGAATAACACGGTCTAAAAACAGCCGGGATTGCTGGCACTTATTGTAAGGCGAGAAAACGTCTGCAAATGAACTGACAGCCTGCTCAACACTGTACAACCCACTGTTTGCATACACCAGGTTTTTATTTTCGGCGCAGCGTTCGTTATAGCGGCGTTTGATTTGCTCAGGCATAATGTTGTAACGATACAACTGTTTATAGAAGCGAGATGACGGATTGGAGTATTTGTTGTACTGATCCTCAAAAATCTCTGCATTGTGATCATCAATAAATCTCTGGTCGTTCTTTGCTCCCAAACCCATGATGGATGACACAAAATACAAACCGCCTGCATACATTTGTCTCGGTATTGCAAGACTCAGAATACGATCCTGATCATCTTCGTTAAAACCGTCCTTTTTGAGCGATGCAGCATCAGCCTTGTTTACAACAATCATGGTAAAGCGATTATCAAGCTCCTTCATATTGTTAATTGCCTGATACAGTTTATCGTTATCGGTGCTGTCCAGAGTATTAAATTCCGAAACAAAAATCGGCAAGCCGTTCGACAAATCCTCCATCGCTTTTTTTAACACATGGTAATGATTCAGGTTTGATGCGGAGTTCGATCCGGGAGTGTCGAAAATCACAAACCTCTTCTTAATGTCCCAATTTCCGTCATCATCAAACGGGGCATCAATTTCGATCAGATCGGAAATTTCTTCTCCTACTGTCCGGTTGGCATATGCATTTATAACACTTAGAACGCGATGCAGCTTTAACGGAATGCTCTCACGCTCAATTTCATTCAAAACGCTGTTCAAATGTTCTGCCAGCGGATTGTCGTGACTGTCAGTAAGGAATTTATAGCTCTCTGCAGAGAATCGGATTCGAACACTCCTGCCGTCAAATTCGAATTTTACCACTGCTCTGTCACTCTGATCCGATTGCGCAATTTTATAAATCTTAGCCGTGGTTGGTTCATCGCTGCTCGGCAGCAGTTCATATCCTACCAATGCGTTAATAAAAGTGGACTTTCCGGAGCTGTAATTGCCTATTACGCAAATCGGTATAACGTCATTGGATGCATCGGAGAATTTATCCAGTTCTCTCTGAATTTTGCTTTTGTCTGAAACGCTTTCGGAAACAAGGGGAGCGAGTTCTTTGAAAACATCAATAACATCATGGAGGATATCGCGGGCATTTTCAAGACATATCGGAGATCTGCTCAGTTTCGCTCTATCCGAGTATTCATTGTCGCTGCAAACAGATTCAAGCTCATGATATTCGTCGTCGGTCCCCTCGAACACAATCTCAACCTTTTCAGAACCTGCATAATATGCGCCGATAATTGCATCAACAATTTGTTTGACCTTAAACGGGAAGAAACCAACCGCAAAGTCATTTTTTAGCAGAGGGCTGTTGGGACATGTAGTAACATCAATACTTATCCACTCATCCAAAGCATCATCCCATGTCTTGAATTCCGTCTTTTTATGATACGGGTTGCTCTTAATCTTTATCTTCACCATTAATTCTTCCTCCTCGCAGATAATGCATTAAAAACGCGAAATCCACATCAAATATTTCACATCGGTACATATTCTCGGTGTTTTGATTCACGTTACGAGTTTCACGGCACATCGAACAGCAGAAACATTAAGCTGAGCAGGAACTGCATTCACACCGATGCAATACACCGATGCAATACTTCCGTGTTTCCGATATTCGGCACAAAATTACCCTGTCGAAACCTCATAGCATGAGATTTAAAAAACTTTTCAGTCCGCAGGCTCGCGTTCGCGCTCGCGGCCGAATCAACCGCATCAATTGATTTGCCGCATAAAGAATACTCCTTCGCGATCGCAAAACATTTTGTGCTCTTTTTCGGCAGAAACTGTCTTTGTTCGATATTGTTATTATAACATATTCATAAATAGAATGGTAGACCGATTAACCATATTTTCATTGTTTTTTCAAACGAGCTGACCGGCAAAAGAATCGTGCATATGGTTTCAATGCAGGTGAACCGCTTCGAATGCAGACAGAAGCGGTTTCCGAAAACTCTGCTCCGAAAAGCATCATCAGAAACAAGTGGGATGCAGCCATTGCCGGAAAACGGTGGTGAGTACGTTCACGGCTTACATGCCGAGCAGTCTTGCGGTATAATCTTGTTGAGGTATAACGATCTTCTTTGATGAGTTTGGTTTTTCTACGCCGTATTCTTCATCAATTCGGAGAGTTTTGCCTCAACTATTGATCCCCATATTTGGTATAGCGCCAATTTAAACAGCCCCGTTCCCGCATTTGCGCGGGTTCGGGGCATTTAAATACAATCAAACGAAGAGTCGATTATTTACCTGAAATCATAAGCTTTTCAACAAGGAGACTCGGAGAGCCGACTCTGCCGCCGCCGGGAAAGCCGAAACGCAGGTCGCTGCCTGCGGCGATAACGGAATTCATAAGCGAAAGAAAATTGCCGGCACAGGTAATCTGGTCAACGGAACGGATGACGCTGCCCTGTTCAACAAGCAGTCCTTTTGCAATCAACGAAAAATCGCCGCTGACGGGATCGAGTCCGCTGTGAAGGCCGCCGAGTTCGGTAACGACAATTCCGCTGTCAAGTTCGGAAACAAGCGTATCATAGCTCTTTTCGCCTTTTGCAATGAAAAAGTTGCTGGGAGAAACTCCGACCGGAGAGGCGACACCGGCGCGTCCGGCGTTGGAGGTGGAGGCAACACCCGCCTTTCGTGCAGTTTTAAGATTGTGAAGAAAGCTCTTAAGTATGCCGTCTTCAACAACAACAGTTTTTACGGAAGGTGTTCCTTCGGCATCGAATGCGCGGGGATTATCCTCCTCGAACGGATCGTCAATGATTGAAATGCAGGGATTTGCGATGCGCTCGCCGAGTTTGTCTTTCAACAGGGAAAGTCCCTTTTGAACGCTGTCTGCGGAGAACATGCTCGAAAAAGCGGAAAGCAGATCCGTTGCTGCATCGCTGCGCAGAAGGACACGATATTCACCGGAATCAACGGCAGAAGCATGGAACTGCATCAGTGCATTGTCGACACTCTCTTTGATAATGTCCCCGCAATCCAACATGCCTGAGCCGAATTTGAAAGCAAAACTTTCGCGCTCGTCTTCACCGATGCGCAAAATCGGTTCAATGACAGCAACGGAGTATCTGTTTTCCTTATCGGCACAAAGTCCGTACGTGTTATGGATGCGCGTGGTCTCAACACCCGTTTCAACCGCACAGTAAGCAACACGGTTTACTCGGTCGTCAAAATCGAGAGTATCGCGTTCAAGTCTCAATGCAAGCTCGATTTTTTTGCTTTCGCTCATGTCCGCAACAGGGTTCTGCTTTTGATTTATTGTCGGATACTCGCATTTGCTCTGCATGGGGTTTTCGTCATTGTTTTCAATAACACGGGCATTGTCGATTGCACTTTCAACAAGAGCATCGGCGTTGTCGAAAACTTCGGTGTAGGCATAACCCGTTTTGCCGCCGAAAACGACACGCAGATTGAGTCCGTAAGCGTGTGCGGAGGTGTATTTGCTGATTTCGGAATTCAGCACATTAACCGAAAAGGACTCATCTTCACGGAAGAAAACTTCAGCGGCTTCACAGCCTTTTTCAAGTGCCGCCTTAAAGCAGGCTTCTTTAAAGGATTCAAAAGTCATTACAGCGCGCCTCCTTTGCCGCCGACAGTGATTTCACTTACGCGAATGCGCGGCTGGCCGACATTTGTCGGAATGCTGCCGGATGATGAGCCGCACATGCCCTGACCCATCCACATCCTTCTGCCGATGCGGTCGATTTTCATAAGAACGTCCGCGCCCTTGCCGATGAGCGTTGCACCGCGGACAGGGCAAAGAATCTTGCCGTTTTTAACCCAGTAACCTTCAAGAACGGCGAAATTGAATTCACCGGTGAGCGGGTTCACGGAGCCGCCGCCCATCTTTGCGGCGAACAAACCGTCGCCCATGGTTGCAAGCATGGCCTCTTCATCGTCAGTGCCTTCAGCAAAGAAAGTGTTGGTCATGCGGGAAGTGGGTGCATATGTATAATCCTGTCGCCTGCCGCTGCCGGTGACAGGGTGGTTCATAAGGCGTGAACCGAGTATGTCAACAAGGTAGCTCTTGAGGACTCCGTTTTCAATAAGAACGTTGCGTTGAGCGGGATGTCCCTCATCGTCAAAGCACATGCTGCCCCATTCGCCGGGCATCGTCCCGTCGTCAACCGCCGTCACGATATCGCTTGCGATTTTTTGACCGAGTTTGTTGCAGAAAACAGAATTCCCGCGGCCGACGCTGGTGGCTTCAAGCCCGTGCACGCAAGCTTCATGCAGAATGACACCGCCAAAGCCCCCATCGATAACAACGGGAACCATTCCTGCCGGGCATTCGGGTGCGTGAAGCATTGTTACCGCAATACGTGAAGCTTCTTTGCCGACGGTTTCCGGGTCGATTTGCTGATAAGCTTCGAATCCTTTTCCAAGCCCGGGGCCTTCATAACCTGTTTGCGCTTCGCCGTTTGCCATTGCAACCGATTGAATCATCAGCCTTGTTCGCGGCCGACGA
>OGPU01002516.1_pt1 | contig 12780 bp, 7 predicted proteins | sample 1552991 | NCBI WGS metagenome assembly OGPU01 (sample SAMEA2580296, study PRJEB22360) | human gut metagenome | biome: human gut; feature: human-associated habitat; material: faeces | place: Denmark | collected 2008/2010 | reverse complement strand
CCACCAGAGGAGGGCGACGACGCAGGCGGCGATCAGAAACCGCAGAAACTCCGTCGGTGCGAACAGGGGTGCGACGGCAAGCAGGAAGAGGACGTCGCCGGCACCGAATGCATGCCGCACAGACAGCCGCCGCAGGCGGAGGTAGCCGAAGAGAGCCGTTCCCGATAAAAGGAGCAGCGCGGCATTGCCTGCCGTTTGCAGCAACATCGTCCGCCAACCGAGCGTGTGCCAGCTCACCCCGACAGAGACCGTCCCCAGCACCGCCAGCCACGACGCGTCCACCCGTCGCGTGCGGAAATCGTCGCGGGCCAGTACAGCGGCAGGCACGAGCAGCAAAAGGTAGGGATAGGGAGCAGGGAACATCGGAGGGTCGTTAGAGGGTATTCGGCAATACGGGATAGCTGCGTATGAAGGCGGGTGCAGGCAGATACCTTGCCCCGCGGCGGCCGGTCAATCCTTGACCGTCTCGCGCAGGTTTTTATCCTGGTCGATCTCCCAGACATTATAAACTCCGTCGCCGTCGAAATCCACGACGGCAGTCGCCGTGGCGCGGAATCCGTGCTCCGAAGCCTCGACGATCTCGACGAGGTAGTTGGCCTGACCGCCGTCGGTCACCAGCCGCAACTGCTCGAAGCCCAGCTCGTCCAACGACGACGAATAGCGCGAATAAGTGTAGAAATTCGACCGCTGCAACGTATGCAGGTAGGTAAGCTGCTGCTGCGCTTCGGTGGCCTTGGCTCGCGAGATCAACGGCATCAGATTCGGCAGCGCGATCAGCACCAGAATACCGATGATGACCAGCACGACCAATAGTTCGGGTAGCGAAAAGCCGCGGAGACGGCGACGGTACGATTTCATGGTTCGGTATGAGTTTAGATTGGAATGTTGCGACAAAAGTAGGTGACGGAAGGCTCGAAATCCAGAAAATCGCTGGGATAATAACGACGACAATAGTTTTTCAAATCACTGATTATCAATAATAATTTTAGACAAAATGAATGACAAAACGCTTCAAATAGTATCAACAGTTTTCCTTTGCCGGCGGATCACAGGGTTTACGGTCGGTCAATTTCTGTTGAATACGATGATATTTAGTATATAAATTACTGGTTTTCTTTAAGTTGAATACAACGCACAATTCACGGTGCGTGAAACCGGCTTCCAGAAGCAGGCAAAGCAGGCGTTCGTCTTCCTTCAATCTCTGAAAACGGTCTTTCGGCTCTTCGATCAGCGTATAAGATTTCAACTCCCGAATATTTACCTTATCTTTGAATTTGTCGAGAAACACTGCCGGCGACTCCCGATAGGTGTAACACAAATCGAGCAGGCTGCGAATCAGGCGCAGCTGTTCGGTCGAACGATATCGTTGCAGCACGGCACGTTTCTTTTGCCGAAAGAATATGTACAGCAAGAAGCAAGAGAATAGTGCCAATACGGTAGTGGAGACTTCCCATAGAGGAAAGCCGCTCGCGAGAGACGTTTCGGTTCGATAATTGAAAAATGAATTTTCAGACGCAAGGATGGGTATGGCATCCGCAATTTGCAGTGGCAGAAAGCTGCCTCCCGGAACAATAAACAAGAAGTGCTTCATAATGATTTTTGGATAGTTTCATCATAAAGCACGAACCAAAACTCGCATTCCCAAGGAGCTCCAATTCCCAACAAATAGCAAGTCAGGTTCGTGCTGTTTTTTGCAACACCAACCTTCGACTTGTTTAATCCTATTTGTTTATGGTAAGTTTGGAGACTTAGGGAATGGAATAAACAGCCAAGAAACGGGTCTTATGTGTTATGTAATATTTTTCTGTCTATTTCAAGTATTTTTTGTATTTCAAACAAATATATAGAATATTTAACGTATTGTCAAGTGTTGAAGTAATTTTTCCGTAATTCACCGGCACAAAATCTTCCTACCGTCTTTTTCTTTTATCCGGGGTGCAAAGCCTCGGATATTTTTTTGCTTATCGTCAGTCCATATACGAATTTTAGCTATTCAGCTAAGGCTCAGACTATCAACTTTGTAAGAGATCGTATGCGGAATGGTGCTACTTTTTTATAAATACACATTGATTATCAGAAAGTTGCAAATGTATTGTCATTGCAAAGATGTCGTCTTGAATGCATACTACGACAGTCGAACCAATCTAAATTTGTAATTGGGAATACGACCATTTTCTATACTTGTTGTTGGGAGTATCGTAAGCTATCGGATCATTTCCTCAGAATACATAAAACGATTATAAATTATTGTTATGAACATTTTTGTACGTTTTCAAGTAATTACTATGCTGTGTGCAATCCTCGTTCCCAGGATATCAGAGGCACAAGAGTCGACGGATTATCCCAAATGCCAACCCTTCGACAGCAGTTTCTTTACGCCGCACTCCCCGGATGTATGGAGTATGGTCAAATACGGAGATGCCGAGACGAACCTCTATACGGGAACGCTGGGCTTATCGATTCCGATCTACGAGTATGAGGATATGTCGTTCCATCTGCCGATTGCCGTCCAATATACCTGCAACGGTTATAAACCGAATGTACAGGCAGGTCTCGTCGGTCTCGGTTGGTATCTGAATGTCGGCGGTGCCATTACGCGTGAAGTGCGTGGTATTCCCGACGAATCGACCCGAGAGGCATATTATTGGACAATAGGGATTTCGGCAGCAAAACCGGGACAACAGACTCTTTATGGATACGAACATATGTTCGACGAGCGGGATCTTGCCTTGGATTGCAGTTATTGGGGGATGATCTCGAACGATTATATCGCAACGTATGTCCACCCGCTGCCATCCCAACAAAATGCCTATCCGAATATCTGTTATGAAACCGAACCGGATATTTTCCATTTCAATTTCATGGGCTATTCGGGTTCCTTCGTTCGGCGCCCGAACGGGGAGTTCGTAGTTTATAATACCAATAAGGCGGACGGAGAGTTTCGGGTGAGCGGTTCGTGCGGATCCGGATTCACGATTATTACCGGCGACGGTTATCGATATTCATTCGGGGAGAATGGGATTTCTGAAACCGTGACATGCTATACGGAAGGACAGTCCGATGACGGGAATAACTATGCTTCCAGCTGGTCTCTGACCAGTGTCTCCACACCCGACGGTGCAACTATCGAATTCGAATACGGAACAATCAAAAACAACTTTCCTACGGAGTTGTGTTCTTCGTGGAGTTGCAATCCCCGAGTCTATCAGGAAAAAAAGTATGTCCGCCATATCGCTTCGGCAGGACACAGCCTACTCAATATACAATCACCGGATAACAATGCTTTGCTGCACGATATTGTCGTTAACAAAACTCAGATACATCCGATAACGAAAATCCGTATCGATGACGTGTGCGAAATCCTATTCGAGTATGCGCCTCGTGCCCCGGAAAAATGGGGAAATATAACAGGAATATCCAACCCCGGATATCTGTTTTCAGAGGTGCTGACTCTTACGGATATTCGAGTAATAAGTACTAATGGTCAAAAACAGGAACTCATACGGACATGCCATTTCGATTATGACAGGATCGGAGGGGAAAACACCGTTCCCGTATTGTCGGAAGTTACGGTATCGGACGTCGGAACCTATTCGATGCAATATTACGGTACGGATAAGAATTTCCCGCCGATCAATACCTTCGGAATCGACTGGTGGGGATATTACAACGATCCATGGGCGCGTCCTTCGGATTTCGAGCCGGCCCTGACGACATCGACCGGACTGAAACATCTCTCACCGAACTACTCGCAGCGAAATGCCAATGCCCAATATGCGATTTACGGCATGTTACAACAGATCACCTATCCGACTGGCGGGCGTTCGGTCTTCTCATACGAAGGCAATACTTACAGTATGTCTGTAAATCGCAATCACAATACGGGATACAAACCTTCGATTCAGAGAGAAAGCGGAGTCGCCGGAGGTGTACGGATCAGTCGGATCATAGACTATAAAGACGATTCCGATTTCGGCATATGCAGATCGTTCTCCTATACGAATGTCGACGGCAGCAGCTCAGGAACACTGCTCTGGGGACGACCGGCCGTATATACTCAATATTATTTATCCGTAACACTGGGATTCAGTCAAGTGGAACGAGAGATGCTTTCCACGCAGCACAGCTTTCCGTACTCGATGAACAACCATATCGAATACGGTCGTATTGTGGAGACGAGATATGCGATAAATGTACCGGACAAAAAGAGTATTACCGAGTATCTATACAAAACATACAAGCAAAATGAAGATACGGAAGATCGGTTTCCGAAATCGTTGGAAGGGCAGTTAAATGCTGACATCTCTTTAGGGGGTACTCGATCTTTCATTGAAAATATGTTGCTGACACCTTTTTCCAAAAGTGCACTTCGGGGCAAGATCGAGAAGAAGTGCTACTATGCCGACGACCTCTCACCGACAAACAAGCTCTACGAAGAAAACTACTATTATACGACTACGGATTCGAAATATATCGCTTATCCCAAATTGGCGCTGGGCGAGTTGTATGAACAGCGTATAAATATCGAGAATCCACAACTGTCATCCGTTGAACGGACTTATTACAACGACGGAGTTCCTGCAATTTATACAAGGACTTTCTATGAATATAACGATCTGGGACAGTTGCACTCCTCTACAGTTGCCGACAGCAAAGGAACGGATATCACCACGGCATACGTCTATCCGCATGAAATCCCGCATCCGTCGGATGCGGAAATAACGCTCTCGGTGAACAATATCGTCAATACACCCGTTTGTACGATCAAGATGCACGCCGATTCTTCTCGTGTGCTCGCTGCGGAAAAAGCAATCTATTTCCATCCGCATCCCGACCGGGATGTCGCGAAGGTCCATCGTATGCAAACGGCGATGATCGAGCCGGCGACACGTCCGGATAACATCGTTTATCTGGATCAGCAGACATACGACCGCTACGACTATCAGGGTCATCCGCTGCAAACGACCGACAAATCGGGAACGAGCACCTGCTACATCTGGGGTTATAACGGTTTATACATCGTGGCGCGCATTGAGAACGCGACGTTCGCACAGATTGCCCCGCTGTTGCCGCCGACGATCGAGCAGCAGCCGCTGGCGACGAATCTGGACGCCCTGAGCGGAAATGTCGAGGCATCGTTACGGGCGTTGCCCGACGTGCATGTCACGACCTACGCCTACGAACCGTTGGTAGGCATCACTCGTATTACGGATCCTTCGGGAAGGGACACCAGCTACGAATACGACGCCGACGGCAGGCTTATCCGCATCCGCGACGACGCGGGAAAGCCGACGAACGAATATCTGTATCACATCGTGAACCGTTAAAATCCATTACTATGAAAAAGTTCTATATTCTTTTCGTTCTGTTTCTTACCGGTATATGGACTTCGGCCGCACAACCTTTCTGGCATCCCGATCTGGGGTATGTAAATGCCGGCAGCATTCCGCTGAGCGCCGACGCTCAGACCTATTCGTTCGAGACTTACGGAGGTTTGGACGCCGGATACGATCTGGAGGGTATGGCCAACGACCTGAACCGACAGCTCCTTGCCGCCGGATTCTCGTGGGTGGGTGTCACCTCCGTAGAATCTTATGTCGACGAACAGTTTACCGTCACGCTTCGTCTCGATGAATATACGGGCGTCGGTTCCCGAGCCGTCTACTTCGGCACGAACGATCGGATGCTCGAAATCCGACAGCGAGGAAGGGACGATACGCCCGATCCGGAGATCCCTGCCGACCGAACGATTCTCATCGCCCCGGGCTGTCCATGCGACTTGACGATCGACGACACGAATGTCGGCGAAATCTACACGATCTATAATTATGATGCCGATGTCCCGCAAGCGGTGGCGTCGATTACGGGGACGGGCGGACGCTGCGTCTTCGAAAACCTCTATCTCACTCCCGGCCGATATAGCATCAACGATCTCGAATCCTTCGATGTGAAATACCTCCTGATGTTCCAGGCCATGTACGAAGAGCTGTCGGATACCGCCGTGACGATTTCTGCCGACGGAGGTATTGCAAAGGTTTATTTTTCCTATGCACACGGAAAAGAAGAGGCGATCATCGAGTCGTTTGAAGATATGGAGCGAGTATGTCCGGATGGCTGCGAGGCCTATAACAGCGGCGATTCCCGCTCGTGGAATTCCCATATGCGGCTCGGATTCGGCTATGATGAAGCGGAACAACGGATGTATTATGCGATTTCCTGCCCGCCGAACCTGAGCGGCGGAGAGATCGTCAACAACTCTTATTTGCAGGATGCCTACGGCCGATGCCTCGTCATCACACAGCCTGCCGGCGGTTCGCTGCGTCAATGCGACGTCGACTTCATCGCCGACGAGGCTTCCCAACGTCTGCGGACAATCGTGCATCAGACGCAACCCTATGTGCGTTACGAGTTATCCCGTGATCGGGCGACAGTGGCAACAGGCCTGGGAAACGACGCTGACTGCGAGTTGTCCTGCGACATCGCTTCGGGGCTCTACGTCCTCTCGGCATCCTATGCCGGACAAACGCTGCCGTTGGATTCTGTCCGAATTGTCGGTAATCGAATCATCGAGACGACGAACTCCGAAAACTGGATTCTCCGATGTCGGCTCAACGATACCGGTCCGATGATCGATCTGACCTACTACGACGGACTGGGTTATGCCGAGCAGGAGATCGCCATCGGTGCCGTCGATAACGGCGTTTCGGATCTGGTCCGCCCGATCGCCTACGACGAATGGCACCGCGAGGCATACAAGTACCTTCCGTTTGTTTTCGGAAACAATCGCGGACGATATGTCGATAAGGCCGTCAGCGCACAGAATGCGTTCTATTCGATGCGATACGGTCATCAGGGAAGCAATGTCTATCCCTACATTTGCGACGAGTACGAATCCTCACCCCTGAATCGGATATTGCGGTCCTACAAACCGGGAGCGGAATATCGTGCCGGCGAACATGCGCTTCACAACGACTATTCCGGTAATGACGCCCTGAGCGTACTGCGTCTCGATGTCGATCCCACCACACAGGCACTATGCATCAATGGATACTATGGGGCGAATGAACTATCCGTTGTGAAAACTACGGATGAGGACGGGGCCGTATCGGTCGTCTATACCGACAAGGAGCAGCGCACGGTTTGCGAAGAACGACAACTCAGAGACGACGACGGCACGGTCGATCCGGTGTTTACGCATTATGTTTATGACGATTGCGGACGCTTGGCATGGGTCGTGACGCCCGAAGGCGCCGCACAACTTATACAGGGGCGTCAATACTCCGTCAATGACGACTTTGCGAAGAGCTATTGTTATCGTTACGAATACGATGCCCGCAGTCGTGTCGTAGGCAAACGATCCCCCGGACGCGAAGAGGAGCATTTGGTTTACGACTCCGCCGATCGGATTGCGATGCAGCAGGACGGCAATCTGCGCGTACGCAAACGATGGCTGAGGTTTACTTACGACGCCTTCGGCCGTGTCCTTGAACAGTCTTTGGTCGAAGACTCCGAAGTTCAGGGTGCGGCACGGCGCGATACGTTGCAGGCAGCATTTGACACGGGTTCGGCACCCGACCTCTATACAATGGCAGACGCAACACTCATTTACAGGCATATGTATGACGAATATCCCGCAGACTTGCGAAAAGAGCTGGACTTCGCAAATCTGCCGGCATTGGCGGAGGCCGAAGACGAACGTACCGTCGGCTTGCCGGTCTATGAAAAGTTGGCTGTACTGAACGAGAACGGCGTGGACGGCTATCGGGAACGGGTTTTCTATTACGATTCGAAAGGGCGTGTGATTCAGCGCGTCGAATGCGACGAAGACGGCGATAATCTGTTGCGCATATCCAATAAGTACGATTTCGCAGGCAACATCGTCGCCCAGCGTGAGAGTTATACTTATGGAGGTAAAACGGACGATCTCGACCGCACATTCTCATATGATACGCGCGACCGTCTCGTGAAGGAGACTGCACGGCTCAACAACGGCGAGCAGGCCGTGGTGAACCACACCTACGACGATCTCGGACAGCTTACTGGCAAGACTTATGGTACGGGAGCACACGCCATCCACGAGACAATGGATTACAACATTCAGGGTTGGCTTACAGAGAAGTCGAGCGAACTCTTCGAGATGAATTTACGGTACTTCGACCCTCGTCGCGATTGGGTTGCCGCATCCTATACGGGGAACATCACCGAATGGAAATGGCAGCACAAGCAGGTCGATGGTGCGACCCTGTGCGATGACTACACCTACGCTTACACCTACGATAATCTGGGACGGCTGCAAAGCGCCGATCTCTACTCCCGCGACGACGATACGTTGGACGGGGCCGTATCGGGGTTCTCCGAACGGATGTCCTATGACAAAAACAGCAACATTCTTACGCTGAACAGGCGAGGTTCTCCGGACGAAAACGTGCAGTCCTACGGATTCGAATATATTGGCAATCAACGCACAAAAGAGCGGAATAGCAATAGTTCCTATGGTTACGACGGCAATGGCAATATGACCGAAGACGCCCTGGCAGGTTTTGGAATGTCGTATAATATTCTTAACTTACCGGAGTATATACAGGATAACTGGGGTTCGGGTGAGATTTCGCACCGCTATTCGTATTTGGCCGACGGCACGAAGATGAGTATCGGCGATTACGAAAACTCCGGTTATCAGTATGCGGGTTCTTTGGTATATTCGATGGACTACGGAACAGTAAATTCATTCGAGAGCGCGTCGTTCGGCGGCGGGCGGATCGTGGGAACGAATGATGGAACAAGTTCGGAGGTACACTATTTCCTGACGGATCATCTGGGCAGTACGCGTGTCGTGGCGAAGGTAACGCCGACAGGCCGCGAAGACCTCGACCGCAAGGACTACTATCCCTTCGGCAAGGCGTGGGAACAGCCCGATATGCCGACTTCGGATAATCGATATACCTTCTCGGGCAAGGAAGAGCAGTTAGCTGGGACATCCTCAGCCCACTATCTCGATTTCAGCGCAAGGTTCTACGATCCCGAAAGGGTAACGTTCTTGCAGCAGGATCCGTTAATGGAACGTAATTATTCTTGCAGTGCATATATTTATTGTTTGGGAAATCCTGTTTTATTTTTCGATCCAAATGGAAAAAGGGAATGGCCTGTCAATAAAACTTACAATGGAGCAATGAGACGACATGAAAATAATTTTGGAGCACCGCGTCCAAATGGTAGAACTCATCAAGGAGTGGATATCAATTTGGGTAGTGGTCCTGCCGATCTGGGTGCACCGGTATATGCCACACATGATGGGACAATTACAAGAATTGCAACAATTGATAACGGAGATAAAAACGCAGGAGGTAATCGTGTTCAAATTACCTACTCGGATGAATCCGGAACAGTTTCAACCTCCTATATGCATTTGAATGCAATATCAGAAGATCTGAAAGAGGGTGAGCCTATTGCAGAAGGCACACAAATCGGAACAATTGGAGGTTCAGGGGCTGGGAGAGACAATGCTTATTCTCCTCATTTACATTATGAGATGCGTATAAATGGTAAAACGGTAAATCCGGCAACCGGAAGAAATAATTTAATAGATCCACAACAATCAATAGCCCCTAAAGATGGTGGAACGATTCCGACTGTACAGATAAATGGAACAGGAGTACCCAAGAATATTATGCCGAATCAACAAATAACACCTATTGTTTACGATCCAGATGTATTCAATTAAATTATAAAGAAATGAAGAATAACATTTTGATTACTGTTGTATTAACAGCATATTGTACATTATCCAGTTGTATTAACAGAGTGCCATCAACCGCAATAAACGACAATGACTGTCCTAATATTCTGTCGAAAAATATTTCAGCCTCCATCATTGACGAATCCGAATATATCGACAAACAATGGGATAGTACAGGCATGCGGTTTCTGACAGATAATATAGATGACGATTTTTGGCCAGAAATGGTTGTCGATACTACAATCAAAGACTTCCATATTCGTTACAAGATACTGTATAATAACCAACTGGTACGTGGTTATGATACGCTTTTCCCGAATCGGTCGGTATTTATGAATATACAATACAAGAAAAGACTGATACTGTATAAAGAGTATCGTGTTTCAGATTTTCCGGAAATAATACCCGTTGAAGAAAGCCAAAAGTACGGGCTCGGCGGAACCTTTTTGGTGTCGGCATCGGATTCGACAGTGTCTTTTCACTTGGGATATTATATTCCAGATACCGATCTCGGTTATCCGATTATGCTAACTATCACCAAAGAAGGAAAAGTTCTGACATCATTGATAGACGAAGGAGAACTTGATGAAGATTGATTTTGCTTAAACTGGTAAAGATGAACAGACCTCATTGAAATGTTTTCCAAATTAGAGACGGTTATAGAAGCCGTCTCTAAGTATTTATTTGACAATTTCATATAATATTCTTAACTTACCGGAGTATATACAGGATAACTGGGGCTCGGGTGAGATTTCGCACCGCTATTCGTATTTGGCCGACGGCACGAAGACGAGTGTCGGCGATTACGAAAACTCCGGTTATCAGTATGCGGGTTCTTTGGTATATTCGATGGACTACGGAACAGTAAATTCATTCGAGAGCGCGTCGTTCGGCGGCGGACGGATCGTAGGAACGAATGACGGAACAAGTTCGGAGGTGTACTATTTCCTGACGGATCATCTGGGCAGTACGCGCGTAGTAGCAAAGGTAACGCCAACAAGACGCGAAGACCTCGACCGCAAGGATTACTATCCCTTCGGCAAGGCGTGGGAACAGCCCGATATGCCGACATCGGACAACCGATACACGTTTTCGGGAAAGGAAATTCAGCAGACATACTCTTCCTCGGCACACTATCTCGATTTCAGCGCAAGGTTCTACGATCCCGAAGGGGTAACGTTCTTGCAGCAGGATCCGTTGTTGGAGAAGTATTTCCGTATCGGAGCATACAACTACTGCGCGGGCAATCCCATACGGTTCAGTGACAAGAAAGGACAATCGATAAAAGATGCAGCCGTAGGATATGCTATTGGTTTTGTTACAAATATCATTCCGGGTACAACTGGACTACGAGACAGCTATACTCCAACCGATCCTGTAGATTACAACAATGCTTTGCAAACATCAGATATATTGGCGGGTATTACAGGTAATAAGTTATCGGAGTCTGGGGAAGGGTTGATGGCTACAGGAATGGCTGTAGGATCGTTAGCCGCTGGTACGACAATGGCAACGGCAGGTGCATCCGCAGAAGTTACAGTTCCTCTTGCAACAATCGGAGAAGGCGTTGCATTAACAGGATTAGGGATGAAAGCCCTCGGAATTACGTTGATGGGGAATGCCGCTAATAATGCATCACAAGGATATAATAGAGGTAAAGCAAAAATTGAGTCTTCAAAAGAAAAACAATATAAAAGAATAAGCCCTAATCAAATGAAGAAAATGCAAGAAAATGGATTTGAACCGCACGGATATAAACCCAAACAGGGCAACGGGCAAAAAATTGATTATTACAAAGATCAACAGGGAAATATATATTATAGTACTCCGGATGGAGCACATTTTGAGCCGACATACATGAATATACATGATTATCTAATACAATAATCGTATGAGTGTCAGTAAAGAAATATTCCAATGTTACCTCTGGATTGATACAGGGGAAGAGCATCCGGATACCATTACAAAGCAGACTCGAATAAAACCGTCTAAAATCTATATAAAAGGCGATAAAGGAAATTCCCGATTTTTCAATCAAAATGTTTGGGAACTGCATTCTGCTGAACATATCGATAGTAGCTATCGTATAAATCAATACAACGATGCTTTCGAAGATATTTTCAAAATATTGGATTCTTGCCAGTCGGAATTCTATTTTATTAAAGAAAAATATCATGGAATTCATATTCAACTGCGAGCCTTGACATACTATGTAGATCAACCTTGGCTGCAATTTGACCTATCCACCCGCGTAATTGAGAAATTATGTGATTATCACTGTTCGATAGATTATCAAATTACAGTTCAAGAGGATTCAAATAATATTATAAGCAGTGAAAAGTCGGAAGTAAATTCAGACACGAATTATAAATGTTTACTTTGGATTGATACGTTAAATGATAAACCGGACATTGTATCTGAAATTGTTGGCATAGAACCGTCAAGAAAACAGATCAAAGGAGCACATATGGGCGGAAAAAAACCGCCTGAAGCTATATGGAAAATAAATACATGGGAATTTGTTTCTCCTACCAGATATGCACAAAATCTTTGGCTCCTTCAAGAATCTTTCGAAGATGTTCTCAATATGATGGATAGGCGGGAGAAGGAGTTTATAGCTATTGCGAAAAAATATGATAACATTAATTTTCAACTGCAAAGTACGACTTATTTAACCCCTGTATCTTTCAAATTGGACACTGACGTGTTATACAAATTAAAAAAGTATCACGGTTACGTCTGTTTTTCAATATGGACCTGGATCAATTAAAATTCTTCATGTTATCATGCTATAGAGTGCAATTTATTGTTCTACGATATATTGATAAAATGACAATTTTCCAGACTGGAAATTTCACCCAATCGATTATTTCATGTTATTGAACTTGATTACATCTCGTTTTCGTCTTCGTTTTGCCGCTCCGTCCGACTCTGGTCGTTCTCCATCCAGATAGCCCGTTTTCGTTCATAGTCGAGGGCTTTCCACCAAGTGTTGCAGGCATCGAGGAACGCTTGTCCCTCGTCATCCGCCGGATAATTCGCCG
>OGPU01002512.1_pt1 | contig 12787 bp, 9 predicted proteins | sample 1552991 | NCBI WGS metagenome assembly OGPU01 (sample SAMEA2580296, study PRJEB22360) | human gut metagenome | biome: human gut; feature: human-associated habitat; material: faeces | place: Denmark | collected 2008/2010 | reverse complement strand
ATAAAAAAATAATGTTTTGCACGTTCCGGACAATTTGTCGACAGTCTGAAAGGGTATTAATATAACACCCTTTTGTGTTAATTAAAAAATCAAAAAATTTTTTTAATTTAATGCAACCTTTTGGTGTGCTGAAAAGTATTATATATGAAAGGAAAAATAATCCGATAAATTTAACAAGGAGGAAAAAATTATGAAAAAATTATTAGCGGTAGCGTCAGCGTTGGCTCTTACTGTATCGGCAGTATCACCGGCAGTTTTAGCCGCTGAAACGTTAGCCACACAGCAAACAGAAACATCTGCAAGAGAGAATATGCAGAAAATATTGGAAAGCGTTAAACAGAGAGTTGAAATTCCGAGTGAGTGCAGTGAATTTTCGAGCAGAACAGAGGAACAGTACGGCGAAAAAGTTTATAACTTTACATGGAATGAAAAAGACGGAAATAAGAGTGTTAATATAACTTGTACGGCAGACGGAGTTATAACCAACTATTCAATTCACGGTTTTAAATCTGATGATAAAAATAACACACCGAATTTACCGAAAATTAGCGAAAGTGATGCAAAAAAGACGGCGGAAAACTTCTTAAAACAAATTAATCCCGATTTTCCGTATGAAATAAAAATTTATGGAAGCAACGGCAGTATTTTTGGTAACGGATATACATTCTATATTAAAACGTATGTAAACGGTGTATTGTTCACGAACGGAAACGGCTCGGTTAATATTGACGGTACAGACGGATATGTAATGGGTTTTGATTTGGGCTATGTACAAGCGGATTTTCCGTCAATCAATAATGCGATAAGCGTTGACGAGGCAAAAAAAGCGTACAGTGATAAACTCGGACTTGAGCTGGTTTACCGTACATATGTTGACGAGGACGGTAATGTGGTAGCTTATCCTGTATACACACAGGAATACGACTACGACAAATACATTAATGCACTTACGGGTGATGCGGTTGATGTTACAAATTACAGATATTTCATCGGCAACAAATCTGAAAGTGCAAATACTGCTGCAGACGGCGGACTTACCGAACAGGAAATAAAAGAACTTGACAATATAGACGGACTTATTTCAAAAACCGCTTTGGAAAATAAATTAAAGTCGAACAAGCTTTTGTCAATCCCTAAGAATATAAATACAGACAGCATTTCTTTATATAAAAATTATGATGATGAATATACATATTCTGTATCAATGTCAAATGACAAGTGCAACATATATACGTCTGTTGATGCTAAAACAGGTGAAATAAAGTATTATTCACGTTGGGGAGAAGATGACAGTGAGGTAAAAAATAATGATGATTCGGCTTTAAAGACACTTGCAGGCGATAAGGCAAAAGAATACAAATATGATGAAAATTCACATCAGTATATCAGATATGTAAACGGTATTAAGGTAACAGGCAACTATGCCAGAGTGACAACAAACAACGGCGTACTTACTGATTTCAGTATGAATTATACCGAAACCGAATTTCCGTCAATCGAAAATGCAATGAGCAAGGAAGATGCTGAAAATATTTTGTTTGACGTAAAGGATTACAGCATTGTATATATGCAGAATTATACTGACAACACAAGAGAGATTATCCCTGTATACACAATAGATACAGAAAATATCAATCCGTTTACAGGTAAGTTTGTTGACTATCAAAACAAAGAAATTACAGAGAATGCAAGCAGTAAACTTGAATATTCGGATATAGACGGTCACTATGCCGAAAAGTATATCAAAGAGCTTGCTTATTACGGAATAGGTTTTGAGGGCGGTGAATTTAAACCTGACGAAAATATTACTCAAAAGGATTTTCTTGCACTTTTGATGAGCATAAACGGTAACGATATAATCGTATTGAAAAATAATTTGGAACAGGCAAATTGGGTGTACAGAAATTCAGCACAAAACAGTATTATTTCAGAAGATGAACGCGATGATGATGCGGAAGTAACTCGTGAGGAGGCTGCTGTGTATATGATTCGTGCAATCGGTGCTGAAAATTACGCGAAATATAACGATATTTACGTTACACCGTTCAATGATGTTACGGAAAATAAGGGATATATCGCATTGCTTTCGGCTATGGGCGTGTTAAGCGGTGACGGTAACGGTAATTTCAATCCAAACCGTGAAATGACAAGAGCGGAAAGTATAATTATGATTTATAATTATTTAACCAGATAAAAAATAAGAAGTGGCAAAATATTTTTGCCACTTCTTTAGTTATAATTCCTATTTGCTATTTTGATGACGGTGTCGGAAGATACGGGATAATTTTATTTGCAAATTCAGCCATATTCATTGTTTGCAAATATACCTTACCCGGACCGGTAAGCGTTGTAAGGAATAGTCCTTCACCGCCGAACAACATATTTTTAAAGCCCTTTACTGTTTCAACGTCATATTTGACGGTTGATTCAAAAATCGCAACACTGCCTGTATCGACTTTAAGTTTTTCGCCCGCGGCAAGGTCGATTTCTTTTACTGAACCGTCAAGCTCAATGAAAGCAGTACCGTTTCCGGAAAGCTTTTGAAGTACAAAGCCTTCACCGCCGAATAAGCCTTTCTTTATACCGCTTGTCACATATGTTGAAAGTTCAACATTTTGCTCGGCACACAAAAAAGCTGATTTTTGACAAATAAATTCTTTGTCGGAAGAAATGTGAAGTTCTTTGATTTCTCCGGGAAAAGATGAGGCGATTGTGATAGATTGGTTCGGTGCCTCGGCGGTGTATGTAGCCATAAACAATGACTCACCGCTGAACATACGTCCAAGACCTTTCATAAATCCGCCTTTCATATTGGTGTCCATTTTTACTTTGTCCGACATCCATGTCATACCGCCCGATTCGGTATAAATGCTTTCGCCTTGTTCAAGGTCGATTGTTACGGCAGGAAGAATATTTCCCCAGATTGTAGTTTTCATAAAAATTACCTTTCCTTTCTGTATGAAATAGCTCAGTGACTTTAGTGATATTCAAATTATATCATAATATTCCTATTTTAAATATATCTTTTTTATTACAATTACACAAAGCGAGTTTTGTAAAATTGTCGTTAAAACTTGCAAAAGTAACGAAAAAGTGATAAAATAGATTATATATATTATGTTGTAGTTTATATATAAAAAAAATACAAATTGTAGTTACGAATGGAGATAAAAATATGCTTAGATATTTCACGGCGGGAGAGACACACGGTAAGTGTCTTACAGTTATAATCGAAGGTATGCCGTCAGGTGTTGAGATAAGCCTTGATGAGATAAACGAACAGCTTGCAAAGCGTCAGCAGGGCTATGGCAGAGGCGGAAGAATGAAGATTGAAAAAGATACTGCCGAAATTCTTTCGGGTGTGAGAGGCGGAGTGACTCTCGGAAGTCCTATCGCAATTAAAATCGAAAACAGAGATTGGGCGAATTGGGAAAGTATAATGGGTACTGAAACGGCGAATAATGAAAAGTCTGTCGAATGCCCAAGACCGGGACACGCTGACCTTACCGGAGGTATGAAGTACAATCACAGAGATTTGAGAAACGTGCTTGAAAGAGCAAGTGCCCGTGAAACTGCAGCAAGAGTGGCTGTCGGCGCACTCGTAAGACAGGTTTTAAAACCGTTTGGAATAGAATTTTTAAGCCATGTTAAGAGAATAGGCGAGGTTGAAGATACATCCGATTTTACTGCGGCAGATTTCTTTGAAAAAGTACAAAATTCACCTGTTGGGTTTGGCGATGAAAATGCCGCTCAAAAGGCTATGGAATACATAGACAAAATCAAGGCAAGAGGTGAAAGCGTAGGCGGAATAGTGGAAACTATCGTAAAAGGTGTGCCTGCCGGATTGGGAAGTTATGTTCATTACGACAGAAAACTTGACGCAAACCTTGCTTTCGGTGTTATGAGTGTACAGGCTATCAAGGGCGTTGAAATCGGTATGGGCTTCGGTGTGAGCGAAATACCGGGTTCAAAGGTACATGATGAAATCGAATATTCGGACGACTTCCACAGACTTACCAACAATGCCGGCGGTATTGAGGGCGGTATGTCAAACGGTGAGCCGATTATTGTTAAGGCGGCAATGAAACCGATACCTACTTTGTATAATCCGCTTAGAACAGTCAATATTGACGATAAATCGGAGCATAAGGCAACTGTCGAACGTTCCGATGTGTGTGCTGTACCGGCTTGTTCGGTTGTCGTTGAGGCGGTAATCGCATTTGAAATCGCAAAGGCGTTTTTGGATAAATTCAGCGGTGACTGTATGGCTGACGTAAAGGCATATTACGATGTATATATGAACAGAATTAAGAATTTCTAAAATCAAACGTAGGGCAAATAAACCATGAGAGGTGGTGAGGGATTTTTGACCGAAAATGATTTGATTAAAAAGTGTAAAAAAGGTAGCCGAGAAGCTTTTAATATATTAGTTTCAAATTACCAACAGCAAGTTATAAATATCGCTTACGGAATGCTTTCAAATCAAGAGGATGCATATGACGCGGCACAGGAGGTATTCGTAAGGGTGTATAAAAGTATAGAGTCATTTAAGGAGCAATCTTCCTTTACCACGTGGCTTTATAGGATAACTAAGAATGTTTGCTCTGATATTCTGAGAAAACGTCAGAAACATTCGGGTGTAATAAGTATCAATCAGGCGATTGACGAAAAAAAAGATATGGATATTAAGGACGAAAGTCCTACACCGGAAGAAAATATGGAAATATCGGAACGTCAGAGAGCTGTACGTGAGGCGATAAGCGAACTCAAAGAAGAATACAGAACTGTAATAACACTATGCGATATTGAGGGATTGAGTTACGATTACATAGCTGAGGTACTCGGAATACCGTCGGGAACGGTTAAGTCGCGAATTAATCGTGCGAGAAGTGCATTAAAGAAAAATTTAATGAATAAACGGGAACTTTTTTGATATTTCTTACGTCTAATATATTGTAAAAAGAAATTAATGAAAATTTAAAGAAAGGGGGAGTAAAAATGAATTGTGATAAATTTAACGAATGCTTGGACAACTATGAAAATTTGAGTGACGAAACAAAGCATAAAATGGATAAACACGCATTGGAATGTGCAAATTGCAAAAGTGAACTTGAATTTATGCGTTCAATTATTTCAACGGCTAAATCTCTCCCTGACATAAATGTTCCTGTGGATTTTATGGAGAAATTAAATGTCCGCATAGATGAAGAGGAAAAGAAAAAAGCACGAATAACAAGACGTGTAATGCGTAATGTTCGCCGTAATTGGAAACAGTATACTGCGGCAGCGGCTTGCTTTGCGTTGGTAGCTGTTGTAACGGCTAACAGCAATATGTTCGTCGATAAGATGAACGGAAATGATGACGGTGTTATTCAAGAGGAAACAGTCGTGACTGACAGTGACGGAAATACTGCCGTAAGTACGACAGCACCGACAGTGGCTGCTCAAGACAATGCGGAAGAAAATCAACCGACAGTATTTGAAGAAACGGTTGAAAACACTATTCCCGAAAATAAAACAGCGAAAAGTACATCATCGCTTGCAATGGCAAAGCCGCAAACAAGTACGAGTACAAATTCGGTAAAAAGCAGTGTGGTTGCAAATAACAGTAAATCCACATCTGCTCCGTCTGTAAGTCCAAAGGTACAAAATAATGCGGTACCGTCTGTTTCTGCAGAACCTGCAAAGTCGGACGAAGGTGCGGTTTCACAGAAAACGACTGATGAGGTTGTTGATAATTCAAATGATGTTCAGGCTTATTCACAAGATGACGGAATAGCGATTGCAAGTATTGATGTTCAGTCGGATGATCGTCCCATATATGACGGAACTGCTGACAATATCAATAATTCAAGAACAGTAAAATCAAGTGTCGAAGATGATTATTCGCTTGCAGGCGGAGCTCAAATCGCATACGGCAGATACTATAAATTGGATAAAGACGGCAATCCGATTGAAGACCCCGAAGAAAATAAACCTATCGGTTCAATCGTAATTTCTGCAAAAGACGCAGATGAGGCGTTAAGCGTTATAAGACAATATTCATACGATGAAGACGGTGAATTTTACACAACGAGTTCTGATAGATTGACATCAATGCTTTCAGTATTATCCGTTCAGGGAATCGGTTACAGTAACTATACACCTGCTTATGAGGGTGAAGTAACATTTAAACTTGTTATAAGTTAATATAAATGCCTTTCACGACAGCATTATCTGTTGTGGAGGGCATTTTTGTTTGGAAAAGCAGAACAAAAAAATCGGACTGTCAGTCCGATTTTTTGATATGTCTAAGAAATAAGTTGTTTTAAAACGCCGAATGATAAAAGCGACATTATAAGTCCTGCAGTAAGTACACCTAAAAAGATAAACAAAAGTGATTTTTTAGGTTTCATACCGAATAATACTGCGATAAGACTTCCTGTCCAAGCACCTGTACCCGGCAGCGGAATGGCTACAAAAAGGAATAAGCCGAGATAGCCGTATTTTTCGATTTGAGCCGATTTTGAAAGTGCTTTCTTTTCAAGCCAATCGGGAATTTTGTGAAGGTGTTTGCTTTTTTTCATCCACGCAAATATCTTTTCAATAAACAGCAATATGAATGGTATCGGGAGCATATTACCCAGTACTGCGGCAATGTATGATGGGAAGAAACTCATTTTCATAAGTCCTGCCGCAAGAATACTTCCTCTAAGCTCCAACAACGGTACCATTGATACAAGAAAAACAATTAATTCCTTTGATATTTTTCCTGAAAGTGCTGTGACAATAGATTGTACAATAGAATCCATAAAACTTCTCCTTAAAATAAAAATTACAGAATTCATTATACACTATATTTTTCTAAAATGCAATTATTACTATATCAAATTAATGTAAAATCTTTGAAATTTGTTTGTATAGTACGAATGTTATGATTGATAACAACAGTGCTTTTATTAAATTAAACGGAATTGCTCCGTATAAAACATATCCCAAAGTGTTTGTTATAAGCGGATTAGCCTTGCCGCAAAGCGATATAATTTGCTCCATAGGCATAACGTTTGTATAGAACGGTATCAAGATAAAGTAGTTTGCAAGTCCGCCTACGATTGCCATTGCTATTGCACCGAGAACAAGACCTAAAACCGCACCTTTTCTTGTTTTGATACGCTTGTAAATAAGTGATGAAACAAGTACAAGTGAACCGCTTGCAAGGAAATCGGCAAGTTCACCGACACCGCCTGTGTCTGTTCTTAGCAGGTGTAGAGCCGCTTTGATGAATGCTATCGCAATACCCGTAACAGGACCGTATGCAAATCCGCCTATCAAAGCAGGTAAAGTTGAAAAATCAAACTTTAGAAACGGCGGCATAAACGGGATAGGAAATTCTAAAATCTGCATAAGTACAATAGATATACCCGACAGTATTCCTACACTTGCGATAAATTTCGGTGTAAACCTTGTTTTGTTTTGAATATTGTTGATTGCTTCCATAATTAAAAAGCCTCCTAAAAATTTATTTTGTATCTTTAGGAAAAGTTCTTCGCATAAATTTTGTCTTGACGCTATGAACGGGAAATAAAAAAGCCCCATAGCATAGCTACAGGGCAAACCATACACAAAAAAACATCTTCTTCCGTCCGGACTTTAACCGTCGGTTTTGGAATTTCACCAAATCAGCCTACTGTACTGAGTAGGGTCGTGGACTTTAACCACCGGTAGGGAATTACACCCTGCCCTGAAGATACACTCACTTATATTATACACGTTTTTTTCGATTTTGCAACTGTTTTTTGAAATTTATCAGTTTGCCTACTCTGAAAATACTCAAAAATCACATCATAAAATGTGATTTCGTGAGTTGCTGACAGATTATCGACAGGTTCAAACAGCAATGCTCTGTAACAAAAATGTAATGTCGAAAAGGAAGAAAAATACTCAAAAATTATTGCATCGTACATCAGTGTACGGTGTATAATTTAAGTATGAACAGATACATAAATATAATAAATTCTTTAGAAAATATTTTTGTGGAATAATATAATTTTAGGAGGGAAAAAATCATGAGATCTAAAAAATTATTATCAATCATACTGGCGTTGGCAATGATGTTCTCTGTGTTGCCTGCAAGTACCTTTTTGGTATATGCCGATGGAATTTCAGAAACAATTTCCGCTGACACAACATGGAATGATGGTGACACTGTAGGCGGTGTTACAATATCGGGCGGAACCATGACAATAAACGGTGATGTCGATATCACGGCGGCAATTACTATCAAAGGCGATGTTACATTCACGGGCGGCGGAACGCTTAACAGAATGAGTCCATCGGGAAATTTGATAAAAGTTGAAAGCGGTAGTCTTACACTTAACAATGTTACAATAGACGGTAACGACGTGATAATTTCTGACAGTGGGGCGGCAGCTGCGATTAATATGGCCGGCGGTACTGTTATAATGAATGATGGTGCAAAGATTACAAATCATAAAAGAACCAGTGCTTATGGACCTGCAGTTTATATGACCGGCGGTACTTTTAAAATGAAGGGCGGCACAATTTCGGGCTGTGAAACCAGTGAATACGGCGGTGCGGTATATTTGTATGGCGGTAGCTTTGAAATGAATAACGGTACTGTTGAAAATAATAAGACAACAACATCTACCAAATATGGTGGCGGAGCGTTTTATGTCAGAGGAGCTACGCTTACTATAAACGGCGGTCTTATACAAAATAATTCATCAGATTGTGGCGGTGCAATCTATAATTCAGCATACGGTACAACTATAATAAACGGTGGTGTGATAAAAAATAACACTGCGGTAGGTACAAGGCAAAACGGTGCTGCGATTTTTCACAGTTGCAGAAATTCAAAAAAGGGTGCTACATTGCAAATAGGCGGTAATGCAAATATTGATGTGGGAAATGATATTTATTTGATGTCAAATACATCTGACGATAAATACGTTGAAATAACATCTTCAATAAAAAATCCGTTAATACTTACGGTAGAGGGCGAATCAGAAGGCAGAGTTATTGCTGATGCGGCAGACGGTGTTGTGCTTACATACAATGATATGGCAAAGATTAGACTTAGCAACAGCTCTTACGCATTGAAACTTGAGAATAATCAAATAAAGCTTACTCAAACATCAAGCGGAGAAACAAAATTTCCTGTTTATCTTGGTTATGACGCAAACAACGGTACAAATGCACCGGACGGTAGCAGTGCCGAAATAGTTGCGGGCAACAGTGCAACTTTTACAATAAGTGACAGTGTACCGACAAGAACAGGATATAATTTTCTTGGTTGGGCGACAAATAAAGACGCAACATCAGCAGAATACAGTTCGGGTGGCAGTATTACAATAAGTTCCAATACAACGCTATATGCAGTTTGGAAAAAAATATCGACTTTTGAAACAAATGAATTTACACAACCGCTTGCAATAACAGGTTGGACATACGGTGAAACAGCAAATACACCGACAGCAGTGGCGAAATACGGAACAATAAAATACACATATTCAAATACGGCAGACGGAACGTACACCGAAGAAGTTCCGACAAATGCAGGCACATATTATGTAAAAGCAACGGTTGAAGAAACAGCAGACTATTCGGGACTTGAAAGTAATGCAGTTGAATTTACAATATTGCCGAAAACAATAAATACAGCAATAACACAACTAACTGCACCTGTTAAAAATGAAGTACCGCAGACAGAAATAGAAACAGACGAATATATAGCAACGGTAGTTTGGTCACCGGAAGTTGAAGACAAATTCGGATATGATACCATTTACACAGCAACAATAACAATCACACCAAAAGCAAATTATACTGTAAAAGGAATTGCTGAAAACGGTTATACCGTAAGCGGTGCACAAACAGTTACAAATGAGGCAGACTCTGCTACGGTAACGGCAGTGTATTCTGCGACAGGTAGTTATGACACAGTTGATACAAACGAATTTACCAAACCGCTTGAAATAGTCGGATGGACATACGGTGACACACCAAATGCACCGACAGCTACGGCAAAATACGGAACAATAAAATATACATATTCAACAGCGGCAGACGGAGAATATAGCGAAATTGTTCCGACAGATGCGGGAATATATTATGTAAAAGCAAAGGTTGAAGAAACAGATAAGTATACAGGGCTTGAAAGTGACGCAGTTGAATTTGTAATAGGAAAGAAAATACTTACAAATGACAACATAACAAAAATAGCAGACCAAACATATACGGGTGAGGAGATTAAACCTGTTATTGAGGTCAAAGATGGGGATAAAATTCTTGTACTTGATACAGATTATACAGTGGCATATGAAAAAAATATAAACGCATCGGAAGGGGCAAAAGTTAAGGTTGAGATAATTTCAAATAATTATGAAGGAACACTTGAAAAATTATTTACAATATTGCCGAAAACAATAAATTCTGCAATAATACTGACTGCACCTGTTAAAAACGGAGTACCGCAGACAGAAATAGAAACAGACGAATATACAGCAACGGTAGCTTGGTCGCCGGAAGTTACGGATAAATTCGGATATAGTACAGTTTATACCGCAACAATAACAATTACACCGAAAGCAAATTATACGGTAAAAGGAATTGCAGAAAACGGTTATACCGTAAGCGGTGCACAAACAGTCACAAATGAGGCAGACTCTGCGACAATAACTGCTGTATATGCGGCAACCGGTAGTAAGAGCAGTGGCGGTAGCGGCAGAACAAAACGTTATACAGTTTCGTTTAACACAAACGGCGGTAATAAGATAACGAGTCAGACTGTTGCAAAAGATAATTCAGTCAAAGAACCGACTGCTCCGATAAAAGAAAACTTTGAATTTGCGGGATGGTATACTGATAAGGAACTTACAACAAAGTACGATTTTACGGAAAAAGTAACAAAAAGTTTTACACTTCACGCAAAGTGGACTGAACAGAAACAGGAAAACGGCGGAAGTGAAGATGTCATAAATAATAATAGCGGAAATGAAAATAAAGAAAGTTCAAATACAATAGTTTTGACAATCGATGAACATGACGCACTCGTTTACGGAACAACAAAGACAAATGATGTTGCTCCAAAGGTTGTGAATGACCGTACAATGTTGCCTGCTCGTTTTGTTGCGGAAAATCTTGGCGCAACAGTTGAATGGGACGGCGAAAAACAACTTGTAACAATCACAGGTAAGACGGAAAAACAAGAGGACGTAATAATTCTTATCACAATCGGCTCGGATTATGCAAAAGTAAACGGTGAGGACGTTAAACTCGATAGTCCTGCTTTTGTTGAAAACGATCGTACATATACACCGATACGTTTCATCTCGGAAAATCTGGGTGCAACGGTTGAGTGGAATGAAACAGAACAAACTGTTACAATTCAAAGAGTTAAATAAATAAGAAATAGCAGCTGATTTTTCAGCTGCTATTTTAATGTTGAAATATCTTACAATGAATGAGGTGACAATGCAATGTCAAGCACTTGCTGAACAGTGAGTGCTTTTTGTATGAAATAAATAAAAAAAGCGATAACCGAAGTTATCGCTTTAATTGGTACAGACGACGCGCACCTTAATCTAAACAATACAAAATTGTGGGTATGTGTTGTTGTATATCGTGCAGTTAAATTTGTTGCAGGACTTATAAAAATCAAGATTTGATAAGGAGTAAATGACTATGGGTTTGACAGATACAATAAGAAATAAGGTAAACAGCCTTTTTAATTTCGATTCACAACAACAGAGTAATCAATTAAAAAACAAAATTGATACATTGTACGGAAAGCAAAACACGACAACGGCACCGAACATAAATGGTTATTCTAACGAGCTAAGCGAAAGTGACTTTACGGTAAAACAAAAAAACGGAGAGTACGGAACAAGAAACGGAATTACATACGGTCATTTTGGAATGCACACAAATTCAAAAGGTGGTATAATCATTACATATTTACCGATAGGAAAAGCGGTAGCAGTTGTACCTGACAGACAACAAGCTGACAAATTTGTGATTGAAGCAGAAAAAAGCACAAAGAAATATCTGCTTTATTTATACAAAACCGAAAACGGTGAAATTGCAGTCGGCGGTGATGTTAATTCTTTTATGAACGTGATAAAGAATATACAAAGTGATATTGAGGATAAATATACCGCAGATGATGTTCAAAGTAATGAGCCTCAAAACAACGATAGCGTCACAGAGAATGATAACACAGTCCAAACAAATGATAACACAGCTCAAACGACAGAAACAGAGCAAAAGGAACAGCATACCGAGAGCGTATCTGATGATAATGCTATATCAAAGGTTACACTTGCGCCATTGACAGGTTCGCAAAAACAAATTAATTGGGCAGAAGCCATAAGAAAAGATTTCTACGATAAGTGGGTACATAGAGCAAAAACACCTGAAGAATTTGATTTTCTAAATTATATTTTCCAAACTAAAACGGACAGTTCGGAATGGATTGATAACGAAAGCCGTTCTTCACAAACAAAATGGTTGAGAGAAATACACGAAGAATATCAAAAATCAAAAAGCGGTATGATAGATAATTTAAACAACGACGTACCAAACAATGATGTGCAGAATAATTCAGAAGCCGTAAATAACGAGCTACTTGCTGACAAGTGTAGTGTCATAAAAACACAACATACAAAAAACAGGTGAGGACTTATGGGTTGTCGAATTAAAGGATAAAATTTCAGCAGATGAATATAAGAAATTAAATGCTAAAGTAAAGGAAGTCGGCGGTTATTATTCAAGATATGCAAAAACACCC
>OGPU01002503.1_pt1 | contig 12841 bp, 7 predicted proteins | sample 1552991 | NCBI WGS metagenome assembly OGPU01 (sample SAMEA2580296, study PRJEB22360) | human gut metagenome | biome: human gut; feature: human-associated habitat; material: faeces | place: Denmark | collected 2008/2010 | reverse complement strand
AGCAGCAGTTCCACCTGCTCGGGCGTGGTCATCGCGCCGTAATCCACCGCATGCACCCGCTCGGCCGGAAACTCCGCATGGTTCACCGACCCCGTGGGGCAGGCGGCCACACAATGTCCGCAAAGGATGCAGTTTTCGGGTTTATGCAGCGTCACGTCGCCCCCGGCTTTTTCCTGCACGAAAATCTGCGAAGGGCACACCTTCACGCAGCGGCCGCAGCGGATGCAGCTCGCATCATTCACACCGATCGTATCCATAATTTTCGTATCTTTAATGTCGTAACGGCACCTCTATAAAATAAAACGCCCGCCATGCATCCGGTCATCATCCGCCCCTCCGGCGCACTGTCCGCCAGCGAATACTCCGAAGCGGGCGCTCCTCAGGTCGAAATGCTCCTGCGCGGATAAAAAAATCCGGCGGCAAGGTTCTCCCCGCCGCCGGACCGTCAGTCATCAATGTTTCACGCCCTCCATTTCGGCAGGGTTGTGCCTGTATTTGAAAACCACGGCGAAAACCACGGCCACCACGAGCGCGTACCCTGCGAAGATGAACCAAGAATCGGGCCACCCGTATGCGTCCATGACGGCGCCCGCGGCATACGAGCCGAAGAAGGCGCCGAAACCGTTGGTCATAATCATAAAGACGCCCTGCGCCGAGGAGCGGATCTCGCGGCTGGTCTCCTTTTCGACGAAGAGCGAGCCGGAGATGTTGAAGAAGTCGAACGCCACGCCGTAGACGATCATCGAAAGCACGAGGAACGCCGCACCCGATCCCGGATCGCCGATGCCGAAGAACCCGAAGCGCAGCACCCAGGCCAGCATCGAAATCAGCATCACTTTCTTAATGCCGAAACGCCGGAGGAAGAAAGGAATCAGCAGAATGCAGAGCGTTTCGGACATCTGCGACAGCGAGAGCAGGATCACCGAGTGCTTCACGATGGCTGAATCGGCATACTGCGGCATCGAGCCGAAATTCTGAATGTAGCTGTCGCCGAAGGCGTTGGTGATCTGCAAAGCGGCGCCCAGCAGCATCGAGAAGACGAAGAAAATGGCCATCCGCTTCTCCTTGAAGAGCGCGAAGGCCCGCAGCCCCAGCGTATCGACCCACGACTGCTTCTGCGCGCTGCGCTCGACGGGACACCCCGGCAGCGAGAACGAGTAGGCCGCCAGTACGAACGACAGCAGGGCCGAAACGTAGAGCTGCCACTCGGTGAGCTTGATCTGCACACCCCCGATGTGCGTCAGGTCGACGAACCACATGGCGGCGATGAATCCCACGGTTCCCCATACGCGGATGGGCGGAAAATGCTTCACGGTATCGAGCCGGGCCAGGTCGAGGGCGTTGTAGGCCACGGAGTTCGACAGGGCGATGGTCGGCATGTAGAACATCACGCTCAGCAGCATGCAGCTGTACAGCGGGGCGTAAGCCGTCTGCGAGGCCGCGGCGATGAGAAACGCGCCGCTGATGAAATGGCAGATGCCCAGCAGTTTCTGCGCCGGAATCCAGCGGTCGGCGATAATCCCCATCACGGCGGGCATGAACAGCGAGGCGATTCCCATCGTCGCGAAGAAGCTGCCGATCTGCAATCCCGAGAAGTCGAGTCCGCCTCCCAGGTAGGCGCCCAGCGAGATAAGCCACGAACCCCAGATCGCATACTGAAGGAAGTTCATGGCGATAAGCCGAAATTTAATTCCCATAATTTTCTGATTTTGTGTAAATTTTAAGTTTCAAGCGGTTTTTTCTGCGTAGATTGAAACAAATGTATGAAATTTTTTCCGGATTTTTCTTTGCATTTGCAAAATAAAGTTCTACTTTTGCATCACCAAAATCTATTGAGCTATGGTGTAACGGTAACACAACAGATTCTGGTCCTGTTATTCCAGGTTCGAATCCTGGTAGCTCAACGAAGCCCTGCATTCCCCGAATGCGGGGCTTTTCCGTCTCTTGCCGGCGCGCTTCTCCCCGTTCCGAACGGGCCGCAGAATCCGCGGTTCCCCTCCGGACATTCCTTTCAAACGAAAAGCCACGCCGAACGGCCCTCTCCCTAAATCGAAACACGAAAAGCAGCAAAAATGTTAAAAAACGATTATTTTTTATGCATCCTATTTGCCCGATAACAATATTTTGGTTACATTTGCTTTTGGGAATGAATCTTTTCGAAACTCATTTCCGATAAAAAAACGATCAAAATTAGAGCCGTGAATTTACTTTACCGCCGATTGTTCGATCACCACCGTCCGGTTACGGCACGAGCCTGCTCGCGCCGCAGGGGACTTGTAAATTTCCCCCCCCCCTCGCCGCGCCGAATACCCGGAGTTAAGTAAACCGTCACCGCCCGCGATTGACGCGTGCATATTGCCGTATATGGCAATATGCACGCGTTTTTCATTGTGTCCGACCGGCAGCCGACAACTTTTCACCCAACCATAAAACACGAAACTATGACCCTAAATCTACGAGAATCCCTGAACTTCATCCTGAAGCCGGCGCTGTTGCTGGCGGGGTGTCTCTGCATGGCGTGCAGCAGCGGAGACAAACATGTCGACGATCCCGACGGACCCGACAATCCGGGCGGCGGCGATGAATACGAGGACATACAGGTAGTGAACGGCAAAGTCCGTTTCTATCTCCGCGAGGCGGAAAATTCCGTCCGCAAGGCCATGGGAACCGGCGAACGGGCATGGAGCAAATCGCTCGTCTCGGTCAACGGAAAATCCTATGCCGTCGAAAGCGATGAAAACGGCCGCTACTACGTCGAGGCGAGCGCTTCGAGCTCCGGGACCTACAACGCCATCCTGACCAATTCAGGCTCCTCCGGCTGGTACGGCTCTTCGGCCTATGCCGACGTGAAACTGCCCTACTCGCAGTTCTGGGCCGCCACGGCGGCATCGCTGCAATCGTATCCCATGTACGGCTCCTACACCAAGGAGAACGGCAACAAGCTGGTGTTCGACGACGCCTTCGCCGTGCTGGACCTGGCCCTGACCGGGTCGGCCAAAATCGCCTCGGTGAAGGTCGAGAACCTCGCTGAAAGCCCCCTGGCAGGCTATGCGAATTTCCTGCCCTCGCGCGGCTACCTCTCAATCACCGGCGGTGTCGGTTTCGCCGTGCTGAACTGCACCGACAACGGCAAATGCGTCTCGCTGGAGAGCGGCACGCCGAAACATTTCTACGTGATGCTGGCCCCGGGCGACTATCCGTCGGGCCTGAAAATCACCATTTCCGATTCGGAGCACCGCGCCATGGAGCACACGCTGACGACTGCGCAGCTGACGGCGGGGAAGGCCACGTCCGTAACGCTGAAATACGCCCCCGACGCCGACCTGGTGTTTTACGAGAGTTTCGACAATTTCGTCTGGGGCGGCAACATCATGGGCGGCCAGGAGTCGACGGGATACGCTCCGACGGCCGAAGCCGTCACCCCCGGTACGGGAACCGGACGCGACGGCTATGCGAACTCCTTCGAGAAGGTCGCCTACAACAACCCCGGCTCGGCGTTCATCCAGTCGAACACGTGGGACGAGATCAGCGGCAAAACGGTCGGCACGTCCCACCTGATGTCCGATTCGTACGTCGCGAGCCGCAATATCGCCGACTATACCTATATGTTCCGCTGCCAGGAATACCAGGGCTATCTGGCTTGCGGCACAGGTAACACAGGGCGGGGCATTTTCCAGACCGCAGCCCTGAAATCCATCGACGGCATACGTTCCGTGAAGGTTTCGTTCGATTTCTGCTACCAGTACGGATCGACGGACCTCCTGCTGTTCCAGGTGGTGAACGGCGGCATGATCGCATCGGCCTCCGTCGACGGCAAGAGCATCGCCCTGACGGCCGACAATTCGGGCTACACGAGCGCCTCGGGGAGATACATCGTCGAAAAGAGCCACGTAACGCTCCCGTCGAGCGAAGCGGCCGTCAAGAAGTGGCACAACGTGGAGGTCGTCGTAAACAACGCGACCGACGGCACGATGCTCTACTGGGCCGGCAACGACGTGAGCAGCGGCGTGCACGGCTTCTACGTGGACAATATCGAGGTCCGTGCGCTCGGCGAGATGGGCCGCGGCTCCGACAACCTGCGCGTGCTCTACTGGAACATCCAGAACGGCATGTGGTCCGACCAGGCGAACAATTACAACAACTTCGTCGCGTGGGTGAAGAAATACGATCCCGACATCTGCGTATGGTGCGAATCGGCCACCATCTACAAGGACAATACGAATTCGGCGCAAGCCTCCTCCGCCCGGTTCCTGCCCGACGGCTGGGCGGCACTGGCGGCCCGTTACGGCCACGCCTACACGGCCGTCGGCGGCTGGCGCGACAACTATCCGCAGACCATCACGTCGAAATATCCGATCGAGACGCTGCTCAAAATCACGGATACGGAGCAGGCGGGAAAACCCGTTTCGCACGGCGCCGCCATCCAGCAGGTCACCGTGAAGGGCCATAAAATCAATGTCGTGACGCTCCACACGTGGCCGCAGGCCTATGGATTCGGAGTCGGCTCGGCCGATCAGGCGGCGAGCGCCGCCAACAAGGAGGGCGACAAGTACCGCGAATTCGAGATCAAGTACATCTGCGCGCAGACCGTCAACAATCCCGCGTACGCCTCCTGTCAGGATTGGCTGATGATGGGCGACTTCAACTCGCGGTCGCGCGCCGACAACTGGTACTACGGCTATCCCGAGAACGACACCCGGCTGCTGGTCCACAACCACATTCTGGACCATACCGACCTCAAGGACATCATCGCCGAGCGCTACCCGGGAAGCTTCATATCGTCGACTTACGGCAACGCCCGTATCGACTACATGTATGCGTCGCCCTCGATGTACGCCCGCATAGTGAACGCACTGACCGTCATGGACAAGTGGACCACGGCGACCCAAAGCCCCTACGTGTCCAACTTCTACGACCCGTCGGACCACCGCCCGATCCTGGCGGACTTCGAGCTGAAACAGTAGACCTCCCGTCGATCAACCGACCCCAAATAAATAAAACCCAATCTTAACCTTTTTACCAATTATGAGAAAAACATTCCTGACGAAGGGTTTCGTCCGTTTTTCACGCGGATTGGCCGGAGCCGCATTAATCGCAGCGGCAATCGGCATCACGTCGTGTGAAACGCATTCGAACTCCGATCGTAACGAATCGATCAAGGTCTACGCGGACCCGATCGCAAAAGAGCCTATCGACGCCGGCATCGTCGGCGTGAAAGGCGGTCTCGCCAAACTCTACGTGGACGCCAATATCGACTTTGTCGCGACGTGGGAAGACGACGCAGCGACGCCGTGGGCCAAGGTGGTGGATTACTCTTCGACAGATCCCCAGACGGGGCTTCGCGTGATAACCCTGAAGGCCAACCGGCGCAGCACGACGTCGAGCTACTACACGCGGCGCACGGGCATGCTGATTCTGGCAGCCTCCGACGGCGAACTGAACTACAACCGGATAATCCCCATCCACCAAGGCTCCACGGCCCGCGTGAGCAATGATTTCGCGACCCTGAAGTACGGCAAGACCGACCCGCGCTTCACCGACGGCGAAACCCCGATCGACAACTGGACCACGGCCCAGAAAAACCTCGGGTTCACGTCCACGACGATCGAAGGGGAGGAGGTCGCCCACTGCTACGGCAAGAACGGCTACCTGAAACTGGGCGACGACAAGGGCCACGGAGCCGACCTGATTTCGCCCTACACCAACACGCTCCGCAGCGACTCGCTGCTGATGGTTTCGTTCCGCGCCGTGGCCTTCACCGATTACATGACCGGCGCCCGGGACGACAACAAGATCACGGTCGAGGTGCTCGGCGGGGGCGTCATCCGTGATTTCGCCCAATCCGAAAAGACCACGATCGACCTCGAAGCCGGCTATTACGACATTTCGAGCGAGGAGTTCCCCGAAGACATGTGGGAGGGTCACGATTTCCTCGTCTTCGTCGCCGGCACGAAAGCCAACCCGATTACGGCCAACACGCGGGTCCGCATCATCTGCGGCTCCCTCACGCAGAACTCCGCCGTCAACAACCGCATTTACCTCGACAATTTCTACATCCGCCGTCTGCAGAAGGTCGAAGAGGACTACTTTGCCGAAAACAACGGCAGCGGTAAGGACATCATCCTGGGAGCGCCTTTCGACGAGGAGGAACAAGAGTAAAAAAGAGGAACAAGTCGTTTCAACAAAAAAAAGCCTAAAATGAATAAAATTCTTCACTCAATAAGAGCATCCGTCCGAGTGATGTCGCTGGTGGCGGTACTGATACTGCTCGCGGCGCACACGGCGCCGGCAACGGCTCAACAAAAGGCCCAGACTGTCAGCGGAACCGTCCTCGACCCGGACGGCAACCCGCTGATCGGCGCCACGGTCGTGGTCGTCAAAGGCACGCAGGGCGCAGTCACCGATGTCAAAGGCAAATTCACCATCAAGGCCAAGCCTTCGGACAGCCTCCAGATTTCGTACCTGGGTTACAAGACCGAGACCCTGAACGTGGGTTCGCGGACGAACTTCACCGTCAGGATGGAGAAGGACTCCTCCACCGACATCGACGAAATCGTGGTCATCGGTTACGGCCAGGTCGCCAAAAAGGACCTGACCGGTTCGGTCGCGACGGTCAAGATGAACGACATCAAGGACGTACCGGTTCTTTCGGTCGACAACGCCCTTCAGGGACGTATCGCCGGAGCCGACTTCATGTCGACCACCGGTGAGCCGGGCGCCACGACCACCATCCGCATCCGCGGCATCACCTCGATGAAGGACAGCTCGCCGCTGGTCATCATCGACGGCGCCCCCGGAGCGATCGGCGATGTCAATCCGGCCGATGTGGAGAATATCTCCGTGCTGAAAGACGCCGCCTCGGCCGCCATCTACGGAGCCCGCGCCGCCGCCGGCGTGATCCTCATCACCACCAAACGCGCCAAGAGCGGCGAACCGACCTCGGTGGACTACACCTATTCGATCTCGCTCGACTATCCGACCCGCATGCCCGAATACGAAGACGCCGTGGGCTACATGAAGGCCCAGAACGAACAGATGTACAACGACACGCCGTCGGGCGGTCTGTACAGCGTCTACACGCAGGAGGAGATCGCCGACTACCGGAAATTCCACGCGCAGAATCCCGATCTCTATCCGGACACCGACTGGCTCGGCATGATCCTCAAAAAGAACGCCCTGCGCCAGTCGCACGCCCTGAGCATCACCTCCGCCGGCAAGACCACGCGCACGAAAATCAGCCTGGGCTACGACGATGTGGACGGTCTTTTCCGGAAGAACCTTTCGTGGAAACGCTTCACCGTGCGGGCCAACAACGACATCCGGCTGGCCAAATGGCTCAACGTGTCGCTCGACCTGAACATGCGCAAAACCAAGTCGGTGAATCCCTATTACAGCCCGTCGAGTACAATGCGCTACATGCCGCCGACGTTCGCCGCCGAGTGGAGCGACGGCCGTACCGCCTCGGGAAAAGAGGGCATCAACCCCTACGGCAAGATGATGGAGGGCGGTACGAAACGCAACGAGACGTGGCTCGGAGGCGGCAAGTTCCAGGTCGAGATCACGCCCGTCAAAGGGCTGAAAATCACGGGTGCGTTCGTACCCAAATACGTGTTCGAAAAGGACAAGGATTTCAACATCGCCGTACCCTACACGCCCTGGAACGATCCCACGGTCACGCCCTCGTACCTCTCCGGCGCCACGACCACAGACCTCAAGGAGAGCCGCACGGACACCTATACGCACACCACCCAGCTCTTCGCCAACTACGACATCGACCTGGGACGCAACGGCGACCATCACCTGAGCGTCATGGCCGGCGTCGAGGACTATTACAAACACTACGAGGACATCTACGCCTCCCGCGACCAGTTCAAGATCAGCTACTACCCCTATCTGTCGATGGGCTCCACCGAGCTGATGGGGGCCGGCGTGAACAACTCGCCCTACGAAAACGCCTACGTCTCGGTGTTCGGCCGCGTGAACTACAACTACAAATCGAAATATTACGCCCAGGCGAACTTCCGCTACGACGGCTCGGGACGCTTCAAGAAAGGCAACCGCTGGGGATTCTTCCCCTCGGTGTCGGCCGGCTGGGTCCTCACGCAGGAGAAATTCATGGAGGGGGCGCGCAACGTACTCTCGTTCCTCAAGCTGCGCGCATCCTACGGACAGCTGGGCAACGACCGCATCGGCAACTACCCCTACCAATCGACCCTTTCGTCGAACGACCCGGTGGGTTTCGTCGGCTCCTCAAGTCTGGTACAGGCCCTGCAAGGGTTCTCGGCCTATCAGATGGTTCTCGACGACATCACCTGGGAGACCACCGAAACCTATGACGTGGGCATCGACGTCAATTTCCTCAACGACCGTCTGCGGATCACGGCCGACTACTATAAAAAGACCACGCGCGACATGCTCATCCTGGTGGACATCCCCTCCTATCTGGGCTACACGGCCCCCTATAAGAACTCGGGCGACATGAACACCAAAGGCTGGGACCTCTCCGTCGCGTGGAGCGACCATATCGGCGACGATTTTAGCTACTCGGTCGCCGTGAATCTCTCGGATTACAAGTCGATGATGGGCTACATCGGCAACGACTACCAGCTCAGCGGCGGCACAATCATCCAGTCGAACACGGAATATAAAGCCTGGTACGGCTACCGGAGCAACGGACTGTTCCAGACCGCCGAAGAGGTGGCCGGCAATCCGACGGTCTCGTCGTCGAACCAGCCGGGCGACGTGCGCTACGTCGATCTGAGCGGCAAGGACGGCGTTCCCGACGGCACGATCTCGGCGACGTACGACCGCACGGTGATCGGCAGCTCGATGCCGCGCTACAACTTCGGCGGCAGCATCAACCTCGCCTACAAGGGCTTCGACCTGGGGTGCACGTTCCAGGGCGTAGCCAAACGCGACGCGCTGCTGACCGACGAAATGGTCCAGCCGCTGCGCACGGGCTGGTACAACGTGCCGAAATTCGTGGTCAACGACCATTGGAGCGTCTTCAACACCATCGAACAGAACCGCCGCGTGCGCTATCCCCGCTACTCGCAGAACAGCGGCACCACGACGGCCAACTACGCCGTGTCGGACTACTGGCTCATCGACGGCTCCTATTTCCGCATCAAGGACATCACGCTGGGCTACACCCTGCCGCAGAGATGGCTGCGGAAAATCTTCGTCAAGGACCTGCGCCTCTCGGCCACGCTGTCCGACTTCTTCACGTTCAGCCACTTCCCCAAGGGCTGGGACCCGGAGGTCAGCTCGACGGGCTACCCCATCACCAAATCCGTCATCTTCACGGCTTCCATCAAATTCTAATCTCCCGCGTTCATGAAAACATCAACGAAATACATCGCGCTCTGTACGGCCGCCGCACTGCTCGGCACGGCCTGCACGAATCTGGATCTCAACCCGCTCGACAATCCCTCGGCCGAAACGTGGTACGACGACGGCCCGAAGATCGAGATGTCGCTCAACACCCTGCTGCTCCAGCAGTTCTGGCCCCAGGAACGCTACGAGTTCACCGGATCGGGAGTCATGGACATGGACGAGATCACCGACGACCTGATGCGGCGCAACGCGCTGGTCGCCTTCAAGGCCGGAACCCTCACCGCCACCCACGCCGCCACGACGAACATGTGGAGCCTGACCTACAAGGGAATCACGCGCTGCAACGCCATCCTCGAAAACATGCCCAAAGCCAAGGCCAGCCTCGATCCCGAACTGTACGAACGTTACGAAGGCTGCGCGCGCTTCTACCGGGCCTGCTTCTACTCGCGGATCATGATGCTCTTCGGCGATCCGGTCTATTTCACCCGCGACATTCCGCTCGAAGAAGCCTACGACATCGGACGCACCCCCTGCGAGGAGGTTCTCGAACACGTCTACGACGATTTCAACTATGCCGCCGCCCACTGCCCGGAGACCTATCAGGGAGCCGTGGTGCGTGCGACCCAAGGCGCAGCCTACGCCATGAAGGCCCGCGTGGCGCTCTATTTCGCCTCGCTCTACACCTATGACGCCGCCATGCGCGACGCCGACAAAGCCGCCTATCATTACGGCATCGCCCGCGACGCCGCCAAGGCGTGCATGGACCTGAACGTCTACCAGCTCCACGCCGACTTCGGCGAACTGTTCCTGAACAAGACGCACAACGCCGAAGAGTCGGTCTTCTGCATCCCCCGTTCGCTGGCCTACGCCGCCGACAACAAACGGCAGTACCTCCAGGGGACGAGCATCACGGCCAACATCCCCATCGGACTGGGCGGCACCATTTCGGAGTTCCCGACCTGGGACCTCTTCTGCGCATTCCTCTGCACCGACGGCAAGCCCATCGACGAATCGCCGCTCTACGACCCGGCCGATCCGTTCAAGAACCGCGACCCGCGCCTGGCGGAGAGCATCGTGGAGTTCGGCACGGATTTCTGCGGCGTGGTCTACGACCCGCGCTTCGATGTCGAACAGGTCTGGGACTCGAACGTCGGACGCAACATCACCAACCCCGACAACATCGTGACGGCCAGCGAATCGCGTCTTCCGTCGCGCACCGGGCTGGTGCAGCGCAAAGGCATCGACAAGGACTGGACGGACGACTATCAGGCCGACCCCGACAAGATCATCATGCGCTACGCCGACGTGCTGCTCATGTATGCCGAGGCGAAGATCGAGCTGAACGAGATCGACGATGCGACCCTCGAAGCCATGAACCGGGTCCGCGCCCGCGCCTACGGGGTCCAGCACACCGAAACGGACAAGTATCCGGCGATCGTCACCCGCAGCCAAAGCGAGCTGCGCACCATTCTGCGCACCGAACGCCGGATGGAGTTCGCGTTCGAGCGGCTGCGCATCTATGACCTCCTGCGCTGGCGGATCGCCGAGAAGGTGCTCAATTACAGCGACTGGACGATCAAGTACAACGCAGGCGCCAACGTACTGAAAAAGGTGATGACCGACGGACAGTGGTTCATCCCCACGCCCGCGATCGACGAGAGCGGATGTCCGGAGATGGACGCCACTTTCAGCCGGGAAAACCGCCCCCACATCACCGCGCTTTACAACCGGGTATTCAATCCGGAGATACACTATCTCTGGCCGCTGCCCGCAACCGACGTGCTCGTGAACAAGAACCTCAAACAAAATTACGGCTATTGACCGGAACCATACGCCGCGGCGGGAATCCGACACCCGCCGCGGCGTATAAAAAAACGCATGAACGACCATCCAACCTTCCGAATATGAAAAAAACGATCCGCTATCTTCTGTCCGGCCTCGCGCTGCTCTCCCTCGGAGCCTGCACCTCCTCCGACAACGAAGACGGGAGCGGCGGCAACGACGGCGGCCTGACCTTCGTTACGGTCGTATCGTTCAACATCCGTGTAGACAACGCCGCCGACGGAGACAACGCCTGGGACAACCGCAAACCGGCATCCGCCGCCATGATAAGACAGGAACGGCCTACGGTCATGGGGCTTCAAGAAGCGCAGCCCCATCAAATCACCTATCTGGCCAAAAACTGCCCGGACTACGCCTGGTACGGGCTGGGGCGCGACACGGGCGCTATTCCGCCCGAAACCGAAAGCTACGCGGCAGAGGAGTGCATGGCCGTTTTTTACCTTACGACCGAAGTCGAACTGCTCGACAAGGGGACCTTCTGGCTCTCCCAGACTCCCGACATTCCCTCCAAAGGCTGGGATGCCGCCTATAACCGGACATGCACGTGGGGACTTTTCGAGCACAAAGCCTCCGGCAAGCGATTCTACCACCTAAACACGCACCTCGATCATCAAGGCGCCACAGCACGCGAGGAGTCCATCAAGCTCATCGCCTCGAAAATCAAACAATTCAACACGGAGTCATACCCGGTATTCCTCACGGCGGATTTCAATTCGGACACGACGGACAACATTTTCGCGCCGTTGTTCCGCACCATGCGCGACGCGCGCAGAACGGCATCCGACACGGACAGCGGAGCCACGTATAACGGCTATAAAACCACCTCCGCCTACAAGCTCGACCACATTTTCCATTCGGGCTGCACGGCCTCCCTGTTCAAAACCCTGACCGGGAATTACGGTGCGCCCTACATCTCGGACCACTACCCCGTAAAGGCCTGGTTCATTCTCCCCTAAACAGTTCATCTATGAAAAGAGCGACAATTCTTCTTACGGCCCTGTGGCTGACGCTGGGCGCAACGGCCGGGAATCCCGAAGCCGACCCGCGGGCCGTCGTCGAGGCGGGCAACGCACGCTTCACGGTGCTCACCCCGCAGCTGATCCGCATGGAGTGGAGCGAGGACGGCCGGTTCGAGGACCGCGCCACGCTGACCTTCGTCAACCGCCGGACGCCCGTGCCGGACTTCAAGGTCCGTGACACGAAATCCCGGCTGACCATCACCACCCCGGCCCTGACGCTGACCTACACCAAAGGCGGCAGGTTTTCGGACAAAAACCTGAAAGCCGTCTTCCGGCTCAACGGCCGCGAGGTCGTATGGACACCCGGCACGGAGGACCCGCAGAACCTCATGGGCACGACCCGCACGCTCGACAGATGCGACGGCAAGAAGCTGGGGCGCGAACCGATGGAGCAAGGGCTCCTTTCGCGTTCGGGATGGGCCGTCGTGGACGACAGCCCGCGCCACGTGCTGACGCCCGACGGCTCCGTGTGGAAGGAGTGGGTCGAAGCGCGCCCCGCAGGCGACCGGCAGGACCTGTATCTCTTCGCCTACGGGCACGACTACAAACAGGCGCTGGCCGATTTCCAGCTCGTCGCAGGCCGGGCGCCGCTGCCCCCGAAGTACACCTTCGGCTACTGGTGGAGCCGCTACTGGCAGTATTCG
>OGPU01002492.1_pt1 | contig 12905 bp, 6 predicted proteins | sample 1552991 | NCBI WGS metagenome assembly OGPU01 (sample SAMEA2580296, study PRJEB22360) | human gut metagenome | biome: human gut; feature: human-associated habitat; material: faeces | place: Denmark | collected 2008/2010 | reverse complement strand
TTATTACCACCGGCATCTGCCCAGCCAATATAACTGTTTTTCTCCTTTCTGATATATTGGATAAATTTATAATTATTTGGTCGTGCAAGGTTTATAACAACCTCACTCTGAGAATCAGTCCCGTCGGGCTTTGTATTCATGGTGTATATTGTTTCCCAGTTTTCTCCGTCAAAGCTACCCTCGAGAACACATCCTACTGCGTAGGCGTGATCTGCCCAGTAGGATGTATTGCCTGATAAAGTAATCTTCTGCTTTTTAACTACTATGGTATCTATTGATTCGGATTGGTCAAACTCAAATCGGATATATTTTTTCGGATATTCCGACTCAGATTGATATCCAGCCGTAAATGCCGTATTTATATCCCCATCAGCTGCGTATTGAGGATTATCCGCACCCTGCGCCGTAACATTATCAGCTTCAAACTTTTTCCCAGCGGGTAGTCTTGGGAATGAGGCCATTATATCATCAAAAGGCTTGGAATAAACAAGGGAATTATAGCCTGCAAAGGATGATTTCGTCTTTGCATAAAGCGTAGGATAGCCCTTTAATTTGTTTTCATCATATTCTTTTTGCCATTCTGCCCAAAGCTGATCGTACTTCAAAACAGCTCGATTCATTGCGGGTGTAGAGCTTTCTCCTATTGCCTGAGCCTTGAGCCGCTCAACCGAGGCAATATGCATCTGATTGAATATATCAAATAAGTAATATCCGTATTCTGTTGTCATAATGATATATTCTTTTACGGATGTATCTGAATCAGCCAATTTTACGTCATACAATCTGTCATCAAGATTATATGCAATATCTATCATTTCCTTCCATAGCTTTACCGACTCAGCTTTTTCAGCAAGCATAACATCTGCTGCCGAATTTTTATAGGCATTGTTTATATTTTTATTGAATTCCGTTATCTGTATGCCGTCATCGCGTGTCCACCACACATCTACTCCGTATTTATCGGTGTTTCTTGCGCAGCCTAACAGAACTGCCATAGACGATTTCTTGCACAAATCGTAAAAACTCTGCGCATCTGTCTCATTCATCTTAAGCTCTTCTCTTGCATATTCCTTAACAAGATCTTCATCGCTTACAGATGTATCTTTTGCCCACTTATTTATAACATAGCTGTTTAAGTCGCACCACATTTCCGAACCATTTATAACAGGGATTGATTTATCTGATTTATCCTTGTTCGGGTCTGATGGGTTATTATTTGGGTATCCGAGACCGTTTATGTAAGGGCCTGCCCAACCGCCGCCTCTTGACCACGTCCAGATACCTTTTACCATGCTATTTTCTACATTTATAACATCTCTTAAAGACTGAGTTTCGTCATCGCTCATAAGGAAGGAATATTCCTCAAAGCCATTTATAACCCCGCCTGCTATATAGTTCGGATATGCTCCTTTACCCTCATATTCACGGGCAGCCTGTACCTCTACGATCTGCTGGTGCTGACCTATGTTCAGCGTCTGGTTAAAAGTAAAGGTTCTGTGGAAGTCACCTGCGGTATGCTTGATTGCAAAATAGAAATTTTTATGAGGTTCAAGTTGGTTACTGATAGTAAGGTATGTGTTGGGATCATACTGGAAAGCACCGAAGCCCCATGTTCTGTAGATGATCTCCTTGTCATATCCTACGCATATCTTATTTCTCAAGTAATTCATCAGAAGAAGATGCGTTTGTGTTGAATCACCCATAATAGGGTTATTACCCGTGTGATACGGAATTCCCCAGCTGCTTCCGGTATATGTTTCTCCGTATCTTACATAGATACCGTCAATAAGCGGCGTTCCGTTTTCATCACAAAAGTCTGTAAACATTTCATCATACATGTAATCCATAACTTTCTGTGTTTCGGCTTTACGTATATCTATTTTTCCGCTTGACTGAATATCTGATCTGCTGTTTTTCAGGCTCGTCGGCAGAACTATAACATCCTGCATGAAGTAAATCTTTTGTCCGTTCTTTTTTGCATCGGAATACATTTTTATGATTTCGGCACGTTTTTCCTCAACCCATTTTCTTTCCTTGCTGCCGTAGGGGAATACCTTTTTTGCATTCATCTGCGAAACTGAGGAGTCATTAGGATTTTTCAGATAATCTTCCTCGGTGAGTGCAATGCCTCTGTCTTTATCGTATTGATCCCATAACAGACCGTATTGCGCTGCCTCAAAAAGTGAGAAGGTCATACCGTCATATCCTCTTTCGGTCATAAAGTCACCGTGTTCATAACGTGACGTATAGCCAACTTCTCCGGGATTATCACTGAGCATATTATGAGTGAACAAACCTGTTCTTGTATACTCATTCTTATCCTCCTCAGGTGTTCCATCCGAAATAACTATTTTCGGCAGATATGGGGATTGGATCGATATGTTCACGCCTGCCTGCGGTACCTGAAGTCGGAATTTCAATGTAATTTTGTCACTGTCTGTCTGCTCGCTGCAAGCGTCCTCTACCGCTTTTGTAATATTTATTTCTTTCCATGAATTTGCCGATGAAGGATGAATTTCATCAGACCAATATGCGGCAGAGTATGAATAATCATTATTTACTGCCGGATATCCCGCTGCGGAGGAATCTTTGCCGAGTACCGCGTTTTGAGGTGCTCCAGTAGTTCTGTAACATGCAAGCTTCATCCATCCCGATAAATTTTCGTTTACGGATGTAATATACAGCATGAGTTTTGCGTTTGTTATCTCTGAGGTCGGGCGGTCAATTGCAAATTCTACATAACCTATACGGTTGCTGTATATTTTGCCGCCGGTTTGAGAAACCGTAACACCTGTTATGCATGGCGCGCCGTTTTCGTTTCCAGCTTCTGAGTTCTGGTTTGTTCCCACGAATATTCCTGAGCCTGACGTGGCTCCTGAATAGCTCATAACAGTGGCTGTCGTTGTCTTATTTACTGCCATAACGCCGGTAAATGATGTGCTTAAGATTATAAACGACATAATTAAGCTTATCACCACCGGTAAAGAAATTTTGGTTTTCATTTTTAATCGCTCCTTTCATTAATTAAAACCATTAAACTTGTTGATATAATAATTATAATATCTTTCTGTTTTATTTTCATCATGTTTTTTGAACAAAACTATTGAAAAATAAAGTATTTTGAACTATAATAGAAGATAGAAAGGGGGTATATGTATGATATATGAACAGCATCAAGGCTTCAGTATTGAAACCAATAAACGTTCAAATCATTATTCGATGAGCCGCATTATCATGATGCATATGAGATTTATATACCACTGAGCGGAAAAAGCACATTAATGATAGGGGATGAAATACTGTGTATAGAGCCTGACCGTGTTGCGGTTATTAACGCGCTTGTACCGCATGGGAATTTTAGCAAAACTGAACACGAAAGAATAGTTTTGTATTTTGATAAGTTATTTTTAAATAACTATCTTACACACGAAGCACAAAATATTTATCTTTCATTATTTACAGCTAAAGTTATCCAGCCTTCATCGGTAAATTTTAAAAGAATGCAGACATATGGGCGTTTGCTGCAGCAGGAGTATCTGGAGGGTAAGGATGCATCAAAAATATTTTTATTATTGTCAGAGCTACTGATAATCCTAAAAACATCACCGCCTGTCAAATCCGTTTCTCCGCATGAAATTGAAGGGATATTAGGCGCGGTGCTGTTATATATAATTCTTAACTTCAAATCTATAAATAGTGTAACAGAGCTTGCGGAACGTTTTTTTGTGAGCAAATCATATATCTGCCGCATATTTAAAAAAGGTACCGGACTGACAATTACTCAATACATAAATTCACTTAAAATAAATGAAGCCTGTAATCTTTTAAAGGATACCGATATGGATATAACGAAAATCTGTTATGATGTCGGATACAATTCATATACGCATTTTTTTAGTAATTTTACAAAAATTATGGGAGAAACTCCATATACCTACCGAAAAAATAATTTTGACATGAGTAATCAAGAAGAAGCTCAAAAACGTATATCAGGGAGCAGTCGAAGTTATCGGGACAAAAGTGTAGGATTTGCGAATATCAAGCACCATTCATAAAGTGAATATGCAGGGCGCTTAAAGGGATGAACCGTGAAACATTAGAATCGCTTATTCAAGAGTTCTACAATATGGGTAAGGAAAGCGTGGAAAAACCCGATGTCGATATGGAGGCTCTGAAAGCCGAAATAAGCGCGATAAAAGGTATTGGTGAAACGAGACGAGATGAAATATTAAAAGTCGTTCAAAGGCATTTATGCCACGCAGAGGGCTCAGGAGCATGTTGACAAAAACTCTATGATTGTCAGATTGAATGTGAATATCCTGATATTTGGGTTGTTCTATTGAACTTTACGACGGTATTCGGATGGAGTACATTTCATAAATCTCATAAACATCTTATCAAAATAGCTGCCGTTGTTGAAGCCGCACAGGGAGGATATTTCAGAAATGCTTTTATTTGTATTGCGGAGCATATATGCGCTTTGGGTAGTTCTATATCTGTTCAGATAGACAATCGGTGATGTATCCGATATATCGCGGAAAATGCGGCATAAATGCTCCTTGCTTATATGTGCGTGAGAGGCTAAATCGCGTAGAGTTATCGCGTTTGGATAATTCATATGTATATAATCAAGCGTTTTCTTTACAATTTCAGATTGGATGGTGTTTTTTGTATACGGGTGTTTTTCAGCGTTGGCAATGTATATGGATAACATCTGCAAAATATTTCCCTTTATAGCAAGCTCATAACCAAAATCTGCTCTGTCAGATATTTTTTTTGTCTTCATTATTATATTAACAATTTCATCAGGCAGTACAACAGGCAGTGCAAATTTGTTCTTTATAATAGGGCGTATAAACCTTTTATATAAATTGTCATATTCGGGAGCGATTAACTCCGGAGAAAATACTATCGCAATAAAGGAAAAGTCATCGTTTTCCGTAATATTAACCGATGAGTGCAGCGTCTGTGAATTTATAAAAATCCCCTCTGATGAATTAAGATAAACAGCATTGCCCTCAAGCTGTATTTTTGCTTTTCCATGAGTCACCACGAGAAATTCAAATTCTCTGTGGTAATGCAGCGGAATATGACCTTCTTTAGCTGCATCAACTGAATATATCCCTACAGGCAGGTCGGCTGTGCCGCGTATGAGATGTTCTTCTAAAAATTTTCTTTCCATAACAGTAACCTCGTCAATATTGTTTTAATAATCATCAAAATAGTTATATGAAATATGTAATTTTAATAATATAATTATATTATATAAATAGTTTAAAGTCAATTGTAACGAGAGGGTTTTATTGTGTATTTTGAAAAAAACAGCAACCGGCTTACCGCGCGTAAGCAAAATGAAAGGATATTGATTGAGGCATGGGGGAATAATGCCCTTCGCGTCAGAGTGACACATAATGCTGATTTCACGGAGGATGATAAGGCGCTGTCGCCTGTTTTATCGTCAGCGCAAATAACTATTGACGACAGCAAAGCAAGTATCCGAAACGGCAAAATCAGCTGTGTCATTGCAAAAAGCGGATGGTTGGAATTTTACAGTGACAAAAAGCCCATATTGAAAGAATACTACAGGGGTTTTGGCAATGCCAATGAGCATAGTCCGAGCATGAAATTCCACGCGCGCGAATTTAAGGCGGTGAGCGGAAACGACTACAGTATTACAGCGAGATTTGAGTCGCAGGATGGAGAAAAGATATTCGGCATGGGTCAGTATCAGCAGCCCGAGCTTGATTTAAAGGGCTGCGTGCTGGAATTGGCGCAGCGGAATTCACAAATCAGCGTGTCGTTTTATCTTTCAAACAAAGGCTACGGATTTTTATGGAATAATGCCGGAATAGGCGAGGTAATGTTCGGAAAAAATTACACTCAATGGCGCAGCAAGCTGTCAGAAGAACTTGATTACTGGATAACCGCTGACGATACCCCAAAAGCTATTATGGAAAACTACACGGAGGTTGTCGGACGCGCGCCGGAATTTCCCGAAAACGCGCTCGGCTTATGGCAGTGCAAGCTGCGCTATCGGACGCAGGACGAGGTTCTGGAGGTTGCGCGCGAGTATAAAAGGCGCGGTATTCCGCTTGATGTTATAGTTATAGACTTCTTCCACTGGATACGACAGGGCGACTGGAGCTTTGATCCTGAATACTGGCCAAATCCTCAGGCAATGATGGACGAGCTTAGGGAAATGGGCATAAGATGCATGGTTTCAATATGGCCTACGGTGGACAGAAAGAGCGTGAATTTCAATGAGATGTTTGATAGAGGACTATTCATAAGAACGGAGCGCGGTTCGATACAATGCTTTGATTTTCAGGGTGACACTGTGATTTATGATGCTCTTAATCCCGAGGCGCGGGAATTTATATGGAACAAGGCGGAAGAAAATTATTACAAATACGGAATAGATATGTTCTGGCTCGACGAGGCAGAGCCGGAATATTCAGCGTATGATTATGAGCATTACCGTCATTATACAGATCCGTCTTTAAAGGTCGGCAACAGCTATCCAAAGGCTCATGCAAAGGCATTTTATGACGGAATGAAGACTCAGGGGCAGACGGATATAGTAAATCTGCTTCGCTGCGCATGGGTAGGCAGTCAGAAATATGCCGCACTCGTATGGTCGGGCGATATTAAATCAAACTTTACGGCTCTTAGAGACCAGCTAAGCGCGGGATTGAACATAGGAATTGCGGGAATACCATGGTGGGTATCAGATACTGGCGGATTTTTCGGAAACGTCCTTGACGAGCATTTTAACGAGCTGCTTATACGCTGGTTTCAGTTTTCAACATTCTGTCCTGTACTGCGTATGCACGGCGACAGAGGTCCGCATGATATTCCACGCTTATCCGATCTCGATTACGGCGGCGGTTTTTCTGAAACCGGCAGACCTAATGAGCTGTGGAGCTACGGCGAGGATGTTTATGAAATACTGAAAAAGTACCTTGATATACGTCTTGGTATGAAAGATTACATTAAGTCGGTTATGGATGAAGCAAGCGAAAACGGCTCGCCCGTAATACGCGCAATGTTCTATGAATTCCCGGAGGACGGAATGTGCTGGGATATAGATGACCAGTATATGTTCGGCTCAAAATATCTTGTTGCGCCGGTAATGTATCAGGGCATGACAGAACGGAAAGTATATCTGCCGCACGGTAATTGGAAAGATATTCACACGGGGAAGGTATATGACGGATTGCAGACAATGAATATGCCTGCGCCGCTTGAGATTATACCCGTTTTTGAAAAAATATAAGTATTAAAAGTCTTTGTATGCGTAAAAGGAGGGTGTATCATGTCAAAGAAATTAATTACAACAATTTTGACAGGAGTTGTTTTTATGTCAAACATGCATATTGCTACTTTGCCGGTAAAAGCAGCAAACAATTCGGATTTATCGGTGCCTTTGGAGAATATTGTATATGTGTCTCCGAATGGAAATGCAGAAAACGCCGATGGAACCATCGATGATCCGTTTTCTACAGTTGAGGCTGCCAGAGATTATCTGAGGACAAAAGATATTGGCAAAGATAGCAGGGGAATTATTTATTTGCGTGAAGGTACTTATCATGTTACGAACAGCATTTCTTTGACAAGTGAGGATTCTTATGTTACATATGCGGCATATAAAGGAGAATCGGTTGAGATTACAGGTTCTGCGACACTTGAGAACGGCAAATTCAAAAAATTAAGCGAGGTTTCAGGAGAAAAGTATTCCTCACAGACAAGACTGCCGTCCGGAGTGGCTGATAAGGTATATGTATATGACCTTGGCGCAGCGGGGATACCAGTAGGAGATGTTTATAAAAACGGATTTAACTGGACAAAACAGCCGCCACAGCCTGAGCTTATTGTAAACGGCGAACTTCAGATTCTGGCGCGATATCCGAATAATGGTACTATAACAAAGTCGCATCTTGAAATTCCAAACAAAGGCGGCGTTCCCAGAGACTACTTCTTCGATAAAACCGACTACTCAAAAACATATGAAGAAATGCTGGCAATGAATGGTCCGGTATTTTGTATAAAAAATCTTCCTGACTCAGCTCATATCTGGGCAGGAGCGTATGATTACGATAATGTCTACAGTGCTGTTAACGGGGATATGCCAGCGGTTAATCCACTCAACGATAACACGAAATATGAAACAGACGGATGGTTAAGCGGTTACTTTGCTAACGAATATGGCAATGACAATGTTCAGATGTATTCGGTAAGACTGCATACGGACGGCAAATATTATATTTACTGCAAATACCCTTCGTTGTATGGAGTAAGCGCAAATAGTCTGAAAGTAAGTGCAATCAACCTGCTCTGCGAACTTGATAGCGCAGGAGAATACTATATTGACCGCTATAACGACAATAACGTTTTGTATTACTATCCGCAAAATGGAGTAATTGATAATCAGTCTATTACACTCAACGCATTTGACAAACCGCTTGTGACAATGGAGAATGCCGAGGAAATTCAAATAAGCGGTATCCGCTTTACGGGAACCACTAACAGCGGAATAACAATGACTGACTGCGAGTTATGTACAATCAGTGGCTGTGAGCTGTACAATATAAGTATGGACGCAATCAAAATAGGTGATAACAACGGAATGATTACAGCAGATTCCGGTTATGATACCTTCGGCGGCGGACATAACAATACTGTTGCAAATTGCATTATTCATGATATGGGTCATGGCGGCGTATATATGGCAGGCGGGGACAGAAAGTCTCTTGAACGCGGCAATAACATGGTGAAAAACTGTGAATTTTATAATGTTTCACGTCTTGAAACCTATACTCCGGCAATATATCTGGAAGGTGTAGGAAACACAGCGCAGGATAACTATATACATGATGCGCCGCACATGGTTATTCAGATTATGGGAAACGATATGTTAGTTACAAGGAACAAAATAATAAACACATGTTATAATGCCAATGACATGGCTCCTATATACATTGGGCGCGATTGGACATGGTTGGGAAATGAAATTTCCTATAATTACATAGAAAATGTACGCTATTCCACATCTACGGATTTTGATTTCGGTATCTATATGGACGATAACGCATCAGGTGTTATCATTCACCACAACATATTCAATAAAATCGGAGGTAATGCTATTTATTCAAACAAAGGTTACGGACATTATGTAGTTGATAACATTGTTGTAGACGGAACGGGTCCGTACTATCGTTACTTGACGAATGGGTATCACAGCTGGGCGCGTCCGGTGCCGAACGAGAAGTCGCTTAAATACAGATTTTATGATATACTGAGAACTTATGATGAGGCTGTTGCGGCGGGCGACGAAAGTAAGGAAGCCACGAAAGGCTACTGGAACACGCAGGAAAATATCAATAAGTGGATTGAGCATTATAATACTTTGTATAATGAACTTGACGAGTACAGCAAAAAATCTGCTTATGCTTTTGATTTGGGTGCAAAATATTTCCCTACAGAAGGAGATAACAGCAGCGCTACATGGACAGATCAGAACTCCATTGCTGCGCAGGCGAATATGACGACAGTCAGAAACATTACGGTAAATACTAAAGATTTGTGGAATCTCGGCGGTTTTTATAATAATGTCAATCCATCAGACGCTGAAACATATGACGTTAAGCGTCACAAAGCTGCTTCCATATCAGCACTGGGACTTGATTTAAGCACGGGAAAAATCAGTTCTAATAGCTCTTTGGCGAAAGATGCAAATTATGGTCCTAAGTGGATTGCCGAATGGAATAAAAACTATTCAATTTCCGAAGCCGGCGTGTCATGGCCGATTAATAAGCAGCATTTATGGAGAAAAATAACCGAAGCGGAGGCCCTGCTTGAAAGCAACTCCGAACTTAAGTCTTTGCTTGAAAAGGCACATGCGGCAGCATCTGACGGACTGGCTTCTCAGGCTGAGGTTGACGCGGCATATAATACTCTTATATTAAATTCCGGTAATCAAGATGTACTGATGACGGATACAATCTATGTTTCTCCAAACGGAGATGACAGCAACACGGGCACAAAGGATAGTCCGCTGAAAACGCTCGCTGCGGCACAAAGAGTCGCACGAATAAATTCCGATGGTTCTAAAGACGTTACGGTTGTGCTGCGCGGAGGCGAATATAACATATCAGATACTCTGTGCTTTACATCTGAGGACGGAGGTAAAAACGGACGTAAGGTTACATGGAAGGGATATGAAAGCGAAACCCCCGTCATAAGCGGCGTAACTGAACTTACCGGCTGGAGCATTTATGATGCAGATAAGAACATATACTGCGCTTCTGTTCCGGAGGGCTTTAATACCCGTCAATTATATATTAACGGCGAAAAGGCGCTGCGTTCAAGGAATATATCATACTCAGGCAACACATATAATCATCTTAAACGCACATGTGAGCTTGGTTTGAATTCCAGAAATAATCGCGAAATATATTTTTATCGTGACGATATTGCGGACTGGAACAATTTTGAAAATGTCGAGTTCCATCTGATTACCGCATGGACGGATAATGTTCTGAGATTTGCGAAATATGATAAGGAAAATAATTTTAAACCGACAACCGTTAATAACGGCGGCAGTGAAGGCGTTGTCGACGCGGCGGCGGTAAAGCTGCGCGAGCCTGAAAGTACGCGCTTGTTTAACCGCGCGCACCCTGATATTACAGGAACTACACTCGGATATAAATCAAGATCATACTATTATTTAGAAAACGCTTATGAGTTTATTGACGAAGATAATGAGTGGTATCTTGACACAACTGAGAACAAGATATATTGCAAGGCTCCTGCGGGTTCGGATATGAATGATGTCAGGGTTACAGCGCCTGCGCTTGAAACTCTTATAAATATAGACGGAAGTAACCAAAACAGAGTATGCAACCTGAATTTTGAAAATATTGTTTTTGAAGGTTCTACTTGGACTCGACCCAGCGAGGAGGGACTTGTAGGAGGTCAGGCATCGCAATATATGCTGACTTCTTCTTTAGCCAATAAAGTAACAGCATATCACACTCCGAGCGCATTTTACGCACAATATGCGGACAGTCTCAATATAACAGGCTGTACATTCAGAAAAATAGGTTCGACTGCGATTGACCTGTATTTAGGAGTTACAAACAGCAATATTTTCGGTAATGAGGTATATGACACTGCTGGAAACGGTATTTCGGTAGCTAAATTCTTCCAGGATGAAGACACCGAATATCATGAAGCATATAACCCGACGGATAAATCGGAAATATGTGAAAATATTAATGTAATAAACAATACCGTTCACGATATCGGTACTGAATATGAAGGTGCGGTTGCGATTGCAGCAGGATATCCGAAAAATATAGTAGTTGCTCACAATGAGGTTTACAATGCGCCGTATTCAGGTATTTCGGTAGGATTTGGCTGGACAAGTAAAGATAATGCGATGGACAGCAATATAATTTTTGCGAACAGAGTTCATAACGTAGGACTTGTTTCGTGTGATTTTGGCGCAATCTATACTTTATCAAAACAGCCGCAGTCTCTCTGTGCGAGAAATTATATCTATGATTTAAGCCAGAAGCCTTGGTATGACTATGGCTACACGGCAATATATTTTGACGAGCAGACGGAAGGCTATACTATAAAAGAAAATCTGACCTATAATGTGGGAAATAATCTATGGGGTAACGGAATTAACTTTAACGGTTGCAAGGCTAAAAACACGGCTACAGATAATTATCTCAACACCAACCCTAACTCAAATGAAATAGTGTCCGCTATCTCAGCTGAGGCAGGAATTGCAGCAGGGAAGAGCTGTGCAGAACTTGAGGCTGAGGCAGAACAATATATTTACGATATTTTACATCCGGAATATAATACATACATCCGGATAGCACCGACTAAAGTATCGGCAACGGCAGCAGACAGCGGAAGCTCGGCGGAATACGCAATTGACGGGAAAGCTGATACAGTTTATACCCTTTCCGGACAGACTGCGAATTCTATGGCAAACCAATACCTGCTTATTGAATTTGACGGAGAAATTCCAATTGACAGAATTGTAATCGACCGTCAGTACCATGCCGGAGGCATAACACAGTACGACCATTGGCCGGACTGGTGCCTTGCAGTGGGATGTGAGCTTCAGGGCTCGTTTGACGGTGAAAACTGGGAGACGATAGGAGTTATGAATTCGTATCCGGAAGGTACTGGTGATACAACCCAGGATATTTATGATTTAATAATGGGGAATCAGCAAAGAACCATGTTTGCAGTAAATACGCTCGGAGAAAAATCATTTATTGATTCTTTCAAGCATAAATATGATTATGTTGAGGATTATATGCAATTCTTTGCTGATTCTAACAATAAAACTGTTGATGAAGACTTACTGCGTGTAATCAACCCAGAAAATTCATCGCTGTACAAAGAACTTGAGAGCAAAATAAAAGCTTTGAAAAAATCTTTGGCAGATTCTCCGGACAAACAGAAAACTATTAAGGCAATTAACAACGCAGCATATCAAAAGTTCCCGTTTTGGGTGAGTTGGCCGCCCCGTCGGTCAACTCATCCCTAAGCGTCTTTTCTTTTGACCATGAATGGCCGTTTTCTTTTCCACAAGAGGAAAAGAAAATGGGGATTCCATCCCGCATGGTATCACCATGCTTTCCCGTGCCGCATAACGGCAGATATGCTTAGTTCTCCAGTTTGGTGATCTGGATATGCAGCTCATCCAGCTGCTTCTGGGTGACCTCAGAAGGTGCGCTCATCATCACGTCCTGGGCGTTCTTGTTCATGGGGAAGGGGATGATCTCCCGGATGCTGTCTTCGCCGGCCAGCAGCATCACCATGCGGTCCACGCCCGGGGCGATACCGGCATGGGGGGGTGCACCGTAGGTGAAGGCATT
>OGPU01002491.1_pt1 | contig 12910 bp, 9 predicted proteins | sample 1552991 | NCBI WGS metagenome assembly OGPU01 (sample SAMEA2580296, study PRJEB22360) | human gut metagenome | biome: human gut; feature: human-associated habitat; material: faeces | place: Denmark | collected 2008/2010 | reverse complement strand
ATGATCGACTCGGTCACCGAGCAAGACGCCGTCTGGGCGCCCGTCCCCGAGAAATTCGAGGCCGGCACGCAGGACGCCGCCGGCATCTTCGCCACGGGCGCGGCGCTTGACTACCTGGTCAACACGGTAGGCTACGAAAACATCCAGACCCGTGAGAAGGCACTCGTCCACTACCTGATGGGCGAGCTCATGCAGCTCGACTTTGTCCAGATCATCGGCTCCATCTATTGGGACAACCACCACGGCGTCGTCAGCTTTAACGTCAAGGGCATCCACCCGCACGATGTCGCGAGCATCATGGATATGGACGGTGTCTGCATCCGCGCCGGTCACCACTGCGCGCAGCCGTTGCTCACCTGGCTAGGCGTCGAGAACCTTGCCTGCTGCCGCGCCAGCGTGGCTTTCTACAACGACAAGGCCGATATCGACAAGTTTATCGCCGGCCTGCATCACGTTTGGAGCACGTTCAATGGGTAATCTGTACACCTCCACCACGTTTATGGAGCACAACTCGCATCCCGACTATAAGTACGAGATGGATGCCCCCACGCACGAGCACGACGGCATCAACCCCAGCTGCGGCGACGAGCTCACCTTGCAGCTGCGTGTCGAAAACGGCGTGATCGAGGAGGCCTCCTTTACCGGTCACGGTTGTGCCATCAGCCAGGCCAGCGCCGACATCATGGCCGATCTCATCACCGGCGAGACGGTCGAGGAGGCTCGTCGTCTGGCAGGGCTTTTCCTCGCCATGATCCGTGGCGAGCAGCTCTCCGAGGAAGACCTGGAAGACCTGGACGAGGCCGCCCAGCTCCAGGACATCTCGCACATGCCCGCCCGCGTCAAATGCGCCGAGCTCGCCTGGCGCACCCTCGACGGTATGCTCGAAGGGTAAACTAGCCAGAAGCGGATGCCCCAGATCAAAGGGTTTGATTGCCGAGCCGCCCAATACGGGCGGCTCGGCTTTTTCATAACGCCTCGGACACACAAAGTTCGCGCGTCCGGCGCTCGCCCTGTCATTTACCGAACAGCCAGCCGCAAACACGGACGTTTTCCACAGTGCCAACGGCTAGCGACAGAGCCACGGGCACCCCAAGCAACGCCCCATGCCCCGTCCTGCTGGGCTCCGGTTCGCTTCGCGCCCGCCACAGACGGGTCCCATAGGGTGCGGCGTGCATTTTTGCGAGTTTTCAGCACGCCAAGTTGCGTGTATACGCATTGAAAGCGTTAATCAACGTCTCCAGGCACCCTTTTATATCGTTTTAGAACAAGCATAGTGGTCTCAGGGGTCACAAGCATGCGCTTTGGAGGCACATCGGCAGGCATAAATGGCTTCGGGACCCATATATTTCAAGATTACGGCGGTGCCGACAGCACCACGATGCTGAAAACACCGCTTTTTGCACGGTGTGGACGGGGGTAGGCGCGGGTAAAACCGGACTGAGCCGTATTTTTATGCAAGACGGCAATCGTTCTATGCATATCAAGAAGTGCAGTCAGCGTACCAAGCATTTAGAACGCAGGTTGCGGCGCATGAACGACCCCAGCCGCGGTGCACAGGCAGCCCTACATCACGTTTCCGCCAGCCCGCATCGCCGTCCCCGTGCGGGTCCGCACAATACGAGAAACCGTACTTTTGCCAATCCCGGTATAGTGCTCAATCTGACGCACCGTAAATCCGGCATCGCGCAATCCAACGATAACGGCATCGCGCCGCGCCGGCGGTGCGGCTTTAACCCCGTGGAGCGGAGCCCCGAGGCTCTTCGCCAACCTGTCGGCAAAGGCGTGGCGTTCCCACTCCGTCTCTTTCATATCGCACAGCACCGGTTCGCCGCCGTCGGGCATCGCTAGCGAATAGGCAATAAAGCCCTCGGCAGAACCAAATAGCTCAAGCGCACAAGAAGGATCGGAAAATCCCCTCGTGACATCTGCCGCATCACTGTCGTAAGCGCGCAGATGCTCCGCAAAGCCGCTCCAGGGATAACGCTCGATTAGGCTAATGCCCGCCTCCTGCGGATTAGCGTACACGGAGCGAATAGCCTCCACCACCTGCCAGTCGGTATCGAGCGAGCGGCGCTCAAAACGCTCACGAAATAGGCAGCCCGCGCGCCCGGTACGCTTATTGAACCGACGAGCATACGTCAACAGTAGCCGCTGCATAGCAGCGCTCATTTTGTCCTCGTAATCCAAAAGCACCAGATCCACGTAGTCACTCATGAGACACCACGCCACAATCGTCACCTGGGCATCGCGGCAGCAGTCGCGCATCAGTTCCAAAAACTCCCACCGGTCCTCGTCGCTCTCAAAGATCAACTGCCCGCCCATACCGCGGGCACAAACATGGTAAAAACCGGTGATCGTTTTCCAAACGCGCTGCATGGCGCTCCCTTCGCCGGGATCTGCTTACCATCCAATACATCACGATTGAAACGTGCCATCAAAACATTCACGCAAAATGGCACCCGTCGACGGTAAAAGGCGGCAAACCGACGGCGAACGGCAACATAGCCACAGGTCAGGAAACGCAGCCTTGCCAAAAGTTTGACCAGAACCGACCCCCCCCTTCAACGAACCGCACAACCGCAAACAGTCTCGTTAAATCGTTTCAATTGAAAGTTCCGCGCTTCTCGCTACGAAAACTGAGCCGTTCGCCGAATATTCCGTGCATTTCGCGGTATTATAGGGGCTGCATGTCATGTCCCTTTCGAAGGGTCGCCCGGCAATCGCCAGCCACGACCCCCAGACGGGACGCCAACACGATAGAGAGGAGAGGCATGCAGTACTCACAGGAAGTGGAGAACATGTGCCCCGTTGCCAAGGGTGCATACCACGGCCCCGCGCCCATCCCCGAGGAGGGCAAGTGGGTCCAGGCTAAGGAGATTTCCGACATCTCCGGTCTTACGCACGGTGTGGGTTGGTGCGCACCTCAGCAGGGCGCCTGCAAGCTCACGCTGAACGTCAAGGACGGCATCATCGAGGAGGCCCTCGTTGAGACCATCGGCTGCTCGGGCATGACCCACTCTGCCGCCATGGCTTCCGAGATCCTTCCCGGCAAGACCATCCTCGAGGCCCTCAACACCGACCTCGTCTGCGACGCCATCAACGTCGCTATGCGCGAGATCTTCCTGCAGATCGTTTACGGCCGCAGCCAGACCGCGTTCTCCGAGGGCGGCCTGCCCGTGGGCGCCTCCCTCGACGACCTCGGCAAGGGCCTTCGCTCTCAGGTCGGCACCATGTTCGGCACCAAGGCCAAGGGCGCTCGTTACCTCGAGCTCGCTCAGGGCTACGTCACCCGCATGGCTCTCAACGACAAGAACGAGATCATCGCGTTCGAGTTCCTGAACCTCGGTAAGTTCACCGACGCCGTCAAGGCTGGCAAGACCCCCGAGGAGGCCATCGCTGGCGCTATGGGCCACTATGGTCAGTGGGAGAACGCTGCCAAGTACATCGACCCGCGCACCGACGAGGAGACTCACTCCGTCGCCAGCGTGTTCCCGGTTCACGAGTAGAAAGGGAGGGAAATAACTATGACTGTTACGTTCGAAGGTTACGAGCGCCGCGCTGACAAGATCAACAAGTGCCTCGCCGACAACGGCATCGCCTCCCTCGAGGAAGCTCTGCAGATCTGCACCGACAAGGGCTTCAACCCGCGTGAGATCGTCAACAACACCCAGTCCATCGCCTTCCAGAACGCCGAGTGGGCCTACACCCTCGGCTGCGCTCTCGCTGTCAAGCGCGAGGCCAAGACCGCTTCTGAGGCTGCCGCCATCATCGGCGAGGGCATCCAGGCCTTCACCGTTCCCGGCTCCGTCGCCGAGGACCGCAAGGTCGGTCTGGGCCACGGCAACCTGGGCGCTATGCTGCTCTCTGACGACACCGAGTGCTTCGCCTTCCTGGCTGGCCACGAGTCCTTCGCTGCCGCTGAGGGCGCTATCGGCCTGGCTCTGAACGCCAACAAGGCTCGCAAGAAGCCGCTGCGCGTTATTCTCAACGGTCTGGGCAAGGACGCCGCTCAGATCATCGCCCGCATCAACGGCTTCACCTACGTGAAGACCCAGTTCGACTACTTCACGGGCGAGCTCAAGGTCGTCGAGACCATCCCCTACTCCGATGGTCCCCGCGCCGCCGTCAACTGCTACGGCGCCGACGACGTCCGCGAGGGCGTTGCCATCATGTGGCACGAGAACGTCGACATCTCGATCACCGGTAACTCCACCAACCCCACGCGCTTCCAGCACCCCGTCGCTGGCACCTACAAGAAGGAGCGCCTCGAGGCTGGCAAGAAGTACTTCTCCGTCGCTTCTGGTGGCGGCACTGGCCGTACCCTGCACCCGGACAACATGGGCGCCGGCCCTGCCTCTTACGGCATGACCGACACCATGGGCCGTATGCACTCCGATGCCCAGTTCGCCGGTTCTTCCTCCGTGCCTGCACACGTCGACATGATGGGTCTCATCGGCATGGGCAACAACCCCATGGTCGGTGCCACCGTCGCCTGCGCTGTCGCCGTCGAGGAGGCCCTCAAGGCCTAATCGCGCCCGCGCGATGCTCATATAGTTGAGTTTTAGAGCCGCTACCTACCCGGGTAGCGGCTCTTTTTTGTCCCTCCCTCAGTTGCGGTGAAATAGTTCCTAAACAGCCGCCCCATCCTTCCAAACAGGAACTATTCCACCGCAACTTCTTAGCGGTCCTCCCGGTATACCAGTTGCGAGTAAATACAGGCCATCTGACTGCTCCAGAAGCCTTGTGAGTCCCAATTTCACCGCAACTTATTGAGAAGACTATGTTGGGCGATAAAGCATCGGTAACGCCCACCTTCCATTTTGGCCCTTTACCGAATACCTATGTCTTCACGATACCTTTGCCGATCACCCGTGCGACAATGCGCGAACGAGAAAGGAATCCTATGGAATCAACTGATGTACTGGTAATCGGATCGGGCATCGCGGGCCTTTGCGCCGCCATAGAAGCAGCACGCGCGGGCGCGACCGTTGCCATCGCATGCGCTGGCAAGACCATGAGCGGATCGAGCTTCTTCCCGGGCACCTGGGGCCTCGGGCTTATTGGTCCCGTCGACAAAGACGACGAACAAGACCTTATCGACACCATCCAAACCGTCGGTGGCGGCGTTGCCGACCCCGAACTCGTCCAGACGTTCGTCCACGGCATTCCCCAAGCGATTGACTGGCTCGAACAGGATCTGGGCGTAGAACTCCAGCGTCCGCAAAGCGCCGAAAGCGCCCAGCAAAAGCAATTTATCCCCTGCTTCGACCACAAGACGAGAATGTGGCGCGGCCTCACCCGCAAACCCCTCGAAGACGCGTGTACGGCCCAGATCGACTCGCTCGGCATACGCCTGCTCCCCCGCCACGAGCTTATCGATCTTGTTGAGGATACGAACGGAAAAATTGTCGGCGCCGTGCTCTTCAACCAAACGGACGAGCGCATTGTGACCTTTACAGCCAAGGCCACTATCATCGCCGCCGGCGGTACCGGCGGTCTATTCGAGCGCAGCCTCACTTCCGCCGACGTGCTCAGCTCATCACAAGCCATCGCGCGGTCGCACGGTGCGTCCCTTACTAATATAGAGTTCATGCAGATGATGCCCGGCTTCATTGAGCCTAAGCGCAACCTTGTCTTTAACGAGAAGACCTGGCGCTACGTCAAGTTCGACCAGCCGTTCGATATCGCCGACGTCAAGCTGGACGATTTGCTTGAACAGCGCTCCGGATATGGTCCCTTCACTTCACGCCTGGCTTCCCGCGCCATCGATCTTGCCATCGATCAAGCGGGTGCCGAAGGCCTGGCGCTCCACTACGACTTCCCGCGAGAGAATGTCCCCGAGTTCGTGCAGACATTTGCCACTTGGCTACAAGACGAGCATGGTATCGCTCCGAGCGACGAGATACGTGTGGCGATGTATGCCCACGCCGCTAACGGCGGTATCAAGATCGACAGGACCGCGTACACGGGCGTTGAGGGCCTCTACGCCTGTGGCGAGGCAACAGGCGGCATGCACGGCGCCGACCGCATCGGAGGGCTGTCGAGCGCCAATGGCATCGTATTCGGGCGTATCGCGGGCGCATCGGCGGCTCGAGCAGCACTGGACGCTCCCGAGGCTGACGCACCGGTGGATGTCGCCCTCCCCGAGCATGGCATCGCTACAGCAGTCGCCGAGCGCCTAACCCGCTGCCTCAAACACACAATGAGCACCTACTGCATGATCAACAGGACCGAACCAGGCCTATCCGAGGCGCTTCAAGAGCTTGAAAGCCTACAAGACGAGGCGACGTCGCTGCATAAGCCGCACGCCAATGACAGCGAAATCGCTGCCCTCGCCCGCCTAAAGTCGCAGATTCAGCTGGCTGCGGAGATGGTCAAAGCCATGCGCAAACGGACTGAAAGCCTCGGTTCGCACTATCGAGCAGACTGAATCGATTCACACTTTGAGTTTGATCACAATTTCTCAACATGCATCGAGCCCCGTAAGTATGATTCCCCCAAGGAGAACACGCTTACGGGGCTTGAGCCGTGTTTTCCCTAAGGGAATCACGGTGCAGACAGCTCAGCTCCGCGCCCTTTCGGGTTCGACCCCATGTGAGGTCAACGAAAAAAGCGACCAGCCGAAGCCAGTCGCTTTAACATGCTTTGGTGGGCCGTCAGGGGTTCGAACCCTGGACCTTGGGATTAAGAGTCCCCTGCTCTACCAACTGAGCTAACGACCCGATATCAACACGAAGCAAGAACTGGGGTGGGTAAAGGGACTCGAACCCTCGACCTACGGGACCACAACCCGTCGCTCTAGCCAACTGAGCTACACCCACCGTGTCCTGTGCGCTTCGCGCTCGACTATTATTGCAAGGAACGCCATGCGATGCAAGCCCCAATTTTCAAGAATTTTGAAAAGAGTTTTTCGAGTGCGTTTCGAGCAATTCCCACCCTTTTCATAGGAGTAAACTTGCCCCACTGCAAACCCTCGAAAGGACCGTCATGAAAGAACTCTCCAATCGCACGGCATCATTCACCGATTCGGTCATCCGCCGCATGACACGCATCTCCAATAAGTACGGTGCCGTCAACCTCTCGCAGGGCTTCCCTGACTTCGATCCCCCGGCGCAGCTGCTCAACAGCCTGAGCACCATCGCCGCCGACCCCAAGCCGCTCTATCACCAGTACTCCATCACCTGGGGCTCCCAGGCCATGCGCGAGGCGCTCGCTGCCAAGCAGGAGCACTTTATGGGCATGCCGGTCGACCCCAACCAGAACATCGTGGTCACCTGTGGCTCCACCGAGGCCATGATGGCCGCCATGATGACGGTTACGAACCCCGGAGACAAGGTCGTCATCTTCTCGCCGTTCTACGAGAACTACGGCGCCGATACCATCCTCTCAGGTGCCGAGCCCATCTACGTGCCGCTCAACCCGCCCACGTTCGAATTCGATCGCGAGGTCCTCGAGGCGGCCTTCCGTGACAATGATCCCAAGGCCATCGTCCTGTGCAACCCTTCCAACCCCTGCGGAAAGGTCTTTACGCGCGAGGAGCTCACCTTTATCGCCGACCTCTGCAAAAAGTACGACGCCTACTGCATCACCGACGAGGTGTACGAGCACATCGTCTACGCGCCCCACGAGCACGTCTATATGGCCACGCTGCCCGGCATGTTCGAGCGCACTATCAGCTGCAGCTCGCTGTCTAAGACGTACTCCATCACCGGCTGGCGTCTGGGCTACACCATTGCCCCGACCCAGATCACCGAGCGCATCAAGAAGGTCCACGACTTTCTCACCGTGGGTGCCGCCGCTCCCCTGCAGGAAGCCGTCGTCACCGCCCTCAAATTCGACGACAGCTATTACCAGGAGGTCCTCGACCTCTACGCCGCCAAGCGCGACCTGTTCTGCCAGGGACTCGACAGCATCGGTCTTGAGCACAACGTGCCACAGGGCGCCTACTACGTCATGATGGACATCTCTGAGTTTGGATATGATAGCGACCTCAAATTCTGCGAGGACCTCGCGTCTAAGGTGGGCGTGGGCGCCGTACCCGGCTCGAGCTTCTTCCGCGAGCCCGTCAACCATCTGATTCGTTTCCACTTTGCCAAGCGAGACGAGACACTTAACGCGGCGCTGGAGAACCTCAAGTCGCTGCGTGATAAAATCAAGCCGCGCGGGCAAGGACGGCCCAGCAACTAAAGCAACCAAAGAAGCCTCGCACCGCCCGCCGCGTTGCGAGGCTTCTTTTTATAGCGCTTTCTTAAATGGTTTAGAGCTCTATACTTTAGTCACGGAGCAACTCGTCCCAGAGAGAGGAATACTATGGCAGAGCAGCAGCTTATCGGAGCGCTCGAGGCTGGCGGCACCAAGATGGTCTGCGCCACGGGCTATGCAGACGGTACGGTCCTGGAGCGCGAGCAGATTGCGACCACGACCCCGCAGGAGACCGTTGAGGCCGTCAACGCATGGTTTGCCGACAAGGGCATCGCCGCGCTGGGCATTGGCGCCTTTGGCCCCACGGCAGTCAACCCCGCCTCGCCCCAATACGGCAAGATCCTGGAGACGCCCAAAACGGCATGGCGCTACTTTGATCTGCTGGGCACCATTCAAAACGAGCTCAATATTCCCTGTGGCTACGACACCGACGTCAACGTCGCCTGCTTGGGCGAGGTCACCTTCGGTTGCGCCCAGGGCCTCACCGACGTGGCCTACCTGACCATCGGCACCGGCGTGGGCGCCGGCGTGCTCTCGGGCGGCCAGCTCGTGCACGGTATGATGCATCCCGAAGCCGGCCATATCCTGGTCACGCGCGATCCGCGCGACACCATCGGCGAGCATAGCGCCTGCCCCTTCCACGACAACTGCCTCGAGGGCCTCATCGCCGGCCCCGGCGTTAAAAAGCGCTGGAATGGCAAGAGCGCCGGAGACATGGCCGAAGATCCGGAGGCCATGGACCTGCTCGCAGGCTACCTGGCACAGGCGCTCATGACCTACACGCTGTGCTACGCGCCGCAAAAGATCATCATCGGCGGCGGCGTGGCCGACCACACCCCCATCGTGCCGCTCGCACGCAAAAAGTGCGCCGAGATGCTCAACGGCTATATCGTCACGCCCGAGGTCAACGACATCGAAACCTACATTGTCAATAACAGCCTCGAGGGCAAGCAGGGCATCATGGGTTGTCTGGCCCTTGGCGCCCAGGCGCTCCAGTAAAGGACACATCAACGGGGCGCAGCGTAGCCAAACTCGCAAAACGCCCGGAAAACGCCGTCACGCCCCGCAGAGGCCCTCAAACGCACAAGGCCGCCTAGGACCAAGCAAAACGTCCTAGGCGGCCTTTTTGGTGTACATCAGCGACCGTAAGAGATATCGGAGTACGACGCCTGTCGTCGCCCCGCAGCAGTCGATCATCACATCGGTAATCATGCCGGCGCGACCGGGCACAAATAGCTGGATCGTCTCGTCGATAGAGGGGACAAGCAGCAAGAACACCGCCGTGGGCAGCAACACATCAAACGTACGCCGGCCTTCGAGGTCAAAGGCGTGCGTCGCCAAGATGCCAAGCACCATGTACTCGGTAAAATGAGCGCACTTGCGCACGACGAAGTTGGTCACCCACTCGTATGGAAGCCCCAGGGTCTGCAAAAAGCCGCGAATGGATTCCATAATCGACAGGCTCAACGAACCAGAGCCCGTACCGGGAACCAGCGAATTGCCCCAAATGACGAGCACCATGGCGCAGGCGGCAAGCGCCCATTTTCGATCGACCTTAACCATGCGGCAATTATGCCTCCGCGCGCAGCGGCGTAAAGCTGGCGGTACCGCCCTCGATAACGCTCAGATAGGCACGACCCGTGCGCTTGACGGCCGCAGACTGCAGACGGTTGATTTCTTCCTCGAGAATCTGATTGACGCGCTCATGACGACGGTTTTCCATAACGCCGGCAGCGATAGCCTCGGCGCGCTCGATACCCTCGCGCGAGATACGCGCGGTATCCTCGGGAAGCACGGAACTGTGGCGGCCGACATAGACGGGGGGAGCCGACACCGGCGAGGAAGCTCGCCAGGTGAGGCTGCAGGCGCAGGCACCGCCACGGGGGCGGGCTCGGCAGCCTCGGCCATGATCGCCATAGCGGCGGCCCACATGTCCTCGTGGCCCGAATAATCGGCCATGGGGACATCTTCCTCGAGGGAGGCATCGGGGAGACTGTCGGTATCCGCGCGATCCTGGGCATCGATAGAGGCAGTGATGGCGGCGGGCTCGTCCAGATCGGCGAGGTCCACACCCTTGGCATCGGAAATGATGGGCATGCTGGCGAGCTTGGCGTTGTACGGCGCCGCCTCCGCGGCCTGCATTTGGGCCGAAACGCCCCAAAGCGAGCTTTCGGCAGCTCGGCGAGCGGCAATGGTCTCCTCGTCGACAGCCAGGGGCTCATCGGCAAAGGGGTCGGCGACAGGAGCCGCCTGAGCTGCGCTCTGTTGGCCGGCCGAAGCAGCCGACGCGGCAGAGGCGTACGCAGCCGACGACGCGCCGCTATAGGCGGCATTGTTGGCGGCGTTGGCCACAAGCGCCACGAAGGCTGCGGTACTACCCGCAGGGGCGGCGTGAGAGCCCGAGACGGCGCGTGCGGCAGCGGCAATTTCATCGCGATTGTAAGAACCGGTCTTTCCACCGTTGGTGAGCTCATCGATTGCGACCTGGTAGACATCGCGCGAACGCACGGGATCGCAGCTGACCGGGGAATCGTCATCGAGCATGCTGTCGATCATAGACCAGGCCTCGGCCTCATCCATGGCGTTAGCCGCGCGCGATGGTGGGAACGCCATCGTCGGCTGAGGCGCCGCCCCCTGCTGCTGTGCGGGAATCGAGGCGGTCTTGAACTCGTTGTGGGTCCGGCCAAACTGAGCGGCGCCGCCCACGGCATCGGGCTCAAACAGGCGGCCATCGTGCTCGGCACGATACTCGGAGATGCCCAGCGAGGCTGCGTAGATGCCCACGCCCGCCACCGCACCAACGGCGAAGGGAACCGCGCCCGCGACAACCGTCTCGTTGACCGACGAGAACGGCAACGTCGCGGCATACATCACCACGGGGGCGGCAAGGCCGATCCCGCAGGAAAGTCCGGCAAGGACTGCTCGTTGTGTTGCATCAGAAGAAGCCATGAGCTCTCCCCATCTTCCAGCACCCAAATCGCATCATTTAGTTGGCTGCGCGAGAGAAGATGAAGCGGGACATGCGTCCCAAAGCAACGGTATATAGTTCGTTTCATCTGCGTTTTCCGTCGCGAAGCTTAAAAGCTATTATGCGAAACCGACCCTCCGATTGCAAGCGATGAGGTCGGATTATGGCTCGAAAACTGCTGCTTGTCGGTCATAAGGTCAAAAAATGTTGCCGAGTGGCGCCGTAAAGAAAGGGCCGGGGCATAAACCCCGGCCCGATTGCCCGTTCTTATGGCGATATAGCGTGCGGCTTTTGGTCTAAAACGTCTGCTCGTAGTCGCTGTGCTTTTTGGCCGAACGCACCAGGAACTCCTGGTTGGTGTTGGTGCCCTTAAGACCCTTAATAAACGACGCCGCCGCGCGCTCGGTGTTGTTCATACCGGCGAGAATGCGACGCAGGCCGAAGACAAACGGGCGCATCTGCTCGTCGACCAGCAGGTCCTCGTTGCGCGTACCGGAGGCAACGGGGTCGATGGCCGGGAAGATGCGGCGATCGGCAAGATCGCGGTCGAGCTTGAGCTCCATGTTGCCGGTGCCCTTGAACTCCTCAAAGATGACCTCATCCATCTTGGAGCCGGTGTCGATAAGGGCGGAGGCGAGGATGGTGAGCGAGCCGCCGTTTTCGATATTGCGGGCTGCACCCAGGAAACGCTTGGGCGGATAGAGAGCTGCCGAATCGACGCCGCCCGAAAGGATACGACCCGAGGCGGGTGCCGCCAGGTTGTAGGCGCGGGCAAGACGCGTGATGGAGTCGAGCACCACCACGACATCGCCGCCCAGCTCCACAATGCGCTTGGCGCGTTCGATGACGAGCTCGGCCACGCGGGTGTGGTTCTCGGCAGGCATATCGAAGGTCGAGGCCACGACCTCGCCCTTGATGGAGCGCTGCATATCGGTGACCTCTTCGGGGCGCTCGTCGACGAGTAGGCAGATGAGGTGCACCTCGGGGTTGTTGATCGAGATGGACTGGCAGATCTTCTTAAGGATCGTTGTCTTGCCGGCCTTGGGCGGCGACACGATCAGGCCACGCTGGCCCTTGCCGATCGGCGACACGATATCGATGGCGCGACCGGTGATGGAATCCTTGCCGTGCTCCATGCGCAGCGGCTCGTTGGGATAGACCGGGGTAAGGTCGCCGAACTTGGGGCGGTTGCGGATCTGCTCGGGATCCATGCCGTTAACGGTCGTGATCTTGGCGAGGCCGGCTCGCTTGTCGCCGCCGCGCGAGGGGCGCAGCGAACCCTCGATGACATCACCCGTGCGCAGGCGTGCGGAGCGGATGAGGTAAGCGGGGACGAAGGCGTCTTCATTGGACTTCATGTAACCGTGGGCATGGATGATGCCGGAGTTGTCCGGGCGAATCTGCAGGATGCCCTTAATATCACGGAAGCCCTCGGCCTTCGCGGCGGTCGTGTAGATCTCCTCGACAAGCTCGGCCTTCTTCTTGCCGGTCGTCTCGATCTCGAACTCTTTTGCCTTCTCGCGCAGCTCGGCTACCTTCATGGCCGCAAGCTCCTCGCGCGAAAGCGTGGGCTCGGTGGGGGCGGCGTTGCGCTCCTTGTTGCGCTGTTTGCGGTCGCGCTGACGGCTGCGGCGGTCGTTGTTGCGATCGTCCTTGCGGTCGTCTATCGTGAAGAAGAGGGAACCTATGGATATAAGATCACACAGGATGTTCGTGCTGTGATCGAGATTTCGGAATCTA
>OGPU01002486.1_pt1 | contig 12924 bp, 5 predicted proteins | sample 1552991 | NCBI WGS metagenome assembly OGPU01 (sample SAMEA2580296, study PRJEB22360) | human gut metagenome | biome: human gut; feature: human-associated habitat; material: faeces | place: Denmark | collected 2008/2010 | reverse complement strand
CGGATTGCTTTTGTGGAATCAGCTTCCGACAAAGCTCCCTACCCATTTTTCCACTGGAAATACTCCAGATGGCTGGAGCAGCAAGGCAATTACCGTTTTCGGACTTCCGCTTTTTATGTTTGCAATGATGTGGTTTTGCTTTCTTTTCACCCATGTTGATCCAAAACGCCAGAACATCAGTCCGAAGCTGATCCGGGCACTTGTGTGGTTCATGGCTGCACTTTCCCCGATTGTTGTGTGCTCTAGCTATGCTATTGCTCTTGGAATAAATGTGAATATTACTCTGCTCACTTATCTGATCATTGGACTCATGCTTTTGGTAATTGGCAATTATCTGGCAAAAACAAAACAGAACTATAGTGCTGGCATTCGGATTCCATGGACACTGTCCAGTGAAGAAAACTGGAATCGCACACACCGTGTCAGCTCCAGACTGTTTATCTTTTGTGGCCTGGCTATGATCGCCAATGGATTTCTGGACTCTAAGATACTGTTATTTTTCATCATGGCAGTGTTGATCGTTATCCCATATGCATATTCTTTTTTCTTATTTAAAAAAGGAATATGATGTACACTTTTGGAACATGCCTTTGTAGCTGCAATAAGGGCATATTATAGTAGGGGTAGGTGTCACATCAATTGTAACCCTGCAGCATTCTACATAAACAAATCATTGGGGATATTGACTTCATTATTTAGATTTTGGTATAACAACACAGTTTGTATAGTGCTAAAAGAGCCTTTTCAGACTGAAGAAATTTAGCTACAAGAGGGTGCAGAAGTGTTTAACATAGCAATTTGTGATGATGAAGAAACGCTCATTGATGAGTTGAAAGAAAATCTTATAAAGTATGCTGCTGAAACGAATAAAGAGTTTTGCTTTTTTATCTATCACGACGGCAGCGTGTATTTTAAAGAGGGGATCTGGTTTTGCCAGTCCCTTTTTTGCCATCAAAAACGTTGATGTTTTATCAAATGACGCTAAAAATAAAAAGAATAATGCAGGGGGTGACATTATTAGTTATTGCTGTAATATTTGGATAAAATATAAATAAAACATAAAAAATATAAATAAATTATAAAATGGCGACAGTTTTTTCTTGCTCAAGTGTTTATTATATAGAGGACAAAATAAGACAGCAAAGGAAGTGGTGCTGTTGCATCGGAAAAATGACACAAAATTAGTGATGTCCATTCGGGAAAAGAATTGAAGGGGATTCTTTTCCCTATTTGTCGTGTTACGAAAGACTGAGGGTAAGAAAATATGCTAGAACTTGCAATCTGTGATGATGATATCATCCTGTGTAATTGGTTAGAACAGAAGCTGCTCCATTATGGAAAAGCGAATGACTGCCAGATATCTGTAGAAATATACTATTCTGCGGAGCAGCTTCTTAACAGGCTGGAAGAAGAATCCTACGATATGTTATTCCTTGATATTTGTCTGGAACATGAGAATGGAATTGATATCGGAACGGAGATACGAAAGAAAAATTATGGAAAAGAACTGCAGATTACCTATATTTCAACATATCAGGAATATGCTATGAAATTATTCCGCATTCATCCATTTGATTTTCTTGTAAAGCCGATCCGAGAGGAAGAACTTTTCCGGGTAATAGGTGAATTACGGGAACTGTTAAAAGAACGGAAGAAAATATTTGAATATACAGATACAAAAGGAATCCACAAAATTTCTTATGACAAGATCCTGTATTTTTATAGTCTGGGAAAAAGAGTACATATCGTGACATCGGAAAAAGAATTTGAATATCGAGGAAAATTAAAGGATGTAGCGGATGTAACAGAAGAATATTTCTTACTGATTCACAAGTCCTATCTCATCAATATGGAACACGTGGAGCATTACGAATATGACAACGTGGTTATGAAAGACAAGACACGTCTCAGTATCAGTAAAGCAAATCGCAAGAAGGTCAGGGAAAGACTATTACAAACGGAGAAGAAAAGATTATGAATATCCATTTGATCACTTATCTGACAAGTAAATTATTCTGGATTTATACTGTGTTCCGTTACAATACTATCCTGTATCCCAAAGATGAGGATACACAAAAGCTATTTGCATATTTTTGTGCGTATCTGCTTTCCTGTTGGGGAAGTATGCAGTGGGGAACGATGTACAGAGATCTGATCTTTGAACTGATTGCTCTGTTAATTATAACAGTGGCATATCAGGCAGACTGGCAACATCATGTTTGGAATACACTTATGGTATATATTATGGGAATTTTATGTGATGGGATTCCTATCGTGTTTTTTCAACAGTATGCGGTAGCAAGAAATCCGGTACATCATCACATGGGACCGGGAACTATCGTAATGGGAAATTTTATATTCTTTTTACTAGAAGTCATTATTGAAAGAAAAGTGGATGTAAAGAGAAGTTATTACATAAAGAACAGTCATTGGCTGGCTATGCTTTCTGTCCCGGTGATCAGCATTATAGTCTGCATCAGGATATTGCTACCAGACAGAAGAGGTGTGCGGTCTACGATTGTATTATTCTTACTGTTTATCAATGTATTTATTTTCTATCTGCACGATGAGGTTCAGAAAAGTTATATTGAAACAGCAAAACAGGAAGAGATGAAGATTCAGATGAGCCAGTATGCAAAAGAACTGGAGATGATGATGAAATCACAAGACAGGCTGAATAAGATACATCATGATTACAAACACCATCTTACAACGATAGGGGCAATGGCAAAAACGAGAGGAAATGAAGAGATTTTATCGTATCTGAAAAAAATGGAGAATATAGCCGGAACAGCCTTATGTCATCATGTATATACAGAAAACCGTAATATGAATAATCTGCTGAATTATATTTTGGAAGATTCGAAATCAGTAATTGAAAATCCGGAGATTTCTGTGGAAATACCGAATCATATAGGGGAAGAATTATTTGATCTAAGTATAATAGTGGGAAATCTTATGGATAATGCTATTCGTGGTACAGCAGCTTCAGATGAAAGAAGATTATCGTTTCAGATGTATTATGGAAAAGGAATCATGAATATCCAGATTGAGAATAGCATAAAAGATACACCAAAAGTGCGGAATGGAATTTATATGACAACGAAAAGCAGGAAAGAAGGACATGGAATAGGATTACAAAATGTGAAACTCGTAGTAGAAAAGTATCATGGTCAGATGGAGATCTGCCATACGGAGAAATCCTTTCAAGTGAAAATATTATTATATATGAAATTAGATGAAAAATAGTAAGGCGATGGTGTCTTACTATTTTTTTCGACCGATTTCGTCTATTTTTGCCACCTCAAGGGTCATTTTTACCATTTGTGAAAATTTTGTGATTTTTTAGATTATAGTAGTGCAAAAGTCAGAAAAAAAGGAGGGTAGCGGTTATTTTGTAAAGGAATTATAGAAAAAGATTACAAGAGGGAGAAAGAGCCTATGAAGAGATTTCGAAAGTCGGCTATAGCCTTAATACTTGCACTCCTGATGGCACTACAGGGAACAGAACCTATCTTTGTACAGGCAAAAGAGGCCATTGAGGATGTACAGAAGAATGCAGATTTCTCCAGACCAGAGGCTTTGACGGAAGAGGAAGCCGGGATAACAGATTCCACATCTGGAGAACAAGACAAGAGTCAGCAGTCTGATGCGGACGTACAAAATGAAACGACACTATCGATACCGATCATATCATATCCGGCATCTAAAATGAAACGACACCATCAGAAAATACAGAGACTCAGGAAGAACAGACAACTCCAGCGGAAGAAACAGAAGAAAATCCGCAGGAAAAAGAAGTGGAACTAAAAGAACCACAGGATTATTATCCAATTCCGGAAGAACCGGAAGGAGAACTGATCGATTATGATGCCATCTCCAAGACGTATAAGACAGGGGACAAGCAGTATACAACCGTTTATGGAGGCTATGTCGGAACTTATAAGAATGAGGATGGAGATACCGAGCTGGTTGATAATACACTTGTAAAACCAGAAGAAGCAGATACTCCGGCATCCGAAGAAGCACAGGAAGCCAGCAGTGCATCGAAGGATGACCATAAGGAAGAGAAAACGGAAGTTTATCAGAACAAGGCAAATGATTATGCCATCCTTCTTCCGGAACAGATGTCAGAAGAGAATGGTGTAACGATTGAAAATGGAAAGACCAGAATCGGAATCATTCCGGTAGATGGAGATTATACACATTCCGTTATTAAAGACAATGCGATCCTTTATAATGAAGTTTACGAGGGCGCAGATGTTCAGTATACAGTACTGGATTCCAGTATTAAAGAAGATATCGTGCTTCAGCAGCCAACAGACAGGGAAGTCTATGAATACGAGCTGCAGATTCCGGGGTATCAGGCAGAAGTAAAAGACAATCAGGTCTATATCTATCCGGAAGGGAAGACAATCAAAGATGCGAAGTATCTTCTGGAGACGCCATCAATGGAAGACGCTGCCGGGGAAATCAGTTTCCTGATCACATTGGAACTTCGGGAAGAAGAGGGAAAAACAATCCTGACCGTAAAACCAGACAGGGATTGGCTTTCGGCAGAAGAACGTCAGTATCCGGTCAGGATCGATCCGACACCAGTGGAGATTCAGAAGAGTTCCTTTAACATGATCGGTGTGGAAGAGGGAAGTCCTACCAGTCAGATTGGTGACAATAATTATCCGTATGTCGGATTTGATGATGGTATTAAGTCTGGGAACCTTGCAGGATTTGGTACTGCACACCAGAATTGCCGGACTTATATCAAAGTCAATTCTGATTTTAGTCAGATTCCGAAAGATTCAAAAATCGACAGTGCAACCTTTGCAGTGAGCCAGCGGACAGCATATAGTGGTGGCACATCGCAGTTTGGTCTTTACCGTGTGGATCAGACCTGGAACACATCGATTACATGGAAAACAAAACCAGTGCAGCTTACATTCCAGGATGTACAGAATGCAAGTACCACAAGGAACAGTTATATCAATTATGACGTTAAAGATCTGGTAAATGACTGGGTGCAGGGAACGCATGCGAATAACGGATTTGCACTGGCAGCAATCGCAGAGGCAAATAATCTTGGGGCATCCATGCAGTGTGAAGTGCTGAATAACCGAAATTCAGCCTATGGACCGAAGCTCAGTATCCAGTGGTCTCCGGCAGAAGATCCATATCTGCGAGATATGTCACTGGATGAGACAACCATCCTGCTTCGCCCGATGACAGAAAAGAATACCAATGGAAAACTGAAATTTGATGCCGTATTTGCAGACGGAATTGCAAAGAGCAAATCTACCGTAGAGTATTATCTGCTCCCGGATGAGGAAAAAGAAGAGCATCACGAAACAGATGCAAAACCATTGTATTCCTATCCAGATAGCACTGAATATAATAAGCAGTTCCCGGAGGCGAATAAGTATTACAGCAAAGATTCCAACTGGCAGAGTGTGCTGTATTCAGGGCTGACGAAGGACAAGCTTTATAAGATCAAAGCAAAAGCATCGAAAGAGATTGATGGAAAGCTGGAAACAGGAAAAGAAGTGACCAGTGACAGCTTTGTAATCTATGAAGTCAAGCAGTTTGATACATTTCCAAAGATCGCAAAATATTATGGTGTTCCGCTTAAGAACATTATGAAAGACAATCAGGTGATGGATGCACTGGTTGTTGCAAATAATACGATCTTTATCCGTAACCCACAGACCAATGTCCCATATAGTCCGGCACCTCTTACGGATCAGGATAAGATGCGGATTGACGGAGCATTGATGGGAAGAGGGCTGCACTGTGAATTTGGATTTGAGCCGGTCAACTTAAATACCGGTAACTTCTACATGGATCAGTCCGATGCGACGATGAATGAGCTGAATGGGGAATTCTCCATTACAAGAAGCTACAATTCCAAAGGAACAGACCAGCATTCCATGTTCGGACGTGGATGGAGCTTTAACTATGACCAATCACTCTCTCAGATGGAGGACGGAAGCCTTCTGTATATGAGAGGGGACGGAAGTTATCTGATCTTTGATAAGAATGAAGATGGAAGCTACACTGCTCCGGATGGTTATGTATATGATTTAAAAGCAGTCAGCTATAAAGATACAGACCATGACTACATCGGATGGGAACTGACAGATGCGAATCAGAGCATTTGGTCATTTGATAAATACGGAATTTTACGTTATGTAACGGATGTGAATGGATTTAAGACAGTATTAGATTATGACGATGATTATAATCTGAGCAAGATTACCACACCATCCGGAAAAACATTCGGGGTAAAACAGGATAAATTCGGGCATATCAAGGAACTGTCTCTTCCAGACGGTGGAAAAGTTTCTTACAAATATGATGAGCAGGGAAATCTGATATCTGTAACAGATCCGAACGGAACAACAAAAGAGTACAAATATGATGATGACAGCCGTATGACAAGCTGGAAAGATGAGAATGGCAATACGGTTGTAAAGAATACTTACGATAAAGAAGGAAGAGTCGTAGAGCAGACCGATGCAGAAAAAGGAACAGCGACTTTCAAGTACGGAAAGAATTCTACTACAACAACGGATAACGAAGGAAATAAGACCGTTTATCATTATGATGATCAGTACCGCACAACATCCATTGAATATCCGGATGGAACAACCTGTGAAAAGACTTATAATGCAGAAAATCAGCTTGCTTCCGAAACGACAGCAGCCGGAACAAAAACTTACACTTATGATGCATTTGGCAATGTAGCAACGGAGACAAGAGAGGATGGAAAGACAGCATCCTACACATATAACGACCAGAATAAGCTGACCAGCGTAACCGGATATAACGGAGCAACGGTTACTTACAGTTATGACGGTAATGGAAATATGGTCACATCTACAAAACCGGATGGAACAGCCATTACCTATACTTACGATGACAAACATCGTATGGTATCCCAGACAGATGGCAGAGGTGTCACAACAACGTATTCGTATGACGGACCGAACATGACCGGATATGTGGATGGAAATGGAGCAGCATGGGGATTCACGTATGACGCGATGAATCGTGCAGTTACCATGACAGATCCACTTGGAAATGTAACCTCGAACAGTTACGATGCGAATGGCAATCTGACTTCCAAGACAGCAGCCGATGGCGGTGTGACCGCTTATACGCTGGATGGTGTGGGAAATATTACAGCAAGTACTGACGCACTGGGGAATACCACCACTTATACTTACGATAAGATGTACAACATGACCAGTGGTACAGATCCGAAAGGAAATCAGATCAGCTACGCTTATGATAAGAATTATCAGCAGGTCAAAGCAACCGATGCAAAAGGAAATACAATTACTTATAAGTATGACAGCATGGGACGTGTCATAGAAGAGAGTAATAAAGATTTTGGAACAAAGCTCTATGAATATGATAAAGCAGGAAATCTGAAAAAATATACCGACGGAAATGGAAATGCAACCGTATCCAAGTTTGATTCCCTTGGACAGGTGCTCCAGTCCAAAGATGCAGTTGGTAATGTAACCAAATATGAATATGACGCATTAGGAAACGAAACCAAGATTACCTATGGGGATGGAAGCAGCCATTCCAAAGAATATGATAACTGCGGAAGACTCGCTAAAGAGACAGATGAATTAGGTGCAGTTACCACTTACGCTTATGATGCGGCAGACAATCTGGTATCAAAATCAGATGACAGTGGAAGAACCTGGACTTATACCTACGATAATACAGGAAACCGCTTAAGTGAAACCAACCCGGAAGGTGGAACTACCACATATACTTATGATAAAGCAGGTAATCTGGTATCTTCTACCGATGAAGAGGGAAGAACAGATACTTATGCTTACGACAAGGCAGGAAATCTGACTACATCCAAAGATGCCCTTGGATATACCGTATCCATGAAGTATGACTTAAATGGAAATCTGGTATCCTCTACCGATGAAAATGGAAATACCAGTAGCATGACTTATGATGGTAATGGAAACATGACATCGGTAACCGATGCAAAGGGCAACATTACAGCAATGAAATATGATTCCACTGACAATCTGGAACAGACGGTGGACGCCCTGAAAGGAAAGACCACTTACGAATACGATTCACAGGGCAACAGCACAAAGATGACAGATGCCCTCGGCAATGCGTACAGCTATGTGTATGATAAAGAGGGAAATAACACATCCATAATACTGCCGACAGGGGACAAGGTGCTGATGGAGTACGATGCCATCGGACAGCTTGTAAAATGTACGGATGCACAGGGACTCGTAATTACCTATCAGTATGACGGAGCAGGCAATCTGATCCATTCCTCCGACAATGGTGGAAACAGCATGGATTATACTTATGATGGTGCCGGAAATGTACTGACACAGACCGATGAACTCGGCAGGACAGCAACATACAAGTACGATCAGTACGGCAGACTCCTGAAACTTACTGAAGCAGACGGAAGTACCACATCTTATGAATATGATGTTATGGACCGCATTACAGCGGTAACGGATGCGGAAGGTCATAAAACAACCTTTACCTACGATAAAGTCGGCAACCAGTTATCCATGACAGAAGAAGAGGAAGCCACATATAAATACGCTTACGATAAGAAAGACCGGGTTATTTCTCAGACAAATCCACTGGGAGCATCCAGCACCTTTAAGTATGACGGAAATGATAATGTGACGGAATCTGTCGATGAAAACGGTACGGTTACCAAGTATACTTACGATAAAAATGACAACCTCGTATCCCAGACAGACGGAAATGGAAATACGACAACCTACCAGTATGATGAACTGGACCGCAAGATCGGTGAGACTTCTCCATTAAAAGAGACCAATGAATACCGCTATGATGCCATCGGTAATCTTACCAAATCGAAAGATCCGATGGGACTTATTACGGAATACAAATATGACAGCTTAAGTAATCTGACAGAACAGATCTCTCCAAAGGGAGCAGTCACCAAATATGATTATGACAAGCATGGTAATGTTATCTCCGTAACAGATCCAAAAGGAAATACGACCCAGTACAGTGTGGATCTGAATGATAATGTAACAAAGATGACACAGGCGAATGGTGGGGAATATACTTACAATTATGACAAAGCCGGACGTCTGGAGAGTATGACCAGTCCACTGGGTTATACTAAGAATTTCTCATATGATAAAGTGGACAATGTGGTAAAAGAAAGCGACAGCTTAAAGAGTACCACAACGTATACTTATGATAAGCTCCATAACATGAAATCTTCTACCAATGCGCTGGATGGAACGACCAGCTTTACATACGATAAGTATGGCAATCTGGTGAAGGAGACAGATCCACTTGGACGGAGCAATACCTACAGTTATGACCTGACAGGCCAGATGACTTCTGCAGCTGATCCGCTTGGTAAGATAACTGCTTATACTTACGACCCGGCAGGAAATATTACAGACATCACAAAGCCGGGTGGAAGAAAGACCAGCTACGGTTATGACAAGAATTATAATGTTACCTCAGTAACAGATCCGATGGGATATGTTGCAAAGACCGTTTATGATAAGGATAGTCGTGTAACAGAAGAGACGGATGCATTGGGACAGAAGGAATCCTACACGTATGATAAGGACAGCAGGGTAACTTCTATCACAGATAAGCGTGGATTCACAACAGGATTTGATTACGATGCACATGGTAATATTCAGATTGTTACAGATAAGACCGGATTAAAGAGCCATCTGGAATATGACAAGAATGACAATCTGACAAAAGTAACCGATGCCCTTGGCGGTGTAACAACTTATGGTTACGACAATATGGATAATCTGGTGACTTTCACCAATGCAGTAAATAAGACAACGGATTATACTTACGATCTGGAAGGCAACCTGACATCCATCAAAGATCCGGCAGGAAGAACGGAGAAATTCGACTATGATGAAAAAGGCAGACTGACCGGGCATACACAGGCAAGCGGCAAGAAAGTCTCTTATGATTATGATAAGCTGAATGACCTGCTGGAGAAATCTTATCAGGACGCAAAGGGTGAGACATCCGAAAAGAACGTAACCTACGCATATAACAGCGTCGGGGAACGGGTATCCATGAAGGATCAGACTGGTAAGAGCAGCTACGAATACGATGCACTTGGAAGAATCATCAAAGTGACAAGCGGTTCGAAAAAGGATGTCAGCTACGTCTATGATGACGCAGATAATCTGCAGGCAATCGTATACCCGGACGGTACAAAGGTCAGCTATGAATACGACTTAAATGATAACCTCGTAAAATTGACAGACCGTAACGGAAAGGTGACAACATACAAGCATGATGCACTGAACCGTGTGACAGAAGTCGTTAGAAGCAACGGAACAAAGACGGAAGTATCTTACGATGCAGAAGATCATATCACAAAGATTGTGAATACCTGTGGTTCCTGTGGCAAAGTAATCAGCACTTATGAGTACAAGTACAATGATCAGGGATATGTAGTCAGCGAGACAGCGATCGAACTGGAAGCTGGAACAAGAAAGACGCCAAGCTGGGAAGACTGGTACAACTGGGGCGATACACAGAAAGAGACAGACAAAGCAGACTGTGAGCATCAGGAAAAAGAAATCCAGACAACACGTACTTATGAGTATGATGACAACTGGGAACTGACACGCTGTACGGAAAAAGTAGAAGGCGGTAAAAAGACAGTCCATAATTATACGTATGACAAGATTGGAAACCGGACCTCTTACGAGAAGATCGAAGATGGTGTCAGCAAAGCAAAATATAACTATAAGTACAACGATTCCAACCAGCTCATCAAACGCACCAATGCAAAGATCTGGAGCGATCCGGGAACAACCTACAGCTATGATAAAGATGGCAATCTGATCCAGGAATGTGATAAGACAAACAGTGCAGATCCGGTTACTTATGAATACACAGCAGAGAATCGTCTGGCAGTAGTAAAACAGGGTGGAACAGTCCTGATGGCAGCCATGTACGATGGAGATAACAACCGGGTATTCGAACTTGATAACACCTATAAATGGGAAGACTGCTATGGCGATGAAGTCCTGATTCCGGCGAACCAGCGTACCGAAGATGGAAACAGCCCGAAAGAGCAGCTTGCCTCTCTGGTAAAAGGCGGTTCAAATGCCAAAGGTTACACATTGACAGAGTATATCAACGATATCAATCGCGAGAATACAGAAGTCCTTGCAGAGTATGGAGCAGACGAGAAAGTACGTCAGGCTTATACTTATGGAGAAAGTGGAATTGGAGAACGGGTAAGCGTTGATAAATCGGAAGAAAGCAGTTATTATTTATATGACGGAAGAAACAGTGTAACCGGAATCCTGACAGAAAATGCTAACCTGACGAACAGTTATCAGTATGATCCATACGGTAACCTTACATCAGGAACCGCAGATGGAGTCAATTATTACGGTTACAATGGAGAGTCCACAAATGTAAAAACAGGACTTCAGTATCTGCGGGCAAGATACTATAACGCAGAGAACGGAACCTTTACAACTGAAGATAGTGATCTTGGAACGACAGAAAATCCATTAACCAGAAATCGCTACGATTATGCGACCAATAATCCGCTGAATTACAGTGATCCGACAGGACATTCATTATGGAGCAGGATTAAGAGTACAGCTAAGAAGGTGGCAAAAAAGGTTGTAAAAACGGTTGTAAAAGCAGCAAAAACAGCTATAAAAACTGTAAAAAATGTTGTTAAGACAGTAAAAAATGCAATTAGTCATACGAGCCGATCTTCGAGAAGTAGTACAATAAGTAGATCAACAAGAAATGTTAGTACTAATTCAAATGCTTATAAGAATAATACTTTTTATACTAATGCTTCTTATAACAGAACAAAAATGTCTAAAGGAGTAAAATTAGTCGGGGGACATAGTAAAAGCAAGAATAAACAATATAGTTCGTTTTATAATTTTGCAACAATACGATCAAATGAAATTAGAGCAAATATTAATCGGATTATGTGTAGCACCAATAAAAGAATAAATACCCTGATTACTGGGACTAAAGATAATGTAAATCTGACAGTTACTAGAGGAATTAATATATCGGGTACATTAGGTGTTTGGACTTATGATTTCTCAATAGGGCTATCTTTTGATGCCAAGGGAAATGTTGGAATACAACATAGCTTCGCTGGGGGAGTCACAGCTTCTGCAGCACCTAGTATATCTGCAGCTGGATATACAACAGTTACTAATGCTCCAGATATATTTGAGTTGGAGAATGAAGGAAGTAATGTTGGTGGTGCTTTAGCAGCACCAGTAATGGGTGTACCGGTTTATGCTAGTGGAGATTTTGTAGTTACGGGTGATCCTAATAGCTCAGATAAACATTATTATGGAGTAACTGTGGCAGGAGGAGTAGGAACACCTGGTGGAGAAGTACATGCGGAAATTTCTACTACAAAGACGGATGCATCAATAAATGTATTTGATATTATAAAAAAGAAGTAAACTAGAGAGAAGGAATAATATGTATAGTATCCCACTGTTTTATATATTTTTTTGTGTATTAGCAATTAGTTCGATATGGATTATTGTAATGCGCTGGAAAAGATATATGAAATATTCTAATGGAACATATAAAAATGCAGGACAGAATTTAATTTTTAAAACAGAACTATCTCAGAATGAAATAATTCGAAAATTGGAAACACATGATGCAAAGGATACATTGGATTATGATTTTTATGAAAAAAATGGTGAGTATTTTCTTAAAGTAAAAGGAGTAAAAAGACTTGTTTTTAATGGAATATTAACAGCGGATTTTAAAGTCGATTTTTTAGAGAATGCACAAAGATATATTATTGTTCATCAGAGTAACAATTTTCAAATGTTATATTCATCAGGATATGAGGCAGAAATATTTGAGTTTATGGTAAAAAAA
>OGPU01002484.1_pt1 | contig 12927 bp, 9 predicted proteins | sample 1552991 | NCBI WGS metagenome assembly OGPU01 (sample SAMEA2580296, study PRJEB22360) | human gut metagenome | biome: human gut; feature: human-associated habitat; material: faeces | place: Denmark | collected 2008/2010 | reverse complement strand
AACTATTCTTGCACTTGCAACTTATCCGGCAGAAACAATGAAACAGATACTTTCGGGGACATTTGGAGCAGTACTTTTTTCTGCACTAATACTTTTACCGGCAGTGTTTATAGGAAATCCGCAGATTTTGCTTATTATCACAACCAAAGTGTTTGTATCCGTTACGCTTATAGGTATTCTGTCAGCGGGAACATCCTGGAATAAATTAACAGCAAGCCTCCGCTCATTTCATATACCGGATATCTTTATTTTTACATTGGATATTACATTAAAATATATTGCCGTACTCGGAGAAATCTGCATGGAAATCCTTACGTCACTTCGCTTACGATCTGTAGGACAAAACAGGAAAAAAGCACAGTCCTTTTCTGGGATATTGGGGATTTCCTTTTTAAAATCAAGAGAAATGGCAGAGGAAATGTATGCAGCGATGTGCTGCCGTGGATTTGTCGGAGAATATAAAACACAAAAAACATCTACCTTTCGAAAACAGGATATCTTGAGTCTTCTTTTGATGATAGGAGTAACAGGAATATTCATTTATTTCGAGGGTCTGTGGAAATAACACGAAGCAATCAATCTAGTATCAAAGAGGGTAAAAGACCTTTTAATCCTAACATATAGCAATTTTCTATGAGAAGAGAATAAAAAGTAAAATCAAGAATAACAAAAATAAAAGGAAGATTCAAAATGATAGAATTAAAAAATGTATGTTATGCATATGGGAATGAAATTGCATTACGATACATTAATTTAAATATTCAAAAAGGTGAATCTGTAATAATACAGGGACCAAATGGATGTGGTAAATCTACATTGATAAAAATATTGAACGGAATCATATTTCCGATGGAAGGCAGTTATACCTATGAAGATCACGAAATAACAGAAAAAGCATTAAAAGATTCTCGCTTTGCCAAATGGTTTCATCAGCAGATGGGTTATGTTTTTCAAAATGCAGATACACAGCTTTTTTGTGGAAGCGTAGAAGAAGAAATCGCATTTGGTCCGATCCAGATGGGACTTTCCGAAGAAAAAGTCAAACAAAGAACAGAGGATTGCCTTCGTTTATTTGGAATCGAAAAACTAAGAGAACGCCCACCGTATCATTTAAGCGGTGGAGAAAAACGAAAAGTATCATTAGCGTGCATCCTTTCTATGAATCCCGAAGTTCTTATATTAGACGAACCCCTCGCGGGACTCGATGAAAGTACACAGAAAATGCTTATAGATTTTCTGAAGAAATTTCATGCAGCAGGAAAGACACTCATCATTATTACGCATAATAATCAGCTTGCAAAAGAATTGGGAACTCGATTCATAAAAATGAACGAAGATCATGAACTTGCTATTTAATTCAAACAAAATCCAACCAAAGACAGCCCGAGAAGAGAATGGATATCCATTCTCTTCTCGGGCGTCTGTCTCTTAATGAATTAAATAGTAATAGTAAACGATTTTCCGATTTGTTTATAGTCGGAAATGGTAATTTCCTGAGTGGTATCGGTATGTTCACTATCGACTTTAATTGCAGTAGATTCGGTTTTGTCAGAGGCTGTATCTTTGGTAGCTTTTTTTGTAGATTCTGATTTTGATACAGAAAAAGTCTGTGTATTTCCACTGCCAATTATTTTGGCAGAGTCGGCTTCCTCTGTGGCATTTGATTCATTCGAGCTGCTATTAGAGGAAAGGTTAGAGTAATCAGCACAATATGGAGTTAAAGTAAGGCTGGTGGCTTTAGGGGAGATAGATCCTACTGATTTATCTACTCTGAAAGTGCCGCTTGTTCCGTCTGATTCATCAAGGAAAAACTCTACAGGGTTACCGAGATTGTCTTTTCCTTTTAAGAGGATATCTCCAGAAAGTCCGGCATTGTCTGGGGAGATAGTAAATATTATTTTCTGATCGATTATATTGCTTCTATAATTTTTCAGAGTTATTTTTGTTTTATCTGGCAGAGTAAAGGATTGATTTAAAGCTACATTTTTTGTTTTAGCATTTAATTCTTTGCCGGAAGCTGCAAATTTTAATTTTCCAATAGTAGTATTTGATTTATCTAATGTGTAAAAATTAATCGTAAAATTAGATTTGTCAGATAGAACGGAAGAATCATTTAATTGTATTTCGCTTTCGGAGATAGAGGTCAGTTTGTCTATAGGAGTAGAGCTGCTTCCGATGCTGTTTACAATATTTTGTCCACCGATAGTAACGTCTGTATCAATTGGGAGTTCAGTAATGCGTTTAATATTTAAATTTTTTAATGTGGCATTGTCTTTTATTTTTGTTTTATAGGAAATGATGAGGCTGTGTCCGTCAAGAATTACTTCATTTAATGTAACAGTAATCCCGTTTTTAGAGACAGATTTACCAACCACAGTACTATAAGGACTAAGGTCTTCCTCAACACCTAAAAGTGTGGATAAACTCTCCATAATCTGCCGTGATTGTGCGTATACGTTCTGTCTTACCGGGGCACTGCTTCCGCCGAGAATGAGGACAAAAGCGGCTGCAGCGGCAACGTATTTTTTCCATGTATGCTTTTTGAGGGATGCTTTTTTCTTTGAAGTAAAGGACTGCTTCCAGTTTTTTAAATCAGTACTGGTAATATCGATATTTTCAAAAGTGTCTATCTGATTATCAATATCATTTAATAAATCATAAATATCATTTTTCATAAAAACTCCTTTCAGTTGTCATGAAAACACATTTTTTGTGGTAGATAATTGACAACGGGTATACTAGTAATATTCATTGATTTTGTTACTATGATTCGTTTCATAAGCTGAGTGATTTTGTGTACATTAAGTAATATTCATTGATTTCGTTTTGGGAAAAAGGGCGCGCAGTTTCTTTTTGCTGCGAAAAAGTCGATTGTAGAGTACCGGCTTTTTTGTATTCATTTCCTTCGATATTTCGTCAAATGGTTTTTCTTCCACATATAGTTTGATAAAAAGTTCTCTGTCCTGTGGTTTCAAACAGGATAACATTTGTTTAGTTTCTTCAGAAAATTCCTCATCAAACTGCGTCTGTAATTCAATAGCATCGTCAATACCCTTTGTATGCGGTGAATTTTCCCAACTTGTCTCTAAAAGAAAGTGTGCATATTTTCTTTTGTAATCTAAAGCCTTTAACCGAGCAATCCCGCCAATCCAGTTAGCAAAAGGATTTCGTGCGGAATCATAAGAGTCGATATGTTCCCATACAGCGAAGAAAACATCATTAATACATTCTTCTTCATATTGAGAAAGGACATTTAGATAACGATGTGTAACAGACTTTACAAGTCCGCCATAATGAACCATCACATATTCTAAAGCTTTCTCATTTCTGTGGGATAACTCCTCCACGAAATTTGATTCATTTATTTTCATAGGCTGCTCCTTTATGTACATTTGAATGTAAAAAATATATATGATTATATCGGTTACACTATATATTCGCAAATGAAGGGGAGAATCTCTCACTTTTTTGAAAATTTTTTGGATTTTTTGAAAAGGCAGACGCTCCCAAAGAGAGAAGCCATCCTATATCTGTGACTTTAGTTGCGGCGGTTTGAATGTTCGCTTGGATGCTCGTATCCAAACCTTGCTCCGAGGCCACAGATATAGGGTGGCTTCTCTCTTTGGGAGCTGACTTTGGTAACAAAAATAAAAAAGTGAATATTGGAAAAGGGAGAGATTGGGGGTGGATTTTGGGGGAGGGGACAGAAGAGGCTTATTTCCGTCTTCCAAACCGCAGAGAAAGATTTATTTCCTTTGAATGTTACCCTAAAACCTGTTAAGATGGGGGTATAAATTTCGAAAGAGGAAAAACAATAAATGGATTATATTGATATTTTTATAAAGAACGACTATATAAATTTAAAACAAATCGCAGAAAGCGGCCAATGCTTCCGCTGGAAGAAGATGTGTCTGGGAAGATATTTTGTCATTTCTGATGGGAGGGCAGCGTGTTTTTTTCAGGAAAAGACAGGAATCAGAATTTTATGCAGAGAAAAGGATGAGGAATATTTTAGAAGATATCTGGATTTAGATACGGATTACGGAAAGGTGATAGAGCAGATTGATGAGAAAGATGATTTTCTTACCGATGCGGCGCAGATGGGAAGGGGGATTCGTATTCTTCGCCAGAATTTGTGGGAGATGATTATCAGTTTTATTATCAGCCAGAGGAACAATATTCCGCGGATTATGAAGAGCATTGATGCTTTGTGTGAAAAGCTTGGAGAGCAGATTGTTTTTGATTATGAAGGCGAACATCTTGTGGGATATACCTTTCCTGCTCCAGAAGTAATTGTTGGAGCGGATTTGTCAGAGTTTAAGTTTGGATACCGGGAGAAGTATATAAGGCAGACTGCGAAGGATATTTTAGAGGGAAAGTTTGATTTAGAAGAGGTAAAAGATGCTGTGGATGAAGGAAAAACTCCAGAGCAGGTAAAGGAGATGTTAAAGCAGCTAAAAGGTGTGGGAGAAAAGGTCGCATCCTGTATTCAGCTTTTTGGCCTTCATCAGTTAGAATTGTTTCCGATTGATACATGGATTGCAAAGGTGGAAAAAATGTATTATAACGGGCATTTTCCAGTAGAAAAGTATAAGGACACGGCAGGAATCATGCAGCAGTATCTCTTTTTCAGAGTGCGTGAGGATGCGGATAAAAGAGCGGTTCTTGAGATGAAAAGCGAGGTGGGTAAGAAGGCTGCTTCAAAAACTTCATTTAAAGAAGAAATGACAGAAAAAATAGATAAGCAAACAAAGAGAAAAAATGAAATTTCTCCAGAAAATAACAGTTTAGAAGAAAATAGATTAGAAAAAAGTAGATTTAAAAAAGGTAAATTAGAAAAAGGTAAATCAGAAGAAGCCAGATCCGAGGCTAATAGATATAATCTTTCTGGTAAAATGCTATATGTATCTGATTTAGATGGTACATTATTAAACAGTGAAGCCCTGTTGAATGAAGATGTGCCAGAACGACTGAACCGCTTGATTGATAAAGGACTTTGTTTTACTGTTGCGACAGCAAGAACTTATGCGACAGTGAATTCCATTGTGAAGGATGTGCATTTGACATATCCGATGATTTTGATGAATGGAGTCATGCTCTATGATCCGGTAAGTAAGAGCTGTATTAATGCGGAGATTATTGAAAGAGATTCTGTGGAATATATTTTAAAAGGAAGAAAGAAGTTTGGAGTGACAGGGTTTGCCTATGCGCTTTCGCCGGAAATTTCGGAAGTAACTTTAGAATCAGAGATAGCTTTAAATTTAGAAAAGAATTTGAAATCAGGTGTAGCTTCAAACCTGAAGAAAAATTCGAATACAGGAGAAGAGAACCAAATTCAGAAATCTGGGCGCAAAATGGCCACCTATTACGAGAAAATCGCGACAGAACACATGGAAAAATTTTATGTAGAGCGGCGAGATGTGTATCATAAGCCATTTAGTAAGGTAGAAAAATTAGAAGATATTTTAGGAGAGGATATCATTTATTTTTCCATTTGCTATGAAGAAGAAGTTTTGCGGCCATTTTATGAATATTTGAAAAAGGATGAGAAGTTAAATCTGAATTTTTATAAGGATGTTTATGGAAATGGATTGTGGTATTTAGAGATTTCGCATAAGAATGCTTCCAAATATCATGGAGTTCAGAAGCTTCGGGCAATGCTTCAGCCGGATGCGATTACGGGAATGGGAGATAATCTAAATGATATTCCATTATTTGAAGCCTGTGACCGCTGTTGTGCAGTAGGAAATGCACATAAGGAGGTAAAGGAGCGGGCAGATTATGTTCTTGATACGAATCTTAATGCTGGAGTGGTGAAATTTCTGGAAGAAGAGATGATGTCTTGAAGGCAGCGGGGTATTTTCATATTGAAGTGAGATGATAGATTTAAGAAGGTGATGGGGTTAACTCTGGCCAGCGGAAGTTATTTTATGAAATGATAGAAATTATCAGAATAAATTGCAAGATTTACCTGAGACTATTATAGAAGAGAGTTGACAAATAGTTTTACCAATATTAAAATATAGATATGAAAACTATGTTACATGGAAATGAGAACACAAACTATATCTCAGAAGTTTCAGCTGATATTTTGTAAATAGGGATTTCTTTTTTAGAATATATATCCTATTTTTGATATGGAATTCTCTGTGATGTAAATATATACCTAAACGTGTTGGAGGAAGAGATGAATTATAAAATTATTAGTGATGGCTGTTGTGATTTAACGAAAGAAGTTATCGAACAGTACAATCTGCACATTATACCTTTTTATATATCATTTGATGAAGAAACATATTATAAAGAGATTGAAGAGATAGGTATTCGTGAAGTATATGAGCGAATGGTACGAAATCCAGATGTATATCCAAAGACCTCTCTTCCATCTGTACAGAACTATATTGATGTATTTACTCAGTATGCGAAAGCTGGTACATCAGTAATCTGTATCTGCTTTACACCAGCATTAAGCGGCTCCTATAACTGTGCATGTAATGCAAAGGAGATTGTCTGTGAGGATTATCCAGATGCAAAGATTACGGTTATTAATTCTGAGGCAGCAACAGTAAGTCAGGGACTTATGGTTATTGAGGCAGGAAGAATGTGTCAGAACGGTATTCCATATGAACAGTGTATTGATATTCTTGAGAAGATGAAGAAGACAAATCGGATTTTCTTTACAGTAGGTAATACAGATTACTTAAAGCATGGTGGACGTATCGGTAAGCTTGCCGGAGTTGCCAGCAGTGCCCTTGCATTAAAGCCACTTATTACTTTGGTAAATGGAGCGATTGAATCTTCAGGAATCGGACGAAGCCGTAAGAAGACAGTTGCCAAGACGATTACTTTAATGGATGATTATTTCAAAGAGACAGGTGATGCGATGGAAGACTATTCTTTCTGCATTGGTTTTGGCTATGATATAGAAGAAGGTAAGGAATACTATAATACCGTCTCTAATCATATTTATGGAGAGAGCCATGTAAACCAGGTAGGTCTCTGTCAGATTGGTGCAACGATTGCGGTACATACCGGACCGTATGCGATTGGGATCGGCTGCGTTAAGAAGTATGAGAATTATTTATAATCTAAGCCAATCCCATTCAAATAATAAAAAAGACCCCACGGAATATAGATTCGTGGGGTTTTTACTAAATAGAGTTTGAAAATGGGTGAAAAGTATGACATTACAGCAATTAAAATATGTGATAATGGTAGCGGAAACGGGAACGATCACAGAAGCGGCGAACAGGCTCTACATTTCACAGCCAAGCCTTACCAATGCGATTCATGAACTGGAAAAAGAGATGAATATCACGATTTTTAACAGAAGCAATAAGGGAATCAGTCTTTCGAAAGAGGGAGATGATTTTTTAGGATATGCAAGGCAGGTGTTAGAGCAGGCAGCCATTCTTGAGGATAAATACAAAGGTAAACACGGTGGGAAAAAGCAGTTTTGTGTATCCACACAGCATTATTCCTTTGCGGTCAATGCATTTGTTGATTTGATCAAAGAGTACGGGCAGGAAGAATATGATTTTAGTCTGCGAGAGACACAGACGTATGAGATTATAGAAGACGTGGCAAAAATGAGAAGCGAGATAGGCATTTTATTTTTAAATAATTTTAATGAAAAGGTCATTCAGAAGATTTTAAAGTCTCATGATCTGGAATTTCATTCCTTAGTTGTTGCAGAACCGCATGTGTTTATTAGTAGAAATCATCCGCTTGCGGCAAAAAAGATAATTACAAATGAAGAGTTAGAAAATTATCCGTATCTTTCTTTTGAGCAGGGGGAACATAACTCTTTTTATTTTTCTGAGGAAATATTTTCAACTTCTGAGAGAAAAAAGAATATTCGTGTGAGAGACAGGGCAACGTTATTCAACCTTTTGATCGGTTTAAATGGATATACGGTGTGTAGCGGAGTTATCGATGAAAAGTTAAATGGAAAAGATATTATGGCTGTTCCGCTGGCAGATGAGGGGGAGATGCGGATCGGCTATATTACACATAGAAAAGGACGAAGAAGTCAGTTAGGGGATTCCTATTTAGAAGCGTTGAAAAAATATTTGGAATAGACAGTTCGGTCATAGCTTTAAACTATGGATAAACTATATTTTTAAGTATTTTTCAAGAAAAGAAGTTCATTTTATAATAAGCACAGTTGCAACGGACATAACGTAACAGAAAACTGGAAGATAAGAAATGGAGATATAAAATGAGCAAATTACAGACACCTTTTCGATATGATTTTGTAGGAAGTTTTTTAAGACCGCAGGCATTAAAAGATGTAAAGACAGCATACCAGGCAGGAAAAATCAGCAAGGAGCAGTATGATAAAGTAGCAGATGAAGAAATTGCAAAGGTCGTAGCAAAACAAAAAGAACTTGGATTCCATATCATTACAGATGGGGAATTTAGAAGAACTTTCTGGCATTTAGACTTTATGTGGGGATTTGAAGGAGTTGCCCATGAAGTTGCCGATAATGGAGTACAGTTTAATGATGAATTAGCTGTTCTCGAAGATACTTATCTTGTAGGAAAAATTAAGGCAAAAGCACATCCATTTGTAGAATATTTTAAATTTTTAAAACAGTTTGAGGATGAAAATACAGTAGCAAAATATACGATTCCAGCACCGGCACAGACATTCCAGCAGATGATTATTCCAATCAACTTTAAGACAACAAGAAAGTTCTATCCGACGAATGAAGAGTTGATTCATGATATCGGAGCTGCTTATCAGGATGTTATCAAGCAGTTTTATGATGCAGGTTGCCGCAATCTTCAGTTTGACGATTGTACCTGGGGAGCTATCGTAGGAGATGCTGCCAAACAAAGATATAAATTATTGGGCATTGATTTAGAAGAAGTAAAAGAACAGCTTCTTGCAGTAAATAACCTTGCATTGGAAAATAAACCGGAAGATATGGTCATTACTTCTCACATTTGCAGAGGAAACTATCATTCCACATTTTTTACAAGCGGTCCATATGACAGCGTGGCAGACTATGTATTTGCAAAAGAAAATGTTGATGCATTATTCTTAGAATACGATGATGAACGCTCCGGCGGATTTGCACCATTGGCAAAAGTATCACCAGATAAAAAGGTAGTTCTCGGATTAATCACAACAAAATCTCCTGTATTAGAAGATAAAGGAAAAGTAATCAAGAGAATACACCAGGCGGCCAAATATATTCCACTCGACCGCTTGTGCTTAAGTCCACAGTGTGGATTTGCTTCCTGCGATATTGGAAATAAGCTTACGGAAGAAGAACAGTGGGCGAAATTGAAATTAGTAAAAGAAATCGCGGAGGAAGTTTGGAAATAGGAATTTGCCACAGGCAAAATAGACGCTCCCAAAGAGAGAAAATATCCTATATTTGTGACTCTATCACTGTGGGTTGAATGTTCGCTTAATGGCTCACATCCAATCCTCGCTAAGGCCACAAATATAGGGGGTATCGCCTCTCTTCGGGAGCGTCTCTCCCTGCCTGAGGCAAAATACTATTTATAAAAATACCAATTATATAAAATGTTTAAGAGAAAATTATTTTACTTTCACAGTTTTCACTTTGCTGTATGCTCCATAAGTTTTAGTCTTTTCAACCTGCTTGTAGGAGCGTACTTTTACAAAGTAATTCTTTTTAGATGTTAATTTCTTTACTACTTTGCTTGTTGTCTTGTTACTCTTTACTACAATTGTTTTCTTTCCTTTGAAAGATTTCTTTGTGGAATATGTGATTTCGTAACCGGAAGCTTTTTTATCTTTTTTCCAGGATACTTTGATCTTTTTCTTTCCATTTGCTTTTACTTTTGCAGTCTGTTTTGCAAGTTTTACTTTTGTGGCTGTTGTGTTTTGTTTCTTTGCTGTAGTAGCAGGCTTTGTAGCTGGTTTGGCAGCAGTTGTGTTATCAGATGTAGAAGGTGTAACTGCCTTTTTAGAAACTGTAAAATTGTAAGTGTTTGTTACTTCTTCGCCTGTTGTAGCTCCGTGGCCTTTCTTTTCTGTTACAGTAGTTACAGTTGCAGTACCAATGCCGGTAGCAGTAACAGTACCATCGCTGGATACTTTGATTACATTTTCATCAGAAGATGTGATAGATTTTGCTCCTTCAAGCATACAGAAAGAAGGATCTCCAAGAGTTAACTGATAGGAATCTGCAGCTGTTTTTTCAGGAACATATTTGTTTGTATTTACAGTGAAAATACCTTTGTTTGTATAGTAAGTGATTTTGCTGATTGTCTGTCCCATTATTTTCTTATAATGAGCGGAGCTGGTAGGACAGTTATGAACAGCTTCGGTAAATCCTGTTGCGAAAGACAGTTCGCTGACTCTCCAGATGTTTTCCATGTGGCGAAGACCATAGCTGTCACCTTCTTTTGTTCCGATCACAACGGCATATACTGTATCTGTTCCTGGAGTTACATAGTCAGTAATTTCTGGAATATTTAACTGGTAATCACCGTAGCTGCTAACTGTAGTAAGAACAGCGTCAGAACTATTGATAGTAGTTGCGGCTGCACCAACAGATTTGCCAAAAGATACACTGCATTTATTGACAGTTAATTCTTTATAATAAGCAGGGGTATCTTTTAAAACATAATAAGAGTAGCTTGGATTTTCAAAAAGGGAATCTGCACCAGTAAATGTATCTGTCTTTGTCTGTCCACGATTTGTTACAGTGATGGATACAGAATCTGAATCGGTTACTACTTTTGCATCTGTATGTGTGGCAGTTAAGGCAGCTAAATCAGAATCAGATACTTTGACAGGATAAGTAATTCCTGTAATATCAGAACCATCGGAATTTACATGGTAAGAACCAGCTGCCAGGCTGGCTGTACGGGTTTTGTTTTTGGTTGCAGATGTAAAAGCATCTACAGGAACTTCATTTTTTACTTCTGCTTTATAAAAGTCAGCATATGGAATATTCATAAGGACATATTTAGAGCTGGCTGTATTTGCTGCAAATGCAGAAACAGGAAGCTGGGCAATGGACATAAATACTGTCATAGAAGCTGCCAGTGCTTTGGTTAATAATTTTTGTTTTCTCATTAAATTTGTAGTCTCCCTTCCTCTGTTTGCCTTTTTAGAATCCACTTATGAAATCAGACATAAAAGATTCCAAAAGGACATATTTGATAAGAAAATAAATATATAAAAATCTGTGCACTGATTTTTAAGGCAAAAAAATAGAGAACTCCCCCTAGCGCGCATACGGAGTGCGTTAGTGGAGGGTCCCCTACCAGGTTTTCATGCATGAATATCTAGTGAAAAGATATTAAGCACCGAAAATTCAATTCAAATATTGTAAGTCTGAGATAGAAAATTTATCTTGTGATTAGAGGATACTATATAAAGTTAGTTGTGTCAAATAAAAAGTTTGAAAATGAAAAATGTTCTCAAAAAAGGGGATGCTTAAATAGTAATTTGCCGCAGGCAAGGTAGACGATCCCGAAGAGAGAAGGCATCCTATATTTGTGACTCTATCACTGTGGGTTGAATGTTCGCTTGCATGCTCACATCCAATCCTTGTTCTAAGGCCACAAATATAGGCTATCGGCTCTCTTTTGAAGCGTCTGTTTATCTTGATAAATCACCTTTTAAAATGTAATATATTTACAAATTATTAAAGATATGATAAGATGAAAATAGGAAAATAAAGGAACATATTCTTGGATTTTCTATTGAAATCTTGTGTAGAATGGTTTTCAGAATGGGAGGTGAAATGAACTTACTGTAGTAATTTTATAGGAGGATATAGTATAATAACCATAAGATAGAAAGGAAGGTAGCAGTGACTAAGGTTAAGAATAAGGTAATACAGGACACTGCACTAAAGAATTTCTGGAGAGATAATCAGCGTTTTGCGGATTTGTTTAATGCTGTATTATTCAATGGAAAGGAAGTACTGAAAGCGGAAGACTTGGAGGAAGTAGATACGGATGTATCTTCAATAGTAAAGTTTGATAAACATATAGAAACAGTTAAGAGAATACTTGATGTTGTTAGAAAGACAGCATATGGAGTAGACTTTATTATCTGGGGCTTGGAGAATCAGGGGAAGATTCATTATGCGATGCCATTACGTCATATGATAGGCGATTCTTTGATTTATTTAAAAGAATATCAGGGAATTGCAGCCAAGAATCGGAAAGGAAAGGAATTTCAATCTTCCGATGAATTTTTATCAGCCCTGAAGAAAACAGACCGATTGCATCCGGTAATTACTCTGTGTGTATACTATGGAGAAGAAAAGTGGGATGGTCCTCATAATCTACTGGAAATGTTAGAAATACCAGAAGATTTAGAAGGATTAGTATCTGATTATAAAATGAATCTCATACAAGTAAGAGAAAGCGAACAGTTTACTTTTAAAAATGAAGATGTAAATACCGTATTTGACATCGTACGAAAGATTTATAACGAAGAATATGCTAAGATTACAGATATATATAAAGATAAAAACATATCAGCAGAGCTGGGAGTGATTATAGGTTCTATAGTAGAATCCCAGAAACTTATTAACCAGGCAATGAAGATAAAAGAAAAGGGGAGTGAACTGAATATGTGTAAAGCATTGGAAAAATTAATGAATGAGTGTGAGAAAAAAGGAAAAATTGAAGGAAAGATTGAGGGAAAAATCGAGGGAGAACAGGAAGGAAAAATTCAAGGCATAGTACTTACCTGCCGGAAATTTAATATTAGCAGGGAAGAAACGATTAAGAATCTGATAGAAGAATTTTCTTTCTCAGAAAAGGAAGCAAATAGTTATATGGAAAAATATTGGAAATAATAATTGCCACAGGCAAAGTTAACTAAAATTACAGATATATATAAAGATAAAAACATATCAGCAGAACTGGGAGTGATTATAGGTTCTATAGTAGAATCCCAGAAACTTATTAACCAGGCAA
>OGPU01002475.1_pt1 | contig 12969 bp, 10 predicted proteins | sample 1552991 | NCBI WGS metagenome assembly OGPU01 (sample SAMEA2580296, study PRJEB22360) | human gut metagenome | biome: human gut; feature: human-associated habitat; material: faeces | place: Denmark | collected 2008/2010 | reverse complement strand
CCAGTACGATCACGTCGGCCGCGATCATCTTCCCGACGATCTGCGCCGCATCGTCCCGTTGCGGACAGGTTCGGGTATCGTAGCAGACGCCGCAACCGGTGCAGTAACCGATCCGGCAGTCGCGCAACGAGATCTTCTCCGCGTCGTGCCCCGCCTCCCGCGCCCCGCGCAGGAACTCGTCGCACAGCCGGTCGGAATTCCCGTGCCGGCGTGGAGAAGACGAAAGTAGCAAAATTCGTTTTTTCATCTTTTTACCTAATTATCTATGATTCGGTCAATCAATCGATCCCTCGCCACCATGCCTCGTAACGCCTGACGGTGTCGGCCAGCGGCACGATCTCTCCGATCATCGGTTGCAACAGCACGAACCCGGCGCCTGCCGCCGCTTCGGCGGCGTTTTTCAGCGGTTCGTCCCACGCATGGCGGCTCAGCGCGAATTTCGAGTGATGCACCGTCAGCACACGTGCCGGGCGCAGGTCGCGGATCGCATCTGGCAATTTTTCGGGCATCAGATGAATGTAACGCCAGTCGGCGTTGTACTGCCCGTTCTCCACCACCGCCAGGTCGATCGGCGCGAACCGGCGGCCGATCTCGGCGAAGTGCGTATCGTAACCGCCGTCGCCTGCAAGATAGACCCGCCGCGAAGGGCTCTCCACCAGAAACGAGGCCCAGAGCGAACGGTTGCGCTGCAACCCGCGCCCTGAAAAATGGCGCGCAGGCAGGCAGTGGATCCGGAACCCGTCCGACAAACCGCAGCTCTCGTTCCAATCCAGTTCGACGATCCGGTCAGAATTGAATCCCCAATACTCGAAATGCTCCCCCACGCCCAGCGGACAGACTACCCTGCCGATACGCTCTTTCAACTGCATTACGGTACGGTAATCCAGATGATCCCAATGGTCGTGCGTGACGATCAGGCAGTCGATATCGGGCATGTCCTCCGGAGAAAAGACGTCCGTACCCTTGAAGGGAGAAAAGAACAGCGACATCGGCCACTTGTCGGTCAGCACCGGATCGACCAGAAGACGCACCCCGTCCAATTGCAGCAGATAGGACGAATGGCCGAACCACACCAACGCATCCTCCGCCCGCTCCAAACGGTGCAGATCGGGTTTCAGCACCGGAAGCGCCGACGCCGGTTCGCGGCGCTCTTTACTCCCGAAGAGAATACCCCACATGCTGCCCGCAAACCCTTTGTCGGAAGTCATCTGCGGCGTAGGATGCAGGTTGCGGAACTGCCCGTCGCGGTAATTGGGCGAACGGCGGATACGCTCCAACCGCTCGCCGCGCGGCAAGCGGCCGAAACTCCGCTGATTGACGAATGCGATCCCCGCCGCAGCGAGCAACACGACGATCGACAAGAGGATTGCGGACATACGGCGAATCGTTTTTCTCATTTATTCGGGAATCACTTCGTTCAGACAGGCGATCGCATTGAGCGTGCGCGGGTAACCAATGTAGGGAAGCAGCTGCGTAACGACGGCCAGCAGTGTCGCCTTGCCGTTACCGACGTTCGCATTGCCCTGAATATGCCCTTTCACCTGCGCTTCGCAACCGCCCAGCGACACGAGCATCGAAAAAGTAAGCAGTTCACGAGTCTTCACATCCAACCCGCCGCGTGTGTAATAGTCGCCGAAACAATCGGCAGACAGATAGCGCTGGATATGCACCTGATTCTCCGGTGCTTCCTCGTGCATCCGATCGATCCGTTCGCCGAAGATCGATCGCTGTACGGCCAGTCCCTTTTCGAAGCGGTCATCGGACGAAACGGTCGACTGCCCCTCCAACGGCAACGCCACGCCCCGTCGCCGCAGCACATCGTTGGCTATGCCGATGAAATCGAAGGTCCTGGCCAAACCGACGTAAGGCACGGCCTGATACAAAATCTCCTTCACCTCGACGGGCGTCACGCCGCCGTCGAGCGCCGCGTCGAGCAGCGAGCGGTAGACCCCCTCCGCCTGCAAGGCGATCGCCGAAGCGAGAAGGGTCATTCTGCGCGTCCGCTCGTCGAGTTCTCCGTAACGCAACACCTCGTCGAAGGCGAAATTGCCGACGATCTCCGCCAGTTCGGGATCGCTCTGTTCCAACTCCGACTTGCATGCCGGCAACAACGCATCGAAATTGCGGAGCGCCGCCCGGGACATCCGGCTGCGGAATTCCTCCATCCCGGCGGTCGCCGCTGCATACTGCGCGTCGTCCACCGGTTCGAGCCACCTATTCTCGTTGGTCTGCGGATTAGTCTCGACGGCCAGATGCGCAAACCAGCTGTCGGGTGCCGCTCCGTGCCAGTGCTCCACGTCGGGAGCGATCTCCACCACATCTCCCGGCAACAACAGCCGCGCCGGTTCACCCCGTTCCTGGTAATAGCCCCGGCCGGCCGTGACAAGCAGCAGCTGCCCTCCGGTATGGCTATGCCAGTTGTTGCGGCATCCGGGACTGAAAGTCACGTTCGACACCGGACAGTTCAACGCCTCGTCGCGCACCAACGGCGCACGGTAGGCCTGACCGATAAAATAGGCCGAAAATTCCTCCGGCAGCTTCTCGCCCTGCGGGAAGATCTGCCCAAAGATAGGATTCTCTCTCATCGTGTTTTCCTGTGCATGAATTGTTCCTGCCGAACCGATCAGCAGTGCAAAAACGACTGCCTGCCGACATGCGATTCTTCTCATCGTCTCTTCGTTTTTAGGTTCACGATGCAAAATTACGGAGATTCCGCACTGCACGACCTACACGGATTACGGATTTCGTTACCACTTTTACCGATTCGGCCTACTTCGCATTGCGGTAGGCAAGAGGCGAACATCCCGTATGGCGCTTGAAGAAACGCCCCAGATAGGACTGGTCGGGGAAGTGCATCCGATCGGCGATCTGTTGCAGCGAAAGATCGGAAAACATGAGCATCAGTTTGATTTCGTGTACGATCCACTTGTCGATCATCTCCTTGGGGGTCTCGCCGGTCAGCGTGCGCGTCACGGAGGCCAGGTAACTCATCGAAATACAGAGTTTTCCGGCATAGAAGGCCACGTCGCGCCGCTCGATGAAATGCTCGGCGATCAACTTCACGAAGCGATCGTAAAGTTCCCGCTTGCGATGGGCGCCCTCCTCCTGATAACGGATGTAGTTCCGCCGGACCTTGTCGCAAACGTTCAGCAGGATATGACGCATCAGCAGGTACATGATCTGCGAACGGTAGATGTTCTCCGTCTCCGCGCTGGCGGCCAATACCACGGAATAAAGGTTTTTCACCCCGCGGGCCGTCTCCCCGCGGTGCCGGATCGCCGGATGTGTTTCCAGATAGTGGAAACATTCGGTATCGAGCCGCTGCATCGCTCCGTCGAACACTTGGATGCTCGAAGCGTAAAAGATCACGCGGAAGTCGGCGCTCGCCTCGACGAGCATGAAGACCATGTCGGGCAGCAGCACCACCTCCGTATCGCACTCGATCGCATGTTCCTCGACATTGACCGATACGACCGCACGGCCGGCCGTGCACAGGAACACGGCGCCGCCATTCACCCGAACGGGACGTTTCAGAAAAGCGGACAAATTCGTATCCTCCACTGAAAAAGATTGTTCGTCGGATAACAATAATTCGATCATATCCTCGTTTTTGACATAAATACGTCACAAAAATAGATAAAATTCGGCAAAAAAGCCCATGATAGTTCACGTTTTGAAAAATTCCGCCCATTTTTTGAAACCGGATGTTCTACGGCTTTTGCCTATCTTTGTCGCGATTAAAAAGGAAAAACGAAACATGAAGAAAAATTCGATCCGTGCAGCAGCACTCGCCTGCTGCTTTTTCATGCTCGGCTGTCGTCAGGCGCCGATGCAATCCCAGAGTTCGGAGTACGACGTCCTGACAGTGGCTACGACCGACCGTACCATTCCGGTGGATTACTCGGCGACGATCCGCGGTCGTCAGGATATCGCAATCTATGCGCAGGTATCGGGCAAGATCGCCCAGGTCTGCATAAACGAGGGGCAGCGCGTCCGCAACGAGCAAACGCTTTTCATCATCGACCAGGTTCCCTATAAGGCAGCTTTGCAGACGGCCGAAGCCAACGTCGCCGCCGCCAAGGCGAGTGTTGCGACCGCTCAGCTGACCTACGACAGCAAGAAGGAACTTTTCGCACGCAAGGTAGTTTCGCAGTTCGACCTTTCGACGGCCGAGAACAACCTGTTGACGGCCAAGGCGCAGTTCGCACAGGCCGAAGCACAGCGCGTGAACGCCGCCAACAACCTCTCCTATACGGTCGTGACCAGTCCCTCGGACGGAATCGTGGGTACACTGCCCTACAAGGAGGGCGCGCTGGTCGGTCCTTCGACGCCGCAGCCGCTGACTACCGTATCGGACAATTCGGAGATGTACGTCTATTTCTCGATGACCGAGAACCAACTGCTGAACCTCACGCGCGAGTACGGTTCGATCGACAACACGCTGAAAAACATGCCCGACGTGCAGTTGCGTCTCAACGACGGGTCGGTCTACGACGAGGCGGGCCGCATCGAGGCCATCAGCGGCGTCATCGATACCTCGACGGGCAGCGTGCAGCTCCGCGCGGCGTTCCCCAACCCGAACGGGCTGCTCCACAGCGGCGGGGCCGGCAACATCATCCTGCCGTACGTCCGCAAGCAGTGCGTCGTAATCCCTCAGGCCGCGACCTTCGAATTGCAGGACAAGGTATATGTATATAAGGTCGTCGACGGCAAAGCCACGTCGGCCGCGATCGCCGTCGACCGGATTTCGAACGGCAGGGAGTACATCGTCAACTCGGGTCTGGTGCCGGGCGACGTGATCGTCGCCGAGGGCGTGGGTCTGATGCGCGAAGGCACGCCCGTGCAACCCAAGGCACAGAAGGCCGCCGCACCCTCCGCCGACCAGGCAGCCGCTCAACCCGAAACCGCAAAGGAGGAATAGGCCATGACACTCAAGCATTTTATCGAACGACCCGTATTGGCGTCGGTCATCTCCATCGTCATCGTCATCGCCGGTATCATCGGACTTGCGACGCTGCCCATCGAGCAGTATCCCGATATCGCACCTCCGACGGTCATGGTCCGCGCCAGCTACCCCGGCGCCAGTGCCGAAACGATCCAGAAGTCGGTCATCGTACCGCTCGAACAGGCCATCAACGGCGTGGAGAACATGACCTACATCACCTCCAGCGCAGCCGTCGGCAGCGCCTCGGTCACCGTCTATTTCCGTCAGGGCACCGATCCCGACATGGCGGCCGTGAACGTACAGAACAAAGTTTCCCGCGCCACCGGACAATTGCCCTCCGCGGTAACCCAGATCGGCGTTTCGACCATGAAGCGCCAGACCTCCATGGTAAAGATCTTCTCGCTGTACAGTCCCGACGACTCCTACGACGAGACGTTCCTCTCCAACTATTCGAAAATCAACATCGAACCGCGTATCCTGCGTATTCCGGGCGTCGGCGAAGCCTTCACGCTCGGCGCCGACTATTCGATGCGCGTCTGGCTGAAACCCGACGTGATGGCGCAGTACAAGCTCATCCCGTCGGACGTGACGGCCGCACTGTCCGAACAGAACATCGAGTCGGCTACGGGTACGCTGGGCGAAAACTCGGAGAACACGTTCCAGTATACGATGAAATACCGCGGACGTTACGAAACGCCCGAAGAGTTCGGCCAGATCGTCATCCGCTCGCTTCCCGACGGTGAGGTGCTGCGTCTGAAAGATGTCGCCGACATCGAGCTGGGCAGCGAATCCTATGCCTACAAGGGCTATACCAACGGCCACCCGGGCGTCAGCACGATGATCTTCCAGACCGCCGGTTCGAATGCCACGCAGGTCGTCGAGGATGTCGAAGCGCTGCTCGAAGAGGTACGTGCCGAACTGCCGAAAGGCATCGAAATCGCTCACCTGCAAAGTGTGAACGACTTCCTTTACGCCTCGATGAACGAGGTGCTCAAAACGCTGATCGAAGCCATCATCCTCGTGGTGCTGGTGGTCTACGTCTTCTTGCAGGACATCCGCTCGACGCTCGTCCCCACGATCTCGATTCTCGTGGCACTCGTCGGAACCTTCGCATTCCTGTCGGTGGCCGGTTTCTCGATCAACCTGCTGACGCTCTTCGCACTGGTGCTTGCGATCGGTACGGTCGTCGACGATGCCATCATCGTCGTCGAGGCGGTGCAGGCGCGATTCGACGTGGGATACAAGTCTTCCTACCATGCCACCATCGACGCCATGTCGGGCATCACGTCGGCCATCGTCACCTCGACGCTGGTCTTCATGGCCGTCTTCATTCCCGTGGCCATGATGGGCGGAACGTCGGGTATCTTCTACACCCAGTTCGGTATCACGATGGCCGTGGCCGTCGGTATCTCGGCCGTCAATGCCCTTACGCTCTCGCCGGCGCTCTGCGCCCTGTTGCTGAAACCCTACATGGACGAGAACGGACAGATGCGCGACAACTTCGCCGCCCGCTTCCGCAAGGCGTTCAACACCACGTTCGGTACGATGGTTAACAAGTACAAGCACGGCGTGCTGCTCTTCATCAAGCACAAGTGGCTGATGTGGTCGACGCTCGGACTCGCCCTCGTGGCGCTCGTCGTACTGATGGATACCACCAAGACGGGTCTGGTACCCGATGAAGACCAGGGTACGATCATGGTCAACGTGACGGCCGCTCCGGGTTCCGGACTCGCCGAGACGCACCTGATCATGGAGCAGGTTGCGGACCGCATCGAGGACATTCCCCAGATCCGCGACTTCATGCAGGTCGCCGGTTACGGCATGATCGCCGGACAGGGATCGTCCTACGGTATGTGTATCATCAAGCTCAAAGACTGGGCCGAGCGTCCCGAAAAGTCGGATGCCGTACAGGCCGTCATCGGACAGATCTACGCCCGGACGGCCGACATCAAGGATGCGCAGATCTTCGCCGTCGCACCGCCGATGATTTCGGGTTACGGAACCTCGACCGGCTTCTCGCTGAACTTGCAGGACAAGGCGGGCGGAGAGCTGACCGATTTCTACAACATCTACCTGAAATTCATCGGCGCGCTGAACCAGCGTCCCGAAATCGAACGCGCCTACTCGACGTTCAACATCAACTTCCCGCAGTATCTGGTCGACATCGACGCCGCGAAAGCCAAACGCGCCGGCGTGTCGCCGAGCACAGTACTCTCGACGCTGGCGGGTTACTACGGCGGGCAGTACGTTTCGAACATCAACCGCTTCTCGAAGATGTACTACGTGACGTTGCAGGCTGATCCGAAGTACCGTCTCGACACGGAGTCACTCAACAACGTCTACGTCCGCACGGACAGCGGCGAAATGGCGCCGCTGAGCCAGTTCGTGAACCTGACGCGCGTATACAGTTCCGAAGTGCTCAACCGCTTCAACCTCTACAACTCGATCGCCGTGAACGGTACGGCCGCCAGCGGTTATTCGTCGGGCGACGCCATCCAGGCGATCCGCGAAGTCGCCGCCGAGGTGCTGCCGAAGGGCTACGGATTCGAGTTCGACGGCATCACGCGCGAGGAGGCGCAGACCGGCAGCAACACGGCCATTATCTTCGGTATCTGTATTCTGCTGATCTACCTCATCCTGAGTGCGCTCTACGAGAGTTTCTTCGTTCCGTTCGCCGTCATCCTCGCCGTACCGTGCGGTCTGACAGGCTCGTTCCTCATGGCCAAGGCGATGGGACTCGAAAACAACATCTATCTCCAAACGGGTATCATCATGCTGATCGGTCTGCTGTCGAAAACGGCCATTCTGATCACCGAGTACGCCGCCGACCGCCGCGCCGGAGGCATGAGCCTCACGCAAGCCGCCGTATCGGCCGCCAAAGCCCGTCTGCGCCCGATTCTGATGACCGTCCTTACGTGCGTGTTCGGTATGATCCCGCTGATGCTCTCGCACGGTGTCGGCGCCAACGGCAACTCCACGCTCGGTTCGGGCGTCGTGGGCGGCATGATCGTCGGTACGCTGGCGCTGCTGTTCCTGGTACCTACGCTCTTCATCGTCTTCCAGACCTTGCAGGAGAAGATCAAGCCGGTGGAGTTCACCTCTCCCGATTGGTGCATCCAGGCCGAGATCGAAGAGAATCAAAAAGAACCTATTGACGAAGAAGCAAAAACCGATGATGATACGAAATAGTTTATTCGCAGCCGTCGCCCTGCTTATGACGGGCTGCGGCATCTACAAACCCTACACGCGTCCCGAAGTCACGACCGACGGCATCTACCGCGAGCCCGTAACTCCGACCGACACGGCCTCGCTGGCCGACCTCGACTGGCGGGCGCTCTTCCCCGACGAGCGGTTGCAGCAGCTCATCGATACGGTGCTGGTACGCAACACCGATCTGCGCACGGCACAGTTGCAGGTCGAGGAGGCCGAAGCGACGCTCCGCACTGCACGGCTCTCGCTGCTCCCCTCCTTCACGCTCGCACCCCAGGGCGGCGTAAGCAGTTTCGACAATTCGAAGGGGACTTGGACTTACAACCTTCCCGTGACGGCCAGCTGGGAGATCGATATTTTCTCGCGGCTGCGCAACGGCAAACTCCGCAACAAGGCGCTCTACTACCAGAGCATCGAGTATCGCCAGGCCGTTCGCACGCAGTTGATCGCCACGACGGCCAACCTCTACTTCACGCTCTGCATGCTCGACGAACAATACGCCATCGCCAACGAGACCGCCTCGGCATGGCGTGAAGCAGTCGACGCCATCCGTGCGATGAAGGACGCGGGCATGGCGACCGAAGCAGCCGTCGCACAGAACGAAGCGGCCTATTACAGTGTCGAGACGTCGGTCAAGCAGCTCGCGCAGTCGATCAGCGAGACCGAAAACAGCCTATGTTCGCTGTTGGCGCAGACTCCGCACAAGATCGAGCGCGGCTCGCTCGAAAGCCAGCAGATGCCCGCCGACCTGCTCATCGGCGTCCCCGTGCAACTGCTCTCGCGCCGTCCCGACGTACGCCGCGCCGAGTACTCGCTAATGTCGGCCTATTATGCTACGGCCGAAGCACGTTCGGCGCTCTATCCGCAGATTACGCTCAGCGGTACGGCCGGTTGGACGAACAGCGCAGGGTCGCAGATCGTCAACCCCGGCAAGCTGCTTCTGTCGGCCGCAGGACAATTGTTGCAGCCGATCTTCCAGGCCGGCGCCAACCGTGCGCGCGTGAAGATCGCCAAAGCGCAGCAGCAGGAGGCGATGCTCGCCTACGAGCAGACGATTCTCAATGCCGGACAAGAGGTCAACGATGCGCTGACCGCCTGCCAGACGGCACGCGAGTCGGCAGCGCTCTACGACCAGCAGGTCGCATCGCTCCGTCGTGCCGTCGAGAGCACCGAGCTGCTGATGCAGCACGCCTCGAAGTGCTGACCGCACGGCAGTCGCTCCTCTCGGCGCAGTTGCAGCAGGTCGCCAACCGTTTCACCGAATTGCAGAGCGTGGTCACGCTCTACCACGCCCTCGGCGGCGGACGCGAAACGGAAACGGCGCAGTAGCGTTTTTCCTCCGACCGATATTTACGACCGGAAAATCCGAACAGGGTTTTCCGGTTTTTTCGTATCCTGCATCGGCGGGAACGACAAAATTTTCCGATTTTCACACCGACCGTTGGATTATCACCTGCAATTTCGTATTTTTGTTCGATCGGTCACGAAAACAAAAGAAAGAAAATCTAAAAAACAAAGGAAACACAATTCAAATTCATAACTATTAACCCGTTAACCACATGATTCTCAAAAGACTGATTCCCATTCTGCTGGCCGTGCCGCTGCTCGCAGCCTGCCCGTCGGGAAACCCGAACGGCAAGATGCCGGTCGATGTTTCCAAACTACCCCGCCAGATCTATTCGGGCGAACAGGGCCCGTTCCACGTACAGGGCATCGCCGTCGATCTCGACCGCGGCTACATGTACTTCTCGTTCACCACCACGCTCCTGAAAACCAACATGCAGGGCAACCTGCTCGGCAGCGTCGAAGGCATGACCGGGCACTTGGGCTGCATGACGCTCAATCCCGACGACGGACGGCTCTACGCTTCGATCGAGTACAAGCACGACGCGATCGGAAAGGGCATTCTCAACAAACTGGAAGGCGTCCGGAACGACGAGCAGACGGGCTTCTACGTCGCAGTCTTCGACGTCGACCGCATCGACCGCATCGGGATGAATGCCGAGAAGGACGACGTGATGAAGACCGTCTACATCAAGGAGGCCGTCGACGACTACTACGCCAAAGTCTCCAACAACGGACAGGAACTGGAACACCGTTTCGGCTGCTCGGGCATCGACGGCGTGACATTCGCACCCGCATTCGGCCAGAGCCGCGACGGCAAGAAGTACCTCTACGTCGCTTACGGCATCTACGGCGACACGCTGCGCACCGACAACGACTATCAGGTGATTCTGGCCTACGACACCCGGGACTGGAAGCAGTACGAGCAGCCGCTCACGCAGGAGAACCTGCACAAGAGCGGTCCCGAGAAACCGCTCCACAAATATTTCCTCTACACGGGCAACACCTCGTGGGGCATCCAGAACCTCGCCTACGACAAGGCCTCGGGCAACATGCACGCCGCTGTCTACAATGGCAAGAAGTCGCACTATCCCAACTACTCCTACTTCGTCATCGACGGCAGCAAGGCTCCCGAGCGCAAGCAGCTGCAAGGGTTCGATCCCGCCGTCGAGGCAGAGGTACTCTCGCTGCTGCCCGAAGGACTGCATGATGCGCAAAGCGATACGTGGGGTTGGAATTTCAAATGGGGTACGACGGGACTCTGCCCCATCGGCGACGGTTATTTCTACATCTCGCACAACGCCAAGGACAAGCAGACGGGCAATCAGAGCAGTACCGTACAGCTTTATAAATGGACGGGCAATCCCGACAAAGCCTTCGAACTGGTGGAATAAATCCGCCGGACATAAAGAAACGATCCCCGGATGGTCGCGGGGATCGTTTCTTCATCGGGCGCTCCCGGTCACTTCTTCTCCTTCAACAGGTCGCGGATCTCGGCGAGCAGCAGCTCCTCTTTCGTCGGAGCGGGTTCCGGTGCAGGCTGGGGCGCCTCCTCCTTTTTCTTCATCAGACGGTTCATCAGCTTGACCATCAGGAAAACGCAGAGAGCCAGAATCGTAAAGTCGATGCACTGCTGGATGAAAGCCCCGTAGTTCCAATAGACCGGTTCCAATGTCTCTGCAGCCTTGCCGGCGATGTTCACACCGTCGGGCGTCACCTCGTTAACGACTTCGCCAACGGCCTGCGACATGTCGCGGATCTTCGAAATGTCGAGCCGCAGGTCGGTGAAGTTCACATTGCCGAGCAATGCTCCGATCGGCGGCATCAAGATGTCGTTGACCAGCGACGAGACGATCTTTCCGAACGCACCGCCGATGATAACGCCGACGGCCATGTCCATCACGTTGCCCTTCATGGCAAACTCCTTGAATTCCTTAAAAAATCCCATCTTGTTCGTGTTTTAGCGTATTATTAAGGTAAGTGATTACTCCTTCTGCAACAACATTTCGCGCAACTGCGTGCAACTCGACTCCGGCTCACGGAAATGGAACGTCGCAATACCGAATGCCGCGGCGGCTTCGAGATTCGAGCGGCGGTCGTCGATGAAGAGCGTTTCGGCGGGATCGAGACCGAAACGGTCGAGCAGAATTTCATAGATGCGCGGTTCGGGCTTGACGACACCCTCCTCGCATGAAACCACCTCTCCGTCGAAGCACCCGTAAATCTCGGTCCGGCGCAGAAAATCGATGAACTCCCGCGACATGTTCGAGAGCACGTAAAGCCGGTATCCGGCCCGTTTCAGGTCGCGGATCAACGCCGCAGTCTGCGGAACCGCCTCCTGACGATCCAGCGCTTCGCGCAGATAATCCTCGGCCACGGCGCGGTCGCAGCCTTTCGACCGGCTCAGTTCGTCCAACACCTCGTCGAAGGTCAGCGTCCCCCGATCGTACTCCTCCCAGAAAAGGGGCATCTTCGCCGCGAAAATAAACGCGAAAAAATCGATCAACTCCTTGCGCACCTTTTTCGCATCGCGGTGAAACACCACCCCGCCCAAATCGAAAACTATGTTTTTCATCGCCTCAAATTTAATAAAATAGTCTGAAATACCCTATGCTGCCCCGACGCTTTTCCCGAATAATCGGATGCCGGTCGGGGCGGAACGCTTCGGCGGCCGGAGGCGTCATGCCGAAAAGCAGGCTGCCGCAGCTCCGCCCCGCACGGTTTCGACAGCGGAAAACATAGAAGAGGCCGCTTAATAATCAAGGTATTCCGCCAAAAAGCTTATTCCTACTAAAAAAACCGTAGAAACACTTGTTTATCTAAAAATTTAGTACTAAATTTGTCGTAACGAAAAAAACGCCCAGCTATGAAAACACCCGCAATCGAACCGCTTACCGACGGCGAAGAACGCATCATGCAGATGCTCTGGTCGCTCGGCGAGGGAACGGTCAACGACATCCTCGCCGTCATCCCCGAACCCAAACCGAAGTACACCACGGTGGCCACCTTCATCAAGATTCTGGAAAATAAAGGCTACGTCGCCCACCGCAGCGAGGGAAAGAGCTATGTCTTCACACCGCTCGTCTCACGCGAAGAGGTCGCCGGCAGGCAGATGCAGTCGATGTTGCGCACCTATTTCGACGGATCGTTCGCGCAGATGGTCACCTTCTTCTCGAAACACGAGAACATCTCGATGAAGGAGATGGACGAGATCCTCTCCGTCATGCAACAGATCCGCAAAAAACGCTGACGCCATGAAAGAACTGCTGATCTACGCACTCGAAGTTCTCGTATGCAGCGCGGCATTGCTGCTAGCCTACTCGGTGCTGCTCGAACGCCGGACGGCGTTCCTCCACTGCCGGCTCTATCTGATCGGCGCGATGCTGCTGGCCGCCCTCATCCCTGCGCTCAGCATTCCCGTCTGGACAGGCGAAACACTCTATATGGCAGCCGATCCCGTCGCGGGCGCC
>OGPU01002467.1_pt1 | contig 13008 bp, 8 predicted proteins | sample 1552991 | NCBI WGS metagenome assembly OGPU01 (sample SAMEA2580296, study PRJEB22360) | human gut metagenome | biome: human gut; feature: human-associated habitat; material: faeces | place: Denmark | collected 2008/2010 | reverse complement strand
TTCAACAGCGAGGCCATGCAGGTGCTACGAGGGCGTGATGTGATTCTCTTCCCCGACCTCAAGGCCACGGATGAATGGCGGTGTAAGGTTCAGATGCTGCAATCCGTTTGTAAATCTGCCACCTGTTCCGGACTGTTGGAGAAGATGGCGACCGATGAACAGCGTAGTCGGGGACTGGACATCGCCGACTTTCTGCTGATGGAGGATACGCCACAGATGATTCTCGCGAGGATGATACAACGTAATCCAGCGTTGCAGAGCTTCATCGACACCTTCGGACTTGAACTGGTGGATGCAGAGAAGATCGAATGAAGGAGAATCAATGGACAGCTCGCTGTCCCGTGAAAATGGGGTTGTAAAATCCCGTAGCTTATTAGGGCATTTTCACCGTCTCCGCTTCGCGTCCGGCAGTCAAAAAGCCCATAAGCTGGGTTACTCCCCAGGTTCCCGGTATGCCTCCTGCTGTCTGACAGGATTTTACAACAAGAATAACAATAAAATAACGAACAGATATGAGTAATACACAATACGCTGTTTGCCACCTGCAGCGTGGCAGCGGTAATGACAGTGGAATGTCATGCCATATAGAAAGAAAGGATGCCAAGGGAAAGGTTTATGTGCCGGTTAATGCCGATGCGGACCGGACACATCTCAACCGTGAGTTGGTCAGATTTCCCGATGGCGTGTCCAATCGCACCGAGGCGATACAGCACCGCATCGAGACCGCCGGGCTGCGTCGCAAAGTCAGCAAGAACCAGACAAAGGCAATACGCGTAATGCTGACCGGAACGCATGAGCAGATGATGGAAATTGCCAATGACGGCAAACTGGGCAGTTGGATCGATGCAAATCTCAAATGGCTAAGGGAGACCTTTGGTGATGACAACCTTGTGTCCTGCGTGCTGCATATGGACGAGAAGACCCCACACCTGCACGCCACAGTTGTGCCCATAGTAACCGGTGAGCGTATCCGCAGAAAGCGGGAAGGCGAAAAGAAATATGAAACGAAGTCCGGTCCCCGCCTGTCGGCGGACGATGTGATGCGTCGTACCAAATTGCATGAATACCAGAACAGTTATGCCAAGGCCATGAAACCGTTCGGGTTGCAGCGTGGAATTGTCGGCTCTACCGCCAAGCATCAGGCGAACTCGGAATATTACAGGCAGCAGGTAATCCAGTATGAAGAGAATATAGCCAAGTTGCAGGCCGATGTGGAGAAGGCGCAAGAAGGCAGGAACACCATCCTCGCGTGGTTCGGCAAGGGAGACCTTTCCAAGGCAAAGAAGGAACTGGCTGACAAGGACAGGCTGATAGCCGAACTCAATAAACAGATTGAGGAACTTCAGGCAGAAAAGGTACGGTTGCAGGAACAACATAAATCAGAAATCGGAAAACTGCGAAACGGCTATCAAAAAGAAATAAACAAGGCCATTCATCAGGCGGAAGCGGCAGAACGGCAGTTCAAGGAGAAGGATGCAATCATAGATAGACAGAGGAAGCAGATAAGTTTGCTTGACCGCAAGGCCAATCCCCAACGTTACAGCCTCTCGTCCGGTGCCGAACTTGTACGTGTCAATGTCTCAAACTATCGGAATCCGTCGCTCCACATCTGGACACGGGTCGGTGATGAGCTTTTTGAGAACATCAAATTCCAGATAGACTATGATGTGGCTCAAAGACATTTCAACGGCCAGATCACGGACGAGGAGTTTGTCAATGCTGTCTTCGAGTCACAGGAACAGGTAAATGGAAAGCAGGCAGAGCTATTGGGTGCAGCTTTTGCCCTTGCCGCAGGAGGAGCGGCGGAGGTTCATGTCGGTACTGGCGGAGGTGGTTCTTCTTCGGAACTTCCGTGGAGAGATAAAGATAAATACTCCAGGAAACAAACAACTACAAGACGATGATCAAAAGACAAGTGAGGTATGGAATAAAAAAATAGTATCCATGGGAGCAAACAGTTTGCAGAAAAGATAGGCATGTATCGAAAATAATGTCTCTAAAACCTTTGTTTTTCAAAACAAAAGAGGTATCATATATCTAAAAATGGTATATGGCTATATCCGTGTTTCCACAGACAAACAGACGGTGGAAAATCAACGCTTCGAGATAGAGCGTTTCTGTAAAAAAGAAGGTCTAACTATAGACGGATGGATTGAAGAAACTATCTCTGGTACTAAAAATTATAACAAACGAGCACTTGGTAAACTTTTGAATCGAATTGTCAAAGACGATTTGATAATTTGTACGGAGCTGTCTCGGCTTGGTCGTAACCTTTTTATGATAATGGAAATACTCAACATTTGCATGACCAAAGAGAGTCGCGTTTGGACTATTAAAGATAATTACCGTCTTGGCGATGATATTCAAAGTAAAGTTCTTGCCTTTGCTTTTGGGTTGTCAGCAGAGATCGAACGTAATCTGATTTCTCAACGAACAAAAGAAGCCCTTGCTCGATTAAAAAAGGAAGGACATCCAGTCGGTAGAGGTCAAGGTCAACGCAATAAACAGTTGAACGCAAAATGTGTGGCTAAGCACAAATACATAGAGAGTCAAATGGGAAAAGGAATAAGTGTACCACAAATAGCTAAGAAATTGAGAATTGCAAGAGGAACCCTATATCGCTATTTAGCATACACTGGGCTTAGAACACCAACAAAATCAAGGAATGGTAGATGGGAGCGCGGTATCTATTAACCGTCCGTTTTTTGAAGACTAATTCCGGCAAGAAAGGAGAAGGCATGCCCGTTGTCCGTAATCCTCAATTCTATTTTAGGGAGGGATTTTGTTGGATAGATGTCAACTCTACATATCTTAAAGCCAGAATTAAAACGAATGGCGTTTTTGATGTTTTGAGTATGAGTCTATTCACAATGACAACCCTCCCTGATTGGTACTTTGTTGCGCTAATCAATTCTGAATTTATTAGTTTGTATGTGGATAACTTTATCAATAACACCTCTCATTTTCAGATAAATGACGCTAGACAACTTCCAATAATAATTCCTCAAAAGGAAACATTTGAATCATTGCAAAAATTAGTTGCTGATTGTATCAGTCTCAAGAAAACTGTAACTACGGATGATTTCCTTATGGGAGAAAAACAGTATGAACTTGATAGATTGGTTCGTTTATTGTATGGAGTAGAGGATTGATGGGAATCCTCTACTCCATACTCTATATCTATAATTGATATATACTCTCAACTATTAAATCGTTAGCTCTTTCCACAGCATTGAGTTCTTCTGCAATATCTAAATCTGTCGCAATCCCTTTTGCTACAGACCGTTTCAATTCAAATGCTCTATCAAAGAGGCGTTTACATTCATATAGTTGCTCAATGGTTGGTGTCATAATTGGGATAAGTTTTGCATCACCGGTTGTACAATGTGATGTCGAATTTACAAGATTATCTACGTAAAATGCAGCAAATCTTGAATTCATAATCGAAATAAGATAATATTCCGGTGTTTGTTCTGTACATGAGAAAAAGCTCATGCTCTCAGTACTTTGAACCGTCTTTTCTTTCTTCTTACATTTCATGTACGTGGTCAAAACATTATTCCAACAAAATCCCTCCCTATACTAAACCAAAGATTTGATTTGTTATAAAATCATCCAATTCTTTTTGTGTGTTTGAAGACTCTTTCCCTTTTATCTTTTGCACTATTGCAGTTTTTGCCAAGGTGTTACAAAATGATAATTGTTCAGATGTAGGAACTATAATTGGGAGTTGCCGAGCATCGTTTATTTGAAAAGTCTGAGTATTATTCACAAAAGTATCAACGTAATAGCTAATCAGGGTCGAATTAATTACACACAAAATATATTTTTCGGGAACTTTATCGCACACGCCAAAAATACTCATGCTTTTTACATCATGAATACTCTTTTGCTTAATTCTGCATTTAAGAAAAGTCGTATTAATATCACTCCAACACAATCCCTCCCTAAAGTAGAACGTATAACCTTGGTAACGAGCTTTCGGGTCTGTCTTCAAAAAACGGACATTCTCTTTAGACCATGCAATAGCAAAAGGAGTCTCTAGATACCATCTATTACCGTCTTTATCTCCTTTGTCGTAAGGCACATAGTACGGCTTAGTGGTTTCTATTCCGTTCTCTTTTTCATCATTTGTCAAAGAATCCACATCTGCTATTTCACAATCATCCACAATTTTATAAAGATAACCTTGACCGAAAATGTCACGACCATATTGCTCTTTGAGAGAATCAAAGAGTTCTGCAATTTCAGCTTCTGACAATGATTGCAAAAAAGCTACATATGATGGGTAACGGCGCATTTCAGCGGTTATAGCTTTCGGGGTTCGAGCCAAAAAATCAGCAAGTTTCTTAGGCCTAGACACACGGATGTTCTCCGCCCATTTAGTGGTACTTCTTACCGCAATGTATTTACCATTATTAGCGGTAGCCAAACCTTGTCCTCCCTCGGTTAAGCACCCAAGAAGTGCAACATCACCAGGCTTAAGGCTGGCCCGATATTCTTCAAGTTCGCGTTTATTCTTTTCGATGTCACGCGATGTCTTAATCTTGTCCCACCACTTATCATACAGAGCTTTGACTTTTTCGCCATAAAGCTCGTAGATACGCATATTCAATTCAGACGGTTTGAATATCACACTGTTTTGAGTATTGAGATATACCGATTGAGCTACGGTCAGACGTTCGGGTTGTAATAAATTCTTACGACCATCCATAAAGCGCACGAGATTTTCTGCGGCAGGCTTATTCTTAACTGCCGAGGTGATGCAAGTGTCAACCATTACAGCTTCAAATGGATTGGCTGTATCAAACACGTAATTAAGTGTATTGGCAAGCAGTAAATCTCTTAAATTACGCTTGGTTTGAGTTGTCCAAAATGTCTTAGGAGTAATGTATGTAATACATCCTCCATCACAAAGCAAGGAAAAGCCTTTGAAAAAGAACAAGTTGTATGTATCATCAGAGAAGCCAAATTCCGCTTCGAATAGTTTCTTATCGGCAGTTGAAACACCTTTTGTAGAGATATAAGGTGGATTGGCGATAAGAATGTCAAAGCCCTCTTTGACACCGAACATCCATTCGGCATCAAAGAAAGGAGCGAAAGTATTTTGGTCGAACATATCCCACTGTGCAAGCTGGGCTGCTTGTTCGTTGCCAATACAGTCTTTTTCAAGCAAGAGATCCGCAATCTCCTTACGCAAACGAACTACCTCATTGCGCCATTTTTCCTTGGTTGCAGGTCGTCTAGCACTAAATATTTTATGTTTCGCTATTTTAAGTTGACGTTCTTTCTGTTTTATTTCTTCTGAGTCAAATAAAGATGCTTCCGTCCGTTTTAGACCAAGAAGTGAGTTTGCTGCAACAAATTTGGCTTCCAAATTAGGCAACGGACGAATTCCGAAATTGTCGGCAGGATTGTCATTCCGTTTCTGATCAATGACTAGTGAGATAAAGAAACGGAGTTTTGAAATTTGAATGGCAATTGACTGAATATCTACACCATAAATACAATTTTCGATAAGGTGGAGTTTACGGGCATAATCCGGGTAGTTTACATTCTCATCAAATGCTCTTTCTATATCAGCAACAGCTTCTCGTCGTTCTTCAGCAGTTGAATTAAGGTATGCATCAGAAGTTTCATCAATAGCGAATTGTAGTAGCATATTCTTCCAACGACTATTATCGGGATCAATTTGCTTAAGAATATGCACCATCTGTTGAAGCACACCAACAGGGAATGCTCCTGAACCACAAGCAGGATCGAGTATCTTACAGTTGTAGAGAGACTGCATAATCGCCAACTTTTGCTGTTCTGTAAGCGAAGTTTCATTATCTGCATAATCAAGTAGCTTGCGATATTCCCCCTCCAATTCATTGCCAACCGTACGTTTTAGGTGAGCAACAAGGCTTTCGTCAACCATATACTGCACTATTTCTCGTGGTGTATAGAATGAACCTGTCTGCTTACGGGCTGTTTGTTGAGTTTCTGGATTGTATGAAGCTAATAAGTTCTCGAATACCTTACCAAGCAATTCCGGGTCAAGCGACACATCTTTATCAAATGGCATATTTTCCTCTACTGTAAAATTGTAACGCTTGAGAATGTCAATGATACCACGAGCAGACACTTTCTTCTTGTTAGCATCGCCGTAGAATTCTGAAAGGTCTATATTCTTACCCGCTTCCTCTCCAAAGAAAAGGTAATCGGGTACAATTAACTGCGCCATCGATTCTTTGCGTTCGCTAAACCCATCATAGTACATTCCTGAACGTTTTTCATCTAAGCAGTCAAAAAGACCACCATTAAGGAAAGGTACAGTTTCGTTGGCGAGACGCAAAAATTCGTCAGGATTATTGAACTCATCTCGGTAACGCATCAGTTTATTATCGTCAAATTGCGAACGGTTATCTTTGAAACGGCGTTCTGTAAACTCTGTACTTCCCTCTTTGGTAATCGGGCAATTAAGCATTGCAAAAAAAAGATTTTGCAGAATAGCGCGGTAATAAACGCTGGCTTCAGATTTACCAAAAAGATTGTCAATTTTATGCGGATTGAAACCCTTAATAAGGTGATTGGCTATATACTCTTGGTCGAAGAACTGCCACGGAATAAGTTTACGCTCTTTCAAGAACCATACAAAAATCAATCGAGTGATAAGGCGGATTACTCCCTCGTGATTGTGAAGTTTGTCATCTGCACGCGTAGAGATATCATTAGGGAAAGAGATAACCTTAATTGCCCAAGCATACCAATCTGACAGTTCTTGATAGAATGCCTTCGTAAGCACCTCTACCGAGAAACGCTCGAAAAGGTCTTTCACATCCTTGACCCTACCCAGTTCATTCAAGTATTTATTGGGCGTATAGCAAGCGATTCCCTTGCCAAGATAGTAAGAATAGCGACGAGGGTTAGAATAAGTACGGGTAACATTACTGTCATTTTCACCGATAGAGAGTTGGATTTCAATCAGCGAGAAACGGTAATTGTCCGAGTTATCTTCTGGAACGAAGATAACCAAAGCTCGGTTTTGTTTTTCTCCCGCAAGCATACGGAAGGCATCTTTCGACAGTCCCACGCGAGCATCATGGGGCGAACGGTGTTTGATTTCATAAACCACAAGGTTTAGCGTTTTTGACTTGCCAAGACAAGTGGCAACAGATGCATAGTTCATCTGTGACCAAAACGGGACATTCTTTTCTTCCTGCTCGAAATCATCGGGGAGGAAATCACGGCGGAGGTAATTGACAAAGTCCGCACGGTTATATGCTTTGCTAAAATCTATCATTATTGTAGTTCTTCGGATATTATTAATGTTTCATCCCCCTCTCCAACTTTGGCTTGTACTTCAAGCAAGCGCATAAGATAGTCAGCAGGAATCTCTTTGAATAATTTTTGAATCTCTGACGGTTTCACTTGATTGATGAAACGCACTTCATAGCCAGATAAAGCTTCCGCATAGAGAGCCGCCAAAAGGTCTGAATAGTAATCCTCGGGTAGTTTCATCTTAATCGCATTAAGTTTTTGAATAGCTTTTAAGATGTTCTTGTCATTGCGGTTCTTTGTATCGCTACGGAATAGCAAAAGTTTTACTTGTTGATACAATCGGTCAAAACCTTCGGTGGTGGCAAACGGTTTTTCATCAGGGGTGGCTTCAAAGAGTTTCAAAGCTTCTTCGGCAGAGAGCATTATCGGCTCATGGTCACCATTGGAAATTTTGAAAACGAAGTCTTCACCTTTTTTGCCAAAAAGGATGACACCTTTGAGCGGCTTATCCACGATGCGTCCTGTTCGGGCGCGGTGTGGAATCTGTAAAGCCTCATTATATTCATCAGTACCCTTGACCGATTCTAAGAAACGGCGATAAGGAGTGTCCCACGATTCCGTTTCGGAATGTTCAATTTCCGCACGGTAACGATCTCGGAAAAAAGCTGTACATTCTTCATCAGAAGTCAACGCTTTAGTATCTTCACCCATAATGGCGTGAATCATCGCCATTTTTAAGGTAGATATTTCTTTGGTGCGAGTTTCATTTTCGCCTACCTCTGTGGGGAAGTAATTATAAATATAAAGGTTGTCGAAAACCTTTTTGTTAATACGATTGATACGTCCTATACGTTGGATTACCCTCGTGGGGTTATATGGTATATCATAGTTAAATATTGCCCCGGCTCTATGCAAGTTGTAACCCTCGGAAATGGCATCAGTGGCAACCAATACCTTATAGTCATTGGTTTGCATTTCTTTTTTAACACTTGCGTCAAAATTATTGCGAATAGTCTGACGCATAGAAGGTGTTGCATCAGCCGAAGTATATTTAAGCGCAGGAAGTCCGGCATCTTTGAGTGCCGCACCAAGATAGTTGGCCGTGTCTGCGAACTCGCTGAATACAACAAGTTTGCGATTAGGTTCATTGGATAGTTTCTCACGAACAAGATGGATGAACGATTCTAGTTTCGGATCAAACTTGATAATATCTTCCTCACCAAACCATTCCAAGTAAATAGATTCAAGAAGTGCAATGTCAGCTTTTACATCATTAATAAACTCGTTTTTGACAAACTTCATATCAATAACAAAGAATCCTTTGCCTGAATATTTTTCAAACGCATCTTCTATTTCCTCCATGCCATCATCGGTGCTTTCGTAAAAGTCATCCACCTCAGGCATGCCTCCTTTTTTCCAAACTGGTATCTTTCCGGTACGTTCAATCCAATCAAGTACATTACGAGACGAATTTATCATAAAAGCAAGGGACGTTTTGAAAGCTGCAACCGAACTTTCGAAGCGGCGTACCAACAAACGGCGCATGAATTTTGCCACGTTTGCTTGACGACCGATAAGCATGTTGACGTCATCAATCCCTGTTTGGCGTTCTATGTCCTTGGCCAATGCCTCACGTTTATCTTCCGGCACATATAGTACTGGCTTGTAACGAGCTGCTTGAAAGCGGTAAATGCCATCGTCCGAATCTTCATCATTTGATTTTGTCCCATAAATGAGATTAAGCGTGCGCAGGTACAAGTCTTTCAATTTCTTGAGGTCATAAGATAACTCAATAGGGTCCTGTGGAATAACCACCTCAATCTTTTGCTTTTTTAGGTCGTCTTTATATGTGTCAATCTGCTGTAGGTCAATGCGCGAACGGCGGATAACCAGAGGCCCGATAATAGAGCGAATTGTGCGGGCTATCTTAGCAGTTTCGTTTTTTACGTCTTGCTTGGAGAGTTTACCTTGACGCTGCAATTCGCGTAGTTCCTTGTACTGGTTGATAAGATCGCGAAACTCAATACTAAGATTTTCCACTGTTTTAAGTGTGGACTTGGTAGGTATCTGAAAGAGTTTCAGCATAGAATAGATGTCGGCAGGGTCGTTGTTAAACGGAGTTGCTGTCAATAGCACCACCTTATTACCTTGACAAAGATTGTGCAGCATGGCATAATCTTCTGTGTATTCATTGCGGTAGCGATGCGCCTCGTCCACTATAATCAGAAACTGTTCATCAGGTTTCTTCAAATCATTGTAATGCGTCAATGCTTCCGAAATTTTACCGCTGCTAAATACTGTGCCTGTGAAACTGAACTCGTCCTTATAAGCGTCCCATCCTGATTTCAAGTGTGGAGGTGATATAACAATAGTACGCAAACGGAGGTTATGGGCAATGGTAGAAGCGATTATACTTTTTCCCAAGCCAACTACGTCTGCTACAATCGTTCCGTTATGGGTTTCGATAGACTTCAGTGCAAGTTGAATGGCATCAGTTTGATATTTCAGGTTGAAGAACTTTCCATCGGTAATGTCGAAAGGTGTACGCACATTTGTTTTGGACGGAATGTTAAAATACTCGCTGAGCACGCGTAGATAAAGTTTATATGGCTGAAAGAGTCGGTCAATCCAAATTTTACTCTCGACTTTTTCTTTCCAACGATCAATAGTGCTTTCGTCCACAATTGGAATAGCATTTGACCAAAGTTCGTCAAAGATTTGTTTTCCCTCCGTATATTTCCCCTTGTCTGTAAACCGTACATTGATTTCTGTTCTACCTTGTAAACCTTGATAGGAAAGATTACTTGATCCTGTGATTACATCACCGGGTTGTTCTCCATTTTCGTTATTAATGTTATTATAAGCAAAAAGGTACATTTTTGCATGACACGGGTCTTCGGTCTTACGTATTTCCAATGTACCATTATAAATTTTATGTTGAAATTGACGAAATATTCGGATGGTTTCATCTGTATCGGTATTATCCGTTTCATTAATGAGTCTCACTAAGTTGTTGAAATATTCCTCACGAACCTTACTACGGATGCGTTGCCATTCCATCAACTCTTCCACCTCACGGACACGATTTGAAATCTGAGTGTCTATGTCAAGACCAACCAAAATACGGAGATGCTTATCAGCGAGCCTATCGGCAAGCTGTATGTATCCCGAAAAATAGAAATAGCCCACAAGAATATCTACGGCATCCGATTTGGGCAAGATACCCGTGATAATGTCGGAGAGTAGACGATCTTTATTGGTTATGAAACTATGTGCCATATTGAACTATGTTTTGTATTCTTTATCAATCAAAAATAATAGTTTCGGTCATATCAACATTTATTCTAGCCATACCGTCAACGATAATTTTTCCATACCAATGTCCTAAATCTGCTTTGCAACTCACTCAATCGCTTCATAATCTCATCGAAAGAAGGTGCATTGGCATAGATGAAGCCAATTTGCATCTGCTTATAGTCGTCACGCAAAACATCTTCGATGCTTTCAGGAGGCAGGAACGATATTGTGTGTGGAAGATGACTCGTATAGTCCAATCCACTCCAAGCCGTGAACTTTTTACGATGAGTCACAATGTCCTCGTATAATTGTACATCCTGCATTGCTTCCATAGCAAACGGTTTATCCATCATCTTTACAATGTCATACATGTGTCGTGTGATACGTTCGATATGCGTACAGCCGTTGGGACGGTTAAACTCTTCATGCAAAAGAAAAACCTTTTCCAGAAATGTTCGTCCCGGTACTACGGTAGGAACAGTGAATATAGGCAATGAGAACTCTTCACCTGGATAAGCTTCTTCTATCATAGAACGCATTTCCACATCTTCTGATGGTTCCATGAGTGAACGACAACTTATCTCAATTTTGACTCGTTCGGGTATATATTGCATTTTCGTTTGCAACACTGAATTATACTCGACAAACAGGACTACAGGATCAAGGTCACTGACAGATGTCTCCGGAACTATAACCTTACAGCTCTCTGATAGCCCAAACTCTTTTAATCTGGTCTCAACGTCGAGCGCGAAAGAGCCATCTATGAACTTCTTGGAGTCTTTCCGCAACTTAGTCCGTTGACTTTTAGTCTCAATATTTGTAAATCCGAGATATTGGGGATCTATTGCAAGGTCAATATCTTCTGAAAACCGTTCTATTAATCCCCAACCTTTGCTAAGGCTTGTTCCTCCCTTGAAAACAAAAGCTGCTGCATACGGCAAAGAAAATATGGCACGTAACACCATACTGACCCAGTAGTCCTTTTCTACGGCATTATCCACAATCCCTTTATCTTCGGCTACATTAGCCAAAATGGTAAGTTGTTCTTCTTTTGTAAGTTTAGTAAAATTCATAATGCAAGTCGTTGTTTAATCCATTGCGGGGCAATACTGTAATCGTATTTGATTTCATCAGGACTACCATATTTTTCAATGGCTTGTTTTATGATTGCAACCTGTTCATCTGTCACGTTATCTTTCCCTAATTCTTTCATGGCAGCGACTATAAGTGGAAACAAGTCTGTCTTGTAGGCAAAATTGCGAGGTGCGCTGCGCTTGAATATGATTTTACGGTTCCCGATAGTAAGTTCCCTTGCTGTGGCATCTGTCAAATAGACTGCATTCATCGTGACCTGTGTGGAAAGTCCCAATTTGTTCAATGCTGTCAATCCACTAGGTATAATACGAGCCTTATCCTTTTCCGCTATAGCGTATGCGATATCTTCTATAGAGGGACGAAGTACACCGAACTTATTCCGTAATGGATATAGATATAGACCTTGAGAAAGACGAATGAGCACACCCTCTTTCTCTAATCGGGAAAGCGCACGAGTAACTAGTCCGTCATTATTCAGATGGGCAAAATCACTCACCATATAAAGCCTGTTCGGTCCGTTTCGGTCTATGATGTTTCGTATTTCCTTCGTCAGTATCGTCTTCATATCCACAATGATTCTAGTTGCAAAGATACGATATTACTCTTGATGTAGCAATAAAATGTCCGAAATTCTTAAAGAAAATCGGACATTATAGAATGCTTTGCGGCTTAATACCCCAATCATAGACCGAATACATTAAGTTAGGATTATCATAGTCCGCCAAGGGGTTGTTCTAACCGACCCATTGTGGAACATTAACACCATACCTCAAAATGAAGAGCTTTTATTAGACAGTAGGCAAAATAGTAATAACCTTTGGGAAACCGACAAAATATGGGAACTATACGGTACCAAATAAAAGATAAAGCCTAATATATAAATTGATTATCAGATTAGTATATAATCATTCTCGGTTCAAGCATGGTGCCGAAAACTTATCTTATTAGAGTAGGTCGTAGGAAACCTTGAAGATAAAATAAGCAACAGCCCCACGCCTATATCCACGAATGGATATGACGCGAGAAGATGTCGGCCTACTCCTTCTTCAGATTGAATTTCCTACGTTCACTCTAAAGGAATAAACTTACACTTTCCGTGTTTGTCGTATGTCCCACAAAGATAGACAAGACAAACTAAAAAGCAAAACATCTTTTCGATTTCTCGGAACTGTTGCAGATTGAATTATAAAGAATAAGCCGAAAGATGTCTCCTCTTTCGGTAAATCAAAGGACAAACTTGGTCGCAGGGTATTAAAATAGCCCCCTCGTCCAAGTCTGTCCTTGTCGCTGGTATTTGACAATGATATTCCGCATTTCTTCCGTCAGCAGAAAATTGATAGGTTTGCCCGTTTT
>OGPU01002452.1_pt1 | contig 13089 bp, 13 predicted proteins | sample 1552991 | NCBI WGS metagenome assembly OGPU01 (sample SAMEA2580296, study PRJEB22360) | human gut metagenome | biome: human gut; feature: human-associated habitat; material: faeces | place: Denmark | collected 2008/2010 | reverse complement strand
GGAAGGGAAACTTTCTGGAGAAAGTTTCCCTTCCCCCCGCACTCTCACCCTACCTATTTGCTATGCCCGTAAATGCCGCCGGCAAGAGCGCCGAGGCCGCCGCCGATGAGCGCGCCGGTCGTCCCGCTTCCGCCGGTGAGGGCACCAAGGCCAGCACCAAGGATCGCACCCCCGGCAGCGCCGCTCAAGAGGCCCTGCTGGGTCTTGTTCATGTTCGTGCAGCCAACGGTCCCGAAAACCAACGCGCCGACCAAAAGTATGGCTGAAAGACGTTTCATTGCACTTCTCCTATCGCCCCTTCCGGGGTGGGATTATCAAGATATGCCGCCGAGCTACTTGCTGGCGGGAACCATGAATTCGTACCAAAGCACGTCAAAGACTTCGCGGTTCGCCTGATCCGGATGCGCGGCATACCACGCGTCCAGTTTTTTCTGGATATCCGTCCAGTTGGTGTTGCCGAAAGCTTTTATCCATGCCGTGACGAACGGGGAGGCTTGCGTTCCCTGTTGTTGGGCGATCAGCTGTTCGATGGCGATGATATTGGATGCGCCATACAAAAAGGCCAGCTTTTCGTTCTGAGAAGACTGCAACCAATGCTTGCCGGTCAAATCCGTGGCAGACTGCGCCGCAACCGCAGGCAGGCACAACGCGCAAACAAGCGCCGCCGCAAAGACCACCTTAGTGAATCGAGCCATCATGAGAAACCTCCTTTTCGCCGCATAGCTGCCGCGTGATTCCCCAAAGGGAACATATTTACGGGATGGTTTCAAGTAGAACTACAGCCTTCTAATGCTGTCAGCGGAACAAGGAAAGAGGCGGGCATCAACGCCCGGAAAGGCGGACAAGCCGCTCGAAACGGCGGTGGGTCAAATGGCAAATCGCTGCGGCCAGCGCGTCGCCCGTGTCCACGGCCCAATCGGGCTTCACGCCGAGCACCCGCCCGACCATGAAACTGACCTGCTCCTTGTCGGCCCTGCCGACGCCCACCAGCGATTTTTTGATCACCGTGGGTTCGTAGTCCCGCACAGGCAAATCATAGGCCGCACAGGCCGCAATGGCCGCACCGCGAGCCTGACCGAGCTTGAGCGCGGTCGCCGCGTTCTTGGCGGTAAAAACCTGTTCCACGGACGCTTCATCCGGTTTCAGACGACCGAGCACCCGATGTATTTCCTTGAAGATGACCCCGAGCCGGGAAGCGAACTCTCCGTCAAGCGGAGGGCGGATGACCCCGCAATCCACAAGCTGGAGCACGCCGGACACTTCGCGCACCACTCCCCACCCCGTATTCCGGGAACCGGGATCGATGCCGATGATGGTGACGGACTGCGACATGAGAAAAAGGAGGGAAGAGATTTCCGTGCTCCGAATGGAAGCACGGCTCGGAGGCGGGGGACCCATACGCTCCCCAGTGAAAGGCTTCTGGAGCATTCCACCTTGAAAGGAACAGAGGGGCGCTGGTTAAATGCCAGCGGTTGCAGATTTCGGGAAGGGAGGGAAAACGTTTCTAAAGAAAAGCGCTTTCCCTCCCTTCCCCTATATCTTCAAAACAGTTCAGCCAAATCAGTCTTCCAGCTGAGCCATGATTTCGTCGGAGATGTCCGCGTCGGAGTAGACGTTCTGGACATCGTCGTTGTCTTCAAGCAGCTCGATGAAGCGCAGAAGCTTGCGGGCGGTTTCGAGATCGACTTCCATCGTGGTCTGGGGAACCTGATTGAGCTCGGCGGAAATCATTTCCAGCCCGGCGGCTTCGAAGGCTTCGCGGACGGCATTGAAGTCGGCCATGGCGGTCTGGATTTCCCACACGTCGCCTTCGTCGCGCAGATCATCGGCACCGGCTTCGAGCGCGGCTTCCATCAACTGGTCTTCGGTGTACTTTTCCTTCGAGAACTGGATGACGCCCTTGCGTTCGAACTTCCAGCTCACACAGCCGTTTTCGCCCATGGACCCGCCGCCCTTACTCATCAGATGGCGGATTTCGGCCACGGTACGGTTACGGTTGTCGGTCGCGGTTTCCACGATGACGGCGACGCCGCCCGGACCGTAACCTTCGTAGTTGATTTCTATGATGTCGCCGCCGGCATCCTGCCCGGTACCCTTGCGGATGGCGGCTTCGAGCCAGTCACCATCCTTTTCGGCATCGGCCGTCATGATGGCGATGGGCATGGTGCGATCGGGCACGTAGTTCTCGCGGAACGACTTGAGGATGGACTTGAGCGCCTTCTTGCGGCCGCGGTTAACGCCGATCAGCGACAGCGAGCCGGCCAGGTCGTAGGAGAGCTCGGGCTTGACGTCGAGCTTTGCCGTGAGCTGTGCCGCCGCGGGCGGAATGCGGCCGCCGGCAGCCAGTGCGTCGAAGCTCTCGAGCGTAAAGTAGCCGTGCACGTAGGTCTTTGCCTCGTTTGCCCAATCGACCAGCTGCTTGGCGGTCAGTCCCGCCGAACGCTGGCGCACGGCCTCGAGCGCCAAGAGCGCGCCGGTCGCACAGGGCAGAGCGTTGTCGACCACGTAGAGCTCAAAGTTGGGATACTCGGCGCGCACGGCATCTGCCGCCTGGCACGCGGAGTTGTAGCTCGACGACAGCGCCGAGGTAAAGCACAGGTAGACCGTGGGCGTGCCCTCTTTGGCGCACTCGGTAAAAAACTCGATATAGCGACCGAGCGACACAGCCGAGGTGGACACGCGGGCGCCGGCGCGCATGCGGTCGTAGAACTCCTTAGGGCTCATACTCGACCAGATGTCGTCCGTGCGCTCCTCGCCATCGATGATAAAGGGGAAGCCCAAGATATCGACATCGAGGTTCGCGGCGACCTCGGGGCTAAAGTCGCAGCAGGTATCGACGACGATGCGGCAACGGTTCGAATGACCGGCGGATGCGGCCTTGTCCATCAAAGCGACTCCTTACGTAAAAAGGCGGCCACCCGCATGGGATGGCCGCCAACCGTTAACTCATGCAAGTTAACGTATTTTACTCGTCAAGTGTTTCGATGCGGGGCTTGATGATGCCATATCCACCATTCTTACGGTGATACACCACATTGATGAGACCGGTCGTCGCGTTCTCGAACACGTAGAAGTCGTGGCCCAGCAAATCGGTCTGCACCAGCGCCTGCTCCTCGGTCATCGGGGTGACATCGATGACCTTCTCGCGGACGAGCAGGTCGTCGTCCTCCTCGGGCAGCAGCAGGTCGGCCAGATCCTCAACGCGCTCGACCGGCGCGACATCCGCGGCACTGGCACCACCCTGGCGGTTGTCCACGACCTTGGTCTTGAACTTGCGCAGCTGGCGGGTGACCTTATCGGCGGAGAGGTCGATGGCAGCATACATATCTGCGCCGTGCTCGGCAACGCGAATCACCGAACCGCGGGCACGAGCCGTGACCTCGACGATTGCCGGGTTGGGGTTCGAGGGGTTCTTCTCATAACGAAGCACGACGTCGACTGTCATGGGCTCGATGTCGAAAACCTTGAGTGCCTCGCCGATTTTCTCATCCACATACGCACGCAGAGCATCGGTTACCGTCGTCTTGCGTCCAGAAACCTTGATATCCATACGTGGCTCCAATCTGCCTCGGGGACTTACTGTACTGGCTATGTACCCATTGCCGTGCATTTAATCACGCGAATTCCCAAAGACCCGAATAACGACTGCTTGATACCGCATACCGAAGTCTCGCACTTTTCCGTGACAAAGTGCGCTATAGGAGGGCGTCGGCAAAGCTAGTTTTTTTCCTGGAAATCAGCTTTTACCTGCCGTTTTTACCAAAATAGAAAAGCCGGGCTCCCTTATTGGGGAGACCCGGCCATGCGTGTTGAAACCGTGAAGAAGCGCCTTGTTCAGCGTGTGGCAGGCGCCACCCCTACCAATAACTAGCTATTGAGCTTGTTGATGTCATCGTCGGTGATGGTGCCCTCCTGGCTAGACGACGGGCCGTCGCTGTTGTTATCAGAGGCGTCGTCATCGGAGGACTCGGTCTCGTTGGACGTGGAGTCGGATGCCTGCACATTGGCCCCCGAAACGGTCTTGGCGGTAAGGTCATAGGGCATCTGTCCGTACCAGACGCAGTGGACTGCCTCGAGCGTGCCATCGACCGTGATGCCATCGAGGGCATCGCTCACGGCACGGCACAGCTCATCATTAGAGCTAAGACCTGCGACGCCAAGCGTGGAGGGCGCCTCGAGCGTACCGACATAGGAGATCTGGCTCATCAGACGCGCGAGGTAGCCACCAGCCGTGGAATCACAGATCACGTAATCGACCTCGCCCGACTCGAGCGCCTCAAAGCACTCATTGATGTTGGAAAAGGTCTTTTGGTTGGCGGTGATGCTTTGCTTGGCGAGCGCCTCCTGCGAGGCCGAGGAGGTCTGAACGCCCAGGGTAGCGGTGTTAAGCGTTTCGGTGGAAACGCTCAGCGACTCGCCGTCACTGCTCTTGCCGAATACGGCGGCGGCATCGTACAGACAGGTGCCAAGCGAGCTGATGTCGCCGCCCGCAGACTTGATGTCGCCAATGAAGATGTCCGCCTTTTTATCGCTGAGCGCGGAATCGGCCGAGGACGCATCGACAAAGGCGACCTTGAGACCCATGCGGCATGCGAGGGCACGAGCGGCATCGACCGCATAGCCCGTGAGGTTTCCGTCGGCATCCTGCATGGCCTGCGGTGCATCGGACGTATCGAGGGCGACCGTCAGGGTTCCCGGCGTGACCAGGGCATCGTCCGATACCGTGGGGGTAACGGTCTCGCGCTCGATCTGGTCGATCGTGGGCGTCGTGAACGTGGACAGTGGATTGAACGCGCATCCGCTCAGGCCCAAAACGGCAATGACCGCCGCGGCCCCAGCACCTAACCGAGCCGCATGCATCAAGCTGCCCCTCACCATGTCCACTACCCTGCCTTCTGTGTCGTATACGATCCGTGCCCCGCACGGAATATCGGGTTGTTCCCACCAGCTGACCTGGTATTTGACCCCACACTTGCGCACCGGGGCGTTTGCTCGGGAGGCCGCAGCCACCTTCACGACTGGCCCGCTCGCCCGCGAGGCGGTATTGCCCCAAAGAAAGTAGAACGGACGGTGCGGCTTACATCTAGGACGCGCCATGATCGCGCCGCGCGCACGCGGTCGCTTACGTGGATCCCTTTGACCGCGTCTGTCTTGGACTAGGATGGGCATTTCGTCCGTCCGCAACCACAGCCTGGCAGGAACGTAGCGCATTATAGCTAAGTTCAAGCTATAGTTTAAGGTTAGGGACGTTATTCGCATCGCGAGCACAGATTTCGCAGGTCGGGGCGGACCATTCGTGCCCCCATGAAGCCCGGGGCTCCCCCACGGGGAGCCCCGGGGCACCCGTCTCAGGGTGCCGTGTGCAAAAAACGGCAAATATGAGTACTGCTACCAATTTAGTAGCAGCGTATTTCCGCCCCACGAGCCCTTTTTGAGTTCCGCACAGCCCGCTTGGCGCCAAGATATTCCACATTCGTTTATTATCTCTTCGCTGAATCCAGTTTTTCGGCCCAAGTTTCTTTATTTTTGCTGTCACTAATCTAGTAACAGTACTCATATTTGCCGTTTTTTGCACATGGCATATAAACAGACCCCCTATAAAGCCATAGTTTTACGCCGGCTTGAGCCCAAAGCACGCTCGGAGCGTATTCAGCAGAGCATCTTGCCTCTTTCGACGAGCCTCTACACGATTCTGATATCGTTTACCCATACGCTGGTGGATGCGCCATGCGAGCGCTTCCATCGCTTCCATGTCGCAGAGCATCTCGTTGTTGACCGTCGCGACCTCGATTCCCATGGACGCCAAACCCGTATTGCGTTTTTCATCGTGAATGCGCCCGCCGCGAGACGAATGGCCCTGCTCACCGTTGTATTCCAGGTCAAACCGAGCTGCTTCCTGATAGGCATCGCAAACCGCATACGGCATCCCCGAGATCGCCTGCGCACGGTCGTTGAACTCGATCTTGTGGTCGGTCTTAAAGGGACCGCAGGCAAATCCGCCATAAGAAAACGGAAGCGAAAACATGGCAAGCATGATGCATTCCATGGGTGAGCGCAGGTTTTCCGACAGAAAGGGGCACAGCCGCCGCAGCTGCTTGGCCGCGCTCCCCTTGCATGCCGCAAGGTAATCTGCCAGGCGATCGGGCGTCAGCACTGGCTCGACCTCAAAGTAGCCCACATCTGACGGCTGGTCCTTATCCTTTGCAAGCCTGTTCACGGTAGGCGAGCTGTAAGGGGGCAGATACTGCCCGCGATCGCTCAGCGAAATCTTGGAGCACAGCTCCTGGGCCAGGGCAAATGCCTGGATACAGCCGACTTCGCGCGCAACGGCGGCACAGAGGGCCTCGGGAGACAAGCTGTACACTCCCGGCTCCACCTCCAAAATCGAGGCGTCCGGCAGGTCTGTAGAACAAACGGACCAGCTTGCACCAGGCATGCGGCGACGCTGCTTCGCCGACCCCACCAGCAGGCACAAGTCTTCTTGGACCTCGCCACTCACGGCCCCGATCCGCACCAAATCGGGAAGATAAATGTCCTCGGCCGAGGGAGACGATGTATGCAGCACACGGCGCTCTTCATCGGGATCGAGGTCTCTCCAGCTGATGTAACCCATTTGTCGGCGCTCGGCGCGCATCATGCGCAGCGCCGAGGCACCGGTCAGGACTACGGAGGCCGCCAGTTGCTCGCTTGTCGGCTCGATGCGCCGCGCTATCTTCACTGCCACAAAACCACCCCCTACCAAACGCGTGCGATAGCGAGGCCATCGACTGCTGCGGCGCCGGCACGCTTGAGCTCCGCCGAGGCTGCTGCCATGGTCGCGCCCGTGGTAATGACATCATCGATGAGCAGCAGACGGCGGCCGCGCACATCCTCGACCGTCTCGTACATGCCCCGGGCATGCTCCCGGCGCTCATCGCGGCCGAGCTCTCGCTGGTCACCATGACCGTATTTGACCAGGGCGTCCAGCAACGGGACACCCGAAAGATCGCAAAACGAGCGCGCGATTGCTTCCATATGGTCGAATCCACGCCGCCGAAACGCCGCCGCAGTCGCGGGCACAAACACCACCGCGTCCGCACCGGACAACACACCGCCGTAGCGATCGGATGCTGCCACCTGGGCATGCAAGGCAGTGTCGTAGAGCAACTCCGCCAGATACGGTGCCAGACGGCGCTCGCCCGCATCCTTGTACGCCTTGATGATGCGCGGCAGCGGATGTGCATAGACGGCACACGCCAGGCAGCGATCGAGCGCCTCGGCCATTGCCGAAGACGTGCCCTCGACCGAGCACTCGGTACACAGCAAATCCCCAAACGGGGCGCCGCATCGGATGCAACTATGACACGGATCGATGAGCGCGAGCGATGCCAGACAATCCTGGCAGATCAGCGCACCGGAACGCTCGCAGCCAGCGCATCGCGTGGGCGACAACGCCTCGAGCGCCTCATACGTCGCGCGCTCGGCAAGCGGTAGCAATTCGTCCGCAAACGGTAGGACGCCTGCGCCCTGCAAGCGAGTCAATACGTTCAGATGTCTCTTCATGACACAACCCTCCCTACGCGAAGGCGAAGGGAGGGTTGTCGGTGTAGAGCCATGATACCCAGAGGTGCTGGGGTCAGGCGGGTTACATCCGCTTACGGACGTTATTCGCCGGCAGGCGGTTGCGGTACGGACGAGGTGCGGGTCGAGCCTTCGCCACCGTCCTGGCGCGGCTTGCGGGAGCGACGGCGACGGCGACGCTTTTGACCCTGGTCGGTCGAGCCCTCGCCGCCGCGATCCTCACGCGGTTCGCACTCGTCGCGAGCGCCGCCGTGCGAAGCCTTGGCGGCAGCTCCTCCGCCATCGCCGGGGCGACGGCGCGTGACCTTGACTTCGCCATCCGAAACCTGATCGGCCACAGAAGGAATCGAGGGTTTCTGCTGCGCGCCCGAGGAATGGCGACGACGCGGACGTGACGCGCGCTCCTCCTCGCCACGCGGCTTGCCAGCCTTGTCGGCAGGCGCGTCGGAGGCCGAGGCGCCCTTGGGAGCGGCACCGGCCTCGCGAGCAGCTGCGGCGCGGAAGGCGTCCTCGCGCTCCTCGCTCGACAGGTGACGGCGACGACGGCGCGTGGGGTTCATGCCACCGCCGCGATTTTGCTGCTGGGGCTGCTGAGCCTCGCGCTCGCGGGAAGCGTTCTTACCCGCGGCCTCGCCATTGTCGACGGACGCCGTGCGCTTGCGGCGGCGACGGCCATCGGACTGGCACCCCCCCAAAGAAGGCCGCGGCCCTTTCCACGGCCACGGCCCTCGCCCTGGCCCTGAGCGGTGCGAGCATCGGATTCGGCATCGCGACGACGGCGCTTGGGCATCGATGTGCCGGCCAGACGATCGGCGCTCGACAGGCCATCGCCCACGTCGACGCCGTTTTCGCGATCGAGTTCCATGAGCGCCAGACGCATCTCGGGCGACTCGATGCGCTCGAGCACGTCGCGCGTCACGCAGTCGGGGCGGCAGTTGCAGCCCTGCTCGGCGGCCTTCTTTTTGCAACCCTCCGAGCACGTCATATCGGCCAGGTTGACCTTAAAGACTTTGCCGTTCTCCAGGCGCAGCACCAGCTGCTCACGCGGCGTGTCATATTCCTGGATGCGCGCCTTGCCAAGCGGCGTATCGATAAGCGTCTTCTTTTTGGGCGCGCGGCTCTTAAAGTCCTTGTACGCCTCGAACTCGTAGCGCAGGCAGCACATCAGGCGGCCGCAGACGCCACTAATCTTGGACGAGTTGAGCGGCAGGTCCTGCTCCTTTGCCATGCGGATCGAAACCGGCTCAAACTGTCCGCCAAAGCGCGTGCAGCAGAGCTCCTGGCCGCACTGGGCATAGCCGCCCACCAGGCGGGTCTCGTCGCGCACGCCGATCTGGCGCATGTCGACGCGAATGTGCAGCGTCGAGGACAGGTCCTTGACGAGCTGACGGAAATCGACGCGCTCCTCGGCCGCAAAGTAGAACACAGCCTTCTCGCCGCCAAACAGGTACTCGACGCCGACCGGCTTCATCTCGAGGTCGAGCTCTTTGACCAGACGACGGAAATCGACCATGGCCTCGTCGCCCTGGATGGCCAGGTCGTCGGCAAGCTGCAGGTCGATGTCGCTCGCCACGCGCAGCACGGGCTTGAGCGGCTGGCCGATCTCATCTTGCGGCACCTCGAAGGGATCGGCCGTGACCAGGCCGATCTCGGTTCCGCGCTCGGTGGAGCAAATGGCATAATCGGCCTCGAGGATATCCAGATCCTGCGGATCAAACCACAGGTCGCGCGAGGCGTAGGTAAACTTAACGGGTACGACTAACGGCATTTCAGTGCCTTCCTGATATCGAACAGCATGACCTCGATGGCCAGCTGGGGAGTAACGTTTCTGGCGATGTTGCGCTCGGCGGTCGCGACCGCCCCCAGCCGCCGGGTGGCAGTCGCCGTTATCGTCGCGGCGGCAAGCCGCCCGATCGTGTCGCGCACGTCTTCGTTCACGACGTCGGCCGCCTCGTCCTGAAGTGTCAGCAGCACGTCGCGCATGAGCGTCCGCGCGCTCGCCAGCGCTTCCATGATACCCGAACGCTCGCGCGCGTTGAGTTCGCGCTTGTTGCGGTCCTCAAGCTGCTTCAATGCTCCACGCGACAGGTAGTCGGCGTTTTGCTCGAGCACCTTTTCCTGTGTGGACTTGACCTCGGCGAGCGGCGCCTTAACGGCGACGATGAGCGACTTGGCGCGGCTGAGCACATCAGCCTCGTCGGCAGCGATGAGCGAATCGATGGCGCGGACCATTTGGCGGCGAGCATCCTGGCGCTCGGCACTCTTAAGGAACTCGATGCCGCGTGTGGGGCTTCCCGCCACGGCGACCGCCATGCGGCAACGCGCGAGATCCTGACCCGTCGCGCGGCTCACGGCCTGCGCGGCCACGGTGGGCGACACCAGCCGAAACGGCACGCACTGACAGCGGCTCACGATGGTGGGCAACATCACGTCTGCCGAGGTGCCCAACAAGATGAACATAACGCCCTCGGGCGGCTCCTCGAGTGTCTTGAGCAGCGCGTTGGCGGTGTTAGCGCGCAGTTGCTCGGCACGATCGATGATGTAGACCTTGGCCTTGGCACGGATGGGCGCCAGCGGCACGTCATCGAGCAGCTCGCGGGTCTGGGCAATGAGGTAGCCTGTGGCGCTCTCGGGCGTGTAATAGTGCACGTCAGGATGCGTATGCCGAGCAACGCGTACGCAGCTGTCGCATGCTCCGCAGCCGTCCTGCTCGCACAGGAAGGCCTGGGCGAGCGCCCATGCGGCATCGAGCTTGCCGGCACCGGGAGCGCCCAAAAACAGGTAGGCGTGCGATGCGCGGCCGCTGGCGACGGCGTTGGTCAAAAAATCGCGAACGCGCTCTTGGGTGTCGAGCTTGGCCAGCAGGCTTGCCTGAGCGGGGGCCATGTTACTCGGCCTCCTTGGCAAGCGCGGCGGCGACAGCATCTTGCGAAATGACGAGACCGTACGCGCGAATCTGCTCGACCGTCTTCTCGAAGACTTCCTCGACGGTCGCAGTGGCGTCGATGAGCTTTACGCGGTTTGGCTCCTCGGCAGCAATGGCGCAAAATCCCTGGTAAACACGCTCCTGGAATGTCATGCCTTTTGCCTCCATGCGATCTGCCGCGCCACGGGCTGCCATGCGTAGCGCCGCCTGCTCGGGCGTGATGTGGTAGACGAGCGTGAGCGCCGGGTGTGTTCCCGCGACGGCCAGGTTATTGGCATCGCACACTATCTGGCGATCGAGGCCGTCGGCAAATGCCTGGTAGCAGGTCGTGGAATCGTAGAAGCGGTCGCACAGGACCACCTTGCCGGCCGCGAGGGCGGGAGCTATGACCTCGTGCACCAACTGAGCGCGCGCCGCCTCGTAGAGCAGCAACTCGCAGGTGTCGCCCATCGCCGTATTGGCGGGGTCGAGCAGCAGAGCGCGGATCTTTTCGCTGATGGCGGTGCCGCCCGGCTCGCGCAGGCTCACAACCTGGTAGCCAGCGAGTTCGAGCGCGCGGGCAAGCAGACGCGCCTGCGTGGACTTGCCGGCACCATCGACGCCCTCGAGCGTGATAAAGCTATGTTGAGCGGGCTCAAAAGCCATGAGCGCAGCCCCTTCCTATAAGGCGCGTAAATGCAGATATATCAACCAAGCCATGATACCCCAGGGGCAGGCGCGCCCCAAATCGGGCCTAGTCATTGGGTAGTCATTGGGGACGCTCTTAAATGACTAGGCGACAGCTAGGGACGTTCCTAAAGTGCCGGCAGAAAAGGAACGTCCCTAGCTGCCGACTTTTTTGAGCGCTGGGTATAATCGTCGTATTGATTTGAAATGTGGCGAAAGGAGTGGCAATGTCTCGGTATTGCGCCTCGTGCGGCAAACTTCTTGCAGATGATGCCAAGTTCTGCACCTCATGCGGTGCACCCGTTGAGCAGACAACCGCAAGCAATGGCCAACCCGCGTTTGAGCAGACCGGCTTCCTCGATACGCCGCAAGCTAAGCCGGACGACCCCCTCGCCTATCGCCCCGACCCCGCCGCCAGCCCCGCAGCGGTCGAAACGACGCAGCGCATACCCGTCGCGGACACCCCGCCCCAACAGCAACCGGCATCTACGTACGCGCCTGATTCACCGCAGGCCCCCGCCGCCAAAAAGAGCAGCACCAAGGCGCTTATCGCCGTTATCGTTGTGCTCGTGGCAATTATCATCGCCTTGGTCATCTTTTTTGTGATCAAGCCTTTCGACAACGCCGCCACGCAAACGACTGCCGAGATTACTAAGCTGCACCATGATGTTGACGATGATGACCTCAAGCCTCTCGACGACCCCAATAGCCTTTTTGACGATGACGACGATGATGACGAGGATGGCAGCCAGGCGACCCTCTCCGAGCAAAACCTCTACCGTCGCCTGAGCGAATACTACGACCTGCTCGAAGATCTCGATAACCAGGTCCGTGCCTGCGCAGAGGCGTTCAATGGCGGTTATCTGGAAGAGGACCGTACCGCCCGTCAAAATCTCGCCGACGTCGCCGAGCGCACGGAAGACACCATCGAGCAGTACTACGATATCGTCGAGGACCTGGACGTCCCCACAAGCTCTAAGAACTACAGCTCGTGGAAGGACATCATTGCTCTGTACGACGACCTGGATCACCGCATCGATGCGATCTGCGATGCCTGGGAGATCAGCTTAAAGTACGCAAAGCCCGCGGACCATAAGAACGAGATCGTGGCGCCGCTGTCGCGCGACAACGTGGCGGGCACCAATGACAATAAGTACCGCCTAGACTTTGAGGAGCGCTATCCCGGCGCCAAACCCGTCGAAGTGAACTAACGCCTTGTCGTTTCCGAGCCGGCAGTTAGGGACGTTCCTAAACTGCCGGCAGAAAAAGGAATGTCCCTAACTGCCGGTCAAAAAACGAGCGAGGATCATGGGACCCTCGCTCGTTTTTTGGGCAATGTTTCGACTGCGCCGTTACTTGTCGGCGGCTGCTTTCTTGGCAGTCGACTTCTTCGCGGTCGTCTTCTTGGCGGCAGTGGCTTTCTTAGCCGTCGTCTTCTTCGCAGTCGAGGTCTTCTTCGCCGCGCTCGCCTTGGTCGTGGTCTTGCGGCCGCGGGCGGGCTTCTTCTCCTTGGTCGGGCAGTCCATGTTCACGCAGATGCGCCACGGGCCGCGCGCGGTGTTGACCACCACGATGGGGGCGCCGCACTCGGGGCAGGTCTCGCCCGTCGCCTCGAGCTTGCCACGCGCCGGCAGCGGATAGCTCACGCCGCAGTCGTCATAGTTGGTGCAGCGGATAAAGCGCTTGCCGCTCTTCTCGCTCTTGTGTGCGATCAGGTCGCCATGGCGTCCTGCCTCGGCGCACACCTTGCACTCGCCCACCTTAAGGTCGGGCTCGTAGTTGGTGGGGCATGTGGGGTTCACGCAAATCTCGAAAGCCTTTTGGCGGAACGGCTGGCACTTAATGCGCGGCGCACCGCATTCGGGGCACACAGCAGCCTCGCCCTCGAGCGGGCTCACCTTGACGCCGCTCGGCACCGGATAGGTCACATCGCAGTC
>OGPU01002449.1_pt1 | contig 13099 bp, 8 predicted proteins | sample 1552991 | NCBI WGS metagenome assembly OGPU01 (sample SAMEA2580296, study PRJEB22360) | human gut metagenome | biome: human gut; feature: human-associated habitat; material: faeces | place: Denmark | collected 2008/2010 | reverse complement strand
GGTGCTGCCGCAAAATGGGTGTGAAAAACCAACCGCAGTCCAAACGGAAACCTCCGTTTCAGTCTGCAGCAAACCCGCTCAAAAAGCAGCTACATTATTTACCTGTGCCACCGGATACCGTTGAGCCATCAGTGATCAAGTGATGCAATATCCGGCAGTGAGCAGTTTTTCGCCTTACTCAGGGCGGTTGGCCTTAGCCAAGGTCAGCTTCAATGGCATATAATTCGCTGAAAACATCGGGCAGGTCGCTCGGGTTTAAGTCCTCAATGCCATGTGCACCGTAGCGCTCAAACACAGAATTTACGACTGCTGAACCAAGTTGTGATTCAACAGCTGCGGCAGAGCTTTCAATGTTGGTAATCCAATTTCTGCGTTCAATTCTTGTCATATCTGCTCCTTTCCGTCCTTTGGCGCCTTTTGGACAAGAGATTAAGGCAACTTCAACTGCCTGGCTTCATTATCGCTTGTTTTGACTTTTAATGACCAATTCATTTAGTTGGTCGTACCCCCCCGTAACGAAGCCGTTTTCACGTTTCAGGGCATAAAAAAAGGACCCCTTTCGGGGTCCAAAGCCAACTCAGTGAGTTATCGATTTTTTAATCGGGATCATCTTTTATTGTACTGCCCAATTCTTTGATGCCTGCCTGTTTCAAAACGCCATTGAAATCCTGCAGGGATAATCCGGGCATATTCTCTAAAATGCGGATATAGGTCTTGTCGGGGTCCTGATAATAATTCAGTTTGTTATCGGACTTGTCGAATATTTTCTCCACGATACGGAGATTCAGCCGCAAACCGACACAGATGGCCATCAGCACCTCTGTACCCATATTATTGTACTTGTCGTTCTTTATTTTGCCGTGATAATTCTTGTGCAGACCTGTTCTGTCGTTAAAGGTTTCCGGGTAATTCCACTTTCTGTTTTCCATCAGATACCACAGGCATTGGCAGAGCGTGGTGGTCGGATCACCCAGCCGCTTAACCAGTTCGATTTCTTCGCTCTCATCATACGTGAGGATATGTGCTCGGAATGCCGAATACACATCATCCTCTTCGTACTTGAAATTTGCCTGGTATTTCGGATGGAATGTCAGCATACGCTGATCGATTCCTTCCACATGATAAAGAACGGCAAATCCTACAAAGTCCTTCTGTATATTTCGGTAGGTTGTATATTTCTGCTCACGGATATTGATGACACACTGCGCCAGATTCTTTTTTGCTTTTGCCGTCAGATGCAGGCCGTCTTCTTTGGCGGTTATGTATTTCTTATCTGCCAGCACAAAATATCCGTCAGCAAAAACGAACTGACCGCCGCTGACCCATTCCCGAAGGAAAGAGTCCAGACTCAATAGCTGATACGCCTCCACGGGAGTCAGTGCGACAAGCTCCTTGCTATTGTTGATTTCTGCAAAAACGGCATCAAAATCCTCGAATCCGGATATACGACCGAGCAGCCCAACCTCAATCAGGCGGTATTTGACAGACACGCGGGAGACAATGAAGAAGGTACTTAAATCCTCAATCAATGTGTCGCAGGACGGAATAATGTCATTCTGCGGATTCTGATAACTGTCAATCAGTTCAAGTGCTTTCTTCTTGAACATCTCAAAGGGCATCAGCACTCGCGGAGCCAGCCGGTGCGCCTGCCACTCCAGCCACTTTACTTCGTTTTCTTTTGTCTTTTTTCCTTCCGGCGGCTCGTAGAAGGTTTCGGACTGGCGGCACATAATCGGATACAGTTTTTCGGATGCCGCCGCGTTCTTCACCGCCAGTATTTCAAAATATGTTTTATCCTTTTCCCAATGAAGAGCCTCATGGATGAGCGTGTTCCGTTTTGCGCCTTCTCCGTACATCGCCTCGGAATCGGGATCAATCAGAACTGTTCCCGCCGGAAAGGATACGGTTTTGGATGTTCCTTTCTCGTGGTCATATATTTCAACTTCACCATCGAGAAGCAGGCAGCACCCGAAAATATCCAGGTTACGGGACAGAGAGGCTTCCTTAACCGTGAGATTTGCTTTCTGCAATATTTCATCAACGGGCAACGGCATCGGCGTTTCAAGAGCCTTTTTGCAATGCCTTGTCAGATACTTGGTCGCATAATCATCAAGGCGGTTTTTTCCAAGAATCAAGGCTCCCGTTTTTTTATTTATATAAAAGATATCGCTCGATGTCGGTTTGTTCGTCATCCGTATCCGTCTCTCCTTTTTCCATGTAATCCAGCGGCATGGTGGCAAGCAGTTTCTTTGCTTCGCGCCATGTCGGGCAATACTCCTCAACAAGCGCATGGAATCTGTGAGTATGGTTCTTCTCCAGCAGATGCACCAGTTCGTGTATCACCACATATTCGAGGCACTCCATCGGCTTCTTGGCAAGCTGGAGATTGATCCATATCCTGCGTTTTTCAATATTGCAGGTTCCCCATCTGGTTTTCATGTTTTTTATGCGGAACTCATCCGCATGAACGCCCGTCTTTTTCTCGCATCCGATTATCACGGACTCAAGCACACGCTTTAATTCCTGTCTGTACCATTCAGTAAACAGCCTTTCTCGTGCATCGGCATCCGTTCCCTCCGGCACAGTCATAATAATCTTGGTCGGAGACTTTATGATCTTGCGCTGTGTTCCTTCATAAACGACCTGCAGGCGGTAGGGTTTTCCCCAAAGATAATGAGACTCGCCGGACACATATTCCCGTTTGCTCTGTCTCTCCTGCGAGAGCATCCTGTCTCTGACCTTCGTGATTTCCGGGAGCTTCTTAAGGACAAAGAGTTTTATATCCTCGTTCGATAGTTCCATCGGTGTGCTTACAGTTACATTTCCTTCCGGCGGATTAACTCTGACATAGAGATTTTTCAGGTTCTTCTTCCTTATCACCTCTATCGGTAATCCACCGATAAGCATTTCATCATTACGCATCGTATTCTTCCTGCCTTTGTGCAATATCGAAGACGTTGTTGGTTTCCTCAGTGGCTCTGTCTTCGGTATACATATGAAGCAATAATTTTTTATAAATAGCAAGTCTTATACGCTGCTGTTTTTGAAAATTTCTCTTCCAATCCGGCTGTATTGAAACACGGATAGCACCGTCCACATCAATCGTCAATTCGACATTTTCTTCAAAATAATCGTAGAGAGCGCGTCTTGCCGCACTATCCTTGATTTCATCGGGATAACTGCCGCTCTCCTCCGGGTGAAGGATTGCTTCAGCCAGTTCCACGACCTGGCGCAGATATTCCTCGTAGCTCATCGCTTCAACCTTACGCTGCATGATGATCTTCTTGAGCATCTCGGACAGCTTGCCGTAGTACACGCTGTTGGAACTCATCTTTTTTACAATCTCATGCTGCAGGTTGTTGTCAATCGTCTCCGCTTTCGCCTCATCGTTACCCGGCAGGTCTTTTACCAAGTCAACAGGTGTGGTGGTCTTGCCCTGGAGGAGCAGTTCAACGATAGACATATTACCAAGTTCGCTGACAACCCTTGTATCCTCGGCGCGGATGTATGTGTCGAGAATGTAGCGCATATCCACCTCGTAAGGCTTGAGATCGATATAGTCGCAGCTTGCCAGCTTTATCATTTCCTTTATTTTGTTGTACCCGGAAATCTCGCCACGCAGATGATTGACATCATCCTCGGAATAGCCGTAATCCAACACCAGGCGGTCACAGCAGTTCGCAAAGGAACGAGAAAGAGACGCCGTAAGCGCATAGAGAGTATCCCTTCGCGCAGTCTTTTCATCGTTCTCGCTGTCCTCGCCGCAGAAGTATTCGATAAAATCGGTATCAGCCTGCGGATCGGGTACATTTTCAACCAACGCCTCAAGCGAGGTGAGCGTTCCTTCAAGTTCGGATTTTGCCTCGTCATAGCGGTTCTTGATAAGCCCCTCGACATCTTCCTTGTCGTAGCCGTCAAACGCCTCGGAGGTGTAATCGGCAACGGCAAGCTGAACATTACGGAACAGGTCCATGTAATCTACAATGTATCCGTAATCCTTATCTTCTCCGTCCGGCCTGTTGACGCGGCAGATAGCCTGGAACAGATCATGATCGCGCATGGATTTGTCGATATACAGATAGGTCGCGCTCGGAGCGTCAAAGCCAGTCAGCAGTTTGTCCACCACAATCAGCAGTTTCATCTGCGCCGGCTCATCCTTGAATTGCTCTTTGACACGCTTTTCAAACTCGCCGAGTTTTTCATCTCCGAGCATCCTCTCGTATATTTTCTTCTTATATTCTTCTTCGCTCTCCTGTGAAAGGTCGGAGGTGGCCGTTCTGACGCTCTGCGTAGTTGGCTCGTAGGAGGTCACAATGGCGCATTTGGTAAAGCCCATGCTCATGAAAATTTCCCAATACTTGCAGGCTTCATAGATACTGCCCGCCACAAGCATAGCCGTGCCGCGGTCATCCTTAAGCCTCGGTTTCAGGCTCATATCAAATACTATATCGGACGCAATTTTCTCCAGCCTCTGCTTTGAACTGTACAGTTTATTGATGGATGTCCAGCTTTGCTTAAGCTGCGTTTTTGCCCGCTCGGTCAAGCCCTGTGTTTTCTGCTCGAACCACAAATCGACTTTGTCCTGGCTGGACAAATCCTGGTCGACATCCCTTGCCTCATAGCGCAGGTCAAGAACCACACCATCAGCCACGCCCTCGTCAAATTTATAGGTGTGAATGTATGTGCCGAAGGTTTCAATGCTGGATTTTTTGTCGGTCTTCAGCAGCGGAGTCCCTGTAAAGCCGATCAGGATAGCGTCCGGCATCAGCACCTTTACCGCTTCATGAAGTTTGCCGGAATTGGTACGGTGGCATTCGTCAATAAAGGCGATGATGTTGCCTTTTGCCTTGAAGTCTTTCGGCAGGTCTTTCAGCAGTTCTTTGCGGTACTGATCGATATCCGACTGGTTTCCGGCGTTATGACCGTACTTGTGAATAAGGGAGCAGACGATGGCGTCCTCATTTTTATCCAGGATAGAACGCAGATCGGTGCAGCTTTTCGCTCTGCGCACTTTTTCCTCCACATCGATAAAGAGACTCTCGATCTGATCGTCCAGTTCGTCACGGTCGGTGATGATGACCACCCGGCTGTCGTTAATGTTCTCGATGATCCACTTAGTAAGCCATACCATGATGAGCGACTTGCCGGAACCCTGAGTGTTCCAGATAATACCGCCCTCACCGTCCTGAATGCGCTTGCGGGCAGCGATGTTCGCAAAATACTGATTATGGCGTGTAATCTTTTTAATACCCGCATCGAAGATCACAAAGTCATGTACAAGAGAAAGAAATCTCTCTTTTTGGCAGAGGGATACCACGCCGTCACGCAGGCGGTTGACTTTCTTGACCTGCAGCAGCTTTATTTCAGCCGAAAGGTCATCGGTCGCTTTCTTATCTTCTTTCCATTTGAGATAATATTTTTCCGGCGTATTGATTGTGCCGTAGAACAGCCCCTCCGCCTCATTACCGGCGAAAAGGAACTGCGCCGTACTGAAGAAGTTCAGGATATTCTCACGCTTCTGATTCTGCAAAAGCTGACGGATACCCTTGCCCGCGCTGACATAGGAACTCTTCAGTTCAAACACGCCGAGAGCGATTCCGTTGATGTATAGCACCACATCAGGACGCTTCCTCGTTACCTTGTCGAAACGCAGGACGGATACCTCCTCCGCCACGAAAAAGTCGTTCTTGCCGATGTCATCCCAATCGATGTAATGGACGGTCTGGCGATGTCCGTTCGCATCCTTCGCTCCCTGTCTGCCATAACGGAGCAGGGAGTACACGCTGCGGTTGATCTGATAGAGCGTATCGGACTGATCATTTACCTTGCCCACAAGCTCACTGATTGCGGTTTTGATCTGGTCATCGGTATACCCACGCTTTCTCAGATTCGCCTTCAACAGTTCCTCTTTGACTGGCGTGTTGTCGATGTCCTCCAGGTTGCCGAGATAGGTATAGCCCAGATCGTCAACGAGCCAATGCAGGACTCTGTTCTGTAATTTCTTTTCAGCATCTACCGTTGCCATCTTGCGCCTCCTTAAACACTCAGGCGGACACGACCCGTCAGCAGGTCATCCATTGCGCCTTCTCGTATTTGGATCATCTTGTCCCGTTCAATTTCCAATGCCTCGATTTCTTCGTCTATTGCTTTCAAAACAGAAACTATTGCTTTCTGCTCCTCGACTTCAGCAGGTATGCACAGTTCTGTCTCCCCGAAAGATTTTTTTGAAATTGAAGACACCTTAATGCCAGTTATGTACGGATAAAGCTGCTCATGATACTGAGAAGAATTCAAATAGTAACCCAAGAATCCTTCAGCAGTTTCATAATTAGGACGGCAGGCAACCGTGTGCAATCCGCCAACAAGGGGAATTGAAACCTTCCCCACTTGTACTGCTTTTCCGACAGTTTCGTCCTCGGCAGTATCCGCAATCAAGACATCGTGCATTTTCAAAAAGCTCCGTTCCTTGATTCGCAAAACGTCTTTTAGCCGCGGTATTTCATCAGCATCAGACAGCACATCGCCGTACTTAATCAGGACATCTCCATAATGGATATCCCCAACTTGACCTCTGTCGGAAAGTTGATCTCTGGAGCACGTATTGGTAGGCAGCAACGAAAAATATTTACTGAATGGATATACAACCCAATCCGCAGTAAAGCCCTGCAACCGAATCCTTCCGCTCATCATATCTTCCAAAGCACCATCACGAATACCGCGCTTCTTCTCAATCAACTCGGCAAGGTCATCGATGTAGGTATCGAACCGACAAATTGTACCTACAATGTCATCTTGCTCTGAAAGCTGCGGCATGGGTATCGGGCACTTTGCCAAAGATTTCTGATCAATCGTTGTCATAATAGCTGTTTTGGAATTTGCTATAAAAAAACTTCTGCAATAAGGCATCCTACACTGCAAGCATAAAAACAGGGAATTAACCTCTTGCTGGTTGACGGACAGCTTTATTACATGACTATCAAATACCGCACCATTTTCATCTTTATCATCGTACACATTGCACATCGCAATTCCAGCAGGTACAACCGAAGAACGGGTAAAAAACAAGTCTCCCTTATGTACTATGAATCTCTCTATTTCTTTTTCAGTTGCATTAAATTTTTCCAGCTTTCTGCCGTCTATTGGCACGCTACCATATAAGTCTGAAACATTTACAATTGGAATACCTTTTCCCTTCCGATCAACTTCAAAAAATACACCATTTTGAAAGCCATTCTCAAAAAGTTGTTCTATTGTTTTTATATTCCAATCAGATGGAATTTGACCGATATCAGTTATCTTAGAGATTGTTTCCATCAATATCCCATCCTTTCCAATGCTGCCATTACCGCCGCTCTTGATTTTGCGGTTCTGTCCTCAATCTCGCCGAGCGTATGCTCGTACCGCTTGGCAATCAGAAGGACCTTGGAGGACAGGCTGTTCAGCACCTGTTCGATCTCGTCTCGGATATCTGCTTCCAACTTTGCCATCCACTTCATGTCAAAGAGGAGATGCTTGATCTCATCCACGGTCAGTTCACCGTATTTCGCCTCGACCTCATCATCCAGGGCCTTGCGGGCTTCTTTCCAAGCCTTGTCCGCCTCGTCCTTTTCTGCGGATTTTGCCGCGTATGCTGTCAGCGCATCATACTCGTCCTTGTAAATCTCCGGCACAACTGCGGAATCTGCAGCCGCCTTAAGAGCCGCCTTCAGCTTTGCTTTTCCGAATGTACCGTTCTTGTTGCGGATATCAAACTCTGCAAGTTCTGGCATCTCGCGGATGAGCGTCTCCATTTCATCGGTCTTGCTCTCGTCAAAGAGAGCGACAAGGCGTGTCATGGCATCCATGACAGCGGACGTCTTTTTGGCGTCCAGTTCTTTGAGCCGCTTGTTGAGATTTGCCTTCGGAATGCTGTCACCCTTATCGTTCAGCACATCCTTCAGCAAGCCTTCATCGCCTGATTCCGCTTCGCGCATCTCGTCAAGTTCTGCCTCAAGAGCTGCAGACTGTTCCATCAGTTCATTAATCACGGCAAGCTCGTCCGCGAAATAAACCGCTTCGATAATCTCTCTCGGAATAAGCGCACCCTCGAAGGACTTCACCTTGGATGTATCGTCTACGGAGATCGTCTCGCCGTTCTCGTCTTTCGCTTTCTTCTGCGCATACTCGTATTCGATTTCCCGACCGACCTCATAACCGCTGGCTTTGATAGCGTAAACATCATCCTGCAATTTTGCGTTCCAGTAATTCAACAGGCAGTCGTAGACATCATAGTTGTCAAGAAGCTGTGCGGATTCATAAGCATTGAGGAGCATGACCGCAATCGTGCGAATCAGTTCTTTCGGATTGGTCTCGGACTCGATACCGAGCAAGATGTCTTTTACCGAATCACGCCACTGCGTGAATATCGCATCGGTCTCTTTCTGCTTTTCGGCAAGGATGCTGGCGTCCTGTTCGATTACGCCCTCGATCTCGCCGGACGGGAGAGCGAGGTTATATACATCGTGCGCCTCATCCACGCAGGTGAAGATTTCCTGCTTCAAAGCCGGGGAGATATCCCACAGTCTCTTCAGCGACTCGATGTCCGTTCCCGGAATGCCGCCCTTCAAATGAGCCGCGATATTCTGCGGCAGCTTATCATCGATTTTCTGTATATAGCGAGGCACATTCAGGTTTCCGGCGTTTTGCTCAAGGACTTCCTCGTATTTTACAAAGCGAGAGTATCCGAAAATCTCAAGCTGGTTCGTAAAGGTTTGAACGATTTTCTCGATGTCCTGCTCACGCAGTCTGTTCTTATTACCGTCCTTCTTGAACCCTCTGCTGGCATCAATCAGGAAGATACCATCCCTGGTTTCCGCATTCTCTTTGTCGATGATGACGATGCAAGCGGGGATACCTGTTCCGTAAAACAGATTTGCAGGAAGGCTCACGATGCCCTTGATGTATCTTTTCTCCAGCACTTTGATACGGATGGTTTCTTCTGCGTTGCCTCTGAACAGGACACCATGCGGCATGATAATTCCCGCCTTGCCGTTGCTGTCGAGGGATTTCAGAACATGGAGGAACCAGGCATAGTCTCCGTTCTTTTCGGGAGGAATGCCATAGCCGTCAAAACGCTTATATTTGTCCTCGGATGTCTTGATGCCATCGCTCCAGGATTTATCGGAGAAAGGCGGATTCATGACGATGAAGTCAAACTTCTTCAATTCGCCGAAATCGTCCGTAAACGCAGGATCGACCAGCGTGTTTCCGCGCTTGATTTCGCCCGTTCCTTTCTGATGGAGGATGAGGTTCATCTTTGCCAAGCCCGCCGTGGCATGGTCCTTTTCCTGACCGAAGATGGTCACGATGGAATCGCTGTTCTCATCCACGGGAGCCTCGTCCGCCGCCCTGATGAGAAGGCTTCCGCTGCCTGCGGCCGGATCGTACAGAGTCCACTTCTTGGTCGGCATCTGACGGATGTTGCCAATGCCGATAAGCCGTGCGATGATGCGGGACACCTCGCTCGGTGTGTAGAACTGTCCCTTGCTCTTGCCGGACTCCTGCGCAAACTTCATCATGAAATACTCATAGGCATCGCCGATGATGTCATCGCCGCTGGCACGGTTGTTTTTGAAGTCAATCGCCGGATTCTGGAATACGGCAATCAAGCCGGACACCTTATCGACCAGTTCTTTGCCGGAACCAAGTTCGTCGGGATTGTTGAAACTGACATCTGGAAGGGAACCTTGGAGTCTATTGTCCTCAAGGAACTTCTGGATAATCTTATCCACCCGTTCACCGACATCGCTTTTCCCCTTGGCAGCAATCAAGTCATCAAAGGATGCGCCTTTGCTTATGGTAAACTCGGCGAAAGGCTGACCCTTGTATCTGTCGGACACATATTTAAAGAACAGCAGGACAAGCACATAGTCCTTGTATCTTGCCGGTTCCACGCCACCCCTCAGTTTATTGCAAGCTTCCCAAAGCAGGGAATATAATTCAGATTTTTTCACAGCCATAATCCTCTTAAAACTCCGTTTCCGTTATATCGATTTTTGTATTTTGAAGGTGATTAGTCCATTGCGCTTTTTCCGCTCGCGACCCAGTCATCCAACTCGGAACATTTAAACTTCCATAGCTTTCCGATTTTATGGGCTGGGATACCTTTGCCCTTCCTGATCCAATCACGAATAGTTCCGGGCTTAACACCCAGATATTCTGCAGCTTCGTCAATGTTTATCCATTTATCGTTACTGACATCTGCCATCTCTGCACCTCCGTCGAGCTGGTTACAATAATACATTTTATATTATAGCAGAAGCCTGTGCGACCTTCAATAGGTTTCCTGTGATTTACTATTATTTATTGCTGCTTCATGAAGTGTAGTGTGTGTTCGAAACTACACATTTGTAAATCAACTCTATTATTCAGAGGGGTCTCTGACAACCGCTATATATGCATAATTCTCTTTTCTTTCAAACATATCAAGTCGGCAGAACGTCAAAAAATATACCAATCCCCAGCAGGCTGCGTTTTCTGCAATCTGCTGGGGATTCTTCTATACTGTCAGTGTCGCTATGTACCGCACTGCCTGCATATGCCCCTCCATGATCCGGTTTTTTCTCGTAAATCTCGCGGTTCGTATGGGGCACACGTTCTTGACCATCTGGCCGCCGACGGAGCCGGCTTCGCGGGAGGTCAGGTCGCCGTTGTAGCCGTTCTTCAGGTTGACGCCGACCTCCCTTGGTGTTCTTTTTCATCTTATTTTTTGCCGGGTTCCGGATTGGATGGCAGCGGGAAGCTTCGCACGGGGGCTGGGGCCAGCTCGCCGACGAAGCGGTAAAAGATGCGGATGCTCTGGCAAAACGGCTGCTCCCGGCGGACGGACTTCCGGATACCCTGCGGCAATTCCTTCGGTCCGATCTCAATGCGCTCAACAAACAGCGACAGCGTTTCTCTGTCCAGCTTCTCAATGTGTGTATAGCGCCGTGCAAGGGCGAAAAAACGCTGATAGTCCTCCGCTGCGTTTTCTGTTTTGTCCGGTTCCAATGCTGTCAGAAGTCTTTGAAGTCCCGCGCCCTCAGTTTGAAGCTGCGACACCATATCGGATAGCCGGGCATCCTCCAGTCGACCCTCCGCATTGTCCATGTAGAGCTTTGTAATCACCCTGTCGATGGTTTTCAGACGGGCGGCGGCCCGCTCCTGCTGAAGCTGCCGGGCCTGGACTGCCTCGGACGTTTGCGCTTCCCGGAGAACATCGCCGACAAGCCGGTCGATCTGTTCATCGGTCATGGCAAGGATCTCGTTCAGATCCTGCCGCACGACTTCCAGAAGGTCACTGTAGCGGATCCGGACACCCTCGCAGGGATCTGCAATGTCGGGCCGCTGTCTGGTGCAGGACAGGTACCAGTATTTCTCGCGTTCCCCCTTATAGACCGTTCCGCAGGAGCAGAGCGAATACCCGCAGCGTCCGCAGACGGCAATGCCGGAGAAAATGCTTTTGCGCACGTGGTCGTATTTCTGATAATTCCGAGTTCCTTTTCCGAGATTCAGCGCCGCAGCGTCAAATGTCTCCTGCGAAACAAGCGGCAGATGCGTGCCGCGCGTGACTGCCCAATCCTCCTGCGGGACGGGGAGCTTCTTTTCGGAACGGATGCTGGCCTTTCTCGTTTTGCCAAGCAGCGTATGCCCGAGATAGACCTCATTCTTGAGGATCCGCTTGATCGTCGTATAATTCCAAAGATCAGAGGCGTGGCTGGCGCCCTCGTCGCCAAAATGATCGCGATACAGGACGCGATATTTGAGCGGCGGAATGATCCCGCCGGCGTTCAGCTCCATCGCAATTTTCCGGGAGGAATCACCGGAGGCCGCCGCGGCAAAAATTCTCTGCACGACCGGCGCGGTCACCTCATCCGGGATGAGCTGATGCACATTGTCCGGATTCTTTTTGTAGCCATACGGTGGACAGGCACAGTATTGCCCGCTCTCACGCTTGTTTTTCAGAACGTTTTTGACCTTGCGTGAACCGTCACGCAGGTAGACCTCGTTCATGGCGAACTGGAACGGTGCAAAGACGTTTTCACGCGCCGTATCAAAGCCGTCGGAAATCGTGAAGAAGTGGATGCCGTGCTCCGGAAAATATTCTTCGGCGTAGTAGCTTGCCTCGCGCATATTTCGTCCAAGTCTGGAAAGATCGACGGTAATGACCGTATTCGCGCTCTTCTTCCTCAGGAATTCCAGCAGCTTTTTGAAGCCGGGGCGTTCAAAGTTTCCGCCCGACCAGCCGTCATCCTGAAAGACAGCCGCGACGATCAGTTCTCGTTTCGCGCAATACTCTTTAATCAGACTGATCTGGTTTTCAATGCTCCCGGATACGCTCTTTCCGGCCTCATCCACGGAAAGACGCACATATGCGGCAACAACAATTGATATGTTGGTCCTCATGTTTAGCCTCCTTGAACCAACTTCCCGTTCATATTATAACTTACCGGCGCAGATACGTCAATTTTTCCGTCGGTTTTCGACGATTCCAAGATTTTCTTTGCAATGATCTCTGCGGCGCTGCTCTGATCCCGAAAGCTTCTTTGTACGCAGTAGGTTGCACCGCCAATTTTAATTTCATGCCGATCCGTAGAAAACACCTCCTGCGCGTATTCTGTACGCTTCCCGGATTTTCTAATCAGAATCATGGCTGTGGTATATGGGATCGCAAAAAATGCACCGGTGCGCTGCAGAAGCACCGGTGCATTTTTCATGGCAAGCAGACGCGGCTACCCGTTCAGCGGAAGGGCCAGGCGCAGCAGGAACACACCGTTTTCAGCCTGCAGCTCAAACAGGCCGCCGCGGCGGGCGGCGATGGCCTGCATAGCCGTGACCCGCGCGGTCGGATACCGGAAGCCCCTCGCACATGACAATCTCGCCCTGATACGGGTTCTTGATTTCCAGCAGCAGCTTATTGAGCCGCACGCCGCAGTACAGCGAGACGGTCCGCTGCTGCTCGTCCAGCCCGGACACGGCGCGGAACGCGTTTTCCAGTCCGTTGGACAAAACGGTGCACAGCTCGGTGTCTGGAATGCTCAGCGCTGCGGGGAGGCGGAGCTCCGCCGGCAGCCGGATGCCG
>OGPU01002447.1_pt1 | contig 13102 bp, 8 predicted proteins | sample 1552991 | NCBI WGS metagenome assembly OGPU01 (sample SAMEA2580296, study PRJEB22360) | human gut metagenome | biome: human gut; feature: human-associated habitat; material: faeces | place: Denmark | collected 2008/2010 | reverse complement strand
AAGGCAGTTTTGGAAGAAGAAAAAGCACCGCTTACTTGTGAATTTTTCAAAAAAATGTTGCCGATAAAAAATAAAATAATTCATGTTCGTTGGAGTGGTGAAGCTGTTTGGATTCCGTACGGAGATACAAAAACAGGACTTCCTCCTGAAAATGCAACGACATATCCAAAAGTAGGAGAAATGGTTTTGTATCCCGGCGGTGTAAGTGAAACTGAAATGATGTTGGCATATGGCTGTTGCCACTTCGGAAGTAAAGCCGGTGAGCTTGCAGGCAATCATTTCTTGACTGTAACAGAGGGTAAAGAAAAACTTATGGATATTGGCAGAGAAATTTTATATAACGGTGCAGAAAACGTTGAAATTTCAATATTATAAATTTATAGAAAAGGTCGGTGCATAATACACCGACCTTTTTTGGGTATTTAAAATGTTAGTGTATTCACACATTCAAAAACTTCTCTTTTAAGTATTATTGTGGCGGCAGAAATGTTATTTGAAGTATATGAAATATTGCAGAACGGTACAAATTGAATGGATCGCAGATCAAGATTAAGGTTCAGCGTCGGCAGACGAAAAAAACATTGACTTCTTTATAAAAAGCAATAATTTCATATTTTACAGCAATAATGCTTAATGATTTTTTGGATTTGGCGGTGTATAATCTAATCATAAATAAAACGATATGCGAAGGAGCAATTATTATGGGTAAGGTTATATTAAAGCAAGAAAAAGTTACAATACCTACATATGAAATTTCTGATTACGACAAAAATCCTATGTTTCTTGAAAAACGTGTATATCAAGGTTCAAGCGGACGAGTTTATCCGCACCCTGTATGCGAGGGTGTTTCGGACGTTAAGACTGATAAAGAATACAACGCAATTTTTTTGGAAAACGATTATATACTTGTAATGATTTTACCTGAAATCGGCGGTAAAATTCAAAGATTATACGATAAAACAAACGGATATGACGCTGTTTATTATAATGAAGTTGTAAAACCGGCGCTTGTAGGCTTGGCAGGTCCATGGATTTCGGGAGGTATTGAGTTTAACTGGCCGCAACATCACAGACCGTCCACATTTGATCCTGTTGACTATAAAATCGAAGAAAACAATGACGGTTCGATTACGGTATGGGTAGGCGAAACAGAAAAGATGTTCCATACGAAAGGTATGGCGGGATTTACTGTATACCCAGACAAAGCATATCTTGAAATAAAAGGTCAGGTATACAATCCGACAGACAGACCTCAAACATTTTTATGGTGGGCAAATCCTGCCGTTGCGGTAAATGACTATACACAATCAATATTCCCACCGGATGTTCACGCGGTAATGGATCACGGCAAACGTGATGTATCAAAGTTTCCTATTGCCGACGGAGTTTATTATAAGGTTGATTATGCGCCGGGTACGGATATTTCAAGATACAAAAATATTCCTGTACCGACTTCGTATATGGCATATCATTCGGATTATAATTTTATAGGCAATTACGATTATTCCAAAAATGCGGGACTTCTTCATATAGCCGACCATCACGTTTCACCGGGTAAAAAGCAATGGACTTGGGGTAACGGTGATTTCGGAAAAGCGTGGGACAGAAATCTTACAGACGAGAATGGTCCGTATATTGAACTTATGACAGGTATGTTTACTGATAATCAGCCTGACTTTACATTCTTAAAACCGTATGAAGAAAAGACTTTCGTTCAATACTTTATGCCATACAAAAATGTCGGTGCGGTTAAAAATGCTTCGACAGAAGTTGTTATGAATATTGAATTAGATAACGATACGGCTAATATAACTGTATATTCGCCGATACAACTTAGTGATGTAACAATCAAACTTGCTTATGACGGAAATACGGTATTTGAAGAAAAAGCAAACATATCACCGACCGATATATTTACAAAGAGTGTTCCTATTCCTAACATAGATGAAACAAAGCTTACACTTGCCGTATATAAAGACGGAAACGAATTATTAAGCTACACTCCTATGGGCGAAAATGACGAGGAAACACCTAATCCGGCAGAGGCATTGCCTGAACCGCAATTTGTTGAAACAACCGAAAAACTGTTCCTTGCGGCTACACATTTAGAGCAATACCGTCATGCTACATATTCGCCTGAAGATTATTACCTTGAGGGATTGAAACGAGATGAAACAGATATTCGTCTTAACAACGGATACGGAAAGTATTTGTATAATAAGGGCAGATTTGCGGAAAGTGAAAAATATTTCAGACAGGCTATTAAATCATCAACTTGGAAAAATCCTAATCCATATGATTGTGAACCGTATTATAATTTAGGATTATCATTAAAGAAACAAGGTAAAATCAATACTGCATTTGACGCGTTTTATAAAGCTGTTTGGGACGGGAATATGCAGGATAAAGCATTTTATCAATTAGCCTGTATTGCATCGGGCAGAGGTGATTATAATGATGCGTTGGAATATATAGAAAAGTCGCTTGTAAAGGGAATGCATAATTTAAAGGCAAGAACTTTAAAATCGGCATTGCTCAGAAAACTCGGAAAAAATGCAGAGGCAACAGAATTTGCAAAAGAAACACGCAATATAGACGCATTAGATCACAGTGCATATTATGAACTTTACAAAATAACCGGTAACGGCTTAGACGAAATGCAAGCTGTTATGCGTGGTGACAATCATAACTATATCGAACTTGCACTTAGCTATATGTCAGCATATTTGACAGATGACGCAATCGAAATATTAAAACTTGCACCGAATGACAATGAGCCTATGGTACATTACTATCTGTATGCACTGACAAATGACAAATCAGAACTTGATAAGGCTGAAAATTCTGAAAGCCTGTATTGTTTCCCGAACAGACTTGAAGATATAGCTGTATTGGAAAAGGCAATATATAACGGCGGTAATTATGCTGCTTATTATCTTGGCTGTTTGTTCTATGACAGAGGCAGATGGGAAGAATCAAAAGAATTATGGGAAAAGTGTGCGGATAATATAAAACTTCCGACAGTGTATAGAAACCTTTCGCTTGTTTATTACAATAAATTAAAAGACGGTGTCTTAGCACTAAAAGCAATGGAAAAAGCATTCAGTATTGATAAGAGTGACGCAAGAATATTCTTTGAACTTGATCAACTGTACAAAACACTTAATTTCTCTCTTGAAAAGAGATTGGCAAATATGAATGAAAATTCCGACTTACTTGAAAAGCGTGACGATTTATATACGGAATATATCACGTTGCTTAATATGAACGGCGAATATGATAACGCATACAATCGTATTATGAACCATAACTTCCACCCTTGGGAGGGCGGTGAAGGTAAGATACCTGCTCAGTACAGAATTGCGCTTATTAATAAGGCTAAAGCAGAAAAAAATACAGAAAAAGCAATAGAATATCTTGAAAAAGCTCTCGTTTATCCGTATAATTTAGGTGAGGGCAAGTTAATCGGTAATATGGATAATGATATATATTATATGCTTGGTAACTTGTATGAAGATAAGGAAAAGTCCGAACAGGCATACAGACTTGCAGCAAGGGGTGAATTTAATCTTTCTTCGGCGATGTATTATAACGACCAACCACCGCAGATGATGTATTATTCCGCAAAAGCGATTGAGGCACTTGGCGATGAAGACGAGGCTAAAAAGAGATTTAACGCATTTATTGAGTATGCAAATAATCATATGAATGATGAAATGAAAATTGATTACTTTGCTGTATCATTACCGGATTTCTTGATATTCGAAGGTGACTTAAATAAAAACAATAAGGTACATTGTAATCTTATGGCGGCGCTTGGATATTTGGGTATAGGTGATAATGATAATGCCCAAAAGTATGCAAAACAAGGACTTGAATTAAATCAATGCCACGCAGAACTCAGAGATATAGTAAAATAGGTGATACAATGAAAACAATAGATTTAAGCGGCAAATGGAATTATAAAACAGATATTGACGATAGTCAGACAATAGACAGCATAAAATTTGAAAATAATAATTTTAATCTTCCGGGTTCAACTTGTGATAATAGGATAGGCAAGAAAACAGAATACTTTGACAAAATATCAAAAGAGGCTGTACGTGCACCGAGAGAACGATATGAATATATCGCTCCTCTTTGGCTGCAAAAAACGGTCAACATTCCGAATGATACAGACGGTAAAACTGTCAGACTGTTTATGGAGCGAGTTAATATAGCATCTGAATTATGGATAGACGGTGTGAAAACAGACAGACAAATAATTGAGCTGTCCACACCTCACATATACAATTTAACAGGAAAAATAACACCGGGCGAACATACGTTTACGCTGAAAATAGACAACAGAAATTTGCTAAACCTTGATACAATGGCAAGCGGATACAGTGTCGATACGCAAGGATATTGGAACGGTGTTATCGGACGTATTGAACTGCAATATGAAGAAAAAGAACATATTGACAGCATTCAAGTATATACAGATGACAAAGGCATAACGCTTAAAGTTGTTGAAACATCGGATGTACATTCTCCGTTTAAAACGGAGAAAGCGACTGTTACCGTAAATGTTACTTCACCAAAAGGAGATTTACTTGGAGAAAAAATATTTGAAACGAAGGTGTTTAATTCAAAACAAGTCGATTATTTCAGATACGATATTTCCGAAATGGATTATTGGGACGAATTTAATCCTAATTTATATACGGCAACAGTTAAATATGAATGTAACGGTCATACCGATATAAAATCCGTAAAGTTCGGTATGCGAACGATAAAAACGGAAAATAAAAAGATTTTGCTTAACAACAGACAAATTTCTTTGCGCGGTACAATAGATTGTGCTATATATCCGCTTACAGGTTATCCGCCTATGGATATTGAGGTGTGGCGAAAAAATTTCAAGACTATCAAAAGCTATGGCTTAAATCACGTTCGTTTTCACGCATGGTGTCCGCCTGAATGTGCCTTTAATGCGGCTGACGAAATAGGAATGTACATATCTGTTGAAATGCCGCTATGGCTTAATCACGATGTATGTGCACTTGAAACGGGTGAAGACCCGATACACCGTCAATATTTTATGCAAGAGGCTATTAATATCTCAAAAACATACGGCAATCACCCTTCGTTTATAATGTTTTCAAACGGTAATGAAAATATGGGCGATTTTGATATGCTTAACGACATAACTACTTGCATAAAGGCTTATGACAACAGAAGAATTTATACGCTTACGACGAACTTCGACCACCCGATTATGCCGTGTGAAGATTATTTGTGTGCATATGAGGCAGGCGGTCACAATGTCAGAATACAGAACTGTCAGGATAAGGCGGCTGAAAATACGTCGCTTGATTATTCGGTAGCGGTAAAAGATGTGTCTGTACCTATAATTTCGTTTGAAGTGGGGCAGTATTGTGTATATCCTGATGTTGACTTAATTGAAAAATATACAGGCAATATTCTGCCGGTAAACCTTGACGCGATTAAAAAATTTATGATTGAAAAGAATGTGTATCATAAATTGAATGATTATATCAAGGCGTCGGGTGACTTGGCTGTTAAGCTTTATAAAGAAGATATCGAGGCGGCACTTAGGACAAAAGATTTCGGCGGTTTTGAACTTTTGTCGCTATCGGATTACACAGGGCAAAGTACAGCTACTGTCGGCATACTTGATGTGTTTTATGAAAGTAAAGGCTTAATTTCGCCCGATGAATTTAAAAATTTTGCAGGTGAGGCAGTACCGTTATTTAAAGCAAAGAGAATATTTAAAAATACAGATACATTAGAGGCGGAATTGGACTTATATGATTTCGGAGAAAAGAAAATCAACAATCCTGTTTATAATTTGACGGTACAAAACGGTGAGCAAGTATTTTATAAAAGGTCAACAACAGAAAGTAAGGTAAGCATACCGCTAAACAGTATAACAAAATCAACAATGCTTAGTGTTATACTTGAAGTGAACGGTTACAAAAATACTTGGAGAATATTTGTTTTTGCCGAAAATAAGATTGAAAACAATGTTCGTATGATTAAATCGGAAGAAGAACTTGATGATATAATCAAAAACGGCGGAAAAGCTATTGTGACGAAAGAGTGTTTCAAAAATCCAATACATGGAAGTTTTATACCTGTATTTTGGTCGCCGGTACATTTCCCGTCACAAAAACCGTGCGGTGCAATAATTGATAATAAGCATAGAATATTTGATGATTTCCCGACAGAAAAATATCCCGATTATCAGTGGAAAAGACTGCTTGATAACTCGGTCGGTACAGATATATCGAAGTTTGCTGGTGAAGTAAAACCTATAATTGAAACAGTACCGAATTTTTTTGATAATACTACGTCATCACCGCTGTTTGAAACAAAAATAGGCAAAGCAAAGCTATTGTTCTGCGGTTTTGATTTAGACGGAGATTATCCCGAATGTAAACAGCTTTTAAGCAGTATAACGCAATATGTAAATTCAGATGAATTTTAAAATAAGCCGAAAAGGTTAATTTTAGAGTCGGAGTTGGACTCCTTTAGGAATCCGACTCCGACTTGTTTTTAAATTAGATTGTTATCTAAAAACTTGCTTATACCATTTAAGGCTGATTGTGAGTATTTTCTGCTTATAGGTATTTCAAGGTCTTGAATATTGACTTTTGTTTTGGTGAATTGAGTTATGTATGTAAGATTTATAATGTAACTTTGATGTATGCGTATAAAGTTGGTGTTAAGAATTTCTTTTTCAATGTCCTTTAGAGGTTCGTTTAAGGTTTGCTTTGGCTCATTGACATAATGTACGATAGTTTTCTTTAAAATCCCCTCAAAATAGGAAACATTATTTAGATTTATAGCAGTAGTTCCGCTGCCGAGCTTTGTATAAAGAGTCTGCTTATTTATTTCACTGCAACAAACTGACAAGGCTTGTTTTAACTGTTCATTCGATATTGGTTTTACCAAAAAGTATAAATGATTGACGGAATAGACGTCTTGAAAAAAGTCTTGCTCAACAGATATAAATATAATTTTTATATTAGGGTATTTTTCAGTGATTGCTGACGCTATATCTATTCCGTTATCTTTTCCAAGCATTATATCAATAATAGCGATATTGTAGCTTGAAACCGATTCTAAAAAAGTGTTTATATCATAATAACAGTCGGTATTATAGCTGTTATCAATTTTTTTTATTTGTTCTTTAAAATCATCACAGAAAGTTTTATCATCATCGATTATCGCGATATTAATCATTTCTGTACTTCATCCTTGTCGTTAATCGGAATTGTTACAATGGCGGTAAAATTGTGCTCATCATGTTCGTAAACGAAATTACCGCCAAGAAGATTGGATAAATCTTTAATTATATGTAATCCGTACCCGTGATTGTGATTAGGGTCGTCTTTTTTACGAATAACTTGCGGCATACTGTTGCGACAGGTGATAACTAAATTGCCGAGTTGTATGCTGCTTTTTAATTCAATATAAGGATTTGTCGTACAGTATTTAGACGCCTCTAAAGCATTATTTAATAGGTTGGAGAAGATACTGCATAAGTAAACATTGTCGAGCTGAGCCTCTTTAATACCGCCGACCAAGAAATCGGTTCGTATATGATTGGCTGCAGCCATATTGTATTTTTCAGCCAATATAATATCAATCGCCGGAACATCGCAATATGTTTTTGCCGAAAGTGAATCCCAATTTTTTAATAACTTACTTGTATATTCGGTTAATTCTTCTTTGTCTGCTTTTTGTGACAGACCGTTAATAACGTTAATGTGGTCTTTTAAATCGTGACGTAATTTTTTATAGTTTACATAGTTGTTTCTCAGTTGGTCGTATTGCGAGCTTAAAAGATTGTACTGATTAACAACAAATTCTTGCTTTGCTTGCTCTTTACTGATACGAATACTGTAACGTATAACAAGAACTGTAAGCAAAATTGAAATAACCATATAAAGAATTAAAACCAATATAAATTTCAATATACTTACTTTTGCATAATAAATGTGCATTAAGAATGTTAATATAAATATTTGAACAATTATTATTGAAAGTATATATATGATGGTAAGGTCGCTCATTTTAGGCTTTTTATGTTGTATCCATTTTGAGATTAAAAACAGTACTAACATTTCAACTATAAATAAAAGCAACGGTTCAACAGCGTTAGGTATACGCGAAAGCCCTGTAAGTGTTTGACCTCCGTAGGCCGAATCAAAATTCGGCATTAATATTGTTCTAAGCGAAAGATATGTGAGGGACAATAAAATATCCGATATATAAGGAATGAATGTAAATAATATCTTTTTCAATGGCTTATCGTCACTGAGTATGAATATACATCCCATAAGTATAAATATACCTAAGAAAAATTTTGTTGTTTGCGGTGTGTGTAGAAGATCGGTAATTATAAGATAGTTCTATAGAAATATTTGATGTAGAATCAAAAGATACAAATCCACCAATGACAAGATGTTATAAAGTTTCATATAACAAACAAGATTCGAGATATTATGTTTTATCTACTTCAGAAGAAAACTTTGATAAAAGTGATGATGAAAATACATCGTGTGTTATAGTAGATGCAAATAATAAAATTGTAGGTTTAGCAAATTAAAAAATAAAGGAGAACAAAATTATGAAAAAAGAGTATTTGCGGCAGCAACAGCTGCTATGATGACGGTAAGTGCATTAGGCTCTGTAACAGCAGGTGCATTTGAACAAAAATCATATGCTGAAGATGTTTCAGTATATGTGAACGGTCAAAAAATCGACAACGGTCAATATAAGCCTATTATTGCTAACGACAGAACTTTGTTAAGATTGGTGCCTATATTTGAAGCTTTAGGTTATTCTAACTCATACGAATCAAATGCAAAAACAGTAACATTTGCAAGAGACGGTGGGACAGTAAGTTACAAATTTACGGCAGAAAACTATACAGTTGAAACAATATCTGATGGTCAAGCTGAATCAACATATGAACTTGATGTTCCGGCAACGTTGCAATACAGTGACGTTTTTTATGTTCCATTAAGAGCATTTTGCGATATGGTTGGATTAAATATTACTTGGGATAATGCAACAAGAAGTGTTTATGTAGAAAATGCACTACTTACATACGAAAAAGCAAAAGAAAAAACTGCAGATTTCGTAAATGATTCCGATATTCTTCTTGGCGGTGACACTGCTACAGTGGAACATAACGGAAGACAAGCATATGCGTTTGTATTGCGTTCAAAAGAATTGGTAGAGAACGGCGGTTCGGGTACTATGGGTACTACAATCTACGTATATGCTGATAATGGTGAAGTTGATGGAATAAAAGGAAATTCGACTGACAATGCAAATTCAAACAATAAGGTGGTACAAGGTGAATACAAATGCTATGTTTCAAATGATAAAACTCAGGAATGTGTTGGTAAGTGTGTAATTTCAAATGTGACTGGCAACGCTTTTGATGCAAAAGTGTCATATGCTCGTTCACAGGGAGTAGGATATAACATTAAAATTGCATATTTACAAAATGATGGCACATACTCTTATTACGGTCATATGCAAAGTCGTTCATCATACGGCGTAGGAAGTCGTGTTAATGCCGGAGATATTATTGGATATGTAGGAAAGACAGGAACTGCTTCAGGTTATCATTTGCATTTTGAATGGTCATGGCATGATCCGTATTGTGAATACAGCAGTAAAGGGTATGTATATACGTGCCCTAATTCAGGCGCAAGTGTATATCCTCATACTCATGCAAATACCACAGCAACAACCAACAACAATAATAATGGAGCATATACTGCATATGCAGTTAATACGGACGGCTCGCTGGCTATAAACAGTACTAATGCAGCGGGACATCAAATTGGATCTATTCCGGAGGGAGCGTCATGCACAGTATATCCAAATAGATCTGTAGGTAATTGGCGTTGGGTAGAATATAACGGTGTGAGTGGATACTCGTATTATAAATATCTTACAACGAATAAACCTAATAGTGGTTCCAACTCTATATCATTTAGCGTGAGCGCAACGGGTACATCATCAACAAATACTTGGACAGGAACTGTAAGAGGAACAGATGGAAGTCTTGTTATAAACAGTAAGCCAAAGGTCGGAAATGATATTGGATATATTCCGGAAGGTGCAACATGTACAGTGTATCCGGATAAGACATCAGGAAACTGGTATTGGGTAGAATATAACGGTATTAGCGGATATTCATATAAATCATATATAGTTTTACAATAAAATATAAATTTGCGGCAGCGATATTATTATTGCTGCCGCAAATTTATATATAATATTAATAGAAAGAAGTAATGATTTTGAAATATATATTAAAATTTTTATGCTTATTTGGTATTGCTTTTTCGTTATTGATCATTACTGCTAATGCAGAAGAATTAAAAGAAAACAGTTGGAGATATAAGAATGGAATACCAATACAAACTGAAGAAAGTGATAGTAATGAATTGTATTCATTTGCAACGCCTACAATGAAAGGAATTGATGTAAGCAAGCATCAAGGAGTTATTAATTGGGATTCGGTATATGGAAATATTGATTATGCGATTATTCGATGTGGATATGGTAATGATGATATAACTCAAGATGACAGTCAATGGTATAATAATGCTAATGCTTGCACAAGATTAGGAATACCGTTTGGAGTATATATTTATTCTTATGCTGATACTACAGATAAGGCTGTAAGCGAGGCACAGCATGTGTTAAGGCTTATACAAGGATATAACCTTAGTTTTCCTATTTATTTGGATATGGAAGATAAGGTACAGGCTGTATTGTCTGATTCGGAAAGAGGGAATATAGCATCTGTATTTTGTAATATAATTCAAAATGAAGGATACAAAGTGGGGATATATGCCAACAAAAATTGGTGGACTAATTATTTGACTGACTCTGCATTTAATAATTCATTATGGTATAAGTGGGTAGCTCAATATAATTCAAGCTGTACATATTCGGGAAATTATACGATGTGGCAGTATACAAGTTCAGGATATGTAAACGGTATAAATACCAATGTTGATATGAATTATTGGTATGGTGAATATATCGACGTAAATCCGGTGACGGTGAATACAACTGTGGCGGACAGCATTACGGAATCTAATGCAACAGTTCGAGGTACGGTGTCTTATAGTGGGCAAAAGCCAAGTGAAGTTGGGATTTATTTTGGTACTTCGGAAAATGGTATGTCAAAAGTCGCAAATGATGTTATTAATCATAATAAAAATCCATTTGACATGTGGTATGATTTGAATGATGAAGCAGGATTATATTTAGACAGTAACACAAAATACTATTGGCAATGTTATGCAATAGTAAATGGAAAAGAATATAAAGGGGAAATCAAATCATTTACAACATTAAATTCTTCAAAACCTATTAAATCAATAGTTTGTAATAGTACAGTTGTGAAAAGCACAAAAAAGGATGTGTCATATATGTTGGAAGTGGCTATTACGAATTTATCAGCCGAAGATATAAAAGGTATTGTAATAATTGTATATCGAGATAAAAATGGCAATATTATTAAGATTCATAATGGCGATATTGACATTGCATGTAATAGCAAATTAACCCATTCTGATTCGATAAATGGATATACAACGATATCAAGGGCTGATGTATATGTTTTTGAAAGTCTAAACAACTTAGTTCCGATTAGTAATAATTTAGAATGTAATTTTAATTAATGTTTTAAAAAAGATATACTTTAGTATTTATTAAGAATATTTTGTTTCATTTTGCATTAATATGTAAATGGGTAATTGTAAATTTATTGTTAGTATGATATACTGAATATAAAATAATCTTGGGAGTGATGTTAATTGAAAAGAAGAATAAGTATAATATTAATTGTGATGATAAGTCTGATAATCTCAAGTAATTTAAGCGTAATGGCATATGAATTGCCGCACGCATTTTGGGGCTTGGACGCTGGTTATTCAAATGCAACAAGCAGCAAAAATTATGATGAAACGATAAATTACGGAGTACAAATTATCAATTTAATATCATCAGAGCCAAAGAATGAGCAGACAATAAATATTTTAGGCTCAAGAACATATGACGTTGCATTTGCGTATTTTATGAACGGTGATTATACAAATGCGGCGAAGTATTTTGAAATGTATATTCCATACGGTAAGCAATTAGGGTGGACTGACGGCGTAATTATTGCAGAAAATTGCGTTAAGCAATTTACAAATACATTTGACGTATATCAAGCTACGGAACAATCGCAAAAGGTGTATGGTGCGAAAAATGAGCCGAACGGTGTTTTATACGGACAAGTGGCAGATAAGGCAAAAAGTAATGAATCAATGACATTGCTGTATTTGGAATACGGTGATGAAAGTACATTCGGTTGGACGCGTGCGATGCTTGATAAAGCAGAAACACAAAACAAAGCGGTAGAAATTGCTCTAAATTTTCCACAGGAAGGCACAACGGTAAGAAATATAAACGGTTCGGATTCTTTTTTATCGAATTTACGCTCTATGTTGTCAAGTTACAAAAACGTGCCGATTTATTTGAGAATAGGTGCTGAATTTAATGTTTGGGGTGATAAATGTACACCCGATGAATTTATATCTGCATTCAAAGCAGTTGCAAACAGTGTGAGCGGATTGTCTAACGTTGCTACTGTTTGGAGTATGGCACACACATCTTCATGGAAAACAAACGATTGGCCTTATACGGCTGATGACTTCTATCCCGGTGACGAATATGTTGATTGGGTAGGCGTGAATTGTTATGCAAGTAAGTATTTCCAAGGCAGAGTATGGCAGGGAGAAAGCCGGTATAATGAAGTTTGCTTTAAAACAGGATACAGTTCCGATCCTGTTGTGATGATAAAGGATGCTGTTGAAAAGTACGGCGGTCGAAAACCTATAATGATTTCTGAATGTGGAAGTGCATACAGAACTAACGGTGATATAAATGAGACCGACAGTGAATGGGCGGCAAAATATTTAAAACAAATATATACATTCATTCCTATGGTATATCGAGTCAATTTCAAGTATTGTGTAAACCTTCATTATGGTGTAGAATAGAAATACAC
>OGPU01002443.1_pt1 | contig 13112 bp, 10 predicted proteins | sample 1552991 | NCBI WGS metagenome assembly OGPU01 (sample SAMEA2580296, study PRJEB22360) | human gut metagenome | biome: human gut; feature: human-associated habitat; material: faeces | place: Denmark | collected 2008/2010 | reverse complement strand
GCCAGGCCTCGCAAAGTCTTGAACTTCCATTCTCCTCAGGATTTATGGCACTTTGGATTTATGGCACTTTGAACTCAACTCCTGTTGCTTTTAGTTTGACAATTCACTCCGGGTACATTAGCCACCGACCAACGTCCCTTGATCTCCGGAGCCGCATCGTACAGCGTAAGGTATACCGAATAAGCAGCAATACCGAGCGGCATGGTACCTACACGGAAACGGTTATAAAAATCCGCCTCTTTAAGATATTCATAGTCTAAGTAGAATGAGGTCCAGTCCTCAAAGGTCTGCTGCGCCTGAGGTGTGTTTAGTGCTGTGGCCGTCTGTTCCTCATTGTATAGGGACAGTCCGCGCTGTCCCATCATGGTGGGAAACAGGTTCAGACTGCCAATTCCGCTGTTGACCGTTGTGGTTGTCGTAATTTGCGTATACGGGACATAAACCTCCATATTATTGCGCTGGATAATGGTTGCTGTCTGCAGGAATTCATCCCAAGTTGACGGCACTTCCAGTCCAAGGCTGTCCAAAACATCCTTACGATAAAACATGATATAAAAATTCTGGGTATCCGGAAGGGCGTACAGGTGCCCGTTATACCAGTAGGGAACATCGGCCCCAGTCTGAAAACGCTCCAGCACCTCTTCATAATCCGGGAACTGGGAGAGATCATATAGTGCGCCGCGCATGCCGAGATTTACGGGCTCACTACGGGTCATCATCAAAGCCATATCCGGGTAATTTCCGGACAGTATTCCGTTGACCAGACTGGTGTTTACCAATTCAACTTGAACCGAAATCCCCGTCTTCGGAGTAAAAGAATCCTGAATAAGCGCATTGAGCGCTGTCGCCTGATCCCTTCCCCAGTTTACCCACAACCGGAGCTGCTCACCGCTTTCAGCCGTTCCGGTCAGCGCATAATCCCGTGTAAAGGAATAAAACAGACGCTGTGCGCCAAACAAAAGGGAATCAAAAAAACCGGTGTCCGTTTTTTCGTATTCTCCCCCTGCCTGTACCAGCTGTATCCAGTCGATGGAAAGCGGCATCGATTTCATATCGTAAAGCCACGAGCTCAGGGAAGAATAATTGTTGTAATAATCCTTTACATAATGCTGCGCGGTATATGGCCGCTCCACCATAATGTCCAAGATCCGCTTCATGTTGTTCATGGCCGCAATATACTGGTTACCCCGCTTCCCGGTAAAATCCTGCATATCCTGCACTAGGGCAGCCAAGGCATCACTGCAGGCGGCCAGAGTTTCGTTGAAATCCGGAATCTGGCGGAACAGCTCATAATCCCGGTTATAATCCGGTGTTCCGCCGGTAATCTTGACCATTTCGATGTATTCGTCACCGAGCTGTTGGACGATTCTGGACAGCCGTTCATAATACACGGCCATCTCCCCGAGCGTTACCTCCAGAGACAGTTCATGTTCCCCTGCATCGAGCCAAAGATAATACGGCTGTCCGTCCTCAGCGCTGAATTCATAAAAACTCCATTGCGGATCATAAGGGAACCGCAACGTCTTAGCCTCCTCGAACGGCGTTTCCCCATCTATTTTCAGCCAACGCCAGCTTTCGCCGTTAATTACGGTATTCTGCTTATAGCGGAATCCCAAACGGTAATAGCCTGCCGTCTTTACCCGAAAAGACCAAGTTAGGGTTTCCCTTGGGCTTTGCCAAGAAGTACCGCCAATGTAGTTAATCCGGGTATAATACGCATCCGCCGGCGACATTCCGGCATCATTGTTATCCGCTTTGGGTGCCATAGCACTATTTGATTTAACCGCGGCGTCTTCCCCTTCGATTACAATCGGCTCATACACATCAGTACGGATATCCTCCGGTGTAACATAGAAATCTGCCCTCTCTGGTGCTGCCAAAGCCACTTCCGCAATCACGAGCGGCTGTCCGGGCTCCACGAGTTCCAGCCAGTGTTCTCCTTCGCTCAGGCACACTGTAAAGGGCTCAACCGTCACGCCGGTATAATCGGCCGCATCCGCTGTCAGGAATTCTCCCGTCTCCGTCTGTTCCGGTGACAGTTGATTACCCTGCGCATCGGTTTGGATTTCTTGTACAGCGTTTTTCCACGCTCGCGGAAAAGTCACCCTCTCAAATTCTTCGAACGGATATTGTCCATCGATTCGGATGCCCGGCTCCGGCTCAGCTCCGCCGGATGGCAGGCAGTAAGTAAGACGGATTTCATAAAGTGCCTTGACTGGAACGGTAATACGCCACCCTACGCTTCCCTGACCAGATTCCCAAATCATCACGTCAGTCCGCCCGTTGTACTCCTGCTGAATAACGGCACCGCTACTTTCTTCCCGAGCAAATGAAGAACCGGAAACCACTACATCCTCAACAGCCGGCAGAGTATCCGCACAGCCGCGAATATATGCGCTGTATCCGGATGACTCCCACTCTGTTGATCTGCCGGTATCTACTCCGGCTTCTTCCGCATAGACCTTTCCGCCGGCGGAATGCACTCCCAGGCAAAGGGGCACAACCGCCACCATGGCCAGGACGCGTTGGAACGTTTTCTGCATTGCAACCCCTTACCCTTCTTCAGCGGTCTTCCACTGCTGCTACTGCACCGTATAAATGGCTCCCTCTGACGGCTTTTGATACAGTCGAATCCAGTCCACATCGTACTCTATCGGAAGATTCACATTAGCAATCTCACATCCGTCATACGGCTTAAAGGTGCTGGATTCTGTAAAAAGATGATTGTTCAGAATCAGGTAGGCTGGATCATGAAATCCTTTCATATCGGATTTTCCATCAAAGTTTTCGGTGAGGTCAAAGGTCATATAGCATTCCCCATCGATATACATGCGCATAGCATCCGGTGTCCATTCAAAACCATAGATATGAAATTCGTCTTTAAGGCCGCTGGTCTGTGCAAAGACATACGGCGTGATATCCGCTAAGCCCTGATACTGGGAGTGTTCGCCATTATCATACCACTTGTGAATATTCGGAGTAGCCGTGTCTGAGGAGGAGAAAATTTCGAAAATGTCCACTTCCATATGATAATTGCTGCTTTGTTCCGGTCCAAGCGTATTACCACCCAGCATCCACAGAGACGGCCATGCCCCCGGCAGATACGGAACACGCGCACGCATTTCCAGATAACCGTATTGAAAGCTCATCGTCTCCCGAGTGAGCACAGACGGCGAGGCCGCATATTCCACCGTCGGGTCAGTCGGATCATAATAATGTATGGCTCGCAGCTTAAGCAGACTGTCCTCCACAAGCAGGACATCCGGATTATCTTCTAACAGCTGCAATTCTGCAGTTCCTTCCATCCGCGCTTCCAATCCCCATTTCGATGCATCCAATACGTCAGTGTCGAATTCATCGCCCCATACATATGTATATCCATTCAACTTGGTATCTTCGAAATCAAAGGTTTCCTCAAAGGTGCTGATTTTCCCATCAGCATAAGCGCCGTGAGAAAGACGATATACCGCCTTATCAAGCCCCAGGTAATGACCGGCGTCAAGAACCAGCTTCTGTCCCTGAAGCCTAAGCGCATATCGGTTAACCGGCAAATCCCTGATACTTTCCTCCCTGTTGGTTCTGCCCAGCAGGATTTCCTTCTCTGTCGGTGCCGCACTATCTGCCTGTACTGCAAGCTCAGCGCCAGTTGTCTCTTCCCAATAATCCGCCAGGCGTTCGGCGGCAGTAGCGGCATTTTTATCTCCCGCCGGATACACGACTGTATATCCGGCCGGACCGTCCCATGTCATCGTTTCTCCGGACACATCTGACGAATCCGTCGAGTTGCTCGTGGACGATGATGACGCACTGTCTGTCGGCACAGAACTCGTTTCCCCAGACTCCTGTGATACCTCTGTGTTGGAGAGGCAGCCCGACAAGTTGGTGCATACCAGCAGTGCCGCCAGCAACAGACCACTTATGTTCCTCGTGTTGATCCTCATCCTCCAGACCTCCTGTAATAGATTTAGTACGGCAGGGAATTTCCTGCCTATATTTCTGCTTTTCCGCTTTAGTAATATTCCGAAGTCCGCCGACAAAAAACGGAAAAGTCATGATGCTGTATTATAGAGCGATTTTTCCATTCCGGTCAGCTATTCATGAATCAAGTATATGATCATAAACTGCCACCGCAATATTCTATTTTTGTTTATATTGCTCTATTATTATAACAGAAGTTGTAAACAAATTTCCATGAGAATAAGAAATGAAAAACTGAGAAAAACAAGTTAAACAGACCCGCAATGATAATGCGATATTCGGCCGCATAGTTTCTATTATAACAGCATAATTTCCGTATTTTTATGCCAATAATATCCTGTTAAAAGCAGTCAATCCGCTATGCATATCAGCGCCAGAAAGTGTAGGTTCCTGGCTCAACCAAGTCTTCGTGTCCCCCAAACACGACAAGCGCCGGAACAGCAGTGCGGACATCCAGGCGAATCCGATCCTTAATATAGCTCCAGCTCGAATGGATTCTCCCATGTCGGGTATCCACAGTTGCTTCGAGCCAACCCAGACGCTTGTCCGGGAGAGGCTGTATTCTGACACGTGAAAAACCAGGGTACTCTTCCAAAACACGGATGCCGGCTGCCTTCTCATAAATCCAGTCGATGACCGAACCGTATGCGTAATGGTTAAAGGAATTCATATCGTTACTCCAGAATCCGCCATCCTCCAGGATGCTGTCCCAATGCTCCCACATCGTGGTAGCACCTTTCTCTACGGAATACAGCCAGGATGGATACTCCTTGCGCAAAAGCAACGAATAAGCCAGCTCGGTGTGACCATAGTCGCTGAGCACATGCAGGATATACGGTGTTCCTACAAAGCCCGTCCTGTTTTGGCCTCCGTCCCGGATAACCAGTTCCGCCAGTGCATCCACCGTCTTCTGGGGATCCTCAGCCAGACCGAACTGAACAGCCAATACATGCTCTGTCTGGGTATGGCAGCTGGGAAATGCCTGACGAAATGCCAGAACGATATTGCTGTGCAGCTCCTCATACTCCCGCATATCCCTGCCCAAAATCCGCCCCGTCTTGGCCAGCAGCGCACAAGAATGGGCATAAAACGCCGAGGCGATGAAATCCTCCCTGGTGGATCCCTTATAACTCCCCGGTGGAGCATCAAGCGCCAGCCAGTCGCCAAAATGCCGGCCGCCCGTCCATAAAAACGGCGTTGTGGTAACCGAACGGATATACTCCACCCATCGACGCATACTGTCAAACTGTTCGTCAAGTATCTGGGTATTGCCATATGAGAGATACAGCTGCCAAGGGCAAATGATCGCGGCATCCCCCCACGCGGCACTGGGCGCGTTATCAGGCAGATAATCCGGGACAACCTGTCCCACAGCCCCATCCGCCCGCTGCTCTGCCGCTACATCGTGTAGCCATTTCCGAAAGAATTTTTCCACATCGTAATTATAGCTGGCAGCTTTGATAAAAACTTGAGCATCCCCTGTCCAGCCAAGCCGTTCATCTCTTTGAGGACAATCCGTAGGAACATCCAAAAAATTGCCTCTCTGTCCCCAGAGAATGTTGGAAACCAGCTGGTTGATCTCCGGAACGCCGCAGTGCAGCGTTCCGGTTTGACGCATTGCCGAATAAACGGCAATCGCGCAGAACTGCTCCGTTCGGATTTCTCCAGGAAATCGCTCCAGCTTTATGTAGCGAAATCCGAAGAAGGTAAGCAGGGGATGCCAGGTCTGCCTCCCTTCACGGCAGAAATAGCGAACCTGCGCCTTGGCGCTGCGATAATTGGCATTATAGAAATTTCCATCCCGGTCCAGCACCTCTCCGTGGAGGAAACATACCTCCTCACCTTCTTCAGCCTCTACCGTAAACTCCACATATCCGGTGACCTCCTGCCCAAAATCCACTACGATTTCTCCAGCAGGTGTCCGAAAAACCGATTTTGCCGCAACACGCTCCTGTTCGCAGATAAGTTCTCCTTCCTGTGGGATGAGGATGTCTTTTGGCCACGAAAAGACCTCAGCGGTGCTCCATTCAGGCGTGACAAAGCCAGCGTTGTACACCTCGCCGTCGTAGATTTCACTGAATCGCACCGGACTTTCGCCCCATAGCCAGCTGCTGTCCGTCGGTATCACCCGGACATCTCCACCGCCGAAGTCCAAACAAATGGCTCCCCAAATACCGATCGGACCAGCAGCTCTGCGTGCCTTGTCTTCGGATTCCAGCCAGCCGGGCATCGGCGAGGAAAACCACCCTCTGCCCACCGTAATGGTCAGTGTATTGTCGTCGCACAACTGTTGAGTGATATCATACTGCTGATACTGCAGTCGCTTGGCATATGCTGTCCATCCCGGAGCAAGCACATAATCGCTAACCCTCTCACCATTGATCCGGGCTTCGTATACTCCCAGCGCTGTGAGGATGAGCGTCGCTCTTTTGGCCGGTACTGGGCAGCTCCAAGTTTTTTTAAACACCGGACACACCCCATCTGTGGGACGGGCCGGCCGGATCCATTCTGCCTGAACATCCATCATACAATCCCCCTACATGCTGGTATTTTGTGTCTGACAGAAAGCTTGCTCTTTCTTCCTGTCGACCTGTACCGTCATGCCGTCATAGGCAACGAGGAATCCTCCTGCATCGGCCAGGGGAACAAGTTCATCGTAAGTAGCTTTTCCATTGTGCGAAAAGTGCGTCAGTACAAACAGAGTCTCTTCCGAAGCAAGCCCTTGCTTCATCAGACGCTGCCGTACCTCCCGAACCGCCTCAAGGCTCATATGTCCATGACGCAGGCCGGTCATCGCCTCCGTACAGTCCAAACTTATCAAAGAAAACTGAGGCCAGGTTTTCTGCAGGTAGTTCCAGGTGCTTTCGGGAAAATATCCGGTGTCATTGGCGTACAGCAGGCACGTCCCATTTCTCTCAATCAGATAAATAACCGGCTGTGTACGCAGGTCATGATCCGCTTCCAGTGGGGTTACCGTATAGCCCTGTACGGTAAACGGCACAAACGCTTCAATCTCCTGTATCCTGACCCGGTCCTGCGCCTGCATGTTCATTGCACAGATAACGCGTTCAATATCTCGGCACGCCGGACCAGTTCCGTAGAATGTAAGAGCGCCCTCTGTTGTATGACAGAAACCCTCTTTCCGGTTTTCCAATTCCGGCGCATAAAGATGATCGAAATGGTTATGCGTGATTAAACACGAATGGATTTTTACCAGAGATGTATCGTACGCAAGCGCATGTGTATAGGTATCGGCTGGAAAATCTATCAGCAATGTACCGTCGATGATAGCTTGGCTCCGGGTGCGTATATTCCTTCCGCCCAGCCGCCGGCTTTCGGCGCATACCGCACAGTCGCAAAACGCAGCCGGAATCCCCTCGGCAGCCGCCGTGCCCCAGTATTGTATTTCCACTCAATTTACCTCCGTTTCCACTGCAATCCCATCCGGCACCCGAATCTCTACGGCGGTTTTCCCACTGTCGGTGCGCATGGCTTTTACATAAACCTCCCCATACGGTGTCGGCCAGTAACCTTCAGCCCAGTCCAAGTCCCCCAGATGAGGACTTACCCTCAGTTTGCGGCAGCCCGGCTCCAATACCTCGATTCCCAAAACATAGCGGCTCATCCACGGAGTTGGACCGCTGGCCCAGCCGTGACACATACTGTGCCGATACCCCTTATAACAATACCGTCCGTATGTACCGTGCACATCAATTTCCCCCTCATCCGGAAAACGATCAATGGGCGCTGCATCCTTCAACCATGCGATGTCAAAATCCTCCCAGAAGGTCGTTGCTCCCAAAGACAGCATGCCGCCCCAGTATTCCCGGATGCACTCCAGGCATCCGGTATAATCCCCCGCGGCAGCCCGGGCCGCCAGAATATAGTAGCCCATAAAGGTCGACATTCCTTCACTGGCTCCCTTTGTTTTTCCCAGGGACAGCAGATCCGCATTAGCCCTTTGCGGATCTGCCAAGCCGGCAAGCACCTGCAACGCAGCCGCCTGCTTGCTGTCCTCACAATCCGCCGAATACCGTTTCAGCTGTTCAAGATCCGCCCGGCATCGGACGGCAAGTTCTGTCTCTCCTAAGGCATCCATTAGAACGGACAGCTTTTTCTCCGCCATGAAATGAAGGGCGTGCATTCCCGCATCGGTTGCCTTTTTTCTGTCACTCGTGGGCCAGTCCAGAAACCGTCCCGTCGGAATACTGTCTGCACCGTCCGGTCCGATATTTTCGGAAAGCTGTCGGCAGATTCCCTTCAAGTATTCCGCTTGATGACGTACCCATGCCAGATCTCCAGTATACATATACCAGTCATGGACAATAATTGCATACCACATCGTATAAGAAGCGATATTGTTCATCCACCCCGGCAGTGGCGTTTCCTTTCGGATAAAATCCAGGCTCTTTGCCACCGAGGGATCAGCTCCGAACACTGACCAGACTGTCATCATCTCCGGATGCATATCCCCCACCCATACCAGACGATCCCGCTTTATCCCGTCCCACAGGTATTCCTGCATATTGAGATGTACGGTATAGGCTCCGGTCATCCAAATGCGGTTAAGCAGTTCGTCACTGCAGCAGAACTTTCCTCTATAGGGTACATCCTTATATACCAGCTCAGCCACGATCGATTTCAGCACCAATTCCCCACGCTCCACAAGATCTATCCTTACGAAGCGGAACCCGGTTTCCCCGACCGGCGTCATGCTCATCATGCCCAGTTCCACAATCATATCCCGCCGCGCATGGTCGTTGGTGGCATTTTTCCCACCGCCAAGTTCGCTCATGGCCTCCATGGCGGACTCCCCGAACCGTACCCTTATCCGCGCACCCCGCCCGGTACTTTCCTGCCAGGTCAAGATGCGGACGCCGCCGTGTATTTCACAGCCAAAGTCCAGCAGAATACCGGCCGTCTGCCCATCGGTGCGCAGTATCACCGGTTCGCGGGCAGACAGCGAAATCTGACGGCTGCGCTGTTTAAGCAACTGCTCCTCGTTCTTCACATCGCCCTGCTTCCACAAAATTTTTTCCGGTTCCAGCGTCAGTCTGGAAGTATCCACTTTGCGGCCACGGCTGCAAAGCTCTTGTATCGTATACATCGTCCGCACTCTCCCATATCAGCAGCCACGTTACAGGTTCTCGCCGTTTTCCCGAATTACGTCGGCGTAATAATAAGCAGAATCCTTCAGTTTTCTCTCTCCCGTCCGGTAGTCAACATAAATCAGCCCGAAGCGCTTATCGTACCCCTCTGCCCATTCAAAATTGTCCATAATTGACCAGTACTGATAGCCGATAACCGGAATCCCTTCATCTGCTGCCCGTTTCAGCGCCAACAGGTAGCGGTGGATGAAATCAATACGCTGAGGATCGTGTACTTTTCCATCCAACATCGGGAAATCCACATTGGCCATCCCGTTTTCGGTTATCATCACCGGCAGATGATATCGCTCATAATGAAACCGGGTCATCCAATAAAGGCACTCCGGTGTTATGGCCCAGTCCATAGCCGTCTTTGGCTGGCCGGGATATGCACAGGGATCCGATACGGCTTTGAGGCCGAGATAGTTCAGCGAATGGTAGATGTTGAATCCGAAAAAAATCCAGTGGCTGACATATCTGCCGGATATCCTCTCGGCTGAGCACATCCCGCAACGGTGACGGAATCTCCCCCAAGATCATTGGATCCATCCACCAGATGTTGCCGGCGCTGCCAACTATGTCGGAATAAGTCAGCTCCCTCGCCTGCCGAATACTGTCCTCTGTTTCGTCAAAAGGGGTAACGCCGACGCCGGTAGGCGCCATACCAATATGCGGAATCCGCTTCGCATGTCTGCGAATCTCACACACCGCCCGGCCGTGTGACAGCATAATATTGCGGGCAACCCGCTTGAGTACTTCCGGCTTTTTCAGGAATGGAGCGTGTACGCCGGTGGCGTACCCGAGCGCGGCAAAGCACTGCGGTTCGTTAATGGTAAGCCAGTAACGAACACGATCCGACAAACTGTCGACCACAACCCCGGCATAATGCGCGAACGCTTCTGCAATCGCCTCGTTTTCCCAGCCGCCCTTTTCATGCAGCCACATCGGCAGATTCCAGTGAAACAGAGTGACGATTGGTTCTATTCCCGCCATGAGCAGTTCATCAACCAATCGGCTGTAAAAAGCCAGCCCCTCCTCGTTGATGCACCCTTCAGCGGGAATTACCCTAGGCCAGCTGATAGAAAAGCGATAAGATTTCAGCCCGATCTGCCGCATCAGGGCGATGTCCTCCCGGTAACGATGGTAGTGATCACATGCCACATTCCCGTTTTCATCATGTTTAATATGCCCGCTGCTCAGTGCATCCCAGATTCCAGGGCCCTTTCCTCCTTCGTCATATGCGCCTTCTATCTGGTAGGCGGCGCTGGCGGCACCCCACAAAAAATCCTTTGGAAATGACATACCTATTCCTCCTCGGTTTTAAATATGGACAAATCTTAATTACCCAACCGCCATGCCGGATAGAGAATATCCGGCAGAGTTACAGAGGTTCTTCTATTCGTCGTGTGATAGAAGCACGTTGCTTGGCATTACCAAAGAAATACAGTGCTGCTCTTTCCTGCCGGCAAAAAAGACATATATTTCCCCGAAAGCCCTCTGCGGCCCTCTTTCTGCCCGTAGCCTAAAACGAGATTGGGGAAAAGTTCCAAACCTTTACCTTTTCGAGCGATATATAGCCAATGCGATGGAAGGTCATCGGGAGTTCATGATTGCTGATGATCTGCCGCTCAAAATATCGCAGAGTGGTACAATCAGCACATATATAGCCCCACTTTTGCAGTTTTCCGCAAAAGGCCAGGACATGATTTTAACCCCCTCTATGGAGCACAGAAAAGACAGCCACACACATCTCATTGGGGCTATTTATACTACGGCCTGCCGTCCCATACCCCTCTGTGCTTTATTCTCACGTTCCCCACCTTTTGCATATTTGTCTATTTCAGGCGCTATCGACACTGTATTTTCTCTATGCCGCAAAAACCATAACGCCAGTCTAAACGAAAGGTGTTTTACTTTTGCGTTTTTTCTCTGCATTCGTTATCTCAGCAAACCAAGCCCCTACGCTATGTTTCGACCAAAATTCTGTTTTCAGTATAGCAAACCGTCTTCATGAACGCCATGATATAAATTAGCATAAACCTGAAAAAAACAATTTACCCAAGTTGGATGAGTAACCATAAAGAGTTTTCTTCAGGCAAATCAAAATGAAAGGATTTCCTTTAAATAAAAGGAAATCCTTTCATCAAGCTTCTGCTTTATCGTCTGGACAATTTTAAAAAAATCTTATAAAATAAAGTTTGTATTCGAACCGTCAATAGGCTATATCCAGAAAGGAGTTGCCCTATTATGTGGGAAGATCTGAACATCTTTGCTCCGCCTAACCATCCTGTTCCCTTTTTTGGCGAACTGGTCGGTCAATCCAACTGTGACCGCACCTACTTTCAGTCCCGCAGAGAATCCGACGTTACCGTTTTGGAGTATGTCGTTTCCGGGTGCGGCACCGTCAAAGTAAATGGAAATACTTATACGGTTAAGACTGGTGACGTATATCTTCTTCCGCTGTTCAGCAATCACACCTATCGCAGTTGTTCGGACGAGCCCTGGATAAAATACTTTATCAATGTTCGCGGAGACCTGCCTTCCATACTGATTCGGGCCTATCAGTTAGAACTAAGCTATGTTTTCCATGCGCCACAAACACAGGAACTCTTTTTTAAGCTTTATGATATTGCCAAACAGCCTCTTGATGAAGCCTTTCGTCAGGAACAGTTCACCCTCTGTTTCCATAACATACTCATTCGTCTGAGGAACTGCATAAATATGCCTCAAGAAGGTAACGAAGCTGCTCTTATAAAGTCATTAATTGATAATACGCCAAATAAACTGTACTCTATTGAGGACTTAGCCAGCCGCTTTAATCGTTCGAAAGACTTTATTATTAAGATCTTTCAAAAGCAATATCATATTACGCCGCACGCTTATATCATACAGGTTAAGATAGAAATAGCCAAACAGCTTTTGCTGAATACCTCGCTGCATATAGAGGACATCGCTTACTCGATAGGTTATCAAAACCCAGAATATTTTTCTAATCTATTCAAACACCGCTGCGGAGTCTCGCCTCGGAATTTTCGTAATCAAAGAAACAGGCCGGAAAGCACGAATACCAAATGATAAATTTTCCACAAATCCTCATCATACCCGTTAATTACTCCTAGATGTTTGGCAGCAATCCCCTGCGGTTTTTGTACAGGACCATAAAAAACGGACAATAGACAAAATCCCCCCTGGAGGGAGTATAATAAACTGGACAGAAAGAAAAGAGCAAAAGTGGACAGAAGCCTAAAAAACGGACGGTGAAAAAAGAGACCTCCTGTTGTAGAATAGAACTACGACAGGAGGTCATTACTATGCCCAGAGCGTATACGAAAGTGGAAATATTGAGCGAAGAAGTATTTCCGCGAAAAAAAGCCGGAGAAACGAACCGAGCAATAGCGGAGAGTTATGGCTTGACACTCAAGCAGATTAAGAAGCTGATCACGCGGCAGAACAAGAAAGCGAAAAAGATAGCCAACGGTTACGTCCCTCGGCCGAAAGGCCGCCCCTGTAAGAATCCGGCAGATGAAGAAACCCGGCGCAATAACGAACTGGTGGAATTACGCATGCAGGTAGAGCTGCTGCGAAATTTTCTGTCCGAAGCTGGAAGGAGGTGAAGCTGAAATACCGGGTAATCGAGCGGTTCCGTGACCGTTACAGCATAGTAGCCATGTGCCGCGTATTGGAGGTATCCCGCAGCGGTTACTATGCCTGGCGGAACCGGCAAGGGAAAGCAAGCAAGGAGCAGTGGCTGGTTGACCTGATCATCGAGTGTCAGCGGCGGTGCAGGCAGACGTATGGCTGCCGCCGCGTACGGCGCTGGTTCCAGCGAAACACCGGCAGAACTGTCAATTTGAGGCATGGGGGAAAATTTTGTGTAAACGCAGATTGGGCACAGGGGAAAACAAGGGGAAAAAACAGAGGAATTGCCCTGCAAATCAGGGATAGGGAATCGGCCGTATTGATCCTTGTCCCTGACGAGAGCGGCGG
>OGPU01002437.1_pt1 | contig 13135 bp, 13 predicted proteins | sample 1552991 | NCBI WGS metagenome assembly OGPU01 (sample SAMEA2580296, study PRJEB22360) | human gut metagenome | biome: human gut; feature: human-associated habitat; material: faeces | place: Denmark | collected 2008/2010 | reverse complement strand
CCGGTTCGTGCCGACGTTCCCCTGATCGGTATGGTGACGCGGCTGGTCAGCCATAAAGGCCTTGACCTTGTCAAGTATATTCTCGACGAATTGCTCAGCGAAGATATCCAAATGGTGATCCTGGGTTCCGGCGACTGGGTATATGAGAATTTCTTCCGCGAGGTACAGGGGCGTTATCCGCAGAAATTCTGCTATTGCACAGGCTTTGTTCCGGAGCTCGCCCGCAAAATTTATGCCGGTGCCGATATTTGATGCCCTCCAAAAGTGAGCCGTGCGGCCTTGCCCAGATGGTGGCCTGCCGGTATGGAACCATTCCGGTGGTGCGGGAAACCGGCGGACTCAAGGACAGTATCCACGACTGCGGTGACGGCGAAGGCATGGGCTTTACCTTCAAGACTTACAATGCCAACGATATGCTTTATGCTCTCCACCGCTCGCTCGGCGCCTACGCAAATAAGCACGACTGGCCGATTCTCGTCAAACGCGCGATGGAGACAGATTTCAGCTGGGGGCGTTCTGCCAACGACTATATCCGGCTGTATCGTTCGCTGCTTAAGGAAAATTGAATAAAAAAGGGGCGCTGCAAAAATTTATGCTCTGCGGCGCCCCTTTCCCTTGCTTTTTCCCTGCCGGACAGGTATAATAAAAAAGTCACTATACATAGAAAGCCAGGTAGAAAATATGGCGCATACCAAAGAAAAACACGCCGAATCGGAAAAGAAGGAAGCGGTCGAGCAAACCACCCGCCGCAGCCGTGAAGAGGAAAATGCGCTGTTTGTCAAGCTGCTGATTGGGTTTTCCATCGTTCAGCTGGTTCTGGGGGCACTGCTTTATCTGTTTGCAGTGGTCAACACCTGGACCCTCGGTACGCTTGCTGTCATCGCCATTGTCGGCTGCGTGCTGGGCGTAAAAATGTGGGATGAGCATAAAGCGGTACGGATTGTTGTGCGCATTGTCGAACTGCTGACCGCGCTGGCCTGTCCGTTGCTTGTTCTTATCCAATGGATTATACTGGCAGCAGTGGAAGGGACACAGGCTTTCACTTCGCAGATTACGGCTTATCAGGTGCTGACCCTGATGGTGTTCGGCCAGCTGACCCTACTGTTTATCTTGCCGGTAATGGCGGTTACCGCTTCCCGCGGCAAACGCTTTGATATTATTCTTGTGCGCATATTTTCCGTTATTCAGCTGATTCTTGCCCTGGCCTTCTGTTTTTTGGCCGATATCTGGCCGTTGATGAATCTGTACTTTGCGCAGGTCCTGCAGAGCATCGACAACATCTACTTTGAAATCTTCTACTGCCTGTGCACCGCGATCACAGCGGTCAGTGCATTTATCATTTATCCGACCGGCTTCTGTTCCCGGCTGAAGGAACGTTTTGTCCGTCCCAAGCCCAAAGCCGCTGTACAGAAAAAAGCCTGAGATTTCGTATCCTGAAAAAATATAACCGCTGCGTGAACTCTGTTTCACACGGCGGTTTCTTTTATGACTTTGCTATCTTTCCCTGCACAGTGTGGGTGATTTTCTCATTAGCCCTCATAAATTTGGACTTTGCCATCCCGCTGCGTCTTCCCTTTGCGGCATAATTCTCCGGAGTAAAAATTCTTTTACTCCGCTTTATTTTCTTTCCGCGCACCTTTAACAAACATCGCTACACCAAGCACAAAAACAAACAGGCAGACCCCAGCACCGGTGAGCGTGTTCATCAGGCGGATCTGTTCCCTGCCCATTTCGCCAAAAGACACAAGCATGGAACGCTGCAAGGTGAATATCGATGCCGCCGCTTCGGCATAGCCAATGCTGCGGATGACACTAAGCAGCAGCGAAGGATTTTTACGCTGCCGGACAGCTCGGACGATCGCCATAATGATCTTATAGAATGTGTACGCGGCAATGGTGATCATGATAATCTCACCGTGCTTTACGGCAATATTCTGCGCAAGGCTTATATACAGCACTGCGACCAAAATAACCCCCAATACCGTCAGAAGTATGCCGGACAGTTTCATCACAAAAAATGCCGATACAGCGGACGTGTTCCTGCGCCCGTACAGAACCGCGAAGAAACGCATGACGGCTAAAATGCTGTAAAAGGCACACATCGTCGTTAGCCAAAGCGACCGGCTTCCTATACCAAGCACGCCGTTGTAAAGGGCATACAAAAGATTAAAAGCAAAAGCGACCGCGGCAGAAAACCGCATGCGATGGTACGGACTGCCAACAATCTTTTTCCCCATTTCTGTTTTGGCAAGCAGCGAACCGGCAATCTTTCCGGGTTTCACGCCTTGATCCCCCGGATCAGCGGGATAAGACCAAGCAGAATAAGGATGCCTGCAAGGCCGATGGCTATTCCGACAGCCATATTCTCCCACACCAAACAAAAACACAGGCCCACACCGAATGCAAGCGTTCCGGTAATGCCGACAAGGATCGTCAGGATAAGCTTTCCGGATATACGGACGGGGGGCTTATGCTCCATTCTTCGCCATACCAGCAGCGTTATCAGTGCAAGAAGCAATCCCAAACAGCCGAAAACGATACCCGGACCGAACGCATCCCATTCCGGAATCAGCGCCATACACATCCCCAGTGCAAAAAGCACTCCGCTCACAGTTCCCAACAGCATAGCGACAAAATGACTTTTTTTCATATCCGCTACCTCCTGAAATCACATTAAAACAACAGTTGATGTTTTAATGTGATTTCAGTATAATTCTGTTATCCGCAAAAAACAACCATCAATATCTAAACAAGTGTTGGAATAAAGGAGCTTTTATGAATACACCCAATAACAAACGGAAACGGGAATCCAGAGAACGCATCGAAAAGGTTTTTATCGAATACCTCCAGGAGAAAGAGCTGAGTGAAATCAGCGTATCCGACATCTGCAAACAGGCGGGTTTGAACCGTACCACCTTCTATGCCAACTATGCAGATATTTATGGGCTGGCGGACTCCATACGGGACAAACTGGAGGGGAATTTTGCCGATCTGTATCAAAGTGAAATCACCGAAGGCTTCAACAGCAACACTTATTTAAAACTGTTCGAACATATTAAGGATAATCCGATTTTTTATAAAACGTATTTCAAACTGGGATACGACAACAATTACCAAATCCTTGCCTATGATACTGAGCTCGCCCGGCGGCATTTCCAAAACCGCTTCCTTGAATACCACATGGAATTTTTCAAAAGCGGGCTTACCCGGATCATTAAGATGTGGCTGCAGAATGGCTGCCGGGAAAGTCCGGAGGATATGTTTGAAATCATCAAAAGTGAATACCGCGGACGCGAAGAGTTCTACGCATTGCAGGAACAGCAGGATGCCGAGCACGTGACATCCTGAAACACGGGGGGCAGAATCAATCTGCCCCCCGTGTTCTGCCGATTGCGGACAATGTTGCCTATAACGCTTTCAGCTGTTCCAATAGCCGTGTTACCTTCTCCTCCGGTATTTTCCCTTTGGTCATCTGCAAAATCTGTGCCACCGTCATATTGCGTGCAAACAGCAACAACGGACTATCGGCCAGCTCCGGCAGTTCCTTTTGCATCAGCGCTTTGGCTTTTGGATTCGACAGAACCTCTCCCAAAGTGATTTTTCCTGAGCGCAGATCCATTCCCGTCCTCCCCTTTTCCAGTTGACTTCACAACCGCAGTCCAGTATATGCCATGCACACTGCAGAGGTTCATCTGTGTTGACCTATCGCAATCCGTCCTTTTTGACGGACATGGAACAAACCGCCCATACAGAGTGTTTTCTCTGTATGAGCGGTTTGTTATGACATCACTCTGCCACGACTTCCGGCAGCAAACCGGTAAAAAACAGAATCAGTACCAAGGCACCCAGAGCGATCCGGTAGTAACCGAATGGCTTGAAATTGTGTTTCTTGATAAAATTCATCAGGAAACGGATCACCATAAGCGAAACCACAAAAGCCACAACTGTTCCCACCAGCAGCAATACCCACTGCTGGGCGTTCAGGGGATCGCCGCTGGCGACGTACTTGCCCGTCTTCAAGCCGCTGGCCCCCAGCATCGCCGGAATGGCCATAAAGAAGGAAAACTCCGCTGCCACATACCGTGAGCACCCAATCATGATTGCGCCGACGATGGTTGCACCGGAACGGGAGGTGCCGGGAATCAGGGAGAGCACCTGCCAGCAGCCAACCTTGAACGCCTGCGGGTAAGTAATGCGGGAAAGCTTGGTGGTGGTGGGCACCCGCGGGCGGCGCTCGATCAGGATAAAGGCAACGCCGTACACAATCAGCATCAGGGCAACCACCACGCTGTTATACAGGTGGGCGTCCATCCAGTCGTCCAGCAGAATGCCCAGCACGGCGGCGGGCACGCAGGCTGCAATAATTTTGAACCACAGCCGGACCACGGGCCAGCGCAGGTGGGCGGCAAAGCCGGTATCGCGGCCATTATCCTTGCAGAACGGCCACAGCTTGTGGAAATACAGCACCACAACGGCCAGAATAGCACCCAGCTGGATGACAACGCGGAACATTTCCATAAAATCTTCCGTATAGCCAAACTTCAGCACCTGCTCGGCAAGGATCATATGCCCGGTGCTGGAAATCGGCAGCCATTCGGTGATGCCTTCAATCACACCGTAAATGACGGATTTCAGAATTGAAAGAAACAGGTCCATCTTTTTTCCTCCCCTTGGCGGGATCACTCCCGGCCAGCAATACAAATATATAGTAGCACACTTTACGTGATATTGCACCCTGCCGCTGTATAATTTACACTTTTGCTCCAAAACAACAGGCAAAAGCGGTTGCCGTTTTGGCAAAATGCTCCTATAATAGAAGTGTGGCTTTTGCCGTATCAGTGGGAAAAGTTAGAATGTGTATAGAGAATAGAGGATATTACAAAATGTATAAAACTGTAGTGTTTGACCTGGATGGTACGCTGCTGAACACCCTGACTGACCTGGCGGATGCCGGCAACCGGCTGTGCCGGAAATATGGCTGGCCCACCCATGAGCGCCAGGCGTACCGCTATTTTGTGGGCAACGGTATCCCGAAACTGGTGGAGCGCCTGGCCCCGGCAGACCAGCGCACCCCGGCGGTGCTGGAAGCGGCCCTGGCAGATTTTAAGCGGGATTATGGCCAGCACCTGCGGGACACCACCGCACCGTACCCCGGTATCCCCGAAATGCTGGCAAAGCTGAAAGCGAACGGCGTGCAGCTGGCGGTGTTTTCCAACAAGGCGGATGCGCTGGCAAAAGAGGTCGTCAAGGATTATTTCGGCACGCAGTATTTTACGATCGTGCGCGGCCAGATGACCGGCGTGGCCCCCAAGCCCGCCGCCGAGGGCACGAACGCCCTGCTGCAGGCCCTGCATGCTGACCCGGCCAGCACCCTGTATGTGGGGGACAGCAACGTGGATGTGGAAACCGCCCACAATGCGAACCTGCCCTGCTGCGGGGCGGTGTGGGGATTCCGCACGCGGGAGGAACTGAATGCGGCCGGGGCGGAATACCTGGCAGAAAACAGCGATGAACTGTATGACGTTATCATGAAATAACTGCAAAATCGCGGTGGGAGGAACTGTAAAATGATTGCGCAGCGCTATAAAGATATGCTTAGCGGCAAGTCCGTTATTCGCCAAATCTCCGAGTGGAGCACGGCTCGCGGGACTGAGATCGGCTATGAAAATGTGTTTGATTATTCGCTGGGAAACCCTTCGGTGCCCTGCCCGGAGCACTTTACCAAAACCTGCATCGATCTGCTGCAGACCAAGGAGCCGGTGACGCTGCATGGCTACAGCCCCACGCTGACCATCCCCGCCGTGCGCAAGGCGGTGGCCGAAAGCCTGAACCGCCGCTTTGGCATGGACTACGGTATGGAGCATATCTTTATGGCAACGGGTGCTGCCGGTGCGCTGGCCCACGCCATGCGCTGCGTGGCGGTGCCGGGGCAGGATATTATCACCTTTGCGCCGTTCTTCCCGGAATACAAGCCGTATGTGGAGGGTGCGGGCCTGAATCTGAAGGTCGTTCCGCCCCGCACGAAGGATTTCCAGATTGACTTTGATGCATTTGACGCGATGCTGGATGAGAACACCGCCGCCGTGCTGATCAACACCCCCAACAATCCCTCCGGCGCAGCCTACAGCGCCGAGACGCTGACCGGCCTGGCCGACCGCCTGCGCGCCGCCAGCGCCAAGTATGGGCACCGAATCTTTTTGATCTCGGATGAGCCGTACCGCGAAATCATGTTCGGCGGGCAGCCCATCCAGTACGCCGCCAAGTTCTATGACGATACGTTGACCTGCTATTCGTTCAGCAAGAGCCTGAGCCTGCCGGGCGAGCGCATCGGCTATGTGGCTGCGAACCCACGCTGCGAGGACGCCGAGTATATTGTGCCAATGTGCGGCCAGATCAGCCGCGGAACCGGCCACAACTGCCCGGCATCACTGATCCAACTGGCCGTGGCCGAATGCCTGGACGAAACCAGCGACTTGGGCGTGTACGAAACCAACATGGAGTTGATTTACGCCGAGCTGAAAAAGCTGGGCTTTACCGTGGTTAAACCCTCCGGCACCTTCTATATCTTCCCCAAAGCGCTGGAGGAGGACGCCAATGCGTTCTGCAAAAAGGCCATGAAGTATGACCTGGCGTTGGTTCCCGGCGACAGCTTTGGCTGCCCCGGCTACTTCCGCATGGCGTACTGCATTGATACCGAGAAGGTCCGCCGCAGCTTTGCCGCACTGGAAAAATTTGTGGCGGAAGAATACGGGAAATGAATTCCGTTCGGGCCGCGCCCGCCCGCAGTGGGAAGCAAAGCCCGAAACATACGATTTTGACACCATAAACGGGAGGTATGCACAATGCCGCAACAAAAACGTCCGGCGCAGGGACCCAAGCGCCGCCCTGCACCCGCTGCCAGGAGCAGCAATATGCAGCGCCGCCGCGCTGTTTCACGCAAACAGAACCGCCGCGTGCATGCCCTGATCACCTTGGTTTTCTGCATTGCCGTGTTTATTTTGGTGTGTGCAGGCTGCTTTTTGCTGGTAAAAACCGATGGCACCATTACCAACAAGCCCAACCAGAGCCAGGGAGATTCCAGCTCCGCCGCGCCCGACGGTGCAGACAGCACCACGGATGGCGACAGCCAGCAGGAACAGCCCACCATGACCGAGGAAGAACAGCGCATTGCCGATGCCACCGCAACGGCGTCCGCAAACTGCACCAAGGATGCCCCGCAGGTGGTGGACCCAGCGCTTTGGGATGAGCGCGGCAAAGCCCTGATGGAACAGCTGGCTGCCGATGAATTTTACCAGAGCGAGGGGCTGAAATACAGTGCCAAAGATGGCTGCCCCTATATGATCGCGGTCAACCGCGCGGCTTCTACCGTGACGGTACTGGCGCTGGACGATGAGGGGAACTACACCAAGCCGTATATGGCCATGGTGTGCTCCGGCGGCGCGGATACCCCGCTGGGATTCTTTGCAACGCCGGTCAATTATGACTGGCGGCTGCTGGCCGGGCCGAGCTATGGCCAGTACGCTACCCGCATCTGGGATTCCTATCTGTTCCACACTGTGCCGTATTACAGCCAGCACAAGGACGATATCGAGTACGACCAGTTCAACCAGCTGGGCACCCAGGCCAGCCTGGGCTGTATCCGGCTGCTGGTCTGTGATGTAAAGTGGATCTATGATAACTGCCCCATCGGCACCCGCGTGGTGATCTATGATAACGCCGATGACCCCGGCCCCATGGGAAAGCCCGGCACCATTTACACCGACCCGACGGACGAGAGCAAGCGCGGCTGGGACCCCACCGACCCGGATTCCGCCAACCCGTGGGATGCAGCATTCCGCAGCGGTACAGCTATCCGCAGCGAGGCAGCCTGGAACGAATGGAACGACGCCCAGAACGATGGCCGCTGGAACGGCTCCATCAACCCCACTGACCTGCAGGGCTGGAGCACCGATTCCAGCGTTGAGGGCACCCGCGGATAACACACCATAGGGGTTAGGTTTTACCAGGTTTTCACCAAGAAGCACTTGTTCTGCCCGGCGAATTGGGATATAATAAAAGGGTTACAAACAGCTTTACCTGCCATGGAGGGCAATGAATGATGAAACTGGCAAAACGTGCAACTGCACTTGTGCTGGCAGCGGTTCTGGCGCTCAGCCTGACCGCCTGCAGCCCCAAGGAAGTAGCAAGCAATCTGATTTTGAAAACGGCAGACCTGCTGGGCCTGCGTGAAGAAGGTTCCGATGACGATGAGGCGGACGAAATTGTGGCGCAGCCCGGCGGTGAGGTGAACTTCCCGGATGGGCTGCAGGATACCTCGGTCCACTGGAACCAACAGGTGCAGGATGGGACGCTGTATGTTGCGTTTAACAGCATCCAGAACCGCAACACCGAGTATTTTGTGGCGGGTTCCGATACCGTGCAGGTAACGGGCTATGGCACCACCGAATCCACCGGTATTCTGGAGTTCAAGGTGGCGCTGTGGGAACTTTCGGAGGATAAGGCAACCACTTCCTATGTGGCGGGCACCACGGTGTATTTCCCGACCGGCGGGGAGTGCAGCACCTATACCATCTCCGGCTTGACCCCCGGCAGGCTGTACAAGGCCAATGTCAGCTATGACTCTGGTATGTTCTACATTACCGGCGGCGTGAAAATTGAGGGCATTGGCAGCGACGACCTGGTTGCCCCGGATGCAGAATAACCAAAAATGAAGCGTGCCCCGGCGCAGCGGTCAACGCAGACCGACGCCGGGGCATTTTGCGGATATGACTGAAACAAAAAAAGGAATCAAAAGATGAACTTTGATAAAAAACAGCTGCGCAACACCCTGCTGCTTCTGCTGGGGGCGCTGATCTGGGGCACAGCCTTTGTGGCGCAAAGTGTGGGCAGCGGCTATGTGGGGCCGTATACCTTTTTGGCGGCCCGCAGCTGGCTGGCCTGCGCATTTTTGATCGTGCTGGTTTTGCTGCGCCGCGGCAAGGCCCGCAAAGCGGATCCCGGTGTTCCGTTCTGGATCAACGGCCGGATGCTGCTGCGGGGCGGTGTGTTCTGCGGCATTGCGCTGTTTGCGGCTTCGGCGGCACAGCAGATCGGCATTGGCACCACCAGCACGGCCAAGGCGGGCTTTTTGACGGCGCTGTATGTGGTGCTGGTACCGCTGCTGGGGGTGTTCTTTGGGCGGCGGCCGGGGGTCAAACTGGGAATCTGCGCCTGCATCAGCCTGGCGGGGCTTTACCTGCTGTGCCTGGCGGGGCACGATACCCTGACCCTGACCGGCGGCGAATGGATGCTGCTGCTCTGCTCGCTGCTGTTTGCGTTCCAGATTATGCTGGTGGATCATTACAGCCCCAGGCTGGACGGTGTGCAGCTGAGCTTTGCGGAATTTTTTGCAACGGCGGTCCTTTCCACTATTTTTATGTTTGTGTTTGAAACGCCGACCTTTGCCCAGATCCAGGGGGCGGCGGTATCTATTGCTTACTGCGGCATTTTGTCCAGCGGTGTGGCCTACACGCTGCAAATTGTGGGCCAGAAAGAACTTGACCCCACCATTGCCAGCATGGCCATGTGCATGGAAAGCGTGTTCAGCGCCCTGGCCGGCTGGCTGATTTTGGGCCAGACCCTTTCCGGCGTAGAACTGGCAGGGTGCGCTTTGATGTTTGCGGCAATTATTGGGGCGCAGATACCGGAGAAAGTTAGGAGTTAGAAGTTAGCAAAACGCGCACGGCGCCGATAAATATCGGGCGCTGTGCGCGTTTTTTGTATGATGACGAGAAAGAAAATGTATTGAAGGGGAAGAAAGGGAAAATTTTGCCGCGAACAGAAAAAGAGATTTGTAGGGGACGATGCTTGCATCGTCCCGTGGGGCGGGCCGTAACGTGGGCAGGTGGTACAATTTTATGATGTCTCTCTGCGGCGGGATGAGGGCATCCCGCCCTACAGATATGATTTATGGTACACTCTGTAATAAAGATGGCGGGCGCACAATGTGCGCCCCCTATGGTCTCTATAAACGAAAAGGTTAATACATAGAATGCAGAACTCTGCGGTCCACCGAAATTATTCTTTATTATTTATTATTATTTATTCTTTTTTCATTCAAACAAAAACGCGCCCTCCCTTGCGGGAAGGCGCATTTGATTTAATCGTGCCGGATGGCCTCCAGGGCGCTGATGCGAACGGCGCGGCTGGCGGGAACGATGCCGGAAAGCAGGCCCACCACCACGGCAAAGCCGATGGCAGCCAGCACCAGCCAGATAGGAATGATGGACATGACGGTTCCGCTGCCGGAATCAGACATGTACATTCCACCGCCGTAATACATCGAATCGCTGCTGCCCATCAGGGAGCTGAGGTCGATGGTGGCGTTGATGCCCAGCTTCATCAGCAGGGTGTTCAGGCCGTATACGATCATCGTCATGTTGTTCATGCCAAAGCTGATGATGTAGCTTAAAATCGTACCGGCTACGCCGCCGATAAAGCCGATCATACCGCTTTCAATCAGGAACATCCGCCGGATGTTGCCAATCTCGCAGCCCAGAACTTTCATCACGCCGATCTCACGGGTGCGCTCGTAAATGGCCATCGTCATGGTGTTGGCGATGTTCAGCGCGGCAACAAACAGGCTGATGGCCGCCAGACCCGCCAGGCGCAGCTGGCGCTGTGCGGTCTGCTGCTGCATCTGCTTGCGGTAATCCACCATGGAGCTGATCTGGTAGCCTTCCTCTTTTAAGGTATCGCAGATCTTATCCACATTCTTGATGTCATCGACCTTAATGTACACTTCGTTATAGGTCACTTTTTTGGGGTTAAAATTCGTTTTGGCCAGCTTGCTGTAGGCTTCGCTCAGCATCAGAAGGTCGTTCAGGCGGAAAGTAATGCCGTATTGCAGCATGTAATCCTCGGATTCTTCCGAGACAACGCCAACGATTTTGAGCTTGTAGCTCTGGGTCTTGGGGCTCTCGGTGTCACCATTGGTCAGGGTCAGGGTAAAGGTATCCTTGGTAGCATCCACAAAGGGCGGCAGCTGGTTGCCGTTGGCATCGGTTTCGCCGCTCCAGCGCTGGCGTTTGGAGCTGTTTTGGCTGCGGCGGGTATCCTCAAACTGATACAAAAACTCCTTGCCCACCACAACGGGGATCACATCCTTGCCGTAATTCACGCCGCTTTTGGGCCAGTCGCCGCTTTCCAGCTTGTTGTCCAGCAGGGGCATGGTGTCCGGGTCCAGGCCGAGAACGCTCCATACATAACTGGCGCGGTAGCGGTTGTTTTTGCCTGCTTCTACATACAGGTTCAGGTCCGGCTGGTAATAGGGGGTGACAGCCGTAACGTGGTCGATCTTGCGGAACCGCTGGACGGCTTCGTTATCCAGCTTGACCTCCTGCCCATTGATGTTCTGGCTGCCGTAGTTGTATACCTCAATCTTGGTCAGGCCGCCCATATTTTTGAGCATTTCGTCGTTGTTATGGCTTTCCGCAATGCCCATGGAGATCATAACGATAACCGCACAGATGCCCACAACGACGCCCACAACGGTCAGTGCCGTGCGGCCCTTGCGGCGGGACAGGTTGGTGACAGCCAGCCCGATCTGGTCAGATATCTTCATCGTTGCCTTCCTCCAGCTTGGCAAGTGCGGCGGCCTTCTTCTTTTTGCGTATCACCACAACGATCACAACTACCACCACGATCACAGCAGCGCCGATTGCCAGATAGGCCCACAGGGGCAGGCCGGTCTGCTGGGGCTGCATGTCATCCATGTTATCGTCCATATCGCCAGAATTGCCGTAGTCCATGGCCGGCTGAACAGAGAAGGAAAAATCTTTGCTGACGGTTTTCAGGGTGCCGTTGGCGTCCTCATAGGTCAGGGTGATGGTACCGTTGCAGGTGCCTTCCTGGGTGGGGGTCATGTCAAAATCCACGCTGTTGGAGGAACCGGCGTTCAGGTTGCCAATGTACTGCACAGTGGTGTCGGCACCCAGGTTATCGCCGGAAAGGGTGGCTTCCAGGTTGGAAAGGGCGTCGCGGCCCTTGTTGACAAAGTTCAGGGTGACGGAAGCGGAATCGCCCAGCGTAATGCTGTCGCTGAGTTCCAGCTGGCCCAACTCAAAGCGGTCCGGCTGAGATACCGGAACCGAGATGGTGGTGGACATACCGGTAACGGCCTTGTTGGTGTCGGCACCGGTGCCCACGCTGTTCACGGTGATGTTGGCCACGCCGCCGGTAAAGCCGGCGCTGGGGGTCAGACTGAAGCTGACATCGCGGGTGGACTTGGGGGCCATGGTGCCCAGGTAGCTGCTCAGGCTGCCGCTGGTCATGGTGATGCCGTCCGGCAGGGTCAGCGAGATGACCACATCGTTCAGGTTCTCCTGGCCGCCGGTGGCGTACAGGGTCAGGGTCAGGGTAAAGGGCGTCCCGGCCACAACCGCTTCATTGCCGTAGCTGGAAGCGCGGATCATCAGGTTGGGGGTATCGGGGTCTTCGTCCACGCACTGGCCCAGGGTAACGCTGAGCTGCTGCATCGCCATGGTGGAATTCAGGTAACTCAGGTTGATGGGCACGCTGTTGCCGCCGCCGTTGTAGATCACATCGCGGAACAGCAGTACATAGCTGTAGTAACCGGCACCGTTGGCGTCGGTTTCCTCGTACAGCTGGCCAACTTCGGCGTTGCCGGTAAAGGTGAACGCGGAGGAGTTGATGCGGGCAGAGATCTGGTCCGCGGGAATGAAGTTGTTGTAAGCACCGTAATCCGCCACGCGCAGAATCAGGTTAAACCGGCTGTCCCGGTCAATGGTGGTGATCTCGCCGCCTGCGGCATCGGTCACGGTCTGAGCAATGATATAGGCCGAGCCGCTGTTGTTGGGGGCACTCGGGCCGTTGTCCGTCGGGGCGGGGGTCACGGTAGGCTCGGCGGTTGCTGTCGGTACAGGGGTAGAGGTTGCGTCTTCGGCAAGGGCGGGCATGGCAGCCACGCTGCCGAAGAGCATTACGGCCGCCAGCAGGGCGGCAAAACGGGAAGCTTTTTTCACTCCGGGGTCCTCCTTAAATTGATTCCATCTTTTTCTATGGGCAACACCGCACAATTCTCGCCTTACGGCTTAAGCACCGCTCCGACGGCTGCGGCACGGCATCTGCGTTGCCA
>OGPU01002425.1_pt1 | contig 13209 bp, 11 predicted proteins | sample 1552991 | NCBI WGS metagenome assembly OGPU01 (sample SAMEA2580296, study PRJEB22360) | human gut metagenome | biome: human gut; feature: human-associated habitat; material: faeces | place: Denmark | collected 2008/2010 | reverse complement strand
GATTCTCACGAATCTTGATGATTTCTATCCACGCTCTCCTTGCGGAGAGCGACCCGTGCCGGTGGCGCGGCGGACATCGACAACCGGATTTCTATCCACGCTCTCCTTGCGGAGAGCGACAGCGTTGCATATATCTTGAGTATCGTTAGATACATTTCTATCCACGCTCTCCTTGCGGAGAGCGACCATTGCGCTGATACGCTCTGGTTTAGGCGACATGAGATTTCTATCCACGCTCTCCTTGCGGAGAGCGACTGCACTAGGTCGCCGCCGTCGACATCATCCAAGTGATTTCTATCCACGCTCTCCTTGCGGAGAGCGACCGCAGCCTTGAGGTTCAGCCCTGCATTTGCCAGCAATTTCTATCCACGCTCTCCTTGCGGAGAGCGACAGACAGCACAATCCAAAGCATAAACGCCCGGCAAAATTTCTATCCACGCTCTCCTTGCGGAGAGCGACGAAATACAGATCCTCTGATTGGATTTAATGGCAGTATTTCTATCCACGCTCTCCTTGCGGAGAGCGACTAATCCGTAATTCTCCGCTGACCAAATCCAAATAATTTCTATCCACGCTCTCCTTGCGGAGAGCGACCAAGCATGGCAAAAAGCATCCTGCAAAGTGAGCGCATTTCTATCCACGCTCTCCTTGCGGAGAGCGACCCAGGCAAAAGACGGAACAAACCGAACTGTCATTATTTCTATCCACGCTCTCCTTGCGGAGAGCGACGGTAGAGGCGCAACAGGCGTTTGATGCTGCCAAGATTTCTATCCACGCTCTCCTTGCGGAGAGCGACCGGCCACGACCGGTAAGCAACCGGCAGTCCGCTGATTTCTATCCACGCTCTCCTTGCGGAGAGCGACGGCAGCACTGCCGCGGTGGTCGTAGTGGTATGAGTATTTCTATCCACGCTCTCCTTGCGGAGAGCGACCCGGCGGAACATCCGTGGTGGCCTGGTAGAGAATTTCTATCCACGCTCTCCTTGCGGAGAGCGACATTGAAAGGGTGCAGATGTACTACAATCCGCACTTATTTCTATCCACGCTCTCCTTGCGGAGAGCGACCAGGCTGCCCTCACCGCGCGCATAGCCCGCATAGGTATTTCTATCCACGCTCTCCTTGCGGAGAGCGACCACTCTGCATATCAGTGCTCATAATGCCCCATTTTATTTCTATCCACGCTCTCCTTGCGGAGAGCGACGGCTTGGCGCACTGCGCGACTGTATCAGCTGTACAAATTTCTATCCACGCTCTCCTTGCGGAGAGCGACGTGTCGGGCCTTGGCCGTGCGGCCCGGCCCGGATTATTTCTATCCACGCTCTCCTTGCGGAGAGCGACCAGGAATACATCATAAGGAATGTTGAGGCTTTGATATTTCTATCCACGCTCTCCTTGCGGAGAGCGACTTCCGGTATAAGCGCGATTCTCACGAATCTTGATGATTTCTATCCACGCTCTCCTTGCGGAGAGCGACCCTTAGTAACAACTCACGCCGATTTGTATGTCTGCATTTCTATCCACGCTCTCCTTGCGGAGAGCGACATCCACCCTCCCAAAGTAGATACGCGGACACCAATTTCTATCCACGCTCTCCTTGCGGAGAGCGACCGTATAGCGGCACAAACTGTTCCGGCGCAAACACCTATTTCTATCCACGCTCTCCTTGCGGAGAGCGACTTTCTTCTATTTCGTTATCGTACAACGCAGAAAATTTCTATCCACGCTCTCCTTGCGGAGAGCGACGCGCCAGCTGAATGTAACCCTTGTAACCAAGCACATTTCTATCCACGCTCTCCTTGCGGAGAGCGACAGATGTCGTCATAGCTCATACCCTCCTGCATGATATTTCTATCCACGCTCTCCTTGCGGAGAGCGACTAAGCTCTTGTAATCGTCTGCAAGCCGGGAAAATGATTTCTATCCACGCTCTCCTTGCGGAGAGCGACGCTGGAAATGTTGTTTCACATTCCTAACGGCGGGATTTCTATCCACGCTCTCCTTGCGGAGAGCGACTTGCCCATTCTGCAGTTCTACAGCCGGGTTATATGATTTCTATCCACGCTCTCCTTGCGGAGAGCGACTTTTACTTTCATAGTGGTTGTCTCCTTTTTAAATAATTTCTATCCACGCTCTCCTTGCGGAGAGCGACGCTGGGCAGCCCGCGCACGGGTTGCCCAGTATTGATTTCTATCCACGCTCTCCTTGCGGAGAGCGACGCAGCCCGACCTACCACCAGCAGTACAGCTGCATAATTTCTATCCACGCTCTCCTTGCGGAGAGCGACCCATTGAAAACACTCGTAATTCTGCCGAAAGAGTTATTTCTATCCACGCTCTCCTTGCGGAGAGCGACATCCGAAAGGGTACCACTGGCAGATTCAACGTCAATTTCTATCCACGCTCTCCTTGCGGAGAGCGACGAGATACCGTATCAACGCCAAATAGACCAGAAGAATTTCTATCCACGCTCTCCTTGCGGAGAGCGACGCCCCCCGTTCGCGAGATAATTCAATGGGAAGGCATATTTCTATCCACGCTCTCCTTGCGGAGAGCGACTACTATGGGTGTTACAGTCTTAGGCATTCAGCACAATTTCTATCCACGCTCTCCTTGCGGAGAGCGACGCGGTTGTGTACGATATTGTACTCATGCCCCGGGAATTTCTATCCACGCTCTCCTTGCGGAGAGCGACCGTTGAATTGACAACGCTTGTCAATAAGCTTTTTATTTCTATCCACGCTCTCCTTGCGGAGAGCGACTTCCGTCTGTTCTTCATAGTTTTCGACCTCTTCAGATTTCTATCCACGCTCTCCTTGCGGAGAGCGACAAACCTACATCCGGGATACCGCGCTTTTATCCATTATTTCTATCCACGCTCTCCTTGCGGAGAGCGACTTGGCTTGAGTTATTTCTATATTATCAAGATAACGCATTTCTATCCACGCTCTCCTTGCGGAGAGCGACCCATCCGAAAATGTCAGATCGTCCCCATAATACAAATTTCTATCCACGCTCTCCTTGCGGAGAGCGACAACAGACGGCCTATTTTTTTTGAGCAGGCGGGAGAATTTCTATCCACGCTCTCCTTGCGGAGAGCGACGCAGAAGCAAAACGCACAACAGACATAAGACCCCCATTTCTATCCACGCTCTCCTTGCGGAGAGCGACAATCGAAACATTGCGAACGGTGAGCGTTAAAAAAACATTTCTATCCACGCTCTCCTTGCGGAGAGCGACAGCAAAAGTGCACAAAACAGTGGGGCACTTTTGCGCATATGAAACAAATTTTATGGGGATTGCATCTTCATGCTGACAGGCAAGGCTGTATTTTACCCTTTCTGCCCCTGTTTTTTCCATATTTTCTGGTGCGAAGGAACCGGGAATTTTATGATTGCCTTCCCCTCGCACTAAGCAAACAAGATTCCATCCTGATCAAAATCCGGGTGCAGACCCACATGCTCGACTTTGCTTTTGTAATGGTTTCCCAGTTGATAAAAGCGCAGGCTGTCCGATTCCGAATCGATCAGTTCGGTCAATTTTGCTTTGAACATCGTGTATTGCGCGGCATCCAGCAGGCACTCAAATACGGAGTTTTGCACCCGCTGGCCGTAGTCTACACAGACTTTTGCTACTTTGCGTAGCCTGCGACGACCAGCGGCTGTTTCGGTGTTGACATCATAGGTTACAAGCACCAACATAACGGCACCTCACTTCCAGAAAAACGGTGGGTACACTTCCAGGTCGCCGCGCAGAGCACGGGCCAGCAAAAGCGCCTGAACATAGGGCACCAGCCCCCAGGGCAGTTTTTCTTTCAAAAACGGATGGGTGATCTCTTCCTTCTTTTTGTTCTGCCATGCGGTCAGGAAAGCTTTGCGGCCATCATCCGTCAGCAGTACGGCACCATTTTCCTGTTTTTGCAGGTGTTTTGCCGTGATGATCTTTTGATTGATGCAGCTGATGACCAGCCGGTCTGCATAAACCGCCCGCAGTTCTTCCATCAGGTCAAGTGCCAGACTTTTGCGGCCGGGGCGCGGGCGGTGCATAAAGCCAACATAAGGGTCCAGGCCCACAGCGGTCAAGGCGGATGCACACTCCCGCGCCAGCATGCTGTAGGCAAACGAAAGCAACGCATTCACATTGTCCAGCGGTGGACGGCGGCTGCGGCCCTCAAACACAAAATCCTGCTTTTGCTGCAGAATCAGGTCATTCAGGCAGTCAAAGTAGCGCTGGGCTGCCTCGCCTTCCAGGCCGCGCAGCTGTTCCGGATCATCGCTGGTCTGTATCAGCGGCAGCGCGGCGGCCAGCTGGGTGGAGGTGCGTTTCAGTTTTTCGACCGGGACACGCTGGGGATGATCGCGGGTTGCGCGTTCCAGCACCCAGCGTGCGTTATACACTTTACCAAGGATAAAGCTCCGGGCATAGCGACAGCTCTGGGCCGGGTCATCCGACACGCGGTACTGCGTCTGACGCAGCAGCACATTGCCGCGTTCTTCCCCCACGGTGCGGGCCTGAAATCTGCCATACGGGTCAAAAAAGCAAAGGTCAATGCCCCGCCGGGCACAAGCTCCCATCAAAGCGGGGCTGGCACCTGCGTAAGTAAAGCAGACGATGCCTTCCAGCGTATGCAGGGCATAGCGGTGGGTTTCCTGTTTATTGCGGGTAACAACAAGGTTTTCGCCATCCAATGTCAGGTAAGCGTCCTCATTGATGACAAACAGGGTGTTGAGCAGCTTTCTCATGGCGCGCCCTCCTCAATATGCTCCCGCAGATACGCCGCCGGGTCTGCCTGCTGATACAGCGCCGGCAGGCAAAGCTCTTTCAGTGAGCAGGCATTGCAATGCTTGCCGGGTTTGCTTTTTGGGGTATAGCCGCGCGCAAACAGGCGGTTCATCTCATCCGCCATGGTCTGCGCGGTGCTGCGCAGTTCCGGTGTCAGGGAAACATGTTCACGCTGCCGGGTTTCTTCATAAAAGATTTCCCCTTCCGGCACCTCGCACACCAGCATTTCTTCCAGCGCCATGGCCTGTGCGCAGAGCTGCAAACGGTCGGCATCGTTTACCTTGCTGCGGCCATGCTTATATTCCACGGGCATGGGCTGCCACAGGCCGCGGCGGCCCTGCAATGACACGCCGTTTGGATCCTTGTGAAACTCTACCACATCGCAGTCGCCGGTCAGCTTCAATCGGTGGCTGACGACCCTCATACCGCGGGCGATCAGCAAATCGCCGCGTTTTTCCGTCAGGGTAACATCATGGCAGCGGGTATGCTGCAGGCGGCCTTCGGCGGTGCGTTGGTTTTCGGACCATTGTTGTTCCAAGTGTATGAGCGCCCACTGACGGCGGCAAAAGCTAAAATGCTGGATACCGGACATCAGCAGGTAATCATCTGGGGAAGCCATTACGACAGCCTCTCGCACGTTACCCCTGCCGGAAGATTTTCATCCACCGTTACCACATAGTCATGGTAACTGCGCGGGAAGGCTACCCCTTCGGCACGCGTGACATGCACTGCATCAAACAGTTTATAGGACGGCGCATTGCCCAGCTCCGAATCATGCTTGAACACGATCAGTTCCCGAACTGCCATTTTGCCGCGGGCTGCACTGTGGTCATTTTCAAACATATTCAGAATTGCCTGCCACAGCAGCTGCAGGTCATCCTCTGAGAATCCTGTAGTTTTGCGGGCCAAGTTGGCCGAAACATAACCCTCTGCACGGTACAAGCCATACGGGATCACATACTTGCGGCCCATCTCAGTGCCTTTTCGCTCTGCATCCGCTTCGGTCGTAATGGCAATACGAGTGATGGTTACTTCCTGCGGGAGGACAGGATCCACCGAGCGTGCAAAGCTCAACTGAACCGGGCCACGCACCTGCCCACAGTTCAGTGCGCCTTTTACGAAAGTTGTCATAACGGCGCCAAATGTGCGGATATCATAGAAATTTTGGCACATAAAGTCCCGGATTTTACGGTCCAACTCCGGGTCATCTTTCTTGGCGACTTTCAGGGCATCCTTGGCATCAGCATCAATGCCCAAGTATTCGAGTGCTTTTTTATCGCTGCGGTTCAGGGGGACCTGATCTTTAATGTAAATCTGGTATCCCGCTTCATCTTCTTTGGCCACTTCGACATAGTTGCGAATCTTACGCTTTAAGCAGACATCTGTAACAATGCCATATCCCGTTTCCGGGTCAACGCGCGGCATGTTGCCTGCATCCGGATCGCCGTTCGGATTTCCATTTTCAACGTCAAACAGAATTACAAAATCATACCGGTTTTTGATTGCCTGTGCCATTGTTATTCCTCCACTTTCTTTGTATAGCGTTCCTGTGTCTGATGGTAATAGCCAAGGATAAAAGCGCCTTGTTCCGGCAAGGTCAGCCGTGCGGGAAAGCTTCCTTCCAGTTTTCCGCCCGCCAGCGCAGCGATCTGCTTATCGTAATAAATCTTTTGTGGCTTGCTCATTTTTTGCATATGCTTTTGCGCCAACATCAGAATTGTTGGGAACACAGTGGCCGGCGTAGAAGCCGCTGCATTAAAATACCTGTCCTTGATGGTTGTATTGATATCCGGGTTTACCGCCATCTGGATTGCTTCCAGCACAGCAAAAAGCTGACCCATAACATACGGTTGATAATTTGTTTCCTTGTTATTTCCCACAGTTAATACCTCCTTTGGGCAACGGGGATCTTCATTACGCCGGTAGTATGCTTTTATAATAGCGGCACGGCCGCGTGTTACTTTTTGCTCTGCGCGGATACGCATCATAACGCCATCCAGCAGGGTTGCCGGGTACCTTGTATTATTCAGGATTGCACGCAAGACATCGCCTGCCAGCTGCGGTGCTGCCGATGGGTTGCGGGAATTGGTGTTGACGGTTTCCTGCAGCAGCCAATACACCCCCAGCCGCGGGAATTTATCATAAGCGGGGCGCACAATCTCTAAGCGGTCATAATGCTTCTGCACATTATCAAGCAGCGTTTGAAATGTATCCTGCCAGAAAAAGCGAACCGAGAGGCGCGCCGCATTAGGGGCCAAGCCAAGCACATAAAAGTGCCTTTGTGGGTCAAGTGTCACGTTCTGCCACTCTACACTCTGTCCATGGACCAGCTTGTCCACTGCATTTCGCACATCGCTTTCGCTGACAGGCGCATCCATGGCAAACAATGCATCCATTGCTACCTGCTGGTAGGCGGTCTCACCACCTGCTGCCCAGCAGACAATGGTGGTATCGCCCACGCGCTGAACATGTTCCCTGTCTGCCAGCAGATAGTTTAATGCCTGTGCATAGGCAAAGGCCGCATAACTGCCAACCGGAGCATTGCCCCCCTGTTCATGTCCGTATGAGCAAAAAGCGTCCGCATTAAAAGAAACAATCGATGCGCCGGAAGGCTGTGCCCCGGTCACGCCTTTAATCGCCGGGTGCAGGCGGGCAAGCGGTGCCTTTTGCCCTGTAACCAGGCATCGGATTTCCGGTGCATCCGTGTTCTTATCACACTGCCGCTGCCAGGCTTTCTGTATTTCCGGATCGTCCTGAACATAGTTTTCCCGAATCAGAAATACCAGATTGCCACCCTTGTAAAGTTCCTTAAGACTTTGTTCCAGCGCTGGATTCTGCTCCGCCGCCTTGGGGTCCCAGTTTATAAAAAAGTTCCGCACTGCCTGTGCCGCCTGACCGGGAACATTTTGTAAAATGGCAAGATGCAGCTCCTTTGCAGCGGCAAAGCACTGCATTGCACGCTCCGGTTTGCCTTTTCCGTCAATGCCGAGCATGTAAGCACTGTTATCACACAAAAAATTGGCTGCCACACCACTAGAGCGTTTAACCTGTTCCGGAACTTGCAGCTGACATGGAGCAAGCACTGTTTTTTTACCGCGCTTCTCCTCTTGCTGCAAGGGGTGCAATGCCATCAGTTGGCCGTTTTCATCCAGTTCCAAAGCCCAACTGACTTTTGCGCTTGTCCAACCGGGGCGCGTGATTTTGCCATTGGCCAGCAAATCTTCATAGTATTGTACCAAAGCCTGTAAAATCATCGGTACACCTCGCAGTCTGCCACATTCAACACACCATGTTCCAATTTTGCATGGAAATACATCGGGGTTATGTTCTGCGGGTCAGTGTAGTCAAAGTCATATATCATGAATCCCAAATCCCGTGTTTCCTCAATGGTCGGGATTGGCCCGCCGGGCCATGTGCGGAATGCGGCAGGAAATTCACGGCACCCAAGATAGGGAGTATGAAAACACTGACCCCTGGACATGCGCCGGGTAACAATATCCTGGAACTTTCCCGGATTGTCGCTCGGTGCCGCACGGTCAGTCATCTCAAATTCTGCCTCAATCACATAATGAACGTCCTGCAACACCATGGCTGCACGCTGAACGATCTGCTGGGGCGTGGCAAGGTAAAGCTCTTTCCCTGTTCCCTGCATCGCGCTGCGTACATCGGAACAAAGAATTTTGCTTTTTACTTCGTTCCGACGGATGTTGGTAAAGCGGATTGGGTTCATAACATAGATTTTCCGGATTTTCCACCGTAAGCCGGGGTGGTAATAGATTGCTTCTACTATGCCGCGTGCCGCGGAAGGGGTGAGGACTTCATATGAAACCCTTTCGACTTTTAGCTCAGGCCTCGAGAGCAAAGCATAATTCCCCCATACTTCCAGCTGGATCATCTGCATCAACTCCTTTGCATTTCTATTTTCAGTTGTTTTTAATTTATAAAGTATTGTTATAGCTTCAATATACGCTACTTTGCACCAAATGTCAATCCTTTTATCATGTATACTTTTTGTTTGCTTTTCATCCGGTTTTCTTTTATAATAAGTTGCGTCGGCAGCTTATGCCGTGGATAGAAATAGTTGATTTTACTTTAGCGCACAAAAACGGCAGGGCAGGCTCCCTGCCGCTTTTGCTTTATGCAAACCAGGCTGCTCCCGTTTCAGCTTCCATAGCAAGGCCCGTGTTGTTATCGTAAAGGCTTCCGTCCGTTAATTCCCATATGCCTTCACTGATTTGGCAAACTGCCCCGGCATTCTCCAGCGTTTTCAGATGATCCGGGTAAACCGGAACACCATATTGCCCCAGTTGACGGAACAAAGTTTTGCTTACCTCTCCTGCACGCAATCGTGCAAGCAAATGTTCCCCTTTCCCTTGGGGAATGTATACGGTCACAGCAGGTGTTTCAATTAAGCGGAACCTCTCTGCCGCTGTTGCAAAGGGGAAAATGCGCCCTTCCATATCCTGCTCGAACCCTTGCAGAATTTGCTGTTCATCCAGTCTTTTATCTCCTTTTAAGGTACGGTAAAACAGAAAGTATGTTTCAATTGCTTCCAGAGATGCCAGATCTGCATATTTTTTCAGGACGCTTTGCGTTGCGGATACATTCTGTTCCAGCATGCGCGGTACATGCTGCCCTTCCAATGTGAAAATCTGTACCAAGCTCTGCTCCGCCGGGCGTCTTCCCTCTCGATTGCAGCGCCCCGCCGCCTGCAAAATGGAATCCAGACCTGCTTCCTCGCGGTACACAGCCGGGAAATCCACATCAACACCCGCTTCGATCAAAGAAGTTGATATCACACGGCAGGGCAGCCCATCTTTTAAGCGTTCCCGGATTTCCTGCAATAACTGTTTGCGATGGGCTGGGTATAGCAATGTTGTCAGGCAGTAGCTGCCCTCTTTGGGCAGGTTATTGTATAATTCCTGTGCTGTTTTTCTCCGGTTTACAATACACAGCACTTGTTCCTGCGCTGCCAGTTCTGCACCAAGCTGGCTTTGTTCCAACTCTCCGCGCATTTTTAGCGTTGTACGCCGGAATGCCTGATATTGCTCTTTGGGATGTGGGCAAAGTTCCGTCATCTGCAGCCCAGGCGCCAGTTCATCAAACAAGGGCTGCAAAGCTGGTTGTGTGGCCGTGCAAAGCACCGCTGCTGCGCGGTAATGCTGTACCAGCTGCGCGATTGCCGCAACGCAGGGGCGCAAATAAGGAACCGGCAGGTTTTGTGCTTCGTCAAAAATGACCACGCTATTTGCAATGTTATGTAATTTACGGCATTGTGACGCATGGTTGCCGTAAAGTGATTCAAAGAATTGCACGGATGTGGTAACCACCACCGGAGCATCCCAGTTTTCCGCCGCCAATGCTTTGCGGTAGGCTGCCGGCTCATCATCTTCCTTGGCAGAGTAGTCCACCCCTGAATGGTGTTCCAAAACATTTTCTGCTCCTAATATTTCCGAAAACACATCCGCGGTCTGGTCAATAATGGATGTATAAGGGATCACATAAATAACCCGGTCCATATGGTTCTTTACAGCTAGCGAAAGCGCAAATGCCAATGACGCTACCGTTTTTCCCCCGCCTGTAGGAACGGTCAGGGAATAAAGGCCGCGCCGCCCTGTTTGCCCTGCCGTTGTACAGGCACTCAAAATTGAACTGCGGCGCTGATTCAAGGTTCCCTGGGGATGGCTCCATTTTGCGGTATATTGGTTCAACCTTTTCAGCAGTTCATCCATTGTCTGGCCTTGTCCGCGCGGTTTAGGGCTGCTCATAAAGTTTTCCGTATCCAGATAGTCCGCATCGACCAGGCAGGAATACAACATCCGGGTATAAAATGCCTGTGTAAAACGATTTTCCTTCATCATTTCCGGCTGGGGCGGTATGGACGGCAGTTTAATCTCATTCGTCCATTGGGTATAGGGTTCAACGCTCTTTTTCAATCGCCCAAACATTGTCGCATCCTGCGCGGTATCGCTTCGGCCTCCTCCATCCGGCAGGCCGCTATGGTGTCCCGCAATAGCAAAAGCCAGTGGGATTTGACCATATCGAGCAGCCACCTGTGCACCAGCCGTTGAGTGATCCACTTTCTCTCCACCTTGCAGACGCTTTTGAAACTTTGTACTATATTTGCCAATATCATGCAGTAATCCAAGCCAAGTTCCCTGTTGCTGGGCATCAAAGGCTGCTGCAAATTGCCCACATAGGATTGCCGTTCCCTGCAAATGGTCCGCTACCGTTTGGACGCGGGTTCCGTCTTCACTGATATGAGCCAGCATCTTTTTCTCCTGGTGCATAATCAAACTCCCTTCTGTTTTGCTTTTTTCTATTATAGCAGATCACTCATCCCATAATTCGGACTTTCACTCCAGTTCTGCAATCTTTGTCATACTATCCAAATTTATCCATGTAGAATTGTTAGCTATTCCCATTAGCAGATATTTTTGATAAAATAAGATATTATAGGGTTTATGAATTCACTTTCTTATATTACTTCTTCATCTTACCGAAAAATCATTTACGCAAGGAGTGAAAAGTCATGAAAAGGAAGTCATTCTCATTTTTCGCCAGTGTTATCACCGCAATAATGCTTACCGCTTGTGCTGCAGCGCCAGAAAATAAACCTGCTTCCTCCGCTGCTCTTTCCCCGACCAGTGAAGCTGTTGCCACAGCTATACCATCCACTAGCAATGCCAACTGGAAGTTACCGCCGCAATATGATTTTGACGAGATGATTCCTCTCTTCTCCCGCGAAACCCACACTGCCGGTTACGCCGCTGCCCGAAATCTGTACGCTGTGCGCAAGGGCGAACGCTGGAGCCTGTTTAATGCTGCCAACTGTAATGCTTTTCTGGAAGATTTGTCAGAAAGCATCCCGTACCTGTATGGTGAGCAGGAGCTCTCCATTGGGGTAGATGATACATACGATTACCAGAAGCTGAATGCCCTGGAAGAACAGATTAACCAGGAGCTGGTTGCCCAACAAATGCCTTTTACAACCATGCTGGGCGGGCACGGCGGGTATGGCATCCAGTGGATTTTAGGTGACAGCCAGATTTACCGTTCTGCTATTGGTGTCTATACATTTAGTGGCACGCCCATCGAACAGGTGTATGCTCCTGATTTGGTTGGCATCCAGCAAGGCATTTGGGATGATGAATATGCCGGTTATCTTGTTGACAATTCTGCACCTTTTGCCGTTGCGGATAAAAACGGTACAATTTTAACCGATTTCGACTACCAGGATGCCTGCATGGCCGGTGAATCTTTAATCGCGGTAAAGGATGCAGCCGGTAACTGGGGATATTGCGACCAAAGCGGTGCTTTAGTAATCCCCTGCATTTATCAGCCGCAGATGAGTTTGTCCATCATGAACGAAACTGTTGAATATCCTTACGCAGACTTATCCGGCATGGTAGTTGTGAAAACCCAATCCGGACAAAAGCTGGTTCTGGATGTTTACGGCAATGAGATAATTTCCGCTGGGCAATATGAAGATTTAGCCCCCGCGCGCGATGGCTGCGTATGGGCAAAACAGAATGGCCTTTGGGGCTTGCTGCAAGTACAGGATTATACCGAAAACAATGCCAACGTTATTCTGCCGGATGGATGCGTTGCACCAGATGTAACGCTTAGCCGAATTGATAGCCTTTGTACCTACACCACTGCTGATCATGGGCTGGTTATGCGTAAAGGTCCCGGTACAAATTATGAAAAAATGGATAATATCCCCTACGGTATCATCGTATGGGAATGCGGCTATAGCAGCAATGTGCCTGACTGGGTTGTTGTATATTACAATGGGATTTATGGTTGGGTCAGTGATGAATACTTGGCTACCACTATTTATTCCACCAGTAAATAATAAATAAAAAAGCAGGTGTTCATGTAGAAACGATATCGTCCTCCACGTGAATACCTGCTTTTTATAGCTTCTTTTATTATATCTGTTCTATGCCGCTATTTGTCTCTGTATGAAATAAATAGCCGCTATATGCATTTGAATGAAGTGTTCTGTTTGTTTGCTTTTTACCTAAAAGAATCGCGTAGGAGGCTCTCTTAACTAAAGAGCCGACCTCTCACACCACCGTGCGTACCGACCGGTACACGGCGGTTCAACCGCGTAAGTGCAAGGACTCGTAGTAGCGCCTGAGGATACTAAAATATCCTGCTTCTGCGAGTTTTTCGCTTACAATGGAACCTTTTAATACAGGACTACCGGCGATACGCCAATAACCCAGTCTAGAATTGTCCCACTGGTACTATTCCAAAATTCTTCGTTTGAGTTTCATTACTCATCGATATAATCTTTATCGAACCACTCGCTAGGCGAGTGGTTTTAGACATACAAAAAGCACCTTAGCTTACGCTATGGTGCTCTTCCTGGTGACCCGTGCGGGAATCGAACCCACGTTAACGGCGTGAGAGGCCGCTGTCTT
>OGPU01002419.1_pt1 | contig 13223 bp, 7 predicted proteins | sample 1552991 | NCBI WGS metagenome assembly OGPU01 (sample SAMEA2580296, study PRJEB22360) | human gut metagenome | biome: human gut; feature: human-associated habitat; material: faeces | place: Denmark | collected 2008/2010 | reverse complement strand
TATTGAGAATCAGGATACATTTGCGGTGATCGGTGCATCTGTTGCAGAAAATTTTGGGGTACAGATGCCGGAAGGCACGATTGGAAGATCAATATTGAAGGAGTTGCAGTAGGTAAATAAAACTGCTGGTGGGGAGAATATGGGCGAACTGTATTTATATCAGAAATTCCCCTTCTTAAGTCAGAAAAAAAGGAGCTGTCTGAAATATATTTTCGGACTGCTCCTTCTTTTTACTACCTATCGAATGCCTTTGAAAGTGACAGTTTTGCGCATCCCTCGTTTCAGGAATAATTTTTTATAATTTTTGGCCTGTTTTCTTGGAACATAGACTTTCATTTTTGCAGGTGTTCCTTTAAAGGCATTTGAACCAGTGTATTTCTGCGATAATCCTGGAGATTGAATGTTCAGTGTTCTTAATTTCTTACATCCGTAGAAACATTGCTTTCCAATTAACCGAACGGATCTTCCAACTTTTACAGAAGACAGTTTAGGGCATTTATAGAAAGCATAATTTTTGATCTGAACAACGTTATTTCCAATGGATACCTTCTTCAGATATTTGTTGTTTTTGAAAGCTTTGCTTCCAACAGAGGTTACAGTGTAATCCAGACCATTGAGTGTAATGCGGTCCGGAATATTAATAACACTCGATTTTTTATTTACGGGTTTTGTATACTCCAGAGTTTGAGTGCCGGTTACCTTATATATGCCATTACTTGCTGTATGTTTGACAGGCATTCCAACTGGGTAAGGTCTTGGAGCTGGAGTACTGGTAGGCTGTGGCTTCGGAACCGGAGTACTGGTAGGCTTCGGAGTCGGGGTGCTGGTAGGCTTCGGAGTCGGAGTACTGGTAGGCTTCGGAGTCGGAGTACTGGTAGGCTTCGGAGTCGGGGTGCTGGTAGGCTTCGGAGTCGGGGTGCTGGTAGGCTTCGGAGTCGGAGTACTGGTGGGCTTTGGAGTCGGAGTATTGGTCGGCTTTGGAGTCGGAGTTGTGACTCCTTGAGCAGAATCATAGAATTCTACTTGCGCGGTGTAGGATTTCTTTGTAACTCCGTCCGGTGCAGTTAATGTATAAATGACCGGATTGGTAAAATCATGTGGGTTTCCACTCCAAAAGGCAGACGGAAGGGAAGTACCGTAACTGTAGCCAAAATCAATAGATGGTTTCAGGGCAGTTACATTTGTGCCTTTTGGCAGCCGGAGAATGATCGTGTCCGTTCCAATCTCTCCGATGACATCCTGTTTAAGTTCCGGGTTATCCGAGGCACGCAGTACGAAACTGTAAAATTTTGCTTCACTGGAAGCAAGTACATGTAATACAATTTTTACCGATAAGGTCGCTTTTGTCTGAGTATCCTGAACGGTGTACAGTGACTCGTAAGTGCCGACAGGAGCAGTAACTGTTCCTGAGTAATAGAAATAAGAGTAACTGGAACTGTCAGGTATATTATTTCGGCTCAGTCCGGACGGAAGATTCTCGCTGACAACGGTTGTCTTGTACTCGCCACTGCCGCCGGTTACGTTGCCGGAATAAGCATATTGAGTGTTCTTGGTTCCAGTGCACAGATGAAGCTCTGTATCTGTAATCTGCAGAGGAGCCAGTACACTGAGAGTCGAGGAAACTGCAGTTACAGTTCCATACTGTCCTGGTAATATATCTGTAGCATAAAACAGAAGAGAGCTTCCGCTGTCCGAAGCAGTCATAATATGCTTTTTGTCAATCGCAGTAACATTTGAAGCAGCGCCAAGTGCTATATGAATTCCATAGGTATCCAGAGTATCAGTAGTAATTATTGGAGAAAGGGTTCCATTGCTGTAAACAATCTGAAGCTTTATTCCCGAAAGATCCAGCTTATCTCCGATGGTGTACTGAGTCTTTGATGGCGAAGAAAGAATATTCAGTTTTGTTGGTGTATTTGCTGCAACAGAAATCTTCTGTGTTACTTTTGCACCAAAATAGTCAAAAGTAACTTCTGTATCAGAAGAAGTCAGCGCACGCGTTTTATCATAAGTATATCCGCTGTAAATATAGGCATAGCGACCGCCTATGGTAGCAAAGAAGCTGACACCGGATGGATTGAACAGATCTCCCTCTGTATAGGAAAGTCTGGATGGTTTTGCTGATATCTGGAGACTTGTAATATCACTTGTTTTTGGAGCAACGACAGGAAGTAAATAACTGGTCTGTCGGCCTTTGTATGTTACAGTAATCTGGCAGGTATGTGCCGATGTATTATCAAAACCGCTGACCATATCCCGCGTAATGGAAACTTCCGTTTTGTTGTTTATAACAAGCGTTCCGAAGCTCCATGGTGTTTCACCAATATAACAGGAGGACGGAGTATATTTTACAGAAAGTGAAGTAATGTCTGAGGAATCGGTTCGAGCCGGGATTCCATCATCAGACATTTTCCAGTCAGCTCCAAAAGACCATCCCTGGTAAGAGGAAGAATCCTTCATCTGTGCATCTGTCAGCAGACCACCGGTTGAAGGCACTGCAGCAGTAGAACCGACCAGATTTCCAGATCCCGTTTTTCCATAACAGTTCAGGATGTGACCATTTAATCCGGTTGAAGAATTTATTACATTTGCAGCTGCAAGACCGCAAATTTGTCCAACAAAAGAGGAACCACCGGAAACTTTAATCTGACCGGCATGCAGACATTCTTTGATCACACCACCCATACCACTGAATTTTTGGGTTTCACCGGCAATACCACCGACATAAAGAGGATAAGAAGTGCCGTTTTCCTGGGTGACAGAGATGATTCCATTGCTGACACACTTTTCTATTGTACCAATATTTAATCCGGCAATACCGCCGACCCAGCCTTTCATAGCTGGCATAGACAGATTTATATTCAGGCGGGCCGTACACCCACTGATGATTCCGGCAAGTTCGTTCTGACCGGCAATGCCGCCAAATTCAGGAAAGACCATGGATCCATCGCCACCCATATGTCCGGTGACCGTGCCGGAAACAGAACATTCCTGAATCTTTCCCTGATTATATTGTGCAATGACACCCTGTACATTCTGGCTGTCATCGTCAAAATCAGCTACAATTCGCAGATTTTCAATGGTTCCGTCATTTTGGGCGATAAGCGGTTTTTTCAATCCGTAAATAGTGTGTGAATTACCATCTAAGTGTCCACTGAAATAATTTACAGAGAAATTAATATTTCCATTTGTCTGAATATCTTTGGTCAGACTGTAATAAGCACCCGGATGATCCGAGATAAGGTTCAGGTCATCGAGAGAAGTGATCTTATATGGATCAGAGGCAGTACCACTACCTTCAGATGGAGCTGCAGAAGTGGCGCGATTTCCGACGATACGGTAAATAATGCTGGAGCTTCCGTTGGCAGGAACCGTGAATTTCCCATTTTTCAGTTTTATAATGACTGCAGAAGCTGCAGGCAGCGTATAGTTCTGGTTACTGTTTCCGGAAAAAACAGGAAATGTTGCAGCCTTTCCGGCGGCAATACGGTCACCAGAGAAACTGTAATTGCCGTAGAGATCGCCGGCAGCGATTGCGGTATAGAAATCAGCCATTAATGTCTTAAATGGAATGCCGGTTACCTGCGTCAGGTATTCTTCACAGGTAAGGGTGGAGGCATCTATCTGGTAAAATTTTGGCAGGACATCCATTGGTTTATAGCTTCCGGCCATACGGTCGATTACATAACGCATAAAAAGATAAGGCATGCCGTAATCCTGCGCCGTATCATCACGGTAGGTCTGATAGATTAGGGAAGAGCCGCTTCGAATAGCGGTACTTCCGGCAATGCCGTTTAACCATCCGCTGGAATCAATGCCACCCCAGAGATAGTCCATGGCAGTCACAGCCAGTCCCTCATTGAGCCACATATATCTGCCGGTATTGGAAAATCTGGTTTTCAGCCAGAGCAGTGCATGCTGTCCTTCGTGTACAAGCAGACCGTTTCTTTTGGACATTTCACCGGAAACATAGGCAGATGCAGAAGGAGTGTTGATATGGATTGCTGTGATGTCTGTGTTGTACATGTACATGCCGCTTGCGGAAGATAAAGTTTCGAGAAGAATTGAAATTTTACCGGAATTATCTTCATATGGGATGTTACCACCGGCCAGAGTATTCAGGATTCGATAAGGTTGTCCGTCATATACACCTGCCATATCCTTTGCGATTGAGGAAGTCTTACCAGCTGCATCGTAACTGGCTTTCATATCTTTATCCATCCAGATATAGCAGTGTTCACCAATGCCGATGCATACATAAGTTTTGCCTGTACTATTTGAACGATAGATATATTTTTCCTGCCCGATGTAGTAACTTGTGGCAGCAGACTGTGCAGCTGCTGCGGAAAGGGCAGATGAAGAAAGAACATTATAATCACTGGTGTCAGAAGCTTTTTTGAGAATCTGGGACGCAGGCAGATTGGCTGCGCTGCTGCCAGTGCTGAGATAAGAAGAGACAGTATCTGTACCATCGTCAAAAACCAGAGTTCCGGTATTCTGAGATGAAGAGGTGTCTGTATTTATAATAACGGCATATTCTCCGGAAACAGTCTGCCCTGGTGAGCCTTCAACAGCATCTGCTGATACAGAAAAACAGCAGAACAGACCTGTGAACAGAAAACCGATTCCCATAGAGAGAGGAAAAAATCTTTTCTTTTTCATAGGGTTCCTCCAGTTTTATTTTTCGGTTTTTATTTTACCATCGGACTGGTGTAAAAGCTATTCTTTTCACAGAAAATGCAATATCATGAAGAAAAGTAAACAGAAACGTAACCTGCCTGTGATTCAGGACAATAATTTGTTCTGTTGGCGATATTGTCTTGGTGACATCCCGTAAATGTTACGGAACGCTCTGGAAAAATGAAGCTGGTTTGGATATCCAACCTGAACGCTGATGTCACCAATGGACAGGCCGGTGCTGGTAAGCAGAGAGGTTGCTTTACTCATTCGATAGCGGATCAGGAAGTCCTGTGGAGACTGTCCGATCATATCTTTGAAAACTTTACCAAAATAGCTTCGGTCAAGATTACAGCGATTTGCCATATCTTCGACTGTGATTGGCAACGTATAATTTTGTTCAATAAAAGAAAGTGCTTCCTGTGCGTAAAATCTTGAAAGCTTTCCGCCCTGAAGTCTTTTTTTATTGGAAGAACCCTGGATAAGGGCATCCATAATAAGATATAACTGACCAATGATCCCAAATGGGCGGGAATTGTCCGGATATTGTGTCAGACGCAGCATTTCATCGCGAAGCTTATCTGCTGCTGTATCGGAAATGGGATGAAAGACCGGATGATCGTTGGACAGTCCGGCTTCTTCCATCAGCTCTTTTGCACGCAGTCCATCGAACTCTACCCAGACGTATTCCCATGGGAATTTCTGGTCAGCACTGTAAAGATTGATACGCCCCGGTTCAATGAGAAAGCCGGAATGTGCTTCCATATGGTAAACAGCACTGTCATCTTTTTCTGTAACACTCAGCATTCCTTTGCCGGAAATAATATAGTGAAAAAGATAATGATTACGTACAAATGGTCCATAAGAATGCAGAGGATCACATTTCTCATAGCCGTATTGGTATACGGTCAGGTCAAGAAAAAGTTCATTGGAAAATATGTGAAAAATAGAATCTGACATGGTTTTTATCATTTCCTCCTACGGGATATAGTAAAATATGCATAAAAACGAGATACAGAAATCATACAATTTTAACGAAATATCGCTATTTAGTACTATTATATACCATAATGAGTAGTAACATCAACATTATTCTGGAAATAACGCATTATGGTATATTTTGATGTTATCCATCTATGTACGAAGCTTTTCTTTTGGTGCTAGAATCGAATCAAACAGAGATGACCGGTCTGAATCTGAACTGCCAGATGGCAGTGAATATCTGTAAAGAAGGGAGAAACAAATGGGAAAGCATAAAGTAGGTGCTGTTTTCCTTGCAGGCGTTCTGGCAATGGGAATAGTTATGACAGGATGCTCCGGAAAGGACGAAACAGAGGGCAAAACTGTAATTGAAATGGTACAGTATAAACCGGAGGCGGTAGATATTTTTGAACAGTTTCAGGATGAGTTCAATGCAACGCACGATGATATTTATTTAAAGATTGATTCACCGAACGATGCAATGACAATCCTGAAAACAAGATTTATCCGTGAGGATAATCCGGATATCATAGGAATTGGCGGGGATATTAATTATTCCAATTTTCTGGATGCAGACATGCTGATGGATATTTCTGATTTTGAAGGACTGAACGATATTAAAGAGAAATATCTTGAGATGAACAAAGATCTGGAATATGTGCCGAAAGATGGTGTTTATGCCGTTCCGTATATGGCAAATGCAGCTGGAATTCTTTTTAACCGGGATATGTTTGAAGAACATGGCTGGGAGGTTCCGACCACATGGACAGAATTTACGAATCTTTGTGATCAGATCCAGTCAGAAGGAATCCAGCCATTATATTTTGGTTTTAAAGATACATGGACTACACTGGCACCGTGGAATGCAATTGCAGTAAGTCTGTGCGATTCTGATCTGACTTATCAGGTAAACAGTGGAGAAACAACTTTTGCAGAAAATTACAGAGAAGTGGCAGAAAAGGAAAAAGCGCTTCTTGCATATGGACAGAAAGATCCGGTGTCTCAGGGATATAACGATGCCTGCACTGCATTCGCAAGAGGAACATCTGCGATGTTTACAATTGGAAGCTATGCGATCTCTCAGATCAAATCTGTAAATCCGGATATGAATATTGGTTCTTTTGTATTTCCGGCAAATGAAGATGCAGATAAAAATGTGCTGAATTCCGGAAATGATCTGATGTTCTGCGTGATGAAAGATTGTAAAAATAAAGAGGCAGCTTATGAAGTGCTCAGTTATATGCTCGAAGATGAAAATGTCAAAAAATATCTGAATGCACAGAGCGCTGTTCCATGTAAAAAAGGTGATTTTGAGATTACTCCGGAGCTGGAAGAAATGCGTGATTATATCGAAAACGGTATTGTAGCGGATTATCAGGACCATCATTATCCGAGCGAAATGTCAGTAGATGCAATGATCCAGACATATCTGATGGATGACAGTGCTGATGCGACAGATACATTTATGAAACGATTTGACAAAGAATGGATTCGCTACAACAGAGATGTCGTGGCAAAAGTAAAAGCATATGAGGAGGGTAATGATCATGAATAAAAAACATGGTGCGTGGAGCAAAAATGAAAAGATATTTTTGGGCCTGCTGGCACCGATTCTGGTTCTTTTCTTCTGCTTTAATACATTACCGCTGATCAAAGGTTTTTATTACGGACTTACAAACTTCCGCGGATATGGAAGTTATGATTTTGTAGGACTGCGGAACTTTGCAGAAATTTTCCAGGATTCCCGTGTGGGTCACTCATATCTGTTTACATTTAAATATGCGTTGGTTATGACAATTGTGGTCAATCTTCTCAGCCTGATCCTGGCACTGGGACTGAACAGCAAGATCCGTGGAAAAAATGCACTCAGAGGAATCTATTTTGTACCAAATATTCTGGGAGGTCTGGTTGTCGGTTATATCTTCAGTTTCATTTTTACATATATTCTGCCGACGATCGGAGAAGTAACAGGAATTGATTTCCTGAAAACAAGTCTCCTTGGAAGTACAAAATGGGCATGGATCGCAATTGTGATCGTCGGAGCATGGCAGGGAATAGCGATGAATACGATCATTTATATTTCCGGTCTGCAGACTGTTCCGGAAGAAGTTTATGAGGCATGTATGCTGGATGGAGCATCCGGATGGAAAAAATTTAAGAGCATTACACTTCCATTGATCATGCCATTTGTAACAATTAACCTTGTTCTTTGTATGAAAAATGCGCTGATGGTATTTGACCAGATCATGTCTTTGACAAAAGGCGGCCCGTCACAGAGCACAGAGTCCATTTCTTATCTGATCTATAACAATGGTATGAGTGGAGGACAGTTTGGTTTCCAGAGTGCGAATGCATTTGTATTCTTTATTGTGATCGTTGCGATATCACTGTTTCAGATGAAATTCCTGGGAAGTAAGGAGGAGCAGTTATAATGAGCAGAACAAAGAAAAAAGAAGGCGCTGTTCGTGGTAAGACTACAAACAGGATTATTAATATTTTACTGGTACTTGGCTGTCTGACGGTTTTATTTCCACTGTATATGACAGTGATCATTGCATTTAAGAAGCCATCGGAAATGACAAATGATGTAGCTGGTGCACTGGCATTCCCACAGAAATGGAGTTTTGAAAACTTTGCAGAGGCAATGCGTGTAACTGATTTCTGGCATTCTCTTGGAAACAGTCTTCTTATTACAGGTGTAACTGTGGTATTATGTATACTGATACATTCACTTGCAGGATACCTGATCGGAAGAAAAATGAAGCAACGTAAGATATTCAAAATTTCTTACTATTACATTGTAAGTGGTATGTTTGTACCGTTTGCGGTTCTTATGATGCCGCTGGTAAAAGAAACGGCACAGCTGGGAATCGCAAACCGCTTTGGTGTTATTATATTGTATGTTGTGTTTTTTATGCCGATGAATGTACTGCTTTATTCCGGATATCTGAATAATATCCCGATGGCACTGGAAGAGGCTGCCTGTGTGGATGGAGCCGGAGTATGGCAGACTTACTGGAAGATTATTTTTCCAAATATGAAACCGATGCATGCAACAGTAGCAGTTCTCACAGCAATGAGTACCTGGAATGATGTTATGACTCCATTGGTCATTATGTCCGGTACAGATCAGAACACCCTGCCACTGGCACAGTTGAATTTCCAGACGCAGTTTGGAACTAATTATAACCTGGCATTTGCATCTTATCTCCTGGCACTTTTACCAATTCTGATCTTCTATATCATTTGCCAGAAGCAGATTATTAACGGTGTTGTAAACGGAGCGGTAAAATAATTCTTGAAAAAGACAGAAAGGGAAAACGACAATGGCTATCAATATAAAGAATCAGATTTTTACTCTTCATACAAAAAACAGTACTTATCAGATGAAAGTGGACGAGCAGAATATGCTTATTCACACTTATTACGGAAACCGTACGGATGATACGGACTGTTCCTATCTGATTCGTATGGCAGACCGTGGATTCAGCGGAAATATCCCGGGGACTGACAGAGAGCGTGTATATTCTCTGGATTTTCTTCCGCAGGAGTTTCCGGTATATGGCGACGGAGATTATCGTGTAGACTGTCTGAAAGCAGACCTTGGAAGCGGTGTACAGGACGGGATGTTTTTCTTTGACAGCTATCAGGTAAGAGAAGGAAAATATAACATTCCGGGGCTTCCGGCATTCTTTTCTTCTGAGAAATCAGAAGGAGAGACACTGGAGATCATTCTGAAAGATGCTGTTGAAGAAGTCTATGTACATCTTCTTTATGGAGTCTTTGAAGAGCTGGATATCATTACAAGAGCAGCAGTAGTCGAAAACCGTACAGAGGGTGATATCCAGATTTCCAGAATTATGAGTGCGTGTCTGGATCTTGGAATGGGAAAATATGATCTGATTCATTTTTATGGAAAACATGCCGGTGAGCGTCAGATGGAAAGAAACAGTCTGCCACACGGCATCACGGAGCTTCGCAGTACCCGTGGAACTTCCAGCCACCAGCATAATCCTTTTGTGATTCTTGCGGATAAAGACACTACAGAGAGTACTGGTGAGTGCTATAGTGCATCTTTTCTGTACAGTGGCGGTTTTCATGCACAGGCAGAAGTAGATCAGTTTAATCAGACAAGACTGGTCATTGGAATTGATGACTATGATTTTTCCTGGAAACTAAAAAAGGGTGAAAGCTTCAGCACACCTGAGGTATGTCTGACATACAGTGCAGATGGATTTTCAAAGCTGTCCCAGACTCTGCATCAGGCAATCGTGTCGAATCTGATCCGCAGCTGCTGGAAAGACAGAGTGCGCCCGATTCTGGTAAATAACTGGGAAGCAACCTATTTTGATTTTAACAAAGACAATCTGATTGCAATTGCAAAAGAAGCGGCAGAACTGAATCTGGATATGCTGGTACTGGATGATGGATGGTTTGGAAAAAGGGATGATGATTTCTCCGGTCTTGGCGACTGGTTTGTAAATGAGAAAAAGCTGTGCGGAACCCTTTCTGAGCTGGTGAAAGAAGTACATGATATGGGACTTTCTTTCGGGCTTTGGTTTGAGCCGGAGATGATCTCTGAGGACAGTGATCTGTATCGGGCACATCCGGACTGGGCACTGGTCATACCGGGAAGACAGCCGATCAGAAGTCGTTCTCAGCTGGTATTGGATATGTCCAGAGAAGATGTGACAGATTATCTGACAGAGCGGATCTGTGATATTGTAGAGAAAGCGGATATCCAGTATATCAAATGGGATATGAACCGTTCACTTATGGCTGCTTACAGTGCGAAGCTTCCACGTGACCGTCAGGGGGAACTGAGACATCGTTATGTGCTTGGCCTTTATAAAGTACTGGAAGCTGTGACTCAGAGATTCCCGGAACTTCTGCTGGAAGGATGCAGTGGCGGCGGTGGACGGTTTGATGCAGGTATGTTGTATTACTGTCCGCAGATCTGGTGTAGCGATAATACGGATGCGATTGAAAGACTGCGTATTCAGTACGGTACTTCCTTTGGCTATCCGATGTCTTCTGTTTCCGCACACGTATCGGTTTGCCCGAATCATCAGAATCATCGCGTGACACCATTCAAGACAAGAGGAATCTGTGCAATGCAGGGAACATTTGGATATGAACTGGATCTCAGTAAGATGACTGATGAAGAAAAGAAGATGGCGGGAGAACAGATTGCGTTCTTCAAAGAACATGGAAGACTGTTCCAGTTCGGAGATTATTACAGACTGACTTCACCATTTGAAAACAGAGACTATACTGTATGGGAATATGCGGCACAGGATGGCAGTGAGGCCTGCATGTCTGTCGTTTATACAGATATGTATGCAAATGCAGCATCTGAGATCGTGAAATGGAAAGGGCTGGATCCGAAAAAGGTTTATCAGATGCAGCTGGATGGAGAAGACGCTGGAAACTTCTCCGGCGCGGCGTTGATGCATGCCGGAATCCTGCTTCCATTACCAGAGCAAAATTATGATGCATTCCAGATTTATCTGAAGGCAGAATAGAATAAAGAAAAATTACAGAGAAAGCTCCTATGGTGTCGAAAGGCATTGCAGGGGCTTTTTTTATATGAAAAATCCACAAAATAAAGCACAAAAAAGGAAGAACGGAGTCGAGCAATGCCTTAACTAAATGACATTGCGGAGTCGAGTTCTTCCTTTTTTGAGATATATTTAATTCGATTAAATTGCGTCCAGTGCCTGAGCGATATCTGCGATCAGGTCGTTTTTATCTTCAAGGCCGCAGGAGATACGGATCAGTCCGGCTGGAATTCCGGCAGCAGCGAGCTGCTCGTCATTCATCTGGCGGTGTGTGGAGGTTGCCGGGTTGAGGCAGCAGGTTCTTGCATCTGCTACATGTGTTTCAATTGCTGCAAGTTTCAGATTTTTCATGAATTTTTCAGCAGCAGCACGTCCACCCTTTAATTCAAAGGAAACAACACCGCATCCACCGTTTGGCAGATATTTCTTTGCAGTTTCATAGTATTTGTTGGATGGAAGTGTCGGATAGTTTACGAATTCTACTTTGTCGTGTTTCTCAAGGAATTCTGCAACTGCCTGGCCGTTTTCAACATGTCTTGGCATACGTACATGAAGTGATTCCAGTCCAAGGTTCAGAATAAATGCACTTTGTGGAGACTGAGCGCAGCCGAGGTCTCTCATCAGCTGAGAAGTACATTTGGTGATGAAAGCGCCTTCTTTTCCAAATTTTTCAGCATAGGTAACTCCGTGATAAGAATCATCCGGTGTGCAGAGTCCCGGGAATTTGTCTGCATGTGCCATCCAGTCAAATTTGCCGCCATCGATGATCGCACCGCCGAGCGCTGCTCCGTGTCCATCCATATATTTGGTTGTGGAATGTGTAACGATATCTGCGCCCCATTCGATCGGACGTAAGTTGACTGGTGTTGGGAAGGTGTTATCTACGATGAGCGGCACACCATGTGCGTGCGCTGCTTTTGCAAATTTCTCGATATCAAGAACGGTAAGTGCCGGATTGGCGATAGATTCACCGAAAACAGTTCTGGTATTTTCTTTGAAAGCTGCGTTTAATTCTTCTTCTGTGCAGTCCGGGTCAACGAAGGTAACGTCTACGCCCATTTTTTTCATTGTAACTGCAAGAAGGTTGTAGGTTCCTCCATAGATGGAAGAGGAGGAAACGATATGGCTGCCGGCTTCGCAGATATTGAAGACAGCGAAGAAGTTTGCTGCCTGTCCGGAAGAAGTCAGCATACCAGAGGTACCGCCTTCGAGAGCTGTGATCTTGGCTGCAACATAGTCGTTGGTAGGATTCTGTAATCTTGAATAGAAATATCCTTCAGCTTCAAGGTCAAAGAGCTTGCCCATGTCTTCGCTGGTATCATATTTGTAAGTGGTTGACTGAATGATCGGAATCTGACGTGGTTCGCCGTTTCCTGGTGTGTAGCCTGCCTGCACGCATTTTGTATTAATAGTATAGTCCATGAATTTGCCCACCTTTATATAAATTGTAATATCTTTATGTTATACTTTTTTTTGTTATATGTAAAGAAAAAATACATACTTGATCGGTATGAGAAGGAGAAGAAGGTTATTGCTTATTATGTAAACAATAACGAGAGAATTATGGGACAAAGTAACAAAGCATTACACGAGAAATATGAATTCCGCGATATCAGGCGGGATGAGATCGAACAGGCCGTGAGAATTGAGGCAATCTGTTTTCCGCCAAATGAGGCTTGTACATATGAGCACATGGTACCACGAATCGAAAATGCACCGGATCTTTTTCTGGTGGCAGTGGACCGAAAAACCAGAAAGATGGCAGCTTTTCTGAATGGTCTGGCAACGAATCAGGAACACCTGACGGATGACTTTTTTACGGATGCTGACTTGCATGATCCGGCTGGAGCAAACATTATGCTCCTTGGACTGGATGTGTTGCCGGAGCACCAACACCAGGGACTGGCAAGAGAACTGATGGAACAATATAAGGAAAGAGAACAGGTTAAGGGAAGAAAGAAGCTGATCCTGACCTGCCTCCCGGATAAGGTTGAGATGTATAAG